>Ga0224558_1001303_pt1 | contig 26509 bp, 20 predicted proteins | sample 714S32024metaG_FD_180682 | JGI IMG/M metagenome (GOLD analysis project Ga0224558, IMG submission 180682) | Peat soil microbial communities from Stordalen Mire, Sweden - 717 S3 20-24 | ecosystem: Environmental > Terrestrial > Soil > Wetlands > Peat | place: Sweden: Norrbotten County, Stordalen... | reverse complement strand
CACACACCTTTAGTATTCAAACCTTGGGGACCCGGACGGAAGCTCCTGCGCGTTATGAATCCACCATCCGATTCCGATGCTTTGGCCCTGGCCCGGCACGCCGCCGCGAGCTGGATCCAGGAGGCCGTAAAGCAAAACTTCACACTGGCCCGAGCCACCGCTTTGGCCAGCCAACGGACCTGGGGCGGCAAAAGCTACTCGGCTTCCACACTGGAAAGCTGGTATTATCTTTGGCGCCACCAGGGTTTTGACGCGCTCCACCGCCAACCGCGCAAAGACAAAGGCTCGCGCAAGGCGCTCAGTCCGGAAGCTTGCCAGGCCTTGCTGGAGTGGCGTCAAAAATATCCCCAACTCACCATCAAGGTGGTGGTGCGCCAGCTCATCGAGAAAGGCGCCCTCCAGTCCGGCGCCTTCAGCCTGCCCTCAGTTTACCGCTTCCTGGCGGCCCATCAGTTGGACGCCCGCTCGATCAAACACAACCCGCCCTCCCCGCTCAGTGGCCCGACTAAGGCCTTTGAATGCGCCTTGGCCAATCAACTGTGGATGACTGACCTGATGTTCGGCCCCACCCTCAAACTGGCCACCGGCAAAGTCATTCAAACCCGCCTCTTCGCGTTGCTGGATGATTGTTCGCGTCTCATTCCTCACGCCCAGTATTACGACTCGGAGAAGCTCTGCTGGTTTTTGGATTGCTTCCGGCAGGGCCTGGCCCGCCGCGGCTTTCCCGAAAAGCTCTACACCGACCAGGGCAAAATCTTCACCAGTTACCATCTGCAAATCGTCTGCGCCAATCTGGGCGTGCGGCTCTGCCATGCCCAGCCTTACGCGGCCTTCTCGAAAGGGAAGCAGGAGCGCTGGTTCAGAACCCTCCAAATGGATTTTGAGGCCCGTCTTATCATTGACCCGGTCCACACTCTGGAGGAACTCAATGCCCGGCTCTGGCGCTGGATTGAAGGCGAATACCACCAGCGGCCCCACAGCGCCTTGGAGGGGCAGACTCCGGCCGAACGCTTCGCCCAACGCGCGCTCCACTTGCGCACCGCCGACCCGCAGACCGACTGGGAGGCCCTGTTCCTGTCCCGCGCTCAACGCCGGGTCCGTCTGGACGCCACCTTCAGCCTGGAGGGTCAACTGTGGGAAACGCCCCTCCACCTGCGCGGCCAACTCATCCAGGTGCGCTTTGATCCCTTCCAATGGCGCCGCGTCGAAATCTGGCGGGACGACCAATACGTCGGCCCGGCCCGTCGCTGCGACAAACAACTCAACGCCAAAACCTATACCGACCGCGATTATGACCGCCCCGATAAATCCTCTTGACCTCGACACCGCCCTCAAAAGCCTCTGGGGCGCCAGCCAGTTGCCCTTCGGCGCGGCGGTGGAAAAACCCTATGTCTCCGACACCTTTCAGGAAACCCGCCGCCGCCTCGAACAGTTGGTCGCCGTGCGCGCCGGCGGTTTGCTCCACGGCCCCAACGGCGTGGGCAAGACCCTCCTGGTGCAGCACTTCCTGCAAGGTCTGCCCGATAAACGCTACAAAACGCTGGTCCTCTCCCATTCCTCGGTCACCGGCACCGATCTGATCCGCCTGCTCTGCGCGGAACTGGGCCAGACGGCTCGCATGCGCCGCAGCGACAACGTGCTGCTCATCCGCCAAGGCTGGCAACAACTGGACCGGCTTTGGCCCGTCGTGGTAATTGACGAGGCGCAAAATCTCAGCGCCCCCGCCTTGGAGGAAGTGCGACTGTTGACCTGCGACCGCCGCGACACCCAGCCGCCCTTTAGCTTGCTGCTGGTCGGCGACGAACAACTCCTGCCCCGCTTGCAGATGGGCATTAACGCGCCTCTGTTGGCCCGCCTGAGTTTTTGCCTTCGCCTCCAACCTTGGACCGGCCAGGAGTTGACCGGCTATGTCCAGGCGCGCCTGCAAGAAGTCGGCATCCACGCCAACCCCTTCGAGGCCGCCGCCTTGACCTTGCTTCTCCAAGCCGGCAACGGCCTGCCCCGGCTCCTCAATCATCTGGCCCAAAGATCCCTGGAGGAAGCGGCGGCGCAGAACTCCCGGGCCATCACTGCGGCCCATGTGCAGCGGGCGCTGGAACTTTTGCCCTGGGTCGCCCAACTGGCCCGATGATCGGCTCGCCTCCAGCCACCTCGGCGCAGTTGGAGCAACTGCACCAAACCTATTGCCGCCTCACCGGTCAAAACCTCTCCCTGCGTTTTGACCGGGAGCGCTTTTGGTTCGAGTTCCTCCGCGCCGGCTTCACTCTCGCCGATTTGGTCCAAGTCGTGCGCTATCTCCAAAAAGAAATCCGCCATGCCCGCCGCAACGTCGGCGCCCTCAAACTATCCAATCTCCTCCAACTGGACCGCTTCGAGGAGGACCTCAACATCAGCCGCGTGCGTCTCGTGGCCGAATCGCCGCACCCAAAACCGTCGGCTTCTCCGGCTCCCACCTGCTCCCCGGACGAACAAGAGCGCGGTCGTCAGCACGCCTTGGAACAACTGCACCGCCTGAAAGACAAGCTCCGCCAAGGACGGCTTTAAATCGACGGGACAACTTCTGCTTCGCGCTAATCTCGGCTCAACCCGTTCCCGGTTTATCACGAAACCCACGGATCGCTTCTCCCGGATTATCACGATCATCTTCTCCCAGATTATCGTGAAGCGGAACAGTAATAGCGATCCCCGTTGCCGAAGTGGGCCAGCACGCGCCAGGGGTCGGGTTCGCAGTCCACGCAGGGGTAGGCAACCCGCCCGTGGTGGGCCGGGAGGTCCGCGAAGATGGGGGCCGGCATATTGGCCAGCCCGCCCAAGTGGGCGTCTGGATAAAGGTACCGCGCCGGGAACAACTGGACCGTGCCCAGGCCCCGGGCCATCGAACCGAGGAACAGAAACACTTTCTCAAGCTGAATGTGGGGCGCGAGGGCGAACCCAATCTGGGGCAAGGCGAGAACGAGGGTGGTATGGACGCCTTGCAGCACCTTGGGCTTGAGTTCCTGCCAGAGGCTGTGGCGGTACCGCACATGGCGGGCGTTGATGTCGAACCCTGTGGATTGAGAGGGCAATTCAAACCAAGGAATATCCTGGAGGGTGGCGGCTTCCGGCGGCAGAGACGCCAACTGCGGGAGTTGCCGCTCCGAGCAGAACTTCGGTTGGTATTTCCAATCCCGGAGCGAGTCAGGGAAATTGCCGGTGACGGAGGATGTCATGGTGGTTGCGTTGGTGGGTGGGCGGTATCTTTGGGTTTCCGCAGGCCGCCCTGCAGATCGCCAGAAAGAAATTGCCGTGGCCTTTGGTTCGTCCGGCCTGTCTTATGGTGTCCCTCAGCCGGATCACGAGGGTAGTGTGAAGACCGCTTGATTAGGATGCGCCCAAAACTGAAAAAAACTGAATAAACCATGCTCTGAACATCCAGTAAAGTGAACTAAAGTGAAGAATCAAGCCACGATCGGTTGTGTATTATAGAGGCTAGATGCATATATGGCTGATTTTACGGGGGTTGAGCTGACCAGAGAAACCATATGTCCCACGTAGACCCCGTCGAACACCTCGGGACAATTGAAAACTGAAAACCAATGGCTTACAATCGGGCGTTTTCCCTCGTAAAACAAGCTTTTTGTAATCAGAAATTGCCTTTGAGTTTAGCGAACTTACAAATCTGACTTTTTGAAAATGAAAAATAACTGAATGTTTCTCTTGTGCTCTATGCCAAATCGAGGAGAATCAGGTGAAAGAGAAGCTTCTACGTCTACAGGCCCAAGTACCCCATCCTGGGGGCCAAGGTAACATGGATTCTACGTGCGAGGAGAACCTTTTTACCGCGTCCCGTGCATGCCTATTCATCGCCAACCGGACGTGCTTCTGAACTGCTCCAACTTCTCCCGGACCGAAGACGCTCAAGTGGAGTAGAATTCATCGGAATCCGCAACCCTTTTGGTCGTGTTCGTGCTGCAGCATCAGCAGAGGCTTGGTTTCTTTTAGGTCAAACCAAGCCTTTACCGTTTTCGGTATGTACCACACTCGCCGTCCGCGTTTGACAAAAGGGATCTGCCTAGCCTTGACCTGCTTGCGGAGCCACGCCATGCTGGGTCGGCTGGCGGTCTCCGGCCAAAACATTTCCAGGATCCGTTCACCTCGTACCAATTGATCCATCTCTGAAAGCGGGCTGGGTGTGCCAGCCGAGGCTGTAAAAGCGGGCGTGGCCCGTGGAACTTGGGTTAGCGGCGCCTGCTCCTGCTCATTACTATTCATACCCTTTTGTTTGGCAGCGATTGCTTCGGCGTCATAACCGCAAACGCCGCCACGTAGGTTTTGCTGCCGGCACTAGCCTGGATTTCCACGGAGAGCAATTCGCCTAACACCGGCGGCAAAAGCGGTTGAGTTTTTACCGGCGTCGCGCGGCTTGTCCCCGGCTTCTGTCCGCACCTGGCGGCGGTTTCGACGGGGTCCGACGGCGGTGCGCGAGGTGCTCAAGGCGGAGGGCTTCGCCGCCTTGCCCCGCCGCCTGGATGAGGAACGGTCCCAGCGCCCGCGCCCAACCGTCGAAGCGGTGGCCGATGTGCGCGCTCTATCGATGGCCCCGCGCCAGTTCCTCACCACCGGCGGAGGCTTGTTCTTGCCCCATCTGGCCCGCCTGCCGGTGGAGACTCTGGCCCAGGCTGCTCGCCTGCCGGGTTCCAAAATGATTCCCCCCGGCCCATGCCTTGCGCGCCTGCCTGGCCCTCAAACTCTGGTCGCTGGAGCGCAAAAGTCATGTCATGTCCCTGGTGGCCGACGGGGGCTTGGCCCTGTTCTCCGGCCTCAACGTCACCCCAGCTCGCACAACCGTCTGGATTGAAACCGCTGGGGATGTGCCTGGCGGTATTCTTGCCAGAACAAGTGGAGCGTGACACCCTTCCGCCGCACCTATTGTTCAATCTCTGCACAGGGCGAAACTTCGCTCGTCGGCGTCGCCTCTGGACAAGGCCGCCAAGCATCTGGGCCCATAAAAATGGACGTCTTCCTGGGCAGCTATCGGAGTATAGGGTGCCTGGTGTGACGATTACTTGAGGTTTCCAATCGAAGAGCGTTTTTACCTGGCCAATTGAATGGGAACGATGTCCGATCAAAATCGAAATCATGCCCAATGTTTTCATCGGAATACGCACGGTTAACCTTTAGACCTTGGCATTGAGCCCGTGAGCCAGCAATTTCTGGAAGTGATCCGACATCCAGGAGTGTAGCGTCTGGACGGTCACTCCGATTCTACCGGCATACTCCTCACGGGTTATCGCAGGATCAGTTTCCCGGAGCTCTTTGAATTTGCGCACATGCTCGATGATTTGAGGGGCCGTATGCCGATTAGTTTCTTGAAGCAGATCTGCTTTGGAAAAGTGCTTGCGCACCGTGCTGTACGGAATGCCGCGCCGTTCCGCGTATTTTTTTGCGCTCAATTCCTTGTCTTCCAATTTGCAGGCTTTAAAGTCCTTGATCATCCATTCGATCTGCTCTGGAGTCCGGTGAATATGGTTCACACCTTCATTTTTCTCACCTTCGGCGACGTTGCGAACGCCTTTTTTCCAGGACGCGATAGTGAACTCACTCACGCCGATCTTGGCCGCAAATTCGCGTTGCGACATTCCGCTTTTTGCCAGATCGTCAAGGAGCTTGGCGATTTCCTCCGGAGTCCGATGCCTTACCTCCTTGGTCTTGCCAGCGTCACTTAAATACCTGTAAAGAGTGTTGTATGGCACGCCCCTTTTCTTCGCGAATTGCGTCATCGATATCCCGTCTTTCGCGGCCTGTTCGAATTCTCTTAAAAGCTTCTGGATATCTTCCTCAGAACGCTGCTGCCTGAACCCAACTGCTTGAAGCATGTCAGTTAAGGTAGATTTGCCCATTCCCTTTTCCTTCGCAAAATCGTCCTGATTGATTTTGTCCCCCGCCTTGATCCGCCTTATGTATTCATCTACGATTTGCTGTCGTTCCTCTTGAGTGAATTTGGGCGCCTTACTGCTATACCCCTTTCGGCGCACGGGCATATCCTTGGCAGCTTGGTTGAAGACATCAGCATCATCGGCAATCCGTTGTTCCGTGGCAATTACATGCGAATTCCGAAACTCATCCAATTTATGCCCAAACGGCAGCAGCCTTTCCCGATTCTCGCCCAGTGATTTGGCCATTGCCGTGTAACCGACGGTCCAATGTTCACGAGAATACTTCTTGTCTTGGAAGCATTTGTAAACGAACTCGACGCTGCGCTTGCCGGTACTGAAATAATTCGCAGATCTATCTGCATCCTCAAAAAGCAGGAAATGCGCAGTCAAGCCCGACCGGCGCAGGCCATTCTTCGGGTAGTTTTGACGGGTGGAGACGAGCCCATGCAAAATATCTTCCAAGAGCCACCGGTTCAGACATTTTAGGTTTGCGCCAGATATGCCTGTTGATTTCGACTTTTCCATTATGTGCTTCGCGCGATCCCTTGGCTGCCGATCGAGGTCCGGAAAAAGAGATGGATCGAAAATCGACTGGCCATTCATCAGATCATTCAGCCGGCAGGCGATTATTTTAGGCACCTCCTTATTGTTGATGGAGCATTTTTGAATCAGCTCAACGTCCTTCGGCGGGATCCCTCGAAGGATTAGAGTTCCCGTAAAAGATGGCTTCCGCAAGAACTGTACGAGGCGCCCGATGTCGGGGAAATCCAGCGCGGGATCAAATGGCGCATAAGCAAAATCCTCGCACGGCATTTGATCAGCTAAAGATAAATGATCAGCCCAAGACTCTTCCCAGAATCCAACCCAAGCCAGAATCCGCATCCTTGTCGTGGGCATGAACCCTTCCTTGAGAAACGTCGTGCTCCACCGATTAGTCTTCATGAGGAAAAAGGCCATGTAATAAAAATTGAGCAGCGCGGTGACCATTTTGCGCGAATCATTTTTATTCTGGTTTTCGTTGATTCTTATCTGACCGTCTTGCCAGATAAAATTCTCTTCACAATATTTTTCAATGTCCTCCCTCCGCCCTCCGCCCCACCCCTGAAAAAGAGCTGACGCAGCTCCGCGGCCTTGGTCTATGATTAGAGACCCGTCCAGACACCGCTGTTTTTCTTCTGTTGTTAACACCCTGTTCGTCAGCATTCGCTGTGCCATCTGCTCCTTTTTCCGCTCTCCCCAAACGCCGCCCTCCTCCATTAAAAGGTCTTGTCCAGGCGGTTGGCACCACCCCGCGGGCACCCCATCAAGAGTTGGAGAGGACATAATTTTCTTAAAGTGGCGGACCTCGGTGATCATGGTTTTGGCTTGCTCATAAGTCCATGGCCGGGGCCTTTCGCACCTGACTGTGAAAAATATGCCTTTCTTGTCGGGATGTGGCTTGTATCTGTAGTCGATCATTTCTTGCGGCTTGGCCGGCAAAGGCTGCAATGGCTGGCCCTTCTCCGCCGCTATTTTGTTGAGTGCATTAATTTTATTGCACTCCCTTTCCCATTTTTCCAAATCTTCAGAGTAATCGTAAAGGCACCATTCCTTCACAGCATGGTCAGTCAACACGGCCGGATCCACGTATTCCAATGGGTTGCGCTGAAAATGTCCCGCGATGTAGTAAGCCGCCACCAAGAGGTGATCGAGGCGCTCCGGTGAGACCTTATTCCTTTTGAACTCGATGACCCTCAATAGAGCGTCAATTAAGGACACTTTCTCACCTTTATCACCCGGCCACTTCGTTGTTTTGGCGTATCCCACCAGCCCGGCGGCTGTGCATTTAATACCGGACTGCTTGAATGCGCATACGAATTCCAACATCTCGGAGAGTGTCACGCACCCCTGTCCTGCGGCCATTATGTCCATCACCAACATCATGTCCTCCACACTGTGTTTTGCGAAGTAATTGGTAGTGGTGTTTAAAGCCAGTTCGACGTCCAATCCATGCCTGATTATTACTCTAAATAGGTCCTCTGCAAAACGGCACTGGTCAGCAGACATGCTTGTCTTTTGCGATGGTGTATAATCGACCTTTTCCTTCATCAATTCTCGCAGCTCTTTCTCGCGATTCCGGCTGTCAGTCTGCAAATCGAGGATTTCTGAGGTTAATTTACCCGGTTGCCTCACCCTTCCCTTCAGGTTTATTATCTCCCGATTGGGGATATAGCGCACGCAGTGTTTAACGGCGTCCTGCGCAAAAACCCCATGCACACGGCAATTCCACTTTGGCCACAACTCAGTATGTGTGTCCTTCCTTCCCTCCGGCGTCATTGTGAGGCCGCACGTCGGGCACACCCCAAATCGCTTCACCGAGCCTTGTTTTGTTGGCGCCGTAGGATTCGGGGGACCATTCGTGCTTTTGATCGGGGCACCGGCGACAGGAGATTGCTCGCGTGCAACGGATGCACTCATGGCCTCTGATGGGTCGGGTTGTTCACGTATACTTTTATTCATGGTGGAACAATGTCAGGCATTGTTTTGCAGCATAACCTTGTGCGCAGGCCGGTTGTTACGACCCTCAGGCCGGTTAGGTATTTTGGCGGAGCTATACTCGATGGCCGGATTGCGGGAAAGTTCGAGGTGTGCGAGCAAGGCTTCTGTCGATTGCCCCACCCTGCCGCCGAGTTTGGCGCGGGCGCAGTAACAGCGTGGCACGGCTGCCATTTTCGGTATGATATCCGGCTCGTGGGGCCGGTACGATAATGGAGTCTCAAGGCTCGAACCAGTTACAGCCCTGTCTTCCTGGGACATATAGCTATTTCGGAACCTCGGGTCGTCGCACGACCCATAGTACTTACTACTCGTCATGCCCCATTGTAAGGCCTTCTATGTGTGTTTTTCTGGAAAAAAGACATTATTCGCTCTGCGCAACCTGATTATTCCGACTTACGGCCAATAATCCCACGTTACGAACTCCTCCGCTCCTCTCTAATTGAAGGTATTTCCAAGCCAGTCCGATGCGCGGGAGGGTGGAACGCCAGAAATCGCACAGATGGACGGCCGCTGTTGGAGGTCGCGCGTCCGGCTACGCAACCGCAAATGCCATCAGCACATCATAGATTGTAATTGAGACTTCACTGCCTATGATAAGTAGTGGATAATTGTAATATCCGCCCCGACGACAACATGGAGTCTCTACGGAAGCTCCTGGATAACCTTTTCAAAAACGTGAACTTCGAGGCTGGCCTGGCATCGTGGTACTTCAACCACGGCCCGGAGTAATCCAACGTGCGCCGCACCTTCGGGCGCACCTCTTTCGCGGTGAGCCGGCTGCTGGGGAAGCTGGGCATGTCCGGCTCGACGCTGCTGTTGGAAGGGTTCGGCGACGTGAAGCCAAAGAACGTGGCCCGGCCCCCGCCTGACCCTACAGGGTCTCCCTTGGTTTGAATCACCCTCGCAATCCACCCGACTTGGGATCAACGCCCGCCATGTCCGTCAAAAACGGAAGCTTGATTTGATGATGTGTTTCCCAGTATTTTCCGAGCGTGTTCGACCTTGCTGAGATCATTCATTTAAAGGCGGAATCGTGACTGCCATGCCGGACTCCGACCAACCGCGCCAGCCACGCGCCAGCCGGACACGCCGACAGCCACCGCTGCCAGGACTGGCCGGGGCGCGGGATCAAGCGTCTTTTCTGCTCAACCTTCGTGTAACTTTCGACCAAATCAATGGGTTCGCGGAATTTGCCTGGACTGCGCCGGGTTGCGTTGAGGCCGCCGCCGTTGGCCGGGTGCTTTGCACGGGCGCGGACCAGTTGACTTGGGAAATGGACAGGAATGGCCGCCGTGATGCGGCTGTTTCATCCCATCACCGCAATTCGGTTCGTGCAGCGATGGAACGCTGGCTAAAACAGTTCCCCACGCGCCGCGATACGTTCACAGCATTTTGGATTAGAACGCAACCCGGTACAAAGAAACCTGTCCGGGTGCAGGAGTCGCCCTTTGGCCCAAACGAAGCGGCCTACCGCTGGATTGAGGACACCATCCTGGCGATGGCTGCGGCGCTGCGGTTGCAGTTCTCCCCGCTGGGGCGAATGATGAAGGAGATACCCCCGGAAGCCTATGCAGACTTTGGAACTTACGGGCGCAGGATGATGCGCAAGGAACAAAAGCGCGAGGAAGAAATAGCCCGGCGGCGGGAGAACATGGAACGCCTCGCGGAGAGGCGGCGCCATCTGGAGCAACGAAAGGCGGAGGCGCGCCTGGCGCTGGAGGCAAAGAAAGCTGCTGACACCAGGGCCACGCTCAAATCCTCCACCCTGGATTCGCCATCACCGCGCCAGCGGGATATGCCTCCACTGCCAGTGCGCTTTGAAATGCCGGCGCTCGCGCTGCAAGAAACCGCATTCCCCCTGACAGATTTGCGCAGCTTCCTGCTCCGCGAGCGCGCGGACCTTTGGTGGGTCTCAAACCAATCGGACAATTTGCTCTGTTTGCCGCATTGCCGCATCGAGCGGCTGGAGTACCAGATTCGCACCGCGCTGCGCGTGCTTGGCCCCTTGCATGGCCGCGCCCTGCTTTCCGATGAAGTGGGTCTGGGCAAAACCATTGAGGCGGGACTCGTGATCAAGGAGTTGCTCACGCGCGGCATGGTGAAACGATTTCTCGTGCTGACCGTGCCTTCGCTGGTGGATCAGTGGGAGGAGGAGTTGGCCGATAAATTCGGTCTGGCCACGGTCACCACCAACCACGCAGGTTCGCGCGGTGACCCGCAAAAATTCTGGCGCGATAACCCCGGCATTGTCGCCAGCCTTCACACCCTCAAACAGCCCGCTCAACTGGACATCGCCCGGCAGGTGCATTGGGACATTCTGATTGTGGATGAGGCGCACTATCTGCGCAACCGCGAGTCGCAGGCCTGGCAGGCGGTCAATACGCTGCCGCGCCAGTTTTTGCTGATGCTCACAGCCACCCCGGTGCAAAATTCCCTCGAAGAACTCTACAACCTCGTCACCCTGCTCCAGCCGGGGCAGTTGCCGTCGCCCAAGGAATTTCGCGCGCGCTTCCTCGACCCCAAACGACCGCGCCAACCCCGCGAACCCGATGAGTTGCGCCGGTTGCTCGGCCAAGTCATGATCCGCAACACCCGCGCCACGGCCGGCCTGAAACTCCCGTCGCGCCGGGCAGAGACTGTCCTTTTTGAAGCGGAGGAAAGCGAGCGGGCGTTCTGGGAGCAATGGGACGGCGAATTGCGCGCACGGCTTTCCCAGTTCAACGCCAGCCAATCCAACCTCTGGGGCCGTTTGCTCCTGCAAACCGCCGGCAGCAGTCCGGCGGCCTGGCGCGAACAGGCGCCGCTGGAAAAATGCTGGCAACGGAAATGCGAGTTGATTCCCCCTCTGGCCCAAGGCGAAGGCGGCGCGGTCGTTTTTACCCAGTTTCTGGAAACGCAGGCGGCGCTGGCGGAATTTTTGCGCCGCGCCAAGGTGGAGACTTTTGTCATCAACGGCTCCACTCCGGCGCCCGAACGACAGCCCATCACGGAAGAATTTCACAGGCGCGGGGGTGCGCTGCTGCTCACCCACAGCGGCACCGAGGGCCGCAACCTGCAATTTTCCCATCGCCTCGTCAACTTCGATCTGCCGTGGAATCCGATGGAGATCGAGCAGCGCATCGGACGTTTGCACCGCCTGGGACAGCAACACCCGGTCCATATCTACAATTTCGTGCAAGCCGGAACCTTGCAGGAACACCTGCTGGCGATTCTCCAGGAAAAACTCAACCTGTTTGAACTGGTTGTCGGCGAAACCGGTTTGGTGCTGGGCGAACGCTTCGGCAGCGATGAGTTCGCCGAAGAAGTTTTCCGGCGCTGGCGGGAAAGCGAAGGCCGCGTGGCCGAAGCGATGGCGGGACTGGGCGACGAACTGGCCGCCGCGCGCGCCGCCTACAGCGAAGTGAAGCAACTTGACGCAACCCTTTTCGCGAAGGACTACGAATCATTATGACTTATCGGACTTTGACTGACTGGTTCCTGCCATGAAACTGAACCGCGCCACCCACGATCCCGGCCAGTTGCTGGAATTCTACGAAGAAGGCTTGTCCGCGCTGGGCGCGTTATGTGAGCGCACCTGGCACGATCGTTTGGAAGTCGTCGCCGAAGGCCGCCCCGCCACACTTTGGAATCCCCAAGGATCCCTGCACGAAGTTGAATTGCTCTTCACTCCCGCGGACACCACATCCGCCCGCGACGCCGCCCGCGAAGTGTTTCCCGGCTGTCCGCTTACCTTTCAATTGGCCGAGGCCTTGAGACCGATGCCTTTGGCGCTCGAACGTTTCGTTCTGGCGGATGACGCCGCTTCGCGCCCGCCGGACGCCGCAGTAGTCGAAAAACTGTGGCGATCTCAGTTTGCCGACACTTGGCGCTGGCAGTTGGCCGCCCCGTTCGAAGCTGATTCTCACTTTTCCCTCATCGCAGTCGTGCGCTGCGAAATCCAGGCGATGGACCAGCATTGGTCTTTGCTCGTCTGGCGATGTCACTGCCCGGCGGGCAATCCGACGAAGCCTTGGCACGAGATATAGCCTTCCACCAGGCAACTGTCGAATCCACCCCTGAGATCATCTGGCCGGCGCTCCATCCGGCGCGATGGCAGGAACTGCTTCAACTGGCTCTCGAAAACGAAGTGGCTGGCGAAGTGGCCCGGGTGCGTGCCCGGCAGGAAAACAGCCTGCGCCGCGAATTGGAACGTATTGATGACTATTTCGGGAATTATGAGCGTGAATTGATGGCCCGCGCGAAACGAAGTTCGAAGGAGAACGCCAGGACGAAAACGGAGGATCGTCTTGCCGCCGCGAAGGCCGAGCATGGTCGGCGTCGCGCCGATCAGTTGGCGCGCCACGAAATTCGCGTTCTCCCCCATCTGGACGCGCTGCTCCTCATCGCCGAAAAAGCCTGGCGCGCGCGCTTGCAGGTTGAGCAGGCACACCAGCCACAGACCGTTGATGCGCTTTTTGTTCCCCGCTCACGCCGGTGGGAATTGGACCCGCAAAAGCCAAAATAAGCCCACACAAAAGTTCCAGTGGCAAAGCACCCCTTGAGGTTCCTTTGGCCTGCAGCTCACCCCATATTATTGAGAAGAATCTTGGCTTCTCAACGAGATTCCAACCATTTGATCAGATTCCGATTTGTTCGCCAGCGGCCAGCCTTGCCGTTACGCCCCACGATTGGGTTTACCATGGCTAGAGCTTCCTGTTTGGCCTCGGCTGAAAGGGAGTTTTACGCGCCTGCCGGGTGTGGAATTACGCAACTTGCGTAACGCAACCTGCGTAATATGATTGCAGTTTTCCCAGCAGCCAATTTGAAACCGTTAATGGCTGCGAATCGAGACAGAAGCGGGTGCGACCGCCAATCCGCACCGGCTGGATACAGATTGGGGAAATAATAGCCGGCCGCATCAGCAGGAAAGCCGAGTCCTGTAGCACACCGCTTGGGCAGACGCCTCGATAGCAATGCATAATCACCATGTGGATTCTGTTTGCCTTGCCGTTCTCAGCTACGATGGGAGAAGGCATTGGGAGGAACTTCTGCCCACGGCTCATTCTGCGTGCCAAGAGTCATCGCTTCCTGCCTCCGTCCTGGTTCTGGACAACTGGAGTGACTCCGGGGATGCAGCCTGAGCGTGAATTTTTGGATGCTGCCGGATTTGGCAGGTGCTTCTGAAAAGGAAATTTATATGAAAGGAGCTTTGAAACAGGTTGTTGACCTATTTCGTGCCCCGGGCAGCGTCGGTTGCTGCTGCTCCGGGACGGCCAAAATGCCCTACTGCGGCAGCGATATGATGCCCCTGCGCTGAAGTTTTACCTGCAAGTGCCGTGATCACAGCAGCGGCGGCGCAAATCACACGCGCTACAGGCACTATCCGAGGAGTTGCAACACGATTTGGGACACCGTGGGGCGCGTCACGTTCCATCTCGCCGAGAACAAACGTAAACAACTGAACCGGCACTAGGAACGGCGATGCTTGATTGGGATCAAACCGCCAGTGAGTTCATCACGCTGTCGGAATCTGTCTTAACGGCGATTCTGATTGGGGACGACTCTCGCAGCCCGCCGCGGAGCTCTTCCGACCTCTACTTGCTGATGGTCTTCTCCATCTCGGTCTTTCGGACTTGAAGCGCGGCCAACTTCTTCCTGAGGCTGGCAATCTCCCTGTTGATTTTCCGCAGCTCTGTTTGGGCCTTGCTCCCGGCCAAGTGGCTCGAGCCAAACTGTAGAGCGATATACTTCTCCAGTTGCCTCCTCAAAATTCTCAAATAAGGGTTGCCCCAGATTGACCCCTCCCGGTATTCAAGCTTGCCGGCGCGGATGCCCTTTACAATGAAATCCTGGCTCACTCCGTATTCCTTTCGAGCCGTCACGTCGCTCAGGGTTGCCCCTTTGCGATTCCATTCACCGTATTCCGCCATATTTCACTTTCCACTGACCGAGCAGTATAAAGGCCCGGCGTTTTTTGGGTTAACAAAACCCACCGCTCATTTGAAAGTGCAATGTAAGTTTTTGGCGGGCGCGCGCAAGTGCAGATTTGCGGAGCAACCATGGGGAATTGTATTTACGAATCGCGCCGCCCACGCCAGCTTGCTGTGGTATGACCAAAGAAACGATGCTCAAGGAAATGTTCCTGGAGTTGGGCCAGGCGGACTTGAAGGCGATTGGGCGGAGCCGGGGGTTTGACCCGCAGACGATTGCCTCTCCCCAGTTGATGCAGCATGTCTTCCTCTCGGAACAGGGCGTGGCGGCGGCGCTGGCATCGCTCTCAGAAACGGAGTCCCTCGGCCTGCACCTTTTGAATTGTTTCCAGGACGAGGTTGACGTGGAGTTCTTCCGGAAAATGTACCCGGATTCGGCGCCCCGCAATTCGTTTTACGGCAGTTACACGGAGCGGTTCCACGGGCTTTTTCAGCAGGTGAAGACGCAGTTGATTCGGCGCGGCGTTTTGCTGTTCGGCACATTGACTGCAAACGAGTCGCGCGGGGCGGTTTCGTTTTCCGGAGGTGTTTGCTTCGCTGTTGCCGGCCCCGTTCAAGCCCAGCAAACTGAGCATGGATGCGGCGCCACAGTATCGCCGGGAACTGTTGCGCCAGAAAGTGACGCAGATTCCGACCGAGGCGGCCGCTTCGAGCGCCAAAGCGGGAAGCGAGGAGGGACGCTGGCGCCTGGCCGAGGGAGAGTTGCTCTTTGGCGGCCAGCCGTTCCGGGTGGAACGACTCGATGCCTGGCGGGCGCGGCGATTCGAAGTTGCCGTCGGTTATACCAACAAGGCCCTGCCGAAAGCCCTGTTGCCAGTGCCGCTGCTCCTTTATGCCTTGTCCCGGCTGCGCCAGGATGAATGGCTGGCACCTGGCGAGGTCTTGTCTCTGTGGAAGATGGTCCTGGCGGGAGCCAAAGCACCCGAGCCACAGGCCGTCTGCGAAGCCGGCTTCCAATGGGCTTGCCTCGAAAAGGCCGAACAGGAAGGAGCCAGCTATTACCGCTTGCCGCAACAAGCCGACGCCGAAGCAGCTTCGCCCCCCGAGGCCTTCCTGGATGTGCGGGATGCCGCGCGGGTCCGGATTTGCCTCGAACATACGCCCTTGTCGGCCTTGGCGCGGCTGGGCGAGATTTCCCGCCTGGAGGCCGCCGGGGGCGAACTGTGGGCGAGGCCCAATCTGTTGAGGATCAGCCATGCGCCAGACCAGGCACTGGTTGATCCGGTGGTCTGCTGGCTTCGGGAGCATCATCCGGCTTTTCGCAGCACGATGGAAACACTTAAGGAGCGAAGGGGCAAGGTCATGTTGCATGAAAACCTGCTGGTGGCGCGCGTGAGCGATTTAGGGCTGAAGGTGATGCTGGAGAAAAAGTTCGGCGGACCGGGCCAATTGGTGGCGCTGGACGCCGGGTTTGTGGCGTTTCCCACGGGCTTGCTGCCGGAACTCGCGTCGTGGATGAAGAAATCGGGCCATGTCATCAAGAGCACCCATGCCGATGAATCCCCTTAACCTCCAAGAAGTCAAGGCAACGGACCTGGATGTGTTCGTCAATCCGGCGGACCTGCGGCAGGACTTGCAGGCGTTGGCCGACTATGTGCGAATCCATGAGATCAAACGAGGCTATCGGGACAACCGGATTCCCCAGGCTCACCAGCAACGGCTGCTCAAGTTGATGAGCGACCCGGCCAGCGCTGCGAAAAAAGACCAATTTGGCGATGCAAAATGGATTGAGCATCTGGATGCGGTTTGCCTGGCGCTCAAATGGGTCGGCTATGATACGGAGGGCAAATACATGGGCTATTCCAGTTCGGAACCTTCATTTCCGGACAACTTCATGGAATTCGACGAGGGGCAGCATCGGAATTTCCTCCAATTGCCGTTGCAGGCCCAGGAGGAGCGGATTCTGGAAATTCACCTCAAGGCAGGCGAGGTTGGCGCGAGCGAGTTTTTTTCGCGCAGCACGCTGGGACGGCTGGATTCTTTCCCCTCGTTCGGCTGCGCCACCGGGGTGGTCCCCACGATTGCCTTCTGGAAGGTGAGGCGGCATCTGCTGGAACTGCTGGCGCAGTGCCCGGTGGGCGTTTGGTTTAGCACCGCGTCGCTCCTCGATCACCTGCGGTTGCACGACCCGTGGTTCGTTATTCCCAAAGTAGTCCCTGATGCGGTCCGAAAGGACTCCCTGCGCCAAGGCCGGTACGCCAATTTTGTCGAGCGCAAACCCGGCGATTGGAATCATGACAAGCCAATTTCCGAAAGAGACCCCGAAGGCTTTGCCAAGGTCGAGGGACGTTTTATCGAGCGGTTTTTGGAAGGCGTTCCCCTGGTGCTGGGCTACACGGAAGTGGCCTATACCCGGAGCAAAACCGAATCGCCGATCGAACCGTCGCGGGGACTTTTGCCAGCCTTCCGGATCACGGAGCGGCTCCGGCGGGCCGTGCGCCAGGAGGTGGCCGAACCGAAAGTCACCGTGCTGCCCAACTTCGAGGTGCATGTCGAGTCGCTCTTCTTCCCGGCGCGGACTGAGGCGCAACTGCGCCCGCTGGGCGAGTTGGTTCAGCGGGGCATCGTGACGGTCTTCAAGTTGACCAAGTCGAAGGTGGCCGCCGCGCAGGCGGCGCAGGCGGATGAGAACGCCATCCAAACACTCAAAGCACTCTCCGGGCGCGAGCTGCCCCAAAATGTTGAGCACGAACTGCGCGATTGGGCCGGGCACTCGGAGAAGTTCATCCTTTATGAAGGGTTCGGCGTATTGGAGGGAAGGCGCGAGGCTACCGGGGTCGGCAGGTTCGTCGTTGAGACGATTTCGCCGAGCTTTGCGCTCGTGCATTCGGCGGAGGCGCTCTACCGGCACCTGGAAGCAGCCGAGCAGGTGCCGCTCAGAATACGTCACGCGGACAACGCCTTGGCGGCCCCGGCACATGTGCGGAGCCGGATCGCGCCCACTGCCGTGCCGCCTTCCGCGCCCGTCAAAAGGCCGGTCAAGGTCAAGCGCAGCCTCCGGACGACCCTCTGGTTCGCGGATGGAGAAGCGCACGCCGCCTTCTGCCAGCTCCTCTTGGATGCCAAATGTGTGCTGGCTGCTGACCGGCGCGCCCTCACGGTTTCTTATCCGCCCCAGGCCGAACCGCAAGTCAAGGAGTGTCTGCGGAAACTCAAAGAGAACTACACACTGGCGGTGGAGGATATCGAAAGCTAACGGCATCGACCCACCGCCGCAAAGTGACCCATGCTCGCACCCGACCCCCGCAATCCGCTGATTGTCCAGAGCGACCACAGCATCCTGGTGGAGGTGGACAATCCTCGTTACAGCGAGGCGCGCGACCGCCTGGTGCGCTTCGCCGAACTGGTGAAGTCGCCCGAGCACATTCACACCTATCGCCTGACACCGCTCTCAATCTGGAATGCCTGCGCGGCCGGCGTCAACGCTGCGGCCATCATCGAGGCGCTGGGCGGCCTGGCGAAGTACCCGGTGCCGGAGCACGTTCTGGTGTCGGTGCGCGATTTTGCCGGCCGTTATGGGCGGCTGCAAATGATGCGCGATGCCCGCGGCTTGGTGCTCTCGGCCAACGATCTCCCCCTGGCGGAGGAGATCGCGCGGCAGAAGGCGGTGGCCCCGTTCCTGCGCGAGCGTATTGAACCCCGCCGGTTCCTTGTGGATCCGGCGGATCGAGGCCGGCTCAAGCAGGCCCTGATTAAGATAGGCTTTCCCGCCGAAGACCTGGCCGGCTACACCACCGGGGAGGATTTCCCCATTGATTTGCGCTTGCTCACCCGCGCGGGCCGCCCGTTTGTCTTGCGCCGCTACCAGGAGGAGGCGGCCCGGACCTTTCACGCCAGCGGCACCGAGCGGGGCGGCTCCGGCGTGATCGTGCTGCCCTGCGGCGGCGGCAAAACCATCGTGGGCATGGGGTGCATGGCCCTGGTCAGGTCCTCCACGCTCATCCTGGTGACCAGCGTGACGGCCGCGCGCCAATGGATCGAGGAGTTGCTCGACAAGACCACCATCCCCGCCGATGCCATCGGCGAGTACTCTGGCTCTGTCAAGGAAGTGCGCCCGGTGACGCTGGCAACCTACCAGATCATGACTCACCGATCGAGCCAGGACGCCGAATTCACCCACCTGCAATTGTTCGATCAGCGCAACTGGGGCCTGATCATTTATGACGAGGTTCATCTGCTACCGGCGCCGGTCTTCCAAATCACCGCCACTTTGCAGGCCCGGCGGCGTCTTGGCCTGACGGCAACCCTCGTGCGCGAGGACGGGCGGGAAGATGATGTCTTCGCCTTGATTGGTCCCAAGAAGGTGGATATTCCGTGGAAGGAAATGGAGGCCGAAGGCTGGATCGCCAAGGCCCGCTGCACTGAAATCCGGCTGCCGATGACCGAGGCGCGCCGCTTCGATTACGCCGTCGCTCCCGCCCGCCAGAAGTTCCGCATCGCCTCCGAGAATCCCGACAAAATCGAGGTCGTGCGGCGCCTGCTCCAGCGCCCTGCCGACACGCCCGCGCTCATTATCGGGATGTATGTCGGGCAAATCCAAAAGCTGGCCGAAGAACTGAACATCCCCATCTTGACGGGCGGCACTCCCCAAAGAAAGCGGGATGAGATTTACGCCGAGTTTAAGGCGGGGCGCCTGCGCCAATTGGTGGTCTCCAAGATCGCCAACTTCTCGGTGGACCTGCCCGACGCGGCGGTGGCCATCCAGATTTCCGGCACGTTCGGCTCACGGCAGGAAGAAGCGCAACGCCTGGGTCGGGTCTTGCGCCCCAAGCCCGGAGAAAACCAGGCCCACTTCTATTCTCTGGTGTCACGGGACACGGTGGAACAGGACTTCGCCCTGAAACGCCAGCTTTTCTTGTGCGAGCAGGGTTACCAGTACGCCATCTGGAATCTCGAGAGCGCGAAGGGGAAGATGCCCGAGAACCAAACCAACCAACCGACGCGGGTCGAGTTGTCCTTGGGAATCCGGTAATTTCGGTTGTCATGAACAAGAAGTTCTAACGTGGGTTTCATTCCGAAGGATTGCAATCGACCTCAGGCCTGATTAACTTTTGGACCGTGAATTGGCATCAGATCATCGAAGGGCGAGGTTATGACATGGACCAGGTTGTCGTCATTGGCAGACATGGGATTCTCGGACAGTTGCCCGATGCGCCGCAGGTTCCCCGCCAATTCATGGAAACATAATGGGCCAGGACGATCCTCAAACGGAAATGGCAGCCATCCACAAGCAGGTTGGAGGATGGTTCGATGGATTTATCCACACTCCTCCGTATCAGGCGTTGTCTGACATTGAGAAGGACAAGGCGCCGGGCATTGTGCGGTTCTTCACCGAGTACAGTTTCCGCTACATCGGAGCAACGCCGGAGAAATGGAACCGGGACGTCCTCAGGGAATGCTGCCTCGAGATCTTGCCCAGAAAAATGTCGGCTGAGAGGTCGTTCTTCCGAGCAGTCGCTCCGGTACTATCGGCCTTTTTTCGGTTCCTGGCCGAAAGGGGACTGTTGAGCAATGCGCCTGAGCTGGCCAGCACCGTCCCCGAACTGGATGGCGAGATCATCCGCGCATCGCAGGATGAACGCAATTGGGGGCCGGCCAAAGCCTTCGTCATGGCGGCTGAAAAGGCCGGGGTGGACACCTGCGACCAGAAGGCCATGAGCCTTTTTATGATTGAGCATAATTTGCGACAGGTCGCCCGAATGCAAGCGCGAGAGACCGTCCCTGTTTCCTCGATGTTCTCCCTGCCAGCGCCAGCAACACCCATTCGCCACGCCGAACCCAAGATTGGCCGCAACGACCCGTGCCCCTGCGGTAGCGGCAAGAAATTCAAAAAGTGTTGCGGCACTTAACGGATTAATCCAGCCAACACAAAATCCTCCCCTGAATTCATGAGTGAAGACAAAAAACTTGAATTGACCTGGAGTGAACCAAAGGGACATGGCGCCCCGGAGCCTTGCCTCAACTTCGAAGTATTCGACAAGGCCGAAGGAACCCACCTCACCTGCGGCGCGGTCTTCGAAGTTTGCGCCACGCCACGGTGCTCGTGCCATGCCGTTTGCGTTCACTCGGCACCGTTGTTGCCAGATGGCACGGCAACTCCGGGCTTGCTACGCTGGTTCTGGCTGGATTTACAAGAAAGGGCGGTGGAAATGACGCCGGAATTGAAGGCCGATCCGGCGGCATTGCACCAGGCCGAAGTCATTAGCAAACAGATGGCCAGCACGGCTTGGGACGAACTCGACCACTGGTTCTGGACTGCAAAAATCGAGGCTATCGAAAGGGCTGAGGTCGCCGCCATTGACATCAATGACCTTCCCAACGCCGACGATGGACACCTGGTCCCCTTCATAGAAGTTTTTCTTTAGGCCTTTCCTTGAACTTCACATTTGAAAAGGCGGCATGGGCCGCCGACGAGCAGTACTGCGTCCAACCGCGGTGCAGATGCACGAAGATCGTCCTTTCATTTCTTCAGTTGAAGGACGCGACCGGACGGAGAACCACCTCGCTGCGGGATGTTCCAGCCATTCGCTATGACTACCGCGCCCATACCAGCCGGCACCTGGCCCCGGGGCCGTCCGGAACCCCCGCAACAGGGCTATTACTGGCGGCGCTCAAGACAGCCCACCCCTCGCTGGACACACGATTGGAACTGCACCACCGCATTATGCAAAGCCTTTATGCTCGCCACTACTTGGTGCAGATCAAAGAGCGATTGGAAACACATTTTTCGGTTAGGGGGGAGAAAATCGGTCGCAACGATCCCTGTCCATGCGGCAGCGGAAAGAAGTTCAAAAAGTGCTGTGGCGCTTGAAGGGGTGCTGCACGCATCGCCCGGCGCCTGATTGAACATCGCATCCCCTGTTGGCGGTCAACCTGCCCTTGGATAGCCTCGCCCCTATGAATACGACGCAGCCGAGCAACAAACCGATGAATTCAATGTCCCAAGCATGCTGAGAGTTTAAATGAGCCGTCGCCGTTTTGCCAACCTGTTCTCGAGGGTAATGTTCTTCGCGGACCCCTTGCCAGGCATTGGCTCAATTACACCCCTTCAAGCACTGGCTGCTTGCAAATTGCTTGACCATTTGCTCAAGCCGGTGGAGAAAGCCGCCCATCCTCGGTCGGCCATTGTAACGGAAGAGGGTTTCCACCAGACGATGGTGGATGCGGCCGCACTGCGCGGCGTACTGGAGCGCCAGCCACCGATAATAGGTCTCCATGCTCTTCATGTTTTGCGTAAAGACGATGCGCACCAGTTCGTCCAGCAGGGCGTCGGCGCGCTCGTCGAACAAGCGGCTCAGGTTCGCGGAGGGGCCGCCCGGCACCGGCTGGTATCGCTGCATAAAGACGTATGCCCCCGGCAACGAGCGCAGAAACCGGAACCGCTCCACGTCCTCGTCAAGGCTGGTGTTGAAGCCGTACATGCAGACGAACTCGACGTTGTCCCGCCGGCTCGTTTGCAAGAGCGCGTACCGCTCCCGTACAAGGTCCAGGTGCTGCGCGTCGTTGAGGCTGAAGTAGTAGTTGCGACGCGTGAAGGCGGGATTGGAGCAACGGATGCGGCGCAACAGCGCGGCGGAATCAGGTCGCAGCATTCGCACGTCGAGAGTCTGATTGAAATTCACCGCCAGGTCTCGGCGCGCCATTTCCTCCAGCAACTCCAGTGCCGATGGATGCGCCAGCAGGTTGTCATCCAGCAGAATCAGCTTGTGTCGTTCCTGCAAGAGCGTGTCAAAGTCGCTCACCTGGCGCGGCGCGCCTTCCTTGACCGGCACCACGCAAAACGGGCAGCGCCGCGGACAGCCGCGCGTCAGAAAGCCGAGGGCGCGATCCCCCATCTCGGGGTAAAGAGAGTAATCCGGGGCCATCGCTTCGATGTCTGGAGCCAAACGCAAGCGGAGGTCCACGCCCGAACCGCCCACCTGCACGGTGGCCCCATAACAACGGCGCAAAATCTCGACCCGCATGGCCGAGGGCGCCGTGCTGAACACACAACTGGCCAGCACGGTCCCGGCGCGGGGGAGTTCTTTCACGCCGCGCGCCAGCGCCACCTTGCGGCCTTGGGCCTTGAAGCAACGGCTCAGTTTCATCAGCGCCAGGTTCGGCAGCGTGCCGTCCACGTCCACCAGCAGTACCGTCCCCTGTGGCAGCCGCCGGGGCGGAGCAGGCCGGCGGCGTGGCTGCGGCTCGGGAATGGGGAGGTTTTGCTCCAACAACCGGGCCGGAAAGCAGCCCCGCCCTGACGGTGAAAGCGCGACGAAGAACTGGACCTTCGGGAACCAGGCGTCCAGGAGCTTGAAGAACTGTGCTTGTCGGCTGGCTTCGCACCAGGCGTCCGGGCGGTCCAGGAGGACCACGCCCGGTTGCTGGAGCGGGTCGGGGTCGTCCAGGCGCGTGGAGGCGTCGAAAACATGGCGGGCCATGTCCAGGGCCACGATCGCGGGGCGGCGCAGCGACGCGCGCGTGGCCTGCCAGCGGGCCTCGAACGCGCCCTCCCTGCCCAGGCTGCCGCCCACATCCCAACCAAGCCAGTCACTCAAATCCGCGCTCAACCTGGCCAGGAGTGCGCGGGCGCGCCCAGCCCGATATTGAGACTTGTGGCGCAATCGCTCCAGGAATGCCACCGGATCGGTGACCTGCGCCTCCGAGTCGAACAAATTCGCGCATCGCTTGAGTCGCTGGTCGGGATGGATGTCGAAGCAATCCGTGCCAGTTTGTGCCCGGACTTGGCTGCCATAGCCCAGGAGCAGCCGGCCGACATTCGACCTGCCTAGATCCGGACGACCCGCCCGCGCGGCTGGATCGCGGCGGCGCATCGCGGACTTGGGCATGGCGCTGAACTGGCCTCCCTCGCCACCCCACCAGCCCAAATGCCGGCGCACCGGGCTGGCGGATCCGCGTTCCTGGGGCGCGTGCAGAAGTTGGACAAACTCGATGTGAACCGGCTGATCGGAGTGCTCGGCCAGATTCAGCGGAGACTGCTGCGCGAGCTTCTCCAATTGCCGCTGGCCCAGTCCCGCCAGTGCCAGCGCGCGCAGGAGCGCCGAGGAAGAACTCCCGGCCGGAAACAGGTTCCACCGCCGGAGACGCCCCGGCCCAATCGCAAAATCATGCTCGCGATGGCCCAGGGGCCGGACATTCCCCACCAAGAGTCGTTCAAAGTACATGGCAAACAGGTCCTGTGCTCATTGGCCTCAGCGCTCCATTGGCTTTGAAGCCGCCTGTAGCAGCGATAGAGTGGGGTATCGCTTGCGATAAAACTGGCCTTTGTGCCGGCGCAAGAGAAATTCAAGGGCCAACCCGGACGGCGCGTTCCTCATCAAAAAGGACTCCGTCAATGATTCCGTCCCATGATCGGCCGCCAGCCGCCGGACAAAAGCCGGGCTGATCGCTGCGTCGGTCAGGAGGTGTTGCAGGGAGTCTATTTCATCGTCAGTCAAGCCGGCACCCTTTTTGCGCAACCCAGCCAGCACTTGGTTGAACCGGAGCGAATACTCCACGCCCTCGTCCGGACTGGAGAAGGCGCCAATGCCCTGGTTATGGTTCAAAAACTTCGGCGGGAAGCTCATGCGCGGACGCGGATGCTCCAGGCCGCGTTCCCGCATCACCCGCGCCACGGCGTCCGGGTCGGCGGCCCGCCACTCTGCCTCCATGCGCTTTTGCTCCGCCGCCGCCAGTGCCAAGCCGTCGGGAAACACCATCAAGTCGCCCCCGTAATGGGCGACGTATTTCGCATGGTTTTCTCGGGTGAACTCCAAGGCTTTGGCGGCTTCCGCTGGACAATAGCGATACGCGATGGAACTGGAGTGTTCGAGCATCTCTTTGCGGATCTTGGCTTCCTCCTGCTCCGGCACGTCCTCAAAAGTCTTCTGCGTCCCCGACCAATACCATTCCCCCTGCCAAGGTGTGAGGGCACCATACACCACCATTCCCGGGGTGAACGGACAGCCGGCCATGTTCATCCGGATATTGTATGGCTGGCCGTTCACCAAGTTGCGGGCTTTGATGAATTTCACCTCATCGCCTTCTTCATGCCGCGTGAGCACGCGAAAAAAAGACCAGTGCCGCTCATACCATGTCCGCAGCGTTGCTTTGTCCTCCGCCGGCAGATTTAGCGTCCCCGCCAGAACATCAATTACGCCCAGCCCTGACCATTCGGTGCAGTGCTGGCAGACAAAATCGTCCTTGGTCGGAATGTCCGGCTCGCCTTGGTGCTCGTCGAGATACTCAAAGAATTTAAAACGGAACAGGTAAGAGTTGATTCCCATCCAGAGCAGTTTGCGTTTGATGTCCCAGCCAAACTCGTTTGGGGTGGAGAAAAACAGCGTTACGCCGGAGTCCCGCGGCACACGGGCAAACCGCTCGGCCAGCAGCCGGCTGGCCGCTTCCGCGAGCCGTTTCAAATCCTCATGTGTGGGCGAGAGCACTCGCTCTGGATTGAAATAGGGCCACATGCTCCAGAGGAAAAACTGAATGCGCCGCAGATCAAAACCGAGCGGTTCAACTTCCGGGGCCGCGTTCACGATCAGCGGCAGCGGCGTGCCGAAACATTGCCTTTGATGCGTCTCGACCGTGCGCCACAATCCAATGTCGTTATGAACGTCCTCCGCCCACTCGACCAGCAGCGCCGCCACGTCGCTCCAGGCGGCGTCCGGCAATCGGCAGGAGGGGAAGACAAAGGTGTTCTGGGTTTTCAACAACACCCGGCGCAATTCCTGCGCGATCTCGCCCAGATACTTGTCCCCGCGTCCGGTGAAACCGGGGAGCCGGGCGGATGAAAAAATGCGTTTGGCCTCGCTGCTCATTTTGGGCTTTAGGGTAGTGCAACCTCGCCGCGCGACAAGCCGCCTTTCGTGTGGTGGTACAGAGGAGCGGGATAACTTCAACAACACATAACGAAGGAATGGATGCTCATGAAGCTCAGGCCGCCTTCCACCGTTCCCCGATAAATCCTGATTTGTCGCCCTGGTGGAATTTGAAGTGCCCGACCAACCGTCCTTGCGCCAGCGATGCCCAGCCTTTTCCGGAGGTTTCATCCATTTCGTCAAAGCCGGTGAATGTGAACTCGGCTTTGCCGGTTTCGTTGATCTCCCAATCCAATTCCAGGCTGACAGCCCCAAATCGCATTTCGCCCCTCCCGCCCTTTTGAAAGGAAATGAAACCTGGTTCAACCAGATCAATAAATTCCTGGTCCCACTGCTCCATCTCAATCAAACGCCATTTCCCGATAACATTATTTTGCATGATTGTGCCGCCGGAGTTTACGCGACTGGGCGGGGGTCTGCGCTCTGTGCCCACTTTTTCCCTTCCTCTGTGGTTCGATACCGCTGCAACCGACTTCTTGGTTTGTCGGCTATCGAACGCTCAAGCCAGCCTTTGGCAATGAGCGCGTTGAGATAATTCTCCCGAAAGGTTTGGCGGTGTTTGACGCCAACCAGCGCCTGGATCTCACTCGCCTTGCGGGGTTGCTCGCAGAACCGGAGAACCTGGATGGCGACTTGGCCGGTGACTTGGCCGGTGACTTGGCCGGTGACTTGGCGGCTGGCTCGGCTTTTGCGTTCCTGGGCTTCTTTGATAAACGCGGGATGAAGCGGCAAGCGCACGAGGAAATAGGTTCTGTTTCTGTCAGTTTCAAATACGGGCGGTGGAGAGCCATTCGCTCGCATCGCCTTCAACATCTTCGGAATGCCTGTGCCCCGGCCTTCCGTGAGACTGAGTTCCTTCAAAAACTCGCCAATCCGCCGGTTGCGATACCGTCGCGTTGCAAAGCGTCCGGATTGGAGTTCCTTGATGCTGACCGAGCGGTCCAGCCCCGGATAGCTGGAAACGGTGATTTCATCCGGCAGGACTCGGACTTCGATTGGTTCCCGGATTTCGTAGCTGCGATGATAAACCGCATTTACCACGGCTTCCTCCAAGGCGGAGTAGGGAACTTTGAAAAAGCGGTCGGCTTCTGCCCGATCACTATGCTTTATGACGCGTTCTTCAATGACCGTGTTCTTCAAGAACGTCAGCGCGTCTTTGAGGATCACGTCCAGGGAACCGGCGAATGTCTTCTCCGTGAAATTGTCACCGCCCGGTCCTTCGGGG
>Ga0224558_1001302_pt1 | contig 26528 bp, 6 predicted proteins | sample 714S32024metaG_FD_180682 | JGI IMG/M metagenome (GOLD analysis project Ga0224558, IMG submission 180682) | Peat soil microbial communities from Stordalen Mire, Sweden - 717 S3 20-24 | ecosystem: Environmental > Terrestrial > Soil > Wetlands > Peat | place: Sweden: Norrbotten County, Stordalen... | reverse complement strand
GCCACCCTCTTCGGGTTTACCCTGACCAATGGTGTGGCCGGCTGGGAGGGGGGAGGCGGGGTGTATTGCGAATCCACCAACGCCGTGCTGTCCAATTGCGTGCTGAGCGGCAACTCGGCCTACGGCGGTGGTGGGGCCTGTGGCGGCACGCTCAACAACTGCACGCTGACCGGCAACATCGCAACGGGTTTTGCTTCCTTCTTTCAATGGGTCCCAGGCGACGGCGGAGGGGCCCTTTTCGGCACGCTGAACAACTGCACGTTGACCGGCAACTCGGCCTCAGACACCGGCGGCGGGGTCTGGGACGGCACGCTGAACAACTGCATGTTGATCGGCAACTCGGCCGAATACGGCGGCGGTGCCGCCTATAGCACGCTCAACAACTGCACGTTGACCGGCAACTCGGCATACGACGGCGGCGGGGTATATGGGGACTCCGACAGTCCCTGCACGTTGAATAACTGCATCGTCTATTTCAACTCGGACGCGTCCCCCTTTGGGGGCAACAACTATGACCCTTCCAGCGCGCTCAACTACTGCTGCACGACGCCCATGCCCACCACTGGTGTCGGGAACATCAGTGCCGACCCGCAACTGGCCAGCGCGTCGCATCTGAGTGCTGAATCACCCTGCATCGGAGCGGGCAGCGCGACGTACGCCAGTGGCACCGACATTGATGGCGAACCCTGGGCCAACCCGCCGTCCATCGGCTGTGATGAATACCACGCCGGGGCGGTGACGGGACCCTTGACTGTGAGCCTGACGGCTACCTATACGAACGTGGCCACAGGCTTTCCCGTGAGTTTGACGGCGTTCATCGCAGGCCGGACTGACCTGAGCGTGTGGGAGTTCGGCGATGGTGACGTGGAGGTCAACGAGCCTTATACTTCTCATACTTGGACGGCGCCGGGGGATTACATCGTGACGTTGTGGGCCTTCAACGACAGCTATCCGGGAGGGGTGAGAGCGACGGTCACGGTGCGAGTTCTGGAACACCCGGTGCAATATGTGGCCTTGGGCAGCACGAACCCGGTCGCGCCCTATAACTCCTGGGCGACGGCAGCCACGAACATCCAGGATGCGGTGGATGTGGCGCCACCGGGCGCGACAATCTTCGTGACCGACGGCACCTACGCCGCTGTCACAGTGCACACACCGCTGACGCTGCAAAGCGTCAACGGGTCGGACGTGACAGTAATCGATGGCGGTGGCGCGGCACGGTGCCTTTACCTCACCAACAACGTGGTGACGGTGGGCTTCACCTTGACCAATGGTAGCGCCGGGGGTGGCGGAGGGGTGTATTGCGAATCGAGCGCTGTGGTGTCCAATTGCGTGCTGAGCGGCAACTTGGCAGGTTGGTACGGCGGCGGGGCCTACGGTGGCACGCTGAACAACTGCACGTTGACCGGCAACTCGGCCACCGGTGCACGTTTCATTGACTGGCCTATTGGCGGTTTTGGCGGCGGGGCCTCGAGCAGCACGCTGAACAACTGCACGTTGACCGGCAACTCGGCTAACGACTCCGGCGGCGGGGCTGATAACTGCACGCTGAACAACTGCACGTTGACCGACAACTTCGGCGACGGGGCTAATAACTGCACGTTGTACAACTGCACCCTGACCGGCAACTCCTACGACGGGGCTGATAACTGCGCGCTGAATAATTGTGTGGTGTCCGGGAATACCGGCGGCGGAGCGAGTGGAGGCACTTTGAACAACTGCACCCTGACCGGCAACTCCTACGCCGGGGCTGATAACTGCGCGCTGAACAATTGTGTGGTGTCCGGGAATACCGGCGGCGGAGCGAGTGGAGGCACTTTGAACAACTGCACGGTCACCGGTAACTTAGGTTGGGGAGCGTCGTCTGCTACGCTGAACAACTGCATTGTCTACTTTAACTCGGACCCCAATGGGGGCAATTACGACTACAACAGCGTCCTTAATTACTGTTGCACGACGCCCATGCCCACCAACGGTGTCGGCAACATCAGTGCCGACCCGCAATTGGCCAGCGCCTCGCACCTGAGTGCCCAATCCCCGTGCATCGGGGCGGGGAGCGCGACCTACGCCAGCGGTACCGACATTGACGGCGAAGCTTGGGCCAACCCGCCGTCCATCGGCTGTGATGAATACCACGCCGGGTTGGTGACGGGACCCTTGACGGTGAGCCTGACGGCCACCCTGACGAATGTTTTGAGAGGCTATCCCGTGCGCTTGACAGCGTTCATCGCGGGCCGAACCGACCTGAGCGTATGGGATTTCGGCGATGGTTACGTGGCGACCAACCAGCCTTATGCTTCACACGCGTGGACGGCGCCGGGGGATTACCTCGTGACGTTGTGGGCCTTCAACGACAGCTATCCGGGAGGGGTGAGAGCGACCCTGACGATTCATGTGGAGGAGGGCCTGCATTATGTCGCGGCCAGCAGTGGCAATCCGGTCGCGCCCTACACGTCCTGGGCGACCGCGGCCACGAACATTCAGCAGGCGGTAGATGTGGCGCCACCGGGCGCGACCATTTTCGTGACCAATGGAGTTTACGCTGCCGTCACAGTGGATACACCGCTGACGTTGCAAAGCATCAACGCCCCGAACGTCACCGTAATCAACGGCGGTGGCACGCAGCAGTGCGTTTACCTCACCAACGACGCGGTGATGGTGGGCTTCACTTTGACCAATGGTGTTGGAGGCGCGTCTTGCAGCTCCACCGACGCCGTGCTGTCCAATTGCGTACTGACCGGCAACGCGGGATATCGGGGCGGCGGGGCCTATGGCGGCACGCTGAACAATTGCACCCTGACCGGCAACTCGGCAGACTGGAGCGGCGGCGGGGCCTATGGGTGCACGCTCAACAACTGCACCCTGACCGGCAACTCGACGTACTACGAAGGAGGCGGGGCCTATTCCTGCACGCTCAACAACTGCATCGTCTACTTCAACTCGGCCCGCAGTGGGGGTAACTACGACCCTTCCAGTACGCTCAACTACTGCTGCACGACGCCCATGCCCCCCACCGGTGTCGGCAACATCAGTGCCGACCCGCAACTGGCCAGCGCCTCGCATCTGAGTGCCTTATCCCCCTGCATCGGGGCGGGTAGCGCGACCTACTCCAGCGGCACCGACATTGACGGCGAACCCTGGGCGAACCCGCCGTCCATCGGCTGTGTTGAATACCACGCCGGAGCGGTGACGGGACCCTTGAATGTGAGCCTGGCGGCCACCCTGACGAACGTTGTCGTAGGCTATCCCGTGGGTTTGACGGCGTTCATCGAGGGCCGAACCGACCTGAGCGTGTGGGATTTCGGCGATGGTGACGTGGCGGTCAACCAACCTTATACTTCACACACTTGGACGGCGCTGGGGGATTACCTCGTGACGTTGTGGGCCTTCAACGACAGCTATCCGGGAGGGGTGAGCGCGACCCTGACCATCCACATCGAAGAAGGCGTGTATTATGTCTCGGCCACCAGTGGCAATCCGGTCGCGCCCTACACCACTTGGGCGACGGCAGCCAGGAAGATTCAGGATGCGGTGGATGTGGCGCTACCGGGCGCGTCAATTTTCGTGACCAATGGGACTTATGCGGTCGGCGGGCGGATAACTTCTGCAACAGGGGATGGCCTGACAAACCGGGTGGTGGTGGACAAACCGCTCACCGTGCGCAGTGTTAACGGCCCTGGCGTCACCGTAATCAATGGCGGTGGCACGGCGCGGTGCCTTTACCTCACCGACGACGCGGTGATGGTGGGCTTCACGTTGACCGATGGTTTTGCCTACGACAACGGAGGAGGGGTGTACTGCGAATCCACGAACGCCGTGCTGACCAATTGCGTGCTGGCCCGCAATTCGCTACCCTATAACGACGGCGGTGGCGGCGGCGGGGCCTACGGCGGCACGCTCAATAACTGCACGTTGACCGGCAACACGGCCCTTTATGGCCAAGGCGCCGGGGCCTGTGACTGCACGCTCAACAACTGCACGCTGACCGGCAACTCGGCTGAGGGCACTTGGCTTGACGAAGGTGAAGGCGGCGGGGCATTTTACTGCACGCTGAACAACTGCACATTGACCGGCAACTCGGCCTCTTCCGCTGGCGGCGGAGCCGCTAGGTGCACGTTGAACAACTGCATCGTCTACTTCAACTCGGCCATCTTCGGCGGCGGGGCCTACTATAGCAAGCTGAACAACTGCACGCTGAGCGACAACTCGGCTACAAGAGGCTACTACAATGGCAACTCCGCCGATGGCTATGGTGGCGGGGCCAATTATTCAACGCTCAATAACTGCACGCTGACCAGCAATTCGGCCTCAGACTACGGCGGCGGAGCGTATGAGAGCACGCTGAACAACTGTATCGTCTATTTCAACACCGCCACGAATGGGGCCAACTACTATCAAGACCAGTATAACGGTGGAGTTCTCACTTACTCTTGCACGACACCCATGCCCACCAACGGTGTCGGCAACATCACCAACGCGCCTCTGTTCGTGGATTACGCCGGCGGCAACCTGCGCCTGCAATCGAACTCCCCCTGCATCAACTCCGGCAAAAACGCCTATGTCGTCGGCAGCACCGACTTGGACGGCAATCCTCGAATTGTCGGCGGCACGGTGGACATCGGGGCTTACGAATATCAAGCACCGACTTCCATCATTTCCTATGCCTGGCTCCAGCAATATGGTCTGCCCACCGACGGCTCGGCGGATCGCGCCGACCTGGACGGCACCGGAATGAACGTTTACCAGGATTGGGTCGCCGGTTTGAATCCCACCAACGCCCTGTCGGTTTTGAAGATGACATCGGCCACTAAGACCAATAATCCAGCGGGGTTGGTTGTGACTTGGGAAAGCGTGAACACGCGGACGTATTATCTCCAAAGCAGCACCAATCTTGGGGCGCAACCGGCGTTCTCAACCATTCAAAGCAACATTGTCGGCCAGGCCGGCACGACGAGTTACACGGACACCACCGCCACAAACGCCGGACCGTACTTCTACCGCGTGGGTGTGGAGCAATAGAAATCCGAAGGCCGAAATCCGAAAGGGCAAAGCTATGAAAACGAAATTTAATCTTCTAGTTGCTGGGATGTTCCTGGCAGCCACGAGCAGCGCCTTGGCGACCGTGCGCTACGTGAACGTCAACAACGCCAACCCGACGCCGCCCTACACCAACTGGGCCACCGCCGCTACGAACATTCAGAATGCGGTAAATGCGGCAGGGGCGGGTGACGAGATTCTGGTGACCAACGGCACCTACGCCCCCGTCACAGTGAACACACCGCTGACGTTGCAAAGCGTCAACGGCCCGGGCGTCACCGTAATCCAGGGCGGTGGCGGGGTGCGGTGCCTTTACCTCACCAACAACGCAGTAATGGTGGGCTTCACCTTGACCAATGGTAGTGTTTCGTATGGGGGCAACGGCGGAGGGGTATATTGCGAATCCACCAACGCCGTGTTGACCAATTGCGTGCTGACCGGCAACTCGGCTGAGTACGGCGGCGGGGCTTATGGCGGCACACTGAACAACTGCACGCTGGCCGGCAATTCGGCCAACGGTTACCCGAGCGATACTAATCCCTTCCAGTACTATCCGGGTGTTGGCGGCGGGGCATATGCCTGCACGCTGAACAACTGCACGTTGACCGGCAACTCGGCCTCAGACGAGGGCGGCGGGGCTGCCGATTCAACGCTGAACAACTGCACGTTGACCGGCAACTCGGCTGGTGCCGGCGGCGGGGCTGGGGAGTGTATGCTGAACAACTGCACGTTGTCCGGCAACTCGGTTTCCGGAGGTAGGGGGGTCACCGGTGGCTGCGGCGGCGGGGTTATCGATTCCACGCTCAACAACTGCACGTTGACGGACAACACGGCACAATGGGACGGTGGCGGGGCCTGGTCCTGCACGTTGAACAACTGCACCTTGACGGGCAACTCAGCCGATGGAGTCGGCGGTGGGGCCTGTGGCGGCACGCTCAATAACTGCACATTGACCGGCAACTCGGCAAGACAAGGCGGCGGGGCATATTCTTGCACGCTGAACAACTGCATCGTCTATTTCAACTCGGACCCCAATGGGGGCAACTATGACCCTTTCAGCACGCTCAACTACTGTTGCACGACGCCCATGCCCACCAATGGTGTCGGCAACATTACCAATGACCCGGCGTTCGTGAACGCGGCAGCGGGCAGCTACCACCTGAGTTCTGGTTCGCCCTGCATCAATGCCGGCAACAACGCCTACGTCGTCGGCAGCACGGACTTGGACGGGCGTCCGCGAATCATCGGCGGCACAGTGGACATCGGGGCTTACGAATACCGAGCGCTGCTGGTCTGGTCAGGCAGTCCGAGTCCAGTTCCGCCCTACGCCACTTGGGCCACCGCCGCCACAAACATTCAGGAAGCCGTGGACGCATCGCTGGTCGGGGACAACATTTTGGTGACCAACGGCACCTACGCCACGGGTGGGGAGGAGGACGCAAATGGTGATTTCGACATTGTGGTGGTGGACAAGCCGCTGGTCTTGAGCAGCGTCAACGGCCCGAGCGTCACCGTAATCAATGGTGGTGGTGTGGTGCGGTGCGTTTACCTCACCAACGATGCTGTGATGGTGGGCTTCACCTTGACCAATGGTTTGGCCTACATAGGCGGAGAGCAAGGCGGAGGGGTGTATTGCGAATCCACCAGTGCCGTGTTGACCAATTGCGTGCTGAGCGGCAACACGGCTTCAGGCTGCGATGGCGGCGGGGCCTATGGCGGCATGCTGAACAACTGCACGTTGACCGGCAATACAGCCAACCGTGAATATTATGATTACCATTCTTACGGTGGCGGTGGCGGTGGGACCATTCTCTGCACGCTGAACAACTGCACATTGACCGGCAACTACGCTGACGAAGGTGGCGGCGTCTATTCTTGCATTCTAAATAATTGCACATTGACCGGCAACTCGGCTTTTTGGCCTGGCGGCGGGGCCTATTCCTGCACGCTGAACAACTGCACGCTCACGGGCAACTCGTCGGTATTCGTCGGTGGAGGTGCCAATGGCTGCACACTGAACAACTGCACAGTAACCGGTAATTCAGGTTGTGGAGCGTCTTACTGCACGCTCAACAACTGTATCGTCTATTTCAACTCGGATCCCAATGGGGGCAATTATGACCCTTCCAGCACCCTCAATTACTGTTGCACGACGCCCCTGCCCACCAACGGTGTCGGCAATATCACCAACGCGCCGCTGTTCGTGAATTACGCCGGCGGCAACCTGCGCCTGCAAACCAACTCCCCCTGCATCAACTCCGGCAACAACGCCTATGTCGTCGGTAGCACCGACCTGGACGGCCATCCCCGCATCGTCTTCGGCACCGTGGACATCGGCGCCTACGAATATCAAACACCGACTTCAATCATTTCCTATGCCTGGCTCCAGCAATACGGCCTGCCGACCGACGGCTCGGCGGATCACGCCGACTTGGACGGCACCGGAATGAACGTTTACCAGGATTGGGTCGCCGGTTTGAATCCCGCCAACGCCCTCTCGGTTTTGAAGATGACATCCGCCACTAAGACCAATAATCCAGCGGGGTTGGTTGTGACTTGGGAAAGCGTGAACACGCGAACATATTATCTCCAAAGCAGCACCAATCTGGCGGCGCAACCGGCCTTCTCCACCATCCAAAGCAACATCGTTGGCCAAGCTGGCACGACGAGTTACACGGACACCAATGCGGTCGGCTCCGGGCCGTTCTTCTATCGCGTGGGGGTGGGAAACTGATGCGGCGCTATGAGCTTTGAACAGAGAGGGTAATGGAGGACGCGAAGAGAGGCTCCCGCGCCCAGGACGGCAAGGGCGAGGGTATCCTCCCGGTCGGCGAACCAATCAAAACGAAAGATCACAGACTATGAAAACCAACATTGCCTTATTGAATCGCACGGGGTGGTGGCTCGACGCAGGGCTCAGGGCTGCCATTGCCGGCGCGGTTCTGCTCCTATTCACCACGCCGGGTTCAGGCGTCGAGCGCCAGATGCTGCCCGGGCACGTACCAAAAGCCGTTGCCCGGCTTGGCCTGCGGCCAGCGGGCCGGCTGCCGGCCACCAACCGGCTGAATCTGGCCGTTGGCCTGCCGCTGCGCAACACGAACGCCCTCAACCAGTTGCTCCAGGACATTTATGATCCGGCGAGTCCTCAGTTCCGCCGCTACCTGACGCCCGAACAGTTTACTGAGCAATTCGGCCCCACCAAGGAGGACTATGAAGCCGTCGTGCGGTTCGCCAAGAGCCACGGCTTGGACATCACTGTCACGCACTCAAACCGCGTGTTGCTGGATGTCGCCGGGCAGGTTGCCGATATTGAAAAAGCGTTCCAGGTCACGTTGCACACCTATCAGCATCCCACCGAACCGCGGCAGTTTTATGCACCCGACGTTGAACCGTCTGTGGAAGCGGGTCTGGCGGTGCTCGATATCAGTGGGTTGAACAATTATTCAGTTCCGCGGCCGGCGTCACTTACGAAATCGGCCACAAGTCCGGCTGGCCGCGGCCCAGGCTCCGGGCCAAACGGCAATTATATGGGCACGGACTTCCGGAATGCGTATGCGCTTGGAGTCACTCAGACCGGCGCAGGCCAGATGGTTGGGCTAGTGGCCTTTGAAGCCTTCTATCCGAGGGACATCACGACCTATGAGAATATGGCGGGGCTGCCGAACGTGCCCATCCAGGTGGTTCTGTTGGATGGATTCAACGGGATTCCTGTGACTAGCGATGCGAACAACATAGGCGAAGCCTCCGTGGACATCGAAATGGCAATCTCGATGGCCCCGGGATTGAGCAAAGTGGTCGTATTCGACGCCGGGCCGGGTGGGAACTACAACGATATCCTGAACGCTATGGCGGCTCATCCGGAAATTAAACAGTTTTCCGATTCTTGGGTCGAAGACAACACGGGCAGCGAGAACATCTTTAAGCAGATGGCGGCGCAAGGGCAGTCCTTCTTCCAGGCTTCAGGCAACGGAGACTCATATTTGACCCCGCCCCCTTTTACTATTCTCGCGGATCCGTACCTCACGAGCGTCGGTGGAACAAGTCTCACGATGAATGGTTCGGGGGCCTCGTATGCTTCGGAGAGGGTGTGGAATGTCGGCTTTGATCCTCCCGGATGGGATGATGGGTACACCGGAACCACGGGTGGGTTCAGCCGCACTTATCCGATTCCAAACTGGCAACAAGGCCTCGACATGTCTGCCAACCGGGGGTCCACCACCATGAGGAATTTCCCGGATGTCGCGATGGTGGCGGAGAATTTTGTGGCCGTCTGGAACGGCTCGACCGGGACCGGGTATGTGGGCACCAGTTTTGCCGCGCCGCTTTGGGCGGGGTTCACCGCGCTCGTCAATCAAGAGGCGGCGGCCAATGGCCAGCCAGCGGTGGGTTTTCTTAACCCCGCCATCTACGCCATCGGCCAGAGCGCTGACTACACGAATTGTTTTCACGACATCACGGTGGGCAACAACGCCACTGCCACCAGCGGCGGTTTGTACCCCGCCGTCCCCGGCTACGATCTCTGCACCGGTTGGGGCTCGCCCAAGGGCAGCAACCTGATCCACTCGCTCGCCCTGCCCCAGCGCCTGGTGATCGCGCCCATCTCAGCCCTCGTCTTCACCGGTCCCGTTGGCGGGCCGCTCAATCCGAGCGCGCTTAGCTACTCGCTCACGAATCGAACCGGCTCGCTCGACTGGAGCCTGGCCCTGGATGCCGCCTGGCTGACCGTCTCGCCCACGAATGGAACGCTCCTGGCGGGCGGCCCGAACACGGTTGTCGCGGTCACGCCGAACGTTTTGACCAGCAACTTGGCTGCGGGCAGCTACACCTCCGCTTTGTTCTTCACCAACCTCTTTGACCAGTCTGTTCAAACCCGTCACATCACCCTGGCGATCGTAGCTCCGCCGCTCATCACCTCACAACCGACCAATCAGGCCTTGCTGGAGGGGATGACGGCGACGTTCAGCGTGGGAATGGCAAGTAACGCGCTGCTCTACTACCAATGGGAGTTCGACAGCGGGAGCGGCCTCACGAATTTGACGGACGGCGGCGGCATTTCCGGTTCAACGACCAGCAGCCTCAGCATCAACAACGTTTCCCCAGCTAATGCCGGCGCGTACTCGGTCATGGTCAGTAACGCCGCCGGGTCGGTAACCAGTCACAGCGCTTCCCTGACGATCATCACCGGGCAGGCACCGGTGATCGTCTCCGCGCCGGCGAGCCAAACCCTTCTCCCCGGGGCAACCGCGGCGTTCACGGTATCTGCCGCCGGTGATCTGCCGCTCGCCTACTTTTGGCAATTGAACGGAACGAACCTGGCCGACGGGGGCAATCTCTCCGGATCGGCCACCAGCACGTTGACCATCCGCAGCGCAACGGTTTCCAACGCCGGAAACTATTCCGTGCTGATTACGAACAGCTTCGGGTCCGTCACCAGCACGGTGGCGGTGCTGAACCTCAAGGTCGTTACGACTCCAGGAGTCGCACTCGAAACCCTCTATTCCTTCACCACGAACTCCCTGGGATGCCGCCCCTATGGAGGGCTGATTCAGGCAAACAATGGCGGTTTCTATGGCACTGCCAGCAGCGGAGGTGGTCCCGAAGGCGCCGGTACAGTTTTCCAAATGAATACCAGCGGCGTCGTGACGCGCGTTTGCGCGTTCCCGAACGTCACCGACGGTTCTCTTCCCGTGGCGGCGCTGGTTCAGGGCACAAACGGTCTCCTTTACGGCACGACCGTTTACGGCGGCGCCACAGGCGACGGCACGGTTTTCCGGGTGAACACCAATGGGGCGACTCTGGGCTGGTCGTTGAATTCTGCCAGCAGCGGCTCGGTGCCATACGGCGGGCTGATCCAGGCCCGGGACGGTAACTTCTACGGAACCACCTGGGCAGGCGGAGCTTATGGCACTGGCACGGTTTTCAAATTAACGGCTAATGGCATCCTGACGGCCATCCACTCCTTCAGCTACGGGGATGGCGCGTATCCCTCCTCGACTCTCGCGCAAGGCGCCGATGGCAATTTGTATGGCACCGCTCAATATGGTGGAACCAATGGCGGCTGGGGCACCATCTTCAAAATAACTCCCGCTGGCATCCTCACCCGTCTCTTCTCGTTCGCCAGTACGAACGGCGCTGTGCCCTTTGCAGGCCTGGTGCAGGATATCGGTGGCGCCTTTTACGGCACTACGTCTGTCGGCGGCGCCTACGGCGCGGGCACGGTATTCAAGCTGGCTGCCGATGGAACCTTCACGTCCCTTTACTCCTTCACTGGCGGTAACGACGGCAGCAACTACGCCGGCGGCTTGTTCTTGGCGACCGACGGCTACCTTTCCCCACGCTCTGGCGCGTTGCTCCTAGCGAGCGACGGCAACTTGTACGGCACAACCGTGGGTGGAGGCGCTTACGGCCTCGGCACTGTCTTCCGAATCTCTCCCGAAGGCACGCTGGCAACACTGGTCAGTTTTGACGGCTACCAGGGCGCCAATCCCTACTGCACGTTGATTCAGGGCACCGACGGCCGTTTGTACGGCACCACCCAAAACGGCGGCGCCAACGGATGGGGCGCGATTTTCCGGCTCAGCATAGACTCCCCCCTCCAAATCACCCAACAACCGCAGCCGCAACTGGCTTTCGCGGGCGACACACTGGCCTTCAGTGTCGCGACGTTCGGCAGTCTGCCGGTTTCTTACCAGTGGCTGAAGAATGGAACGAGCCTGTCTGACGGAGGCAACACCTCCGGCTCCAGCTCGCGCACGCTGAGCCTCGCCAACATCGGCGTCGCCGAGGCAGCCATGTATTCTGTGGTGGTCAGCAACGTCTATGGCGCGGTGGCCAGCGCCGGCGCACGGCTCGAAGTGATTTTCTCGCCGCCGTACCTGATCTCGGGACCGGAAGCTCAGACCGTGCTGGTCGGGGCGACCGCCACGTTCAGCGTGGAGGCCGGCGGTGACGGGCCACTCGCTTTCCAGTGGCAAGAGAACGGGACCAATTTGGTTGATGGGGGCAATATCTCTGGCTCGGCCACTCCCACGCTGACTCTGGCCTCAGTCACCGTTACGAACGTCGGGACGTATTCAGTCATCGTCAGCAACGCCCTGGACGTACTGTCCAGCCCTAGCGCAGTGCTGACCGTGCTTCCCGCCAACCCCGCGGGGACCAGCTTGACCTCCGTGCGCTCTTTCAGTGGAGGCACCACCCCGTTTAACCCGCACGCCGGCGTGGTGCAGGGAACCGATGGCAATTTCTATGGCACGACTGTTGACGGCGGCGCCGGGCTCTATGGCACCGCTTTCAAGCTGCTTGCCAGCGGCGCCGTCACGGTCCTGCATTCCTTCACCAACGGTGTGGACGGGGCGAACCCCTTCGCCGGCGTAATCCAGGCCAGGGATGGAAAGTTCTACGGGGCAAGCTTGGAAGGAATCGGCGCCTCATTCGGCACACTCTTCCGGATGACCTCAGGCGGCGCTCTTACTCCCCTCTACGCCTTTGGCGGGGGCGCTGATGGAGGCAATCCTCTGGCCTCGCTGGTGCAGGGCAGCGATGGCAACCTCTATGGCACTGCGTCCACGGGCGGCAGCAACGGCGTGGGCACCGTATTCAGTCTCAGCACCAACGGCCTCTTTACGCCGCTCTGGTCGTTCAACGCCATCAATGGCAGTTATCCGGCCGGCTCGCTGGTACAAGGGAGCGACGGCAAGTTGTACGAGACGACCTCCGCCGGCGGCACTCATAATCTCGGGACGGTTTTCAGCCTGAGCACCAATGGGAACTTCAACTCACTCGTCTCTTTCGATTACACTGGGGGCGCTTATCCCAGCAACGGCCTGGTCCAGGCCGCCGACGGCGCCTTTTACGGAACGGCTGCCCGTGGCGGCACCAACGGCGGCTGGGGCACGGTGTTCCGCCTGACGGCCGATGACACGCTTACCCCGCTGCATTCCTTCAATCATGAGGACGGCGCTTATCCGGTGGGTGGGCTGGTGCAGGCCACCGATGGGAACCTCTATGGCACGACCTCCCAGGGCGGCATCGGCGGCCAGGGGACGGTCTTCCAAATCACGACCAACGGGCAGCTCACCACGCTGGTCTGGTTTAACGGCACCAATGGCGCCAACCCCCAAGGCGCTTTGATTCAGGCGCGCGATGGTTCCTTTTATGGCACCGCCGAGTTCGGGCACACTGGATACAATGGTGCTGCCGGCAGCGGCGATGGGTTGGTCTTCCGCCTCACCTTGCCGCTGTTCCTAAGCAACCCGTTCACCCAGGCGAGCGGCACCGCGACGGCGCCCTATTCCGGCTCGCTTTCCACGAACGCCGTCACGCCCGCCGGGGATGTATTGACCTTTGCCAAAGTCTGCGGGCCGGCCTGGCTCACAGTCGCCCCGGACGGCACTCTGTCCGGCACGCCTGCGGTCTCCGACATCGGCCCGAACAGCTTCACGGTCAGCTTGGCGGATACCAACGGCTGGTCCAGCACCGCGTCCATGAGCGTCACCGTGATCCCTTCGCTCTCAATCTCGCTCTCCGCCCAAGGCACGAATATCGTCCTGAACTGGAGCGGCGGTCAACCGCCCTATTGGGTCCAAATGGCTACCGACCTGGCCGGTGCAGCTTGGCAAAGCATCGCCGGTCCTATGACGAACACCACCCTGCTAGTGACGCGGTCCAACGCAGCCGCCTTCTATCGCGTGGGTGCAGGGAATTGAGGCGGCGCAGCCCGGGTATTTCGCACGCTGGGACTATTGGGGAGCAGGCCGTTGCGCGACAGCTCCGCTAGGAGCGGCATGTCTATAGCCCGGTTGTAGCCAAGAAACCAAGCTCCGTCAGGAGCGACATGTGTTCCCATGCCCCAACGTGGATCCGACATGCCGCTCCTAACGGAGCTTGAGAAGGTTCCTGTGGGGCCGTATCACTATAGACATGCCGCTCCTGACGGAGCTATCCGGCGCGGACGCAGATATGGAATTCTCAGGCTAGGAGTTTGGAACAGAAGGCAGCAGAGGACGCAAAGGGAGGCCCCCTGCGGGCATGACGGGAACAAAGAGGGCATCGCCCACGTAGGCCTGCAGGGCTTGCGAGTGCGACGCGAAACGGCTCGAGCCTGCGGCGTAACTGAATCTCAACGGGCTGGTGTTCAAGGTGCCGGGGGCCGTGCAGATCTCGAACGGAGCCGCGAGCCGATGAACCGGGAAGCTCTGGCAACGGGGCCGATCCCGGCGGGCGGCCAGACGCAGATCGGGCCGGTTTGCCGAGGTGCTTACCACCCGGCCGCGTGGCGTGAACCGCCTGGCTTCCCGTGCGCAGGCGCTCTTGTTCCGGCCTGCCCGCGTCGCTTCTGGCACCGAAGATCGGGGTAAGCGCCTCGCCTTCCGTGTGGGAAGTCTCGGACGCGCCAGAGCAAATTCGCGACCGCCGCTAATCCATTGGGATTCCACGTTTTAGCTTGGACAGTGCCGTTGGAGGCCACGCCCCAGCCCCTCCCAGCTAAAACTCGAACTCCGAACCACTTCGCTCAGGGGTGCTGCCGCGCCAATACCCCGATGTTTGGCGCTGGCAGGTGGATTTGACGCTCTAGCCACCAACGCACGCAGTCCGCGCCCAGGGAATCGGCGGCTCGGCAACTGCCTGGCAATCAATGGGATGCGCGGGTATTGTTGCGCTGACACTACCCGGTGACCCATTGCGGGCCGTCCACCCCTCCCCTCGCCCAGCCCTCCCCAGCCGCGCGCGGGCTCCGCCGGAGACTCGCCGGAGACTCGCCGTATCCCCTCTGATCGGCGATCAGAGGGGATACGGCGAGTCTCCGGCGAGTCTCCCGACCTGTCCGCGGCGGTGGGCGGAGCGGGCGGCAGCCGGTGAGGGGCCAACGGCTCGCCTATTCGGGGCGCCGACCTGGGTCGGCGGTGTCAACCAAGACTCCGGTGAATAGCAAAGGAGAGGGCCCAAGCACCGTCAGGCCACTGACTGGTGCCCGGCTCCGCCTGGCGAAATCAGGACGTCGTTTGGAGTTCAAGCTTTACCTGGCGCTGGCACCATCGCGACATGTATCGGCCCTCCGCAACCTAATGCTAGTGCTGTCAACGGTTTAAGCACGGCGGAGAATTTGCCCTGAGTTTTCCGGAAGCCGCAGCATCGGCTCTTGACTTGTCGGGGCAGGAGTTCAAGCTTGCCCGATGAGCGGCTCGACTTCTTGCCGTGCGGTTTGCCCTCCTGAAATCAGGGCAGCAAATCCACTAGGCCGCGATCCTGGAGTTCAAGTTAGTGGAGCGGCGCGTGCAATGGGCCCGCCTCAAAAGTTGATGAGATGGAGCAACTCCCGTGAAGCCTGATCGTTCGAAGAAGACCGAAGAGATCTGCAGGGCACTGCTGGAGCAGCCGCAGGAGGACCAAGCTGCCTTTTTGAGACAGGCATGTGGACATGACGAGGAATTGCGCCGGGAGGTCGAGTCGCTGGTGGAAACGCGTCGGCCGACGGCCTTTGCCCCAGTCAAGCCGGGAGCCGAGCCGTTGGGCCAAGCACCTAAACCCACGCCGGGAAGATCTTCGCTCGTTGGGATGCGGCTAGGCCTCTACGAGGTGGAGGAATTGATTGGGGCAGGCGGGATGGGAGAGGTTTACCGGGCCCAGGACCAGAGGCTGCGGCGGGCGGTGGCTTTGAAGCTGCTTCCGGCGGAATCCAGCCTCGACCCCGAGAGGTTGGCACGGCTGGAACGGGAAGCCCGGATGTTGGCAGCCCTGAACCATCCCAACATCGCCACCATCCATGGGCTGGAAGAATCGGAAGGGAAACGCTTTCTGGTTCTGGAACTGGTGGAAGGCCAGACACTGGCTGAGCGACTGCAGCGAGGACGCCTTGCACCAGAGGAGACGCTGGCTCTCTGCCGGCAGATTGCTGAAGGACTGGAGGCGGCGCATGAGAAAGGAATCCTCCATCGCGACCTGAAGCCTGCCAACATCAAGATCACACCGGAGCGCAAGGTCAAGATCCTGGATTTTGGGCTGGCCAAGGAGTTCCGGCAGGAGGCGCTACCGGACGATCTCACCCGAGGTTCAACGCTGACCGAGCAGATGACCCACGCCGGAGCGATTCTTGGGACTGCCGCCTACATGAGTCCGGAGCAAGCGAAGGGCAAACCGCTGGACAAGCGCACCGACATCTGGGCCTTCGGTTGCGTTCTTTACCAGTGCCTGAGCGGAGAGAAGGCGTTTGCGGGCGAGACGATAACGGAAATCTTTGCGGCGATTCTCAAGGGCGAGCCGAACTGGGAGGCGTTGCCGTCTGCCACGCCTTGGAAGGTAAAGGACCTGCTGCATCGATGCTTGCGGAAAGACCCCAAGGAACGGCTGCGTGACATTGGCGATGCGAGGATCGAGATGCAGGAGCCGATGGCCCTGCCGCAAGAGACGCTTCGAGTGTCGCAACGACTTACGCTGGGTTGGCTGATCGCTACAGGCATGACCACGCTGGTCATCGGGCTCTTGGTTGGCGCAGCCGTGATGAACTACTTGAAACCCGGGGCCTCGCAGATACTGCAACCCGTCGCGCGCTTCCCCATCAAGCTGGAAGCGGGCCACTGGCTTGACGGAGTGCGCCAGAGTCCTCCCTATGGATTTGATCATCCGACTCGGACGGCCATGGTTCTCTCCAGCGATGGTCGCTTCGTCGTCTATAGTGCGGTCAAGGAGAATCCCGGCGCGCAGGACAAGTCTTGCCTTTACCTCCGGAGATTCGACCAACTCGATGCCAAGCCCATCCCGGGAACGGAAGGCGGTTCCAGTCCCTTCCTTTCGCCCGATGATCGTTGGGTCGGGTTCTGGGCGGACAGAAAGCTGATGAAGGTTTCGGTGGACGGTGGAGTTCCGGCAGTGTTGTGCGATGTCCCGTTGCCCTTCGGCTTCAGTTGGGGGGCTGATAACCAGATCGTGTTCGCACCGGCAATGTCGGCTGGGCTTTCGAGGATTTCCGCCGCGAGCGGCAAAGTGGAGGTCTTGACCATGCCTGATCATTCGAAAGGGGAATTCGCTCATCGTCTGCCCTATTGCCTCCCTGCCGGAAAAGGAATCCTGTTTACCATCATGCGACATGCTTGGGACGTGCACCCCCGGGTTGCCGTCATGGAACTGGCGACGCGAAAATGGCGCGTCTTACTCGAAGATGCTGCTGATGCCCGTTATGTCGCCACCGGCCGTCTGGCTTTCCTTCGGCAGGGAACACTTATGGTGGTCCCTTTTGATCCGACCAGCCTTGTGCTCACAGAACAGCCCTTGCCCGCCGAGGCGAACATCGCGCAGGCCCTCAATACCGGAGATGCCGGTTACGAGACGGCTGCTGGCCAATTCAGTATTTCTGCCTCAAGTTTGATGGTTTATGCGGCAGGAGGAATCCTCCCGGACAGGAATGGCTCACTGGTTTGGGTGGATCGCCAGGGGAAGGCGGAAGCGATCGCGTCGTTTAAGGCTCCGTTTTTCGCTCCGCGCCTTTCACCCGATGGTCAGCGGATCGCCTACTCTACTTTAGGAATGGAACACGACGCCTGGGTCTTTGATCTGAATCGCAGTACGGCCACGAAGCTGACCTCCGAGGGTTTCGTCGCCTGGGTAATATGGACCCCGGATGGCCGGCGAGTAGCCTTTGACTGGCACAAGACAGGCGTCCCAAATATCTATTGGCAGCCTGTTGACGGAAGTTCGCCCATGGAACGGCTCACACAGAGTGAGTACAGTCAATTCCCCGGATCGTGGTCTCCGGATGGAGAAACGCTGGCTTTCGTGGAATTCCACCCTGAGAGCGGTAGTGATATTTACCTGCTGAATGTGCGTGATCGTAGCGTCACGCCGTATCTGAACTCCCGATTCTCTGAAGGGTATCCGGAGTTCTCACCTGATGGACGGTGGATGGCATACGCGTCCAACGAGTCAGGGCGCTATGAGGTCTATGTTCAGCCCTTCCCTGGGGGTGGGGGTAAGCGGCAGATATCCAGTGAGGGAGGCAGCGAGCCCCTCTGGGCGCGCAATGGTAAACAGATGTTTTATCGGTGGGGAGCCCCAGGATCTCAAACAAATCAAGTCTGGTCTGTTGATGTCCAAACCGAGTCCGGTTTCTCCGCCGGCAAGCCGCGCTTGTTGTTTGAGCAGCCGGGATACGATGATGGTATTCCGATCCGCGGGTGGGACATTTCGGCTGACGGCGACCGATTCCTGATGGTGAAGCTCGAAGAACGGAAGCCTCAACCCTTGACCGAAATAGTCCTCGTCCAGAACTGGTTCGAGGAGCTGCGGCGCCTTGCACCGAGCAAGAAGTGAGGCGGGCATGATCGAAAAGACCCTGGAGCTAAGCTGCCATGCAGGCACCTGAACCATCGACCGGCAGCCGGAAGCAGGACATCCTCCGGCAGGCGTTGAAGCGGACAATCCCGCTGGAACGAGCCGCGTTCCTGGATGGCGCATGTGGTGGGGATGCGGCCCTGCGCGTGGAGATAGAAGTCTTGTTGGCCAGCCATGAGGAAGCCGAGAGAGGCCCCGCGCTGAATGCGGAGGCTGGCAACGCTCCTCCGGGAGAAGGCACCACTGAAGTCACGCCTACGCTTCTTGATCAAACACCCCTGACGGAGGGGCCGGGGACGGTCATTGGGCGCTACAAGCTGCTGGAGCAAATCGGGGAGGGCGGCTTTGGGGTGGTGTATATGGCCGAGCAACGGGAACCGGTCAAGCGCCGGGTGGCCATGAAGATTATTAAGATGGGGATGGACACGCGGCAGGTCGTCGCCCGCTTTGAAGCGGAACGGCAGTCTCTGGCCTTAATGGACCATCCGAACATCGCCAAGGTGTTCGACGCTGGGGCAACGGAGACCGGGCGGCCCTACTTTGTGATGGAACTGGTGCGGGGCGTCCGTATTACCGATTACTGCGACCAAAACAATCTCCCGACCGGCGAACGGCTGGACCTGTTCCTGAAGATCTGCCAGGCCATCCAGCACGCGCATCAGAAGGGGATCATTCACCGGGACATCAAGCCCTCCAACATCCTGGTGACGCTGCATGATGGGGTGCCGGTGCCCAAGGTCATTGATTTTGGGATCGCCAAAGCCACCGCTGGCCAGACCTTGACCGACAAAACTCTCTTCACCGCCTTCGAACAGTTCCTCGGGACCCCGGCATATATGAGTCCGGAGCAGGCGGAGATGAGCGGCTTGGACATTGACACCCGCAGCGACATTTACAGCCTGGGGGTGTTGCTCTACGAACTGCTGGTGGGCAGCACTCCATTTGATGCGAAGGAGCTGATGGCATCAGGCATCGATGCGATGCGCAAGACGATTCGGGAAAAGGAACCGGTGCGGCCCAGCACACGATTGGCGACGCTCAAGGGTGAGGAGCTGACGACGACGGCCAAACGGCGCTCAATGGATGCACCGAAGCTCCTGCACCTGCTCAAGGGCGATCTGGATTGGATCGTGATGAAGTGCCTGGAGAAGGACCGGACACGGCGTTACGAGACGGCGAACGGGTTGGCAAGGGACATCGAGCGGCATTTGAACAACGAACCGGTTGTCGCCCGTCCCCCCTCGAACACTTACCGGTTACAGAAAGCCTTTCGCCGAAACAAGCTTGTGTTCACCGCCGCGGTGGCTGTAGCCGTGGCGCTGCTGGTTGGTCTGGGCATTGCGGCGATCGGATGGCGTCAGACACGAGTTGAAAGAGACAAGGCAGTCAATGCGCGGACGGAGGCGCAAGCTAGCGAACAGAAGGCCATCAAGGCAGAAGCAGGAGAAACCCTTCTGCGCCAGCAGGCGCAGGCGCAGGAACTCGCCGCTCGCCGCAGAGCCTATGCCTCCGACATGAACCTCGCTCAACAGTCGCTTGCGGTGAACAATATTGGCCGGGCGCAGACATTGTTGAGCAGGCATCACCCCCAACCAGGCCAAAAAGACCTGCGCCGGTGGGAGTGGCGTTATCTTTGGCAGCAATGTCAAAATGACAATGTTTTTGAAATGCCACAGCAACCCTGCGCGGTTTATGCTGCAGACCTTTCCCCTGATGGAAAACTGTTGGCCACCGCCGACGTCGAAGGCACGTTGAAGTTGTGGGATTTCACCCGACACGAGGAAATTCAAACCCTCAACCTAAGGGGCGAGGTGCGAACGGCATTGGTCTTTTCGCCCACCGGAAAACTCCTGGCCGTGAGTTCGGCCCGCAATGAAACCAATCACTTCGTCACCCTCATAAACGTCGAGACCGGACAGACGATCATGGATCTGCCTCACACCAGCGGCGTTCGGTCCATCGCGTTCACCCCCGATGAGAAGCGGCTGGTTACCTGGGAAAGGAATGTTCTGGTTTGGGACTTGGAAAAAAGGCAGCCGATTTTTCGATTTCCCATGCCTAGGTTCGGCGGATTCCACCAGGGAGTTGTCGCGGTCTCGCCGGATGGACATCTACTGGCTATTGGCGGACTGCGCGAGGTGCGCGGAATTGATCTGGCGACAGGCAAGACCCAATTCACGATTTCGTCCCTGCCCGAAGGAGTCACTGCGCTCGCCTTTTCACCCGCAGGCGGTCTCCTTGCGGTCGGAACGGGTTACACTGACGCCATGATTCGCTTGTTCGATGCCGCCTCCGGAAGCCCAGCGGGCCAGTTGACAGGACACAACGCATGGGTCTCATCGCTCCGATATTCCAAGGACGGGAAACGTTTGGTGTCGGCGAGCGCTGATCAAACCGTGCGCATGTGGGACGTCCCGAGTCAGCGTGCGCTGCTCACTTTGAAGGGGCATTCTGCGGAGGTCTGGTGTGTTGCTCTGACGCCCGATGGCCAGAGCGCCGTCAGCGGCAGCAAGGACGGTGCACTCCTTGGCTGGGATCTCCGACGCCAGTCACGTGGGGACGCGCTCACCGTCCTGCCCGAGCCTTTGTCGAGTGTGGAGTTTTCAGCGGACAGCCGCTTTTTATACGGCGTAAGTACAAACAATGCCGTCAGCGTATGGGACACTCGATCGCTGCGTAAAGTCGGGCCGTTGCCGGCGGCGGGAAGGAACGTCACACGAGTCCTTTCGTCACGCGATGGCAAGTGGCTCGTCGCTGGCACGAGTCAAGGCGAAGTCAAAGTAATCGATGGTGCAACCCGGCTCGAAGTGACGAACCTGCAAGGCCACGTGGCCTGGACCTTTCCGGTGGGTTTCCTGGCCGACGAAGCAACTCTGGTCACGGTGGACTTGCAAGGCATCATTAACCAATGGGAGACCGCCTCTTGGCGCATGCGCTCGTCGGCAAGGTATCCTGGTGGAGTGGATCACGCTGCGCTGAGCGATGCGCCGAACACCGGCTTCCTGCTGCTCTGCCCGAGTGGGCGAGAGCACATGGGGTGGCTGAGTTGGTGGAAGCTTTCCAACTCGAAGGAGGAAGCTTTGTTCCAGGCGCACAAGAATAACAGCGTGCAGCAGCCAGCGGTTTCCCCGGACGGCCAACTCTTTGCTACTGCCGCATCGGACTCAGAGGTGAAACTTTGGAATGCGGCCACTCACGCGTCGGTGGGTGTGCTGCGTGGGCTCCAGATCGGCGCGGTCTCAGTGGCTTTTTCACCGGACGGCGATCGCGTTGCCGCTGGAAGCGCTGGAAGGGAGGCAGTGAAACTATGGGACCTTGCCACTCAGCAAGACGTGGTGACACTTGCGGGCAGCGGGAGCCTGTTCCAGTTCACAGGGTTCTCACCTGACGGCAATATGATTGTGTCGATCAATGAAGATTGCCAGGTCCACCTCTGGCGCACGCCGTCGTGGGAAGAGATCGCCGCAACGGAGAAAAGGACGGAAGCGAAAAGCCAGTAAGGCTGAGCAATCTGACGGCAGTTCATCCCCTTCGACCGGAGCGACAGCAAACAGTCCATCAGCGCACTCCGTTTTTAAAGCCCCGATTGGGCTTGACCGTCGCTGCGTCAAATCGACGGCTCGCCGACTCGGCGAGAGGTCACCCCGGCAGCCCACTTCGTGGCGTGGCGGCGCTGAGTGGGTTTGGTAGAGTTCAACCATGCGAACGATGTTCTGGCCAAACTGGCTGGGTTAGTCCATCTTTTGGACACTATAAATCCAAGCTGCCATGCAGGCACCTGAACCATCGCCCGGCAGCCGGAAGCAGGACATCCACCGGCAGGCGTTGAAGCGGACAACCCCGCTGGAACGAGCCGCGTTCCTGGATGGCGCATGTGGTGGGGATGCGGCCCTGCGCGTGGAGATAGAAGCCCTGCTGGCCATTTCTATTGCGACGGCCTCTTGGACCCCTGCTCAAGCTACGGCTCCCGCGTCTCCGAAGCCCTCTGGGGCACACCCCCCCCCACATGTTCCCCCTCTGCCGAATCTGCCGGGATCACTACTTCGCTGCAATCGGCAACGTTCGGATGCCCGAATTCCCGGGTGTCTGAGCACAAGATCCTCTACCTGTTCTGCGACGGAATCTACCTCCGATTGCGTCCGGAACTGCGGGCACATCCAGCCGTCACAACTGTCCAGGCGGCCTAATGGCCGAGCAAACTCGTCCCTTTCTGGGCGCCTCGACGATTTCCGCACGGTCGAATTAGACTTGCTCGTAAGGCGGACCGGAGCGATAAAGGCATTTGATTTGTGCCACGAGCCGCTGACTCGCTCCGGTCACAGCCCACGACTCGGGTGCACGAAACAGTTCGGCGCGCCTATGAAACCTGCTGACGAACGGGAAGAAGTCCTCTTCCGCGAAGCCCTCCAGAAGGCCAATGGCCCGGAGCGCAAAGGATTCCTTGATGGAGTCTGTAGGGGAGACGATGCGTTGCGCGCCAGGCTGGAAGCACTTCTCCAGGCCCATGAGAGTCCGGAGCCGTTCCTCGACCCCCAGGCAGCACCGGCAGCCGCTTCCACGGTGCTGCTCCCGCCCGAGGAAGGTCCGGGCACTGTCATTGGCCGCTACAAGATTCTCGAACAGATCGGGGAAGGAGGCTTCGGGGTCGTCTATGTGGCCGAGCAGCGGGAGCCGGTCAAGCGGCGAGTGGCGCTCAAGGTCATCAAGCTGGGCATGGATACCAGGCAGGTGGTGGCACGGTTCGAGGCGGAGAGACAGGCGTTGGCCCTCATGGACCATCCCAACATCGCCAAGGTGCTCGACGCGGGTGCTACCGAGGCTGGCCGGCCCTTCTTCGTCATGGAGTTGGTGAAAGGCATTCCGATTACCAAGTATTGCGACCAGGAGAAGCTGGCCACGCGGGAGCGGCTGGATTTATTCATCAAGGTCTGCCACGCGATTCAACATGCGCACCAGAAGGGGATCATTCACCGGGACATCAAGCCCTCGAATATCCTGGTGACCCTCCACGATGGGGTGCCGGTGCCCAAGGTGATTGACTTCGGCATCGCCAAGGCGACGCAGCAGGAGTTGACGGAGAAGACCGTTTACACCCAGCTCCAGCAGTTCATCGGGACGCCAGCTTACATGAGTCCCGAGCAGGCGGAGATGAGCGGTTTGGACATTGATACGCGCAGCGACATCTACAGCCTGGGGGTGTTGCTGTATGAGCTGCTGACCGGGAGCACGCCCTTTGACACCCAAGAGCTGCTCAAGTCGGGCCTGGATGAGATGCGCAAGATCATCCGGGAGCGGGAGCCGGAAAGGCCGAGTACACGGGTGACGCGGGACCTGGCTGCACGGCGCGGTGGGGAGGCCGGCTCAGCGGAGGTCGGAGCAGGGAGGTCAGAGGTCAGAGGTCAGAGGTCGGCCATCGACAGTGACTTGGACTGGATCGTGATGAAGTGCCTGGAGAAGGACCGGACACGGCGGTATGAGACGGCCAACGGGGTGGCGCAGGACATCGAGCGGCACCTGAAGCACGAGCCTGTAGTGGCCCGACCGCCGAGCGTGGGGTATCGGCTGCAAAAGAGTTTTCGGAGGAACAAGCTGGTGTTCACTGCGGCAGGGGTGGTTGCGTTGGCGTTGGTGCTGGGGGTGGTGGTCAGCTCCTGGCAGGCGATTCGAGCCACGAGGGCTCGACGGGATGAGGCGGCGGCGCGAGTGCGTGCGGATGAGGCGGCAGGGGTCGCAGATCGGCAGAGGGAGCGGGCGGAGAAAGGGGAACAAAACGCGACAGAGAGCAAACTGGCCACCGAGGCTTACCTGTACGACGCCGACATGGGTCTGGCCCAGCAGGCGCTGGCGATGAACGACCTGGGCCGCGCCAAGCGGCTACTGAACGGGCATCGCCCTCGGCCGGGGCAAGCCGACTTGCGCGGTTGGGAGTGGCGCTATCTCTGGCGGGAGTGCCGGAGCGACGCCCTCAGCGAGTTGTGTCGGTACTCGAACTCGGTCTATTCGGTGGCCTACGCTCCCGATGGCAAGACTCTGGCCGTGGCAGGATTTGTTAAGGGGTTCGTCGAAATCTGGGATGTGCCTGGCCGTAGGCGAATCGCCACCCTTCAGGCGAATGAAGGCCACCTCGTGGCGTTCTCACCGCGGGGCGACCTGCTGGCTGCGAACAACGATCAAGGGGGAATCAATATCTGGCAAGCCGGCACCACCAACCTCGTCCGTCAGATCGCCCACTCCGGTTCCGTCAATGCCCTCAAGTTCTCGCCCGACGGGGCCAGGCTGGCGAGCCTGAACCGCCAGGAAGAACTCGCTGTCTGGGAGGTGGACCGCTGGGCCATCGTTCGCCGAGTGCAGGGGCCAAGAGGTGTGGGCGCCTTCCATAGCGGCGCTCTGGACTTTTCACCGGACGGAAAGTCGCTGGTTATCGGGTACGGCGACGGCAACCTCCGCGTGGTTGACCTGGGCACTGGAAGCACAAATCTCAGCATCACAGCCCACCCGGAGATCATCACGGCGGTCGCGTGGTCACCCAAGGCACCCATCCTTGCCAGCGGCAGTGGATACTCGGGTGGCCCGATCCGCCTTTGGGACGCAGACTCTGGCAAGAGCATCGGCGCCCTGGAGGGGCACACTTCGTGGATCACACGTGGATTGACCTTCTCGGCGGATGGCCGGCGCTTGTACTCGGCCAGCGCCGACCAAACCATCCGGATTTGGGACGTGGCACAGCAGCGGTGCCTCGCGGTTCTCCGCGGCAGCAGCGACGAGGTTTACGGCCTGGCGCTAAGCCCTGACGGTACCACCTTGGCGAGCGGGAGCAAAGACGGTGCGCTTGCCTTTTGGAGTGCATTACCTCAGTCGAAAGAGGAGCAACCGAGGCTGCTGCCGATGGAGCAGGGTGTAGCTGCGTTCGCCCCGGACAGTCGCGTGGTCGCTGTGTCGCGGGAGGGGATCGTGCATTTGTACGATTTGGCGGCCTTGGAAAAGGTTGAGACGATTCCCGCGCTGGGGACGAATGTCCAAGCCGTGGCTTATTCGCCCGACGGGACATTGATCGTAAGCGGGAGCACCAATGGCTGGTTACGGCTCTGGTCTTGTGCCGAGCGCCGCCTGCTGAAGGAGTTCCCCGGCCTCCACGGTTACGTGTTTTGGCTGCGGTTCTCGGGCGACGGCACGCGACTGCTCTCCGCGGACCACCAAGGATACGGAGATGAGCTGATCTGTTGGAATAGTAGCACCTGGCAGCAAATCTGGTCGCTCGTGGCGAGCAATTCAAATGTTGTCTCCGTTTCGCCGGACGATCGCTTCGCGGTAACCCGGCTCTGGGAAAGGCCGGGCCAACTAGACTGGTGGAATAGCGCGAACGGGAAACTCCTGATTTCCACGGCTACCCCTCACCGGCAGGCTATCGATGGAGTTGCCTTCTCGCCCGACGGCGCGCGGGCGGCCAGCTTCTCAGATGACGGTACGGTGGCGGTGTGGGATGTGTCTTCCTTCAAGCCGATCACCACCTTCAAGGGGCACATGCTAGGGGCTCATAGCGTAGCATTCTCCCCCGATGGCCGCCGGCTTGCGACCGGCGGCAGCAGCCGCGATTCCGTCAAGTTGTGGGATTTGGCCACTTACCGCGAGTTGGTGACGCTTTCCGCACAAGGCAATCTGTTCTGGTTTGCATCCTTTTCTCCCGACGGCAACTGGATTGCGGCAGGCAGCTACTTCGAAGGTCAGCTAAACCTCTGGCGCGCCCCCTCGTGGGAGGAGATCGCGGCAGCGGAGAAAAGGCCGGAAGGGAAAACGCAGTAAGGCTGAGCAATCTGACGGCGGTTCATTTTCTCGACCAGAGCGATGGCAAGCGGTGCCTCAGTCCACGGCGCTGGCGGAGAAAAGCCAGCCAAAGCTGAAAGGCCGGCAGAATGCAAAGCCCCCCGTGCCGGGCTGCCCCCGAGGCCACCCCGAGGCCACCCTCAGGCCACCCTCAGGCCATGTGGTAGCCAACCGGTAGGCACCCCGAGGCCACCCTGAGGCTACCCGCAGGCTACCCTGAGGCTACCCTGAGGCTCCCTTGTTCAGCGACAATTAGAAATGCCATCTGGCGACAATTATCAACTTTTGTAAGTGTTTTCCCCCAATGAGCATTTGTCTTTTCTAACCCAGCCGCTATGAGAGCTTTA
>Ga0224558_1001301_pt1 | contig 26529 bp, 19 predicted proteins | sample 714S32024metaG_FD_180682 | JGI IMG/M metagenome (GOLD analysis project Ga0224558, IMG submission 180682) | Peat soil microbial communities from Stordalen Mire, Sweden - 717 S3 20-24 | ecosystem: Environmental > Terrestrial > Soil > Wetlands > Peat | place: Sweden: Norrbotten County, Stordalen... | reverse complement strand
TCATGGGATCAACGACGGACGTAAACGACGATCGGTCAGATCGCGCCGACAACGCCGAGACCCCCAACCCGAAGCGCCGTCGTTGAGACCCGGTTGTTGGTCGACCCGGCGACCGGTCCAGAGCTCAGGTCCACCCGCTCTTCGACTGGCAGCCGCGACTGCTCGACCCGGTGGGGGCGCCTGGTGGGCCGAGAGGTGGCAGGGTGGGTTCGTGGGAGAGCCGGGTGCGGACGTGGTCGAGGAGTTGTGCAGCGCTGGGGTCGTGCGCGGTGACCTTGTCGGCTTGGCCGTTGCGCCGCGGGTGGGTCTCGGAATGGCCACGACGACGGGCAAGATGTCGGTCGCTCGAAGTATCGAGGATCCTTCGGTGGTGGTCCGGCTCGTGGAGGACGCGCTCCGCCCCCGGTGGGTGCTGTGGTCGAACGACACCGCGGCAACGCTTCTCCGGGCCGGGGTGCGGATCGCGACGTGCTGGGACCTCGCCGGGGTGCATCGGCTCCTCTTCGGCGGATGGCGGGCCGATCCCGCTCGCGTGTGGGCGCAGCTCCAGCATTTGGCTTTGGGCACGATCCCGACGACCGCGCCGGCGGACCTGTTCGGCGACGCCGGGCGCGGCGAAGGCGATCCGGACGATCCGATCCGTCCCGACGGGCACCTCCGGCCGGAGTGGTTGGACAGAGGTTGGTGTGCGACTCCGCAACGGCTGCGGCGGTGGGCGGAGCTGGCGGCGAGGGTCGCAGTGCTCCAGCAGGCGCGCCTCAACGAGCTCGGTGAGGGGCCGAGGGTCGCGTCCACGGCGCGCTCGGAGTCGGCGGCCGAGCTCTTGTGCGTAGAGATGTCGGTCGACGGGCTGCCGATGGACCGAGCTGTCGCCGAGGGAATCATCGCAGGATTCGTCGGCCAACGGCCGCGCACCGAGGCGGAGGCAGCAGCGCAGCGTGCCCGGCGCGACGCCGAGGTGCTGCGCCACGCGCCGGCAGGCCTCGAGGTCGACCTGCGGAGCCCTGGGCAGGTGAAGTCACTGCTCCGCCGTATCGGCGTCGAGGTGCCCGACACCCGTGCCTGGCGGCTGCGGACGCTTCGGGACACGCACCCGCTGATCGAGGCCCTCCTTGTCTGGCGAAAGGCCGAGCGCGTCGCCACGACCTTCGGCTACGGCTGGCTCGACGAGCATCTCGGTGCCGACGGCCGGCTGCGGGGGGTATGGACAGGCTCCGACGGCGCGGCGGGAAGGATGACCGCGTCGGGTGGCCTTCACAACATGCCTGCCGAAATGCGCGGGGCGGTCGTCGCCGAGCCCGGCCACGTCTTCGTACGCGCCGATCTCGGTCAGATCGAGCCGCGCGTGCTTGCCGCGATCTCGAGGGACGAGCAACTGGCTCGGGCCACCCTCGAGGACGACATGTACGCGCCTGTGGCCGCCCAGCTCGGCGTGGACCGAGCTACCGCCAAGGTCGCGATGCTCGGAGCGATGTACGGGCAGACCACCGGTCACGGCCTGCAGGCGCTGCGCCGCCTCGAGGCCGCCTACCCCGTCGCGATGAGGTACCTAGACGACGCCGCACGCTCGGGCCAGGCCGGCCGCGATCTGCGAACCTATGGGGGCAGGTTGATCATCCTGGGACCGGCAAATGGCGCCGAGGTGGGGACGCGCGAGGCCCGTGGGGCGGCCCCAGCCAGGGGCCGCTACGGCCGTAATGCCCTCGTCCAAGGTGCGGCCGCCGAGCTGTTCAAGCTCTGGGCAGTGACGGTGCGAGCCCGCGGCGCGCGTTTAGCCGCACGAATCGTGCTTTGCCTCCACGACGAGTTGCTCGTCCATGTCCCGATCGAGCACGGCGACGCCGTTGCCCGGCTCCTCGACGACTGCCTCCAGGAGGCCGGGCACCGATGGGCCCCCGATGACTCGGTCCGCTTTGTCGCCGACATCGGCGTCTTCGAGCGCTGGTCGGATGCCAAGCAGCAGGTGCACCCGAATACGGACCCAGACATCTCATGAGCGAGACACCGCGGCGGGGTAGTGGGGGACTGTGCTCAAATCGCTTGGACGAGTTCTCGATGACGGGCACCGCCGACGCACTGAATCGGCTCGGGTGGTGGGAGCTGATGCAGCACCACGGTGCCCCTACTCGTCTGCTCGACTGGACGCGCTCCCCCTTTATCGGGCTCTGGTTCGCCTTCTGGTGCCATCAGGATGGCGACGGCGACGTCGCGCTGTGGATCTTCGACACGGCCAACAGCTGGATCAACCATCCGAACGCGTTCCGAGCAGAACCTGCCACCTGGGCCGAGTTCCTTGATGACCGGCATTGGCAGAACCGCGCCGCATCCGGCGATAAGAGAGTCGGGTCTGTGGAACGTACATCACGTGGACGAGCACCACGACCCCGCGTTCTTGAACGTGCTCGAAAGCTACGTGCGCTCGACCGGTTCATGGCACGGCTGCTGCACTATGCGTCGAAGCACGACGCGAAGGAAATCCAGGGCGTCGAACGCCTTCTCGTGTTACGGCTCGGTGCTGAAACGTGAAGCGAGACGTGCACAGCTAACGGCCACGTCGGCCGCGTCGCCCTTGGAGAGCCCTCTCCATCGGGACACGTCGGGCCACCACCACGTCCGCTGCAGATGCATCCCTGGCTCGCAAGGTCCTCAAGTAGATGCCCAGCGGGCCGTGGAGGGGAACTTGAGTACGTTCTCGTAGGTCGCCAGACCAGATGGCGCGGGCTGTCGCTGCACCCCGCTCATTTCCGAAGTGCCGGATTTGGAGCCACCAGCAGAGATGCCCAGGCACCACGGCCACCCTCGATCCGATCAGGGAGATGACAGGACGCGCAGGCGAGCTCCGACCGAGGACACGGCACCCCAGGTCGCCTGAAGCGAAAACAGCATCTGGATCACCTCTGCCTTCGGCTGGGCCTTCCGACTCTCCTCCCGAAGGCGCGCCTGGGAGGGACCTTGACCCATCATGATCCACACCTCTCGAGTGACTTGCGGATCGATGAGCGCTTCGCGGAACTGGTTCCACAGGTGGTTCGGCGTTCCGCTGCCACGCCGGACCCGCGACGTAACCCTGCCTGCCCGACTGCGCCAGGGCCTGCTCCATCGCTGCAGGTTGGGAGGCGTGCCGTATGGATACGGCTGTAGGAACCCCAAGTTCTTAAGGGCCTGTGCACTGACCTCTTGTAGCGCGCTCGCCGAAAGGGGCTTCGCAACCTTGAAGGCTTTGGCATGAATTGCCACTACTCGCCCGTTTGTTAGGTCCAGACCGATGAAGTCGGCGATCTCGGTTCCCCCGTCGTCGCACACGAGCACGTCGAACCGCATGTCGTCGGCCAGCTTGCTCGCGCTTCCACAAGAATCGATAAAGGCAAACAGGCTCCCAGCAGCCCAGCCCGCCTCTGACGCAGAGTTATCCGGACCCTTCTCGGAAGGGATGACTCCGAGTTCTGTCACCGCCTCGACCAGGCGTAGAAGATCCGGGTTGTCCGATGATGTCGTCGGCCCGAGTGGCAATCGTGGCTTGTAGAACCGCCGGCTCGCGTAGATGCAGTACGCGGCTCCTCTGCCACCGACCGGGATGACTCGGAAGGCCTGCTCGCGGTTCAAGTAGCTCAGGAGGGACATGGCTCGTGGACCGCTGCTTGTCGCTGCGATACTGAACCGATCGTCAAGATCATTGCAACTGAGGATGTACCGCCGTGTCGTCTCATCCCATGCGATAGCGACCTCATGCGGATCGTCATTGGCTACCAGCCTGAATTTGCCGGCTGCCACATCGCTACACAGGTCGTCGATGTGGAGGCTGACACTCGGCGGGCCCTGGCTGTCGATGAAGTCCGCGGGGTCGAAGTCCAACAAGATATTCCGCGGCGTGACGTCCGGTGGCCGGTGGATGACCTCCGCATACCTGTCGAACACCCGCGGGGGCTTCGTGGTTGTGTCATCAAGGGCGACCACCAGCTCGTCGAGCCACTCGTTGAACTCATTGAACTCGACCATCCCGCGATCGCTAATCCGCGATCGACTGAACCCCACGTACCGAGTGACGTACGTCGGCGTCTTCCCATCGTCGCGGACTCGAAATGCGCCAGTGACAGTCGTCGCGAATTGTGCATGATCCGAGAGATCCGGGCCGAGGTCCCCGATCGATCTGGCGTGCACCGTTCTGCGTCTCGGACTGAACGCCCCGAGGTTGGTGTTGCTCAGCGAGATCGACCCGAGCCGGATGTCAGCTCCCTTGTACAGCCGACGGAGTGAGGCCGTTTCAGCTGGGATGAACGCGGCGAGCGAGTCGGGATGGAGACCCTCCGAGTCAAGGTAGAGAAGGTATCCATCGATCTTGCGGTAGTAGGTGAAGCCCAGGCTGCATTGGTAGAACGCAGCGCGCGCGAGAAGCGGCGAGTTGTTGATCATCATGTACGGGTGAAGGCGTGCGTCTGAACGCGGACTCAGGATCCGGTGATGAAGACAGTCGCTCGCGTCCAGGTGCTCCTCCACCGTTTGGGCAAACTCATCAAGGTCGAACGAATCCGGGACCTGCAGAACTCGCACCGATCGCGGGAAGAGCAGATCCTCAGGGTGGATCTCCTTTTCGATGTCGAAGCTGTCCCGGAATTTTCGGTCGAAGTACTGCGGTGGTGGTTGCCACGATGCGATTTCAAGCGGCGATTTGGGGAGACCTTGCGAGGCGGCCCTGTCATACGCGCGGTACGCCTCCCACGAGGTGGCGAGTGCGTCGGTATCCCGATGGATCACCAATCCCACGTCGGTCTCAGATCTCGTGGGATTCCTGAGTACTCGTCCCACCTGCTGGACGAAGGCTCGCTCGCTCGGCAGCGGGCGGAAGAAGGCCACCGCCTTGAAATCTGGGGAGTCGATTCCCTCAGTTAATTTGTATTGATGCACCCAGTACCGCTCGGGCCGCGCGTCCGGATCAGGAACGCGCTGAAGGCGGACGCCATCGTTGCCGGGGAATCGTTCGTGCACTCCCAAGACAGACTGCCCACGGTGCACAAGAGCATCGATCATTTGACCGATTTCTGCTCGTGAGTCGCACCGGATGATGATCTTCGTCTTGGGATTGCTGCCGAATCGCTCATCGACGGCAGCGATAACTCGGTCGCAGAATTCGGGAACGCTATCGAAGCTGATCGGCTCGAATGCGACCCCGCGGAGGATCCGGCGATCCTCCGCATCGGTATGCGAGAAATGGAACTGAAATTCCTCGGCCAGGTCGAAGTACTTGACGTCGTTGCGGTACGGGGTAGCCGAGAAGAGAACCGTCGGCCTCTTGAGCCCGCGGACAGCCTCGGACCAACTTCGAGCCGGTTCGTAATGACCTTCGTCGACCACGACCAACCTGAGTCGCCGATGAAGTTCCTCGTACGCGTCGGCTCCGGAGGCGTGGAGGGTCTGGAGCGTCGCGATTGTCGCCATCCAGATTGTTTGCCCCCGGTGGCTAGACAGCTGCTCCGCGACGGTTGAGGGATAGATCCTCACCACACCCTTGCCGTACGGGACCGGCGTACCGATCTGCTGCCAGAAGTCAGACTCGACGTCCTCGGCCAACTGCCGGACGAGCACATCCCACGGCGTCAAGAGCAGTACGTCCCCAGATGGGACCAGTTCCTGCGCTGCGACCGCGATTACCCCGCTCTTGCCGGTCCCCGTCGGCATACGCACCAGAGCCGACGATCCTTCCTCGCCCGCCCGCACGCCAAGGAAGTGCTCCACCATCTCCGAAGCGCCGATCTGGTGGGGCCACAGCTGGTCCCGGGTCATCTGTGCTGCCCGCTCACGCCGCTCCGCCTCCGTCGCCTCTCAAGGCCCGCCGCCAGCCCTGGAGGAAGTAGCTGGGGTGTCAGGCTCTTACGCCGTGAGGTGGACGTCTGCTTCATTGAGCGTCCACACGCCGGGCGATGTCTCGGTTAATGCCGACAGGATGTCGACGGCCCGCTGGTCCTGTACGCATCCTGGATGGCCGCATGAGCGATCCGCCTTCCAGGGTCCGCACGACTTCGAGTTCGCCCAGGTCGCAAGATCTGGTACCGCGTTGACGGGCACCGGCATGCCGCGCACCTCCTTCGTGGCTACAGGGCGTGGGAGACCTCGCCAGGCTGGCTTCCGCCGGCCCGACGACGAGACTACTGTGGCGCCGCTCAAGAGCTCACTGTGGGGTCGAGTGGGCGGAACCCGGTCTCGGCAGCAAGGTCGCGTCCATGTGTGCCCCGATGCTCGACCGACTGGAAACGCTGCCCGGCCCACAGGAGAAGGCCCTCGAGGTAGCCGTCGGGATCCGCAACGGGAAAACGAACTGCCGGCGAACCAGCGACCGACCGACGGGGACGGCTCGACTCTCAGCCTTGACAGGCGGCTGCGATCAGGTCCGCTCACTGACTGCAGAACACTTCGAACGCGCCCTTGGTAACGGCGCGAACATACGATTCTGCTCCGGCAGAGAGTCTGAGATGCTCATCCGTGCAGCCGCTGGCGGACAGTCCCGGCTGAGCCAGCACGGTCCTGAAGCGAGGCCGAAGCTAAGGAGCCAGTTCCGTGACCCGAAACAGGTCGTCGATACCCCCAATCTCGTAAGGCGATGCGCCGGTACGAGCCGCGTACCGTTGTGCTCTTCGATCGAGGTGATGAAGGCCAGGTCCTCGTCAAGGCGACGTCTCATGAGGAACTGTGGTGGCCGTTGGCCCCGTTGCCGGGACCCCCGTGCCTGTCGTCGGATGGACGGTCGCGGCTTCCCCGATGGCGGTGACTACCTCGCTGTCCCACAGAGCCGATTCAGCCTGTGAGAGCGCCCGGCCCAGGGTGGCACTGACCGTCTTCCAAGACACGCCGAGCGCACCCGCCAGCGACACGAGCACGGCGGCAACCCGGGTGCTCCCGGCCGGCGCATAGGTCACCGCCGCCCACACGGCGGCACCAGTTGAACCGAGAAGTACTGCGGCCGGGAACCACCACCGGCGCAGAAAGCGTGCGGCGATCTGACGGCTGCGACCCAGCAGCCGCTCGCCGGCAGCCACATAGTCGTCGGAACCGAGCAGGCTTTTGGGCACCACCTCGCCAGCGACCAGGCGGCGCCACATCTCTCCCTGCGCCCGCAGGCGCCGGATATGGCTGGCGGTGAGCGCACTCGGCTGGAGGCTGTCGCCCTGCCGCTTCAACCCGGCGACCCAGGTCTCCCACGTTCGCAGGGACGCCGCGATCGCAGCCGACGTCTTGGGTGAGAACGAGGTCGAGAGGTCGTCGAGCCAGCGATACGCATTTGCCAGCCGGTACGGAGCGAAGCGTTCGAGCAAGATCGTCGGGTCGGCAGCATGGGGCAGTAGGGTCGTGTCAGCGAGCATGCGCCCGAGCCCGCAACTGCTCGCCGCCAGCGGCGAGAGCCCAGCGACGCGATCGCGGATAGCGACGTAGGCCGACAGAATCTCGCGACGAACGTCGTCCCGCGGATGCCCGTCTTGGCCCAACACCTGCCCCACGGCTTCGAGCGTCGGCAGCTTGGCGCCGAGCGACGCGGTGAGCTGACGCAGGGCTGCCTGTGCCTGGTCGAGGTTGACCCGCGCCTTCTCGTACTCGCTCATCTCGCTGGCGCCCGGCAGATGGCGGGGCAACGGAGCGTCCGGATCGGCTGTCGTCGGCGGCGGGAGCGCCTCCCGGTCGTACAACTCCGCCAGTCTCCAACCGACGACGAACGCCGCCGCCACGGCGTCGCTCGCGGTGGTGGTGGCGCCTCCGGTGAGCGGTGAGTCCCCGTCGGTGCCGCCGAGTGGGTCGCTCACGTCACGCCACCGCACTGAAGGCCGGCTCGTAGCTGAGGTGACCGAGGTCCTCGTACACGACCGTCGGTGCGACCCGGTTCCAGCGATGGCCGATCAGGAGAGCCAGCCCCATCGGGGTCGCGAGGAAGAGGTGGACCCGGGGATGTCCCGCGACCGCCTGGCGCACCGTGTCCCGGATGCCCTCCGCCCAGGCGCAGGCGGCTGCCGGGCCATCCACGGCACTGTTGCTCGGGCCGTCAGCGGGGCGCAGGACGAGCAGGCGCGCCACTGGGGGGCTCTGTGACCGGATCCAGGCGAGGACGTCATCCGCCATCGGGGTCGCGATCTCGACGGCGACGGCGAGGTCGTCGCCCAGGCCAACCGCATGCTCGATCACGCTGGGAACGATCGGCTGTGGCGATGGTGCGTCGGACGGCCAGAGGACGCCTCGCTGCACGGTAGCGACGTCGAAACCCGTGACCATCCGAAGTGCCGCCCCGACGGCGAAGGCGGGGGCGAGCCGGATGCTCCCCGTGACTGTCACCTTCGTGGCGCCGCGGAGATGAGACGGGATGGCCTCGATGTCGCGCTGCAATTCAGCCCACGTGGCGGGAGGCTTCGGGTGCCGTTTCACATATGGACTGTCGCCGTCGAATCGGTCGACCCAGTCGATGGCGTGCGCGGCATGGTCAGCGAGCGGGTCGGGCAACAGCGTGGCGATTGACACGATCGTCCTCGTGTCCTCGATACGCAGTGCCTCGGTCGTGATCTCCTCCTGAATGTCGGCGAGATCAAGTCTGCGTCGACCCGCCACCACCTGGCGCGCAACCCAATCGATGCCGGCGTTGAGGCCGGACTCATCACCGCGCAGCCCCACTGCCGCCATGGCGTACCTCGCCTCGTCGGACAGGTGTCCGACGTCGCGACCTAGGTCGAGATCGAGCACGGCGAGCAGGCGCAGCAGCTCCTCTTCGCTGAGGCCGGCTGCCGTCGCCCACGCCGCCCGGGCATGCTTCACGCGGCCGGTCGTCCCGGCAGCCCGAGGAAGCAGCCGGCGGGTACGGGAGTCCCGTGCCGCCAACAGCGCGTCGCTCGGATCGGTCTGGCGGTTGCTGACGATGGCGAGCTGTACCGGCTCACCCGACGAGGTGAGCTGGCGCCAGGTGTCGGCCACCTTGGCGAGGATCGATCGGCCACCCGAGCTGCTCGGTGCGCTGAGATAGGCGAGGTTGGCGGGGGTGCTGCTGTCGACGGTGTACTTGACCTGCGTGTAGGTGTTCGGCGGCCGCATCCGGTACAGCACCACGTCGTCGAGGTTTCCGGCACCGTCCACCTCGACGCCGACGCTCACGATCGGGTTCTCCACACCGTTGGCTGAGTCCAGCAACGCCGCCATGCAGGCGGACCAGGCCACGAGCCACTGGAAGCGGTCCCCGGCGGTGCGAACGCCCGTCGGGCTCGGAGCGGGGAGTGGCTCGGTCACGACACGTGCGCACGGAACTCGGGGGTGGCGCTCATGCCGGCGGCGACATGGAGGAGGACTTCGGCACTCAGCGGCTTGTCAGGGAAGGCTGCCATGATCGCCGACGGCACCAGCCGCTGGGTCAGGTCGGAATAGGTGAAGCTCGGCTCCTCGCCCCGCGGTCCCGTCAGTGCCACCAGCTCGGCGAGGGTTCGGTCGTCGATGCCGGTGCCCTCGAGTGCGGCGACGAGCACCGCCCGCCGCTCCTCGTCCCCCGGACGGGTGAAGTGGAAGATGCCGGCGGCGCGACGGAGCACTGCGGGGTCGAGAGCGCGCTCGCGGTTGGTGCACATGACGACGATGACGGGGACATCCTCACCGGCAAGGCTGTCGACGCCGGCGAGCAGGGCATCGACCCCGGCTCGGTCCTCGTGGTGCATCTGCTCGGCAGCCCGCGACTGCGCCAGGGCGTCGGCCTCGTCGACCACGACGACGAGTGCTGAGGACGGTCCCTTGGCACTCCGAGCCGCTTTGCGGCCCTCGGCGAGGATGTGGGCGAAGGCGTTACCGATGAGCGTCGTCATCTCGCCGACCAGGCCGCTGCCGCGGGCGCTCAGCTTGAGCCGGTACAGGTAGACGGTCAGGTTGAGCGTGTCGGCCATCTCGCAGCCGAACGATTCGGCGAGCGCGCTCTTGCCCGATCCGACGTCGCCGGCAAAGACGAAGAGGGGAGGGCGATCACGGAAGAGTTCCAGTGCCGGCAACTCACCGCCGTGATGCTCGATGGCCCAGGCATGAAGTCGGCGGGGATCGGCGAGGAGGTACGCCTCTCGACGCAGCCGATCCTTCACATCGTCGAGACCGACGAGCCGACGGTAGCGAGCCGACCGCACCCGCTCGGGCAGCTCGATGATCGGGTGGAAGAGGTCCTCGACGGTCATGGTGTCCTCGTGGGCTGCTCAGAAAGCGGTGAAGACGTCACGGGTCACCCCGACGCCGTTGCGCGAGTAGCCGTTGCCGGAGCCAATGTTGCCCGAACGCGTCGCCGGCTCCTCCCCGAAGCTGCGCGAGACAGGCAGGGCGGCCTCGACCCTCATCTGATCGGCAGAACTGAGGTTGAGGAACTCCGGGCTGTAGCTCAGGTAGCTATAGAAGCTGCAGCCGGCGACGGCGGCGCTGGTCGGCAGCGAGCCCGGGCGGGTGTCGACAAGCTGACCGCCGACGGTGGCCGTGTAGCGGAGGCGGAGCTTCCAGTCGTTGCTCGACGGGTTTCGGAATCCGTAGGAGACGGTCCCGAGGTAGCCGTCACGCAGCAGCAGCGCCGCCTCCTCAACGAAGGCGTCGATCCGAGCATGCGCGGGCGCGCCGTAGAGGTTGTGGAGCAGACGAAGATCGGTCCCGATCTTGGCCCCGACGTAGCGCGCCTCGGTGATGGTGAAGGCTGCCGTCCGGGTGACGGTGGTCGACATCACGCCCCCTCGAATCCCGGTCCGAAGATGGTCCGCCAGGCGGTGTTGGCGTCGCCCTTGGTCGGCGCCTGCACGCCCCAGGCGACCTCCTCCATGGCTGTCGTCGCCGTCTTCACGAGCCGCTGCCGGTCGCCATCGGTGTAGCTGCGGACGACGTTGTTCTCGGAATTGACCGGATCCCACACCTGGATCGGGTCATTCGACGCCGTCACGTCGCCGGCAGCGTAGAAGTCGGTAAACACGATCGGGCTGCGCAACTCGGTCCGCGAGATGTACGAGAGCACCTGCTCGATCGCCCGCGGATAGTCGTGGACCGCCAGCGCCTCCCCGTTCCAGCCCTGGTCCCAGAGGTGCGCCACGATCAACTCGACGAGGAAGCTCTTGCAGCGAAACTGGCCATCGACCCGCTTGGCCTCTCGCACCCACGATTTGAGCAATCGGATCAACTCGCGGTACTCCGGTCCGACGGCGTCCCGCCGCGTCTGCATGAAGCGAAGGTGCAGCGTCACCGAGGTGAGCACCCGATCGCCCTGGCGGGTGATGAGGTAACCCTGGTCGTCCGGTTCGCCGGTGTAGAGCACGGGTGCGACGTCGATCTTGAGCCCCGAGCCGTGCATGGTGATGCCGACAGCGTGGTCGGAGATGACGAAGTCGTCCGCCACTTTGGTGTCGCCGTACACCTCCATGCACCGGTCGCGCAGCCAGTCGAGCAGGCCGCTCTCGTCGGCGTTGACGCCACCGACGCTGGCGGCGCGGACGTAGGCAGCCACGTCGGCGTCTGACCCCTCGCCGCGGCGGCGCTGGATCGCGGTGTGCTTGGCTGTGCTGCCGGAGGCCCGCAACTTGACGAGGTCGTAGTCTGGGTGAGCATCGATGTACGACTCCAACCGGGACCGAAGGTGGTTGACCTGGCTGCGCCGCCGGGCCGCCTCATCCGACGGGATATTCACCTTCGAGGCGGCATAGGCTGCGAGGACGGCGTGATCGACGTGGTTGGCCGGCATCAGCCCACCACCGCCGTTGCCAGGGTTGCCCTCATCTGTGCCATGTCGACTCCTCGCAGCCAGACACGGCTGGAGCACCTGGCGGGCCTGGCCAGGCACGCGCCAGCGCCAGGCTCGCTCCAAGAGAGAGAATGGAGGCTCATCGTGTCTGCTCCCAGCGCCGAAGAGGTCGGATCACTTAAGTCTAACGCACAGATATCCGCGTCCTGTTCGCGCGGCTCAGCTACTCTGTATTCGTGACCCAACGGCGGATCGAGTGATGCACCGGGTGTGTCCTGGGCGATTGACCTGTGTCACCGGGTGACTGGAACATGACTGAGCCGGCCTTCGAACCCGGACGGATCCGACTCGCTCGCGAACTCAAGGGATGGAGCCAGGCAGATCTCGCCCGGTCGCTGGCAATTACAGCTGCCGCCATAAGCCAGTTCGAGGCCGGCGCGAGTCGACCGAGCGCAGACACCCGTCAGCGACTAGCCGCGGTCCTGGAAGTGCCGCCTGGCTTTCTCGACCTGCCGCTCGTCGACACCCACGAGGGCTTCTTCAGGTCGTTGCGCCGGACATCGGTCATCGATCGTCGACGGGCGAGAGCGCTCGCTCAGCTTGCTCACGATCTCGTCACCTTGACAGAGCTCGGTCGGCGGTTACCGCCGCCTTCCGTGCCGGAGCTCGAGATGCCTCCGCTCGTCGAGGACAGAGAGTTGATCGAGGGACTCGCAGCTGAAGTGCGTAGACACTGGGGGCTCCCCGAGGGCCCTGCCCCAGACGTGGTCAGGCTGCTGGAAAGCCACGGAGTCGTTGTCATGCGCCTTCCCCTCGGCACGGCGGACGTCGACGCTTTCTCGTTACCCTTCGCGGATCGTCCCGTGGTTGTGCTTGGCACTGACAAGGGTGACAAGGCACGCTCGAGGTTCGATGCTGCGCACGAGCTTGGACACCTGGCAATGCATGGTGAGCAGGTGTGGGGGCTGCCGATCGTTGAGAAACAGGCTCACGAGTTCGCAGCCGCCTTCCTCATGCCAGAAGCGGACATCTACAAGGCTCTTCCGTCGTGCGCGGACTGGCCGACGCTCTTCGAGTTGAAGATGCGCTGGCAGGTCTCGCTCGCAGCGCTCCTGATGCGCGCCCGCACCGTCGGACGTATGAGCGAGGCGAACTACATCGCCGCTGTGAAGACCGCATCGGCCCGAGGATGGCGAAGAGTCGAACCCCTGCCGCTTGGCGAGCCCGAGCAACCTCGGACGCTACGGGACCTCCTCGACTCGGACGACGGTGCCATGGCTCGAAGAATGCTGCCAGCTCACGCAATGGATCTGCTCGCGACTGCGGTCGCGGCGTAGGTCAGTTCGCCCACCTTTGGCCGGCGTCCGAAAACGTCAGGCTGGTCCGCGGCGATTCCTTGCGGCCGCCGCGGTATCAGTACCGCGCGCAAGCGTACGAGTTTCGTCCTCGGGGTCTAGGCCCAGTTCGTCCAGGCGTGCAGTGAGGCTGTCCAGTGTCCGTCGGGCTGCACCTTCCAGGCCGACGCTGGCTTGGATTCGAATCTTCCGCTTTTATAGCTCCTCGGCGCGACGCCATGGCCGACGCTGTCGCGGCTCACGAGCGGTACACGTGCCCTATGGACCCGCCGCCGCGAATCAGCGCGTCTTGCGTCAGGGAGGAGCGCGATGACCCGAGCCGGGACACGGACGGTCGTTCAAGGCTTCACCACACCAACCCGCGAAAGGGAGGGTCACGCGGAATTTCGTGGAATTTCGTGGTGCAAATGTGGTGCAGAGGCGCCGGCGACGCCTTCAAAGGGCGGCAGCCGACGAGTTCACGAGTACGTACGGGGAGCCGAGAAGGGAACGGTGAGCGAACGTGGCGGACAAGCATGACGGTCGATGGACGGATCGACGCCCTGAGCCCGAGCGCTGCCGACGGATCGCTGGCTTCCTCTGGACGGCCCGTTCCCTCGTCAGCGAATACCTGACCATCGATCCCGACTGGGCAGGCCGCCCGGGGTCCCAGCTCGGGAAGGAGCTCTCCCATGTCGAACGAACCGACGGAAAGGAGTTCCGTGACGAGGTTCAGGCCGCGGTGAACAACGCCGGGATCCTCCTGTTTGCCACGGTGCAGCACCTCGAGTCGATCGCAGTCCTTCTTGGCGCCGACGTTCCGCCCATCTACTCCCTTACCGCGCTAGCGCGAGTTGCCATGGAGCTCGGCGCGGGCGCGTGGCGCCTCACGGACCCGACGATCGATGCGCGTACCCGCGTCGCGCGCCTCTCGCTCGATCGACTGAACAGCGCGCGGGAGCTTGACAAGTTGCTCACCGAGACCGGGATGACCCGCGCCGAGCTCGGCAACCATGCCAGCCTCGAAGAGACGGCGAAGAAGATCGAGGCCCTCGGTCTGGCAGTCAAGGTCGGTGAGCGGAGCTCGGCCGGCGACCGTGTCGACGGCCACGAGCGGCCGGCGATCTCGACGACGATGGAGACCTTCGCTGGCCGCCACATCGAGACGGACTCGAAGCGCATCTACAGGCTCTTCTCGGCGGTCACCCACGGCACCCAATGGGGGGTCACCGTCTTCTTCAGCACCAAGGACACCGCCGATGGCCGCTTGTCGTCGGAGTTCGCCGTCGAACAAGGTTGGGTCGACGGAGCGTCCCTCGTCGGCGCGGAGAGCTACGCCTGGGCCGTCGAGAACTTCGTCGCACTCCTCGGCTGGGATGAGCAACCGCTCAATCGATGGATGACGAAGATTGACGCGATCTTCGGGGACCTGCTCGGCGCATAGCCGCGCCAGCGCGAACAGATCGACCACAGCGCGTGGGGTCGTAAGACGGTCAGCGAAAGCGCCAGCGTGTCCGATACAGGGACCGTGGCGCATCGCTAGGTGCCGTCGCGGCGGGGTCGGCCGGAACCGCTCCGGCGTCCGCCGCGATGATCAGGGACAAGGTGTCTTGCCACGGCACGGGCAGGCGCTCCACCTCCGTCGATGACTGCAGCGGCCGCTTCGACGACGCACGAGACATTGGCGACGTACTCCCGAGCGCGCCGCTCGAGCGCGGCGACGGCGTCATCGGCGAGCGACACGCTCTTCCGTCTCACAGCTCGCACAGCAAGTCGAGTTCCCACCTTGATTGTTCGGTGGTCGGCGTGAAGACGACGACCTCATTTGGCGCCGATCGGAGCATGTCCGGGGGCGGGGTCAGCGGCCTCCGACAGCACCGCGGCGAGGTCCTCGAAGATGACGTACGTCACGGCTACCCCTGGATGAAGGCGGCCAGCTCGACTCGTCGAATGACCATCAGCGGGAGGACTCGCCGCGGCTCGATTGTCCACGGTTCCTGCAACACGCCGGGTGTAGAACAGGCAGAGGCATGAGGAGCCAAGCGTGGCAACACTCGAGGAGCTGACACCGGGCGCAGTCGTGCGCGGCATCGTCCCTGGCGAGTCGGTCACCGTCGTAGCGACGCGCTGGGCAGGTTCGCGAAGCGTCGTGCTCACGTTCCGAACTGACGCTGGCAGGGTCGATGAACAGATCGTTTACCGGACGCAGGAAGCTGAGTTGACGCTCGACGGGCAGGGGCGAGCCTGGTCCTTCGACGGCGACGGCTCACTTTTCCGGCTCGTTGCCGAGGCCCGCAGAATCCGTCTCGCTTACTTGTTCGATCCCCGCCTCGCGGTGCATCTCAGTCTGATCGAACCACTTCCTCACCAGATCGTCGCTGTCTACGGTGAGATGCTCCCTAGGCAACCCCTGCGCTTCTGCCTGGCGGACGATCCCGGCTCCGGCAAGACGATCATGGCCGGGCTGTACATCAAAGAGCTGATGCTTCGTGGAGATGTCCGCCGAGTCCTGATCGTGGCTCCCGGCGGCCTCGTCGGACAGTGGCAGGACGAGATGCACGACAAGTTCGGACTCGACTTCTCAATCCTTACCCGAGAGCTGATCGAGGCCGCCCGGACAGGTGATCCCTTCGGCGAGCGCAACTTGATGATTGCCCGACTGGATCACCTGTCCCGCAACGATGACTTGCTCGAACGTCTCGGAGCCACAGAGTGGGACCTTGTTGTCGTTGACGAGGCGCATCGCATGGCGGCTCACTACTTCGGCAATGAGGTCAAGGAGACGAAGAGGTACCGGCTCGGGAAGCTGCTCGGCGGCACGACACGTCACTTCCTGCTCATGACCGCGACGCCCCATGCTGGCAAGGAAGAAGACTTCCAGCTCTTCATGGCACTGCTCGACTCGGACCGCTTTGAAGGCAAGGTCCGAGAGGGCGTCCACACAGCCGATGTATCGGATCTCATGCGACGGATGGTGAAGGAGAACCTTCTGCGCTTTGATGGGCGGCCCCTTTTCCCCGAACGCCGCGCGTACACAGTCCCCTACCAGTTGTCCGATCTAGAGATGGTTCTCTATGCCGAGGTTACGGACTATGTCGCCCAGGAGATGGGGCGAGCCGAACGGCTGGCCGCTGAAGGTGAGGGCCGCCGAGGAAACCGCGTCGGTTTTGCCGTCACGGTGTTGCAGCGGCGTCTTGCGTCAAGCCCGGAGGCGATTTTCCAGTCGCTCGCCCGACGCCGTAGGCGACTCGAAGACAAGGCGAGCGAGGTCAAGGTTCAGCAGCGCGCTCACTCGTTGCTCGCCGAGAGTGAACCGCTACGGATCCAGCTCGATGATCCCGATGAGGACTTGGACGACGACATCGAGGATCTCGAAGGTGCTGAGGTAGAGGAACTGGAAGAACAGTTGGTCGACCAGGCAACCAGTGCGCGCACGCTCGCAGAGTTGCAGCACGAGATCGCCACGCTGGAACGTCTCGAAGCTCTCGCGGACCAGGTACGAAAGTCTCAGGTTGACAAGAAGTGGACTGAACTCGTGGGACTTCTCGCGGAAGCTCCTGAGATGGTGGAGTCGGGAGGATCACGGCGAAAGCTCATCGTGTTTACTGAGCACCGTGACACCCTCCACTACCTCGTTGACAAGTTGCGCGCTTATCTGGGCCGTCCAGAAGCCGTTGTCGCCATTCACGGTGGAGTGGCTCGCGAAGAGCGCCGGGTCATTCAAGAACGGTTCACTCAGGACAAGGATTGCCTGATCCTTGTCGCGACTGATGCGGCGGGGGAGGGCATCAACCTCCAGCGGGCGCACCTTCTGATCAACTATGACTTGCCCTGGAATCCGAACCGGATCGAGCAACGGTTCGGACGTGTGCACCGCATTGGCCAGAACGAGGTTTGCCACATGTGGAACCTCGTTGCTGATGAGACCCGAGAGGGCCAGGTCTACCGCCGGTTGCTCGACAAGCTCTCGGAGATGCGCGAGACACTCGGCAAGGATCAGGTGTTCGATGTGCTCGGTGACGTGCTGCCAGGCCGAGAGCTTCGGGACTTGCTGCTTCGGGCAATCCGGTATGGCAACCAGCCCGAGGTGAAGGCTCAGCTCAACAGGGTCATCGACGCGAAGGTGGGCGAAGGGCTTGCCGAAATGGTTCGCGAGCACGCTCTTAGCTCTGAGGTGTTGTCGACGGCTGATCTGGATCGCATCCGTGTCGACATGCTCGAAGCCGAGGCCCGCAAGCTGCAGCCAGGTTACGTGCAAGCATGGTTTGCGCAGGCATTTGCGCAACTCGGCGGGCGCATGAGTGAGCGCGAATCGAGCAGGTTCGAGGTCACCTTCGTCCCCGCAGAGATTCGTAACCGGGACCGCCTGATCGGTGCTGGCATCCCCGTTCTTCCCAAGTACCAGCGCGTCACCTTCGAGAAGGATCTCATTCACGCCGAGGGAAAGCCCCTCGCCGAACTGGTCGCGCCGGGCCACCCTCTTCTGGAAGCGGTGCTCGACATCACTTTGGAGAGGCATCGGACTCTGCTTCGCCAAGGGGCGGTGCTCGTCGATCCTTCCGACCAGGGAACCGAGCCGCGCGTGCTCGTTTTTCTCGAGCATGCCGTCACTGATGCGAGAGATGACAGCCACGGAAACCGTCGCACCGTGTCGCGACGCTTCGAGTTCGTCGAGGTCCCCGAAGTAGGGGAGTTGCGCCCGGCCAGCTATGCGCCATACCTCGACTTGAGACCTGCCACCGATGCGGAGCTACCTGCCATCAGGTCGCTCGTCAAGAAGATGGACTGGCTGCAGGGCGACGTTGAGAACCGGGCGCTGGACTATGGGATCGACGTTCTATCCGCGGAACATCTCGCCGAAGTTCGTTCACGCACGCTTGAGCGCGTCGCCAAGGTAAAGGCCGCTGTCCAAGAGCGCCTCACCCGCGAGGTCACTTACTGGGACCACCGGGCAAGCGAGCTTCAGTTGCAAACAGATGCCGGCAAATCGCCACGGATGAATCCCGATCGGGCTGCCGGACGTGCCGACGAGTTGCACCGGCGCAAGGAGGCTCGCCTTGCGGAGTTGGATCGTGAGGCTCAGCTCGCCTCGCAGCTACCGGTCGTTGTCGGCGGCGCGCTGGTTCTGTCAGTGGGTCTGATACGGAAGGTAACCGGGGAAACGCCCTCCGCCCCTCCTGCGCACGCCATCGACACGACCGTCGTCGAACGGAGAGCAGTTGACGCGGTCTTGGCGATCGAGCGGCGGCTGGGCCACGAAACCCAAGAGATGCCTCATAGCCACCCTGGATACGACATCCGCTCAACCCTGCCCACAGGCGAGACGTTGTTCGTCGAGGTCAAGGGGCGTATCGAAGGAGCCGATGCATTCGTGGTGACCCAAAACGAGCTTCGGTTCGCTGCGAACGTGCCAGATGCCTACGTCCTCGCACTTGTCGAAGTCTCGGCGGACGGAGCCGAACACGACCGGGTGCGTTACTTAGTGGGGCCGTATGGACCTGATGTCCGTCTCCCGTTCGACACCACAAGCACGACCCTTTCATGGCACGCTTACTGGCAACGTGCCGCCTCACCATTGGGAGCGTGATGCCGACCAAGCTGATTGAGGTTGCTCTGCCACTTGATGTCATCAATCGCGAGGCTGCGCGGGAAAAGAGCATCCGGCACGGGCATCCCAGCACACTTCACCTCTGGTGGGCGCGTCGGCCTCTCGCTGCATGTCGCGCCGTCCTGTTCGCACAGCTCGTTGACGACCCTTCTGCACACCCCGAGTCGTTTCCGACCGAGGCGGACCAAGAACGAGAGCGTCGGCGTCTGTTTGACATCATCGAACGACTTGTCCCCTGGGAAGCTACAAACAACGAGAAGATCCTTGAAGAAGCACGGGCAGAAATTCGGCGCTGCTATCCCGAGGGACTGCCAGCGATTGTCGACCCATTCTGTGGTGGCGGCTCGATCCCTTTGGAAGCACGGCGTCTCGGCCTCGAAGCTCACGCGAGCGATCTCAACCCGGTGGCCGTTCTAATTACGAAGGCGCTGATCGAGCTTCCGACCAAGTTCACGAATCGACCGCCAGTCCACCCTCAGTCCGGCACAACCCTACAAGGGACCCAGTCTTGGCGAGGCGCTCAGGGTCTCGCCGACGATGTTCGCTTTTACGGCAAATGGATGCGCGATGAGGCCGAGAGCCGCATCGGCAGCCTGTATCCGAGAGCCATTCTCTCGGACGGGAAGCAAACCATGGTCATCGCATGGCTGTGGACGCGCACTGTCACATGTCCGAATCCAGCTTGTCGTGCGACGATGCCTCTCGTACGGAGCTTCTGGCTCAGCAAGAGGAAGGGCAAGGAAGCTTGGGTCCGGCCGATTCCCGATTCGGTCGCAAAGTGCGTGCGCTTCGAGATCGGGCATGGCAGCGGAGGTCCGCCCGTCGAGGGAACAGTCTCCCGCAGCGGCGCTATGTGTATCCTCTGCAACACTCCGGTGCCTCGACAGTACCTGTGGGAAGAGGGACGCGCTCATCGGATAGGCACGCAACTAATGACCATGGTAGCTGATGGCCAGCGTGAGCGGGTGTACCTGGCACCGACGGAGATGCAGGAAATTGCCGCAAGAGTCGCGAGACCAGACGATGTCTCAGATACGGAGATGCCGGACAATCCGAGATGGTTCTCGCCTCCCATGTATGGCCTGACGCACCACTCGGATCTCTTCACCAATAGACAGCTAACCGCACTTTGCACCCTAGGCGACCTCGTCGGAGAAGCACGGGAACGCATCCTCGCCGACTCTGACCACAACGTCGGCTACGCCGATGCAGTCACAACCTTTCTTGCCTTTGGCGTCAGTCGGCTCGCGGATCTGCAGAACGCGCTTGCCCGATGGGAGAATACGCGAACTCAGGTACGGAACCTCTTTGGACGGCAGGCTGTTCCAATGATCTGGGACTTTGCGGAGTGTGGTTTGTTCGCAAACGCCGCCGGTGACTACGGAATCAGCCTCGGAAGCATTGCAAACGTTATAGAAAACCTCTCAGGAAGCACACCGGCCGTTACTTGCCAAGTTGACGCAGCCCAGCGGTCGTACGTCGGTCTCGTCTTGTCGACTGATCCTCCGTATTACGACAACATTGGTTACGCGGATCTTTCCGACTTCTTCTACCTTTGGCTGCGCCGCTGCTTGCGGGGCATATATCCAGAGCTGTTTTCCACCTTGCTTACTCCGAAGACTGATGAGTTGATTGCGACTCCCTACCGCTTCGGCGGCGATAAGCACAAGGCGGAGAATCATTTCGAATCCGGGTTCAGGAGAGTATTCGCTCAAGCTGCGCAGCAGGGGGCACCTGATACGCCGATGACGGTTTTCTACGCCTTTAAGCAGAGCGAGTCTGATGACAACGACGAAGGCACCGGCATGTCGACCGCGTCTACCGGGTGGGAAAAGATGCTGGATGGACTTCTGCGTTCCGACCTTCAGGTGACAGCGACCTGGCCCATGCGGACAGAGCTGGCGAATCGCATGCTCTCTTCGGGAACCAATGCCCTTGCATCGTCGATCGTCCTCGTTTGCCGTCCTCGGTCTGCTACGGCAGGAGTGACGGATCGGCGCGGGTTTATCCAGGATTTGAAAGGGAAGCTGGGGCACGCGCTGCGTGACTTGCAGAGTGGTGGGGTAGCGCCTGTTGACTTAGCACAGGCCGCGATCGGTCCCGGCATGGCGGTGTTCTCTCGTTACGCGAAGGTTGTCGAACCAAATGGAGATCCGATGCGCGTTCGTACCGCTCTTGCGCTGATCAACCAGGTGCTCGACGAGGTCTCCGCTGAACAAGAAGGGGAGTTCGATGAGGACACGCGCTGGGCGATCGCCTGGTATGCGGAACAAGGGATGGACGAGGGTGACTACGGAAGAGCGGACGATCTCAGTCGGGCCAAGAACGTAAGCGTCGATGGACTCGTTCGTGCGGGCTTGGTGAAGTCGGGTGGCGGCAAGGTCCGGCTACTGGATCGCAACGAGCTGGACCCGAACTGGGACCCGACCAAGGACAGTCGTCTCACCGTCTGGGAAGTCACGCAGCATCTCATCCGGCGGCTAATGAATGAGAACGAGGCCTCTGCCGCTGAACTGCTCGCGAAGGTTGGTGGGCTCGGAGACGCAGCGCGTGACTTGGCGTACCGCCTGTTCCTCATCGCCGAGTCAAAGAAATGGGCCAAGGAGGCTGGACCTTATAACGCCCTGGCTGCATCCTGGCTTGAGATCAGTCGACTGGCCGCCGCTGAACCCGCTGGCCAGGGGTCACTCTTCTAGAGGTTAGGAGTCCAAATGGCGCTCAGTAACCGAGATCGGGTGGGCAACGCGCTGGAATTGTTGGCCCGAGCGTTCGGCCCATACATCGACCGCCGCATGACCAAGAAATCACCCGTGGGAGGCAACTGGAAGGCCGCGTACGCCGACGTGAATGTCGACGAGGACCCGTCGGCGCAGATCAGCGTCGTGCTGGACAACTGGCAGGCCGTGTTCCGCGACGAGCTGCGGTCGACGGGTCGCAACCTCGTTGGCGAAGCTCGCGACTGGCGCAACAAATGGGCACACAACGAGCCGTTTTCGCGCGACGACGCTTACCGATCACTCGACACGATCGAGCGGCTTCTCGCGCTGATCGACGCGCCAGAAGCAGCCGAGGTCGGTGCAACCAAGAACGACTTGATGCGCCAGAGGCTCGAAGCCGAGGCGAAGAAGGTAACTCCGAAGCCAGATGCGCTGTTCACAGAACCGTCCGCGGGGCTTCTGTCGTGGCGCGACGTGATCCAGCCCCACAACGACGTAGCTCAGGGAAAGTTTGCTCTTGCCGAGTTTGCGGCGAACCTTCATCAGGTGTATCTCCGCAAGGGGCTTGCCGAATATACAGAGCCGGTTGAGTTCTTTCGACGGACGTATCTGACCGTTGGCCTTCACCAGTTGCTAACTCAGGCCGCGCAACGCATCGTGCATGGCCGCGGCGTGCCCGTCGTCGACCTCCAAACGAACTTCGGTGGCGGGAAGACGCACTCGATGATCGCGCTCTACCACCTCTTCTCGGGGCTGCCAGTGACCGGTTTTCCACAGGAGGTTCAAGAACTCCTCTCTGCTGCCGGTGTGAAGGAGCTGCCTGCAGTTCGCCGTGCCGTCCTTGTTGGCACGGAGATGTCACCTGGTCAGCCAGAGGTCAAGCCGGACGGTACTGAGATCCACACCCTCTGGGGTGAGATCGCGTGGCAGCTCGGAGGTATCGAGGGTTACGCGCTCGTGGCGGAGGCTGATCGAACCGCTACGAGTCCTGGCCAGGCCATGTCCGAGGTCTTCCGGCGCTTTGGACCTTGCCTTGTGCTGATCGACGAATGGGTCGCGTACGCTCGGCAGCTATTCGAGACCTCGGAACTGCTTCCCGGCGGCATGTTCGAGACGCAGTTCTCTTTCGCCCAGACGCTCGCGGACGCAGCGATTGCGGTTCCAGGCGTCCTTCTTGTGATTTCACTACCGGTATCGGACGATCCCGCTCGTCCAGGTTCTTCTCCGATCGGATCTGAGGCAGAGCTGGGTGGGGTAGCCGGGCAGGAAGCGGCTCGTCGACTCGGCAACGTCATCGCTCGGACTGAGACGCCGTGGCGTCCGGCGTCTGCAGACGAGAGCTTCGAAATCGTCAGGCGTCGGCTCTTCGAACCCATCGCGACTGACCGCATCAAGGATCGTGATGCCACCGCGCAGACCTTCAGCGAGTTCTACCGGAGACAGGCGGCGGAGTTCCCGAGCGAGTGCCGCGAGCCGGGGTACATAGACAAGATCAAGGGGTCGTACCCGATTCATCCAGAACTGTTCGCCCGGCTGTACGAGGACTGGTCGACCCTCGAAGGGTTTCAACGCACACGCGGCGTGCTGCGGTTGATGGCTGCTGTGATCTCCGCCCTCTGGGCTGGGAGCGATCAGTCGCCGATGATCCTGCCAGCGAGCGTGCCTCTTGACGATGCGGCTGTACAGGCCGAGCTGACGCGGAACCTGGATCAGGCGTGGCAACCCATTATTGACAGCGACATTGATGGTCCGGGATCGGTGCCGCTCAAGATTGATCGCAAATATCCGAACCTGGGTAGATACGGAGCCGCCCGGCGTGCAGCTCGCGCCGTCTTCCTGGCGTCCGCACCTCGGGCTGGCTCTGCAAACCGGGGAGTGGAGATCCAGCGAGTCAAACTCGCTTGCACGCTTCCAGGAGAGTCGGTCGCAACCTACGGCGACGCACTCAACCGCCTGACTGACCGCTCCTCCTACCTCTACGTCGAGGGGGCGCGGTACTGGTATGGGACGCAAGCCTCCGTAGCTCGACGAGCGCGTGAACTGGTCGAGCAGCTTCTGACGACTCGCCGAGACGAAGTCCATGGCGAGATTGTGCGGAGGCTTCGGGACCGACCTCGTGGACGCGGCCAGTTTGTCGCTGTACATGTCTGTCCTGCGAGCGCCGGAGACGTTCCCGACGATCCAGATGCACGCCTGGTTGTCCTTGGACCGACCACTCCCCACTCGAATCGAGACGACAACTCTCTGGCGATGATGGCGGCACGCGGCATCCTCGATCAGCGTGGGTCGGGTCAGCGCCTGTACCGCAACATGCTCATCTTTTTGGCCCCAGACCTGAAACGCCTGGAGGAACTTGAAAGAGGGTCGGCTGAGTTTCTCGCCTGGAAGGAGATCGACGACCGATGGGAGGAGCTGAACCTCGATGTCTTCCAGAAGAAGCAGGCGGAGTCCAAGAGACGCGACGCCAACACAGGTGTCGATTCTCTTCTTTTCGAGACTTATCACTGGTGCCTAGTTCCGCACCAGCCGGACCCGACCGGTCCCATTGAATGGGAGTCGATCAAAGCAGACGGCGAGGGATCTCTCGCTGAGCGAGCGAGTCGGAAGCTTGTCAACTCAGGCGCTCTTGGTGCGGCGTACCCATCCGAGTTGCTCCGCGGTCTACTCACCGGAACCGGCGTGCTCTCTTCGATGTGGGCCGATGGGTACACGACGGTGAACGCTCTGTGGGATGCCTTCGCCCGATACCCGTATTTGCCTCGGCTCAAGAACCTGGAGACACTCTGTGCAACCGTCCGAGAGGGCGCGAACCCAATCACCTGGCAAATCACAGGATTCGCGGTCGCAGACGCCTTTGATGCCAGTACCGGTCGGTACGTGGGCCTCACCGTCCACGGAGATGCCCGGAACGTGATCGGGACGACTCTCGTTGTCCACCCGGATGTCGCTGCCGCGCAGCTCCACGATGAGGAGATTCAAGTGGTCTCGGCCGGAAGCGGCGATCGTAGACCCGAGGCCACGCCCACACCTGGTGTCGGTGATGAACGCCCCGTCGAGGACGACAAGCTACGTCGCTTCTACGCGGTGGTTCGACTGGACCCGGAGCGTTACCAACGTGACTTCTCCAAACTCGCTGCCGAAGTCATCGCTAACCTCGCCGGACTCCTTGGGACCAACGTTGAGATCACCGTTGAGGTGAAGGCCACCAACGGCGCTGGGTTCCCAGACCACGTCACGCGAACGGTCACTGAGAACGCTCGCACGCTCAAGGTGGACTCGTACGGGTTCGAGATGGAGTAAGTGCAGGCGTTCGCCTTGCGTCACGCTCGCGATGAACTAGCTGATCGCTTGGGCGCTGGTGACCGCGGTGGCCGATCGCAGCGGTGCGAGCGCCCAGCGGTCGGATCAGGATGGGGCAGGACGGGATGACGTCTTTGTCCCAACTGGCGCTGTTGAGCAACGCATCGAGCCATTCGGCGAACTCCCTTGATCCTGTTTTCGTCGGCTCGGGGATCGTCTTGAAGTAGGGCTTTGCCAAGCGCTCGTTGGTTGGGAGGCAGCGGTCGATCGTGGCGTCTGCTCGCTGAAAGCGCTTCGGTCACCTGTCTCAGGGACCACGTTTGGTGCTCCGAGTGCGGTCCCACCTACCCCCCGCAGACGACTCGCGAGCGGCGAGTACGGGTTCCCTGCCAACTACAGCTCAGCCCGCGCGGTGGCCGCCCAGGAGGCGGCGACCTGGCATCCACCATGCCACCATCTCGGTCGGCACCCGCGGCGTTGTGTGTTTGTGTCGAGCGTGCACCGGCCTGAACCTGCGACACCGGCGGTTAGAATCGCTAGTTCACGCGATGTGAGTTTTACCTGCGGACTCATCGAGACCTGTGGATAACTCCCGTGTGGTCGTCGCACTGATCATGTGCTCACAGCACTGCTTGGTTTTCGCGGCTCCGGTACGGACCATTTGCGAGGAACGGTAGGTAAGGCGGTAGTCACAGGCGGCAGCGTCTGGGCGATCGCATCGTCCACCCATAATGGAGGTCCGCAGATGCTCTCGCAACATGAAGAGAGTGCCACGCCCAGCGCCGACGAGCCGGTCCGAGTCGGTGCCGTAGACAGGCCCTGTCTTCGCGTCGGGCCCTGGCTCGACGAACTGGGCCACGACCGACGATCGGAGCACGTCGAGACCTTCTGGCTTCTTGTGCCCGGCCAGCCGCCACCGCAACGTCCGTGTTTCAGCGCCTCCCGCTGCACCCGCCGATCCCGGCAAATGAGCCGAACACGGGGGCCGTCCGCACCGCGACACACGACATGCAGGGTCCGACGTGACTGACCGCTGGCAGCAACCGCACCGCTTAGTCCGCGTCCTCGGCGGCCGTTGGACTCTTGCCGTGCTCGCCGTGCTCGCCGAGCTCGCCGATGGCGGTCGGCGCTACCGGGACATCCACGACGCCTTGGACGGGATCTCCCACAAGGTCCTCACCGACACCCTGCGGCGCGCGGAGCGGGACGGGCTGATCAGTCGCCACCTCGATTCCGCGCGGGTCGAGACCGCGACGCTGTACCAACTCACGGATCTCGGCCGTTCCCTCGATGAACCGCTCGGTGCGCTCGACCGATGGGCCGATTCGAGCTGGCGCTCCATCGAGGATGCCCGGCTTGTATGGGACCGACGAAGCCACAAGGTCCGATCAGACCAGTCCGACTCCTCTCACGCCGCGGTGCGAACGGGTACTTCGCAGTAAGCCAGCTTTCTTTGAAGTGCCGTTTCCCCTGGTGTATTGGTGGAGATTGTCGGATCAGGAGGTTCTGGACCAGCTGATCCTGAGTTACCGAGGACCATCGGTCGAAGGGAGGCCTTCACCCATGCAATCTGGCCGGCGAGGTATTCAATCGGCATGGATCGCCGCCACCTTGAGTCTGTCGCTTGCCTTGTCCGCTTGCGCCAGCACACCCAGCGGCTCCCCTTCGACCACGGGCACCAAGGCACCGATTGCCTCGACGAGCATCCCCGCAACGGCCACGACCACAACCCTCGGCCCAACGTCTGCCGCCGTGCTGAGCGCCTACCGCGCCGGTTGGGTCGCTTACGACCAAGCATTGGCGACGGCCAACGCCTACGACCCGTCTCTGGCGGCGACCATGGTCGACCCGTTGTTGCAGAAGGTGCGC
>Ga0224558_1001300_pt1 | contig 26555 bp, 18 predicted proteins | sample 714S32024metaG_FD_180682 | JGI IMG/M metagenome (GOLD analysis project Ga0224558, IMG submission 180682) | Peat soil microbial communities from Stordalen Mire, Sweden - 717 S3 20-24 | ecosystem: Environmental > Terrestrial > Soil > Wetlands > Peat | place: Sweden: Norrbotten County, Stordalen... | reverse complement strand
TGCGGCTAAGCATTTCGAGGCTGAATTGCTTAAGCAGGAGGCGAATCCTGCTTGCGGCCCGCGCTTTTGCCCTGTGTATGCTTCCCGCAAGTCGTTCGGTGCCGTCATCCCTGGGGACTCCGGCTCCTGTCCTGGTTGCAGGCAACACTCGGGTTTGGGCGGTTGGTTAGACCTTTCCATCTAGTTCTTTCGTTCTAAACTCCGGCGGCTCTCCGCCGGACCAGAGGGACTTTCACCCTCGGAGCAGCAAGACTTCACCTTGGCGCTCGGGAATCTGCTGGTGGAGGCAACGGCGCGAGGCCTTTCTGTCCATCAGATGATCGGCATACTCCCCGACACGGCGCGGGAGGTTTACCAGATACTTCAAATGACACTGCTGCCTCCGCTCAGCGTCTGGATTGCCCAGTGGTGGGCTGGTCGCAGCGCAATGAAAGGAGCTTCATGATGAGTCGCTCTGCACCCAGACACTGATCATCCATGTCATTCGCACCAACAAAATCCCGTTCATCCAAAGCTGGGCCAGTTGGCCGCTCATCCTCACCTCCGTAATCATCGTCGCGGCCGGCGCCTGGCTGACGGTCTCGCCGCTGGCCAACACCCTCGGCTTTGTCCCGCTCCCGCCGCTCTACTGGCTGTATCTGGCCGCTATGCTGCTGGCCTATGCGATCCTGACCCAGCTCGTGAAGACCTGGTTCATTCGCAAGTTTGGCGAATGATGGCGGCGGCGGGGACAAGGCATTCAAGACATAAGAGTTCAGCAGCCAGCCCACCAGCAATGAGAAGCTGACGATGTCGGCAAAGCGCGCCGCCACTCGTTTTGTTCTTCATGGGCAACGCCATATTATCATCCTTCCAGGTCAAAGAGCCTCATTTGTTCTTGGACCTTGCCCTTGTTGGCGGCAAGCCAGTCGCGGTAGATGGTGCGGGCGCGCTGGGCGGATTGCTTTATTTCGGTGGAGCCGCCGTGGCGGGCCAGCCATTCGACCAGCTCCAGGGTGGCGGGGTGCGGGGCGAAGTTCCGGCCATCAGCTCGCAGGGGCATTATGTCCTCTAGCGCAGCGACCATATCGTGGTCCCAAGCACCAGGACTTGGCTCCTCAATCACAAGTTCGATCTTGATTGGTGGGAGAATTTTGGGATCGCCAGTGGCGACCACGGAAGAATGGCAACGAGAAACCGGACTGCGATCATACGGGCACGCAAACCAGGCAGCGCCAACCGGATAAATCCTTCAGCACAAGGCAGTGATGTTAATGTGGCGAAAGGGCCGCATCGACGAAAGCATAGCGCCTGCAAACCAAGGCTGGCTGCGGCTTAGCGCGTTTTTCTTAAGAATTCATTAAGCAATATGCGCTACGATAAAATGATATGATTCGCATCACGCAACAAGATAGTGCCAAAGACGCCAAACGCTACTACGCGACGGCGGACTATTACAGCGAAGGGCAGGAACTGGTAGGCTCCTGGGTCGGTATAGGAGCGTCTATGCTTGGGTTGGCCGGGACGGTGGATAAGTTCTCCTTCGTGCGCTTATGCGACAATCGCAACCCTATACACACGATATACCAGCGAGGCCGCATCTCCAGGAGACGCTGCCGGTGATGGTTATCCGGAAACGGTGAAAAATCACCTGAACGGGTAATGGGCTATTTCCAGTTCGCGGGGCAGCTCATCAATGAGGCGTATGGTTTAGCTGAAAAGTAGTCGTGACCCTGCATTCCTCAGCCAGGGGATTGCCGGTTCCCTGAATGGTAAACGTTTCCAGTACTGGCTCTTCCTGACCGTCTGGTAAAGGGAAGGTCATTCCGGTAGCCGGACTGGGGGGTTGGACCATATTCGCTAACCTGTAAACTAATGAAGCAATATTGCTCCCGATTTCCGTTTCCTGGTCGGTGCCAACGCATCCAATCCAGTTGGGAGTAACTGGGTTGCCAACCCACGTCGGCAAAGAGCTGCTTTCCTGCGGGACGCAGATGGTGACGGTTGGCAGTTTTTTACACCCGTCCAGAGAAATCCAAGAGTAAAGGGCGACTGTGTATCCCGGCTCGATAGTCAGCGTTTCACAAAGTTCACCAGGCGAAGTCCAAGTACCCGAATCACATTTAAGGGTGTATTTGTTAGTCGGGTAAACGCCTATATTAGGTTGGAATACATAGCCATCTCCGTTTCGCGTGGTCAATACAAGCATCTGAGAAGAGCCGTCATCTCCGACCATCGAGAGTGTCATGTCCAAGCTCAGGTGAAAGGTCAACGCCAGATCGATTTTTTCCAAGGCGCTAGAATTATCATTGAACAATAAAGCCATATCGTGCGCGCATACCAGGAAGGCGTTTGCCTTCGAATACATGTGATAATTACGGACTTGATCAAGCCAGTAATCCTCTGCCCGTTGGGTCCAGCTCTGGATTTTGTCCATCCAGTCTTGATGGGACCGCCCAAATAGTAAAGCATCTTCCCGCGCGACCGCTATCGCCACGCTAGCTACGGCTTGCAGCTTCTTAGGATCCTGGCTGTAGGTGGCGAAAAGGGACTCTACTTTGGCAATCTTGACGGTTTCCAGTTTGGACCCAAGGCTTGACCAATCGGGTGCCGCACTATCGTCCAACAGGGCCAATTGAGTCGCCGACGAGATCAATTTCTTCATTACGGCATTTTCCCAAGCAAACAGATTTTTGGCATAAAGGTTTACTTGATCGTCCTCGATGGCTTTGGCCTCCGGATCGCATTGATACGTGTAATCCGGTGGGGGCGGGGGCGTTTCCTTGGAGCTTGCCAGCGTGTCGATGAATTTGGCTGCGTACTGGTAATCCGCTTCGGCTTGAGACCAAAGGCTGTTGTATATGCTTTGCCATTCTGCGTCCTCCGGATCGGTGACAGCGCTGGAACTGAAATGAGAGACCCTGACCGAAAAGCTCAAGGCTCCGTTGGTGCTGGGCACGAAGTATAGATTGCTGCCATCGTTTTCGGCCATAAGTAACGCCGCGTGCGTACCGAGCGGCTTGGGAGGCGTAACGGTGAGGGTAACGGGGTCACAAAATTGAAGACCGTCAGGAGACAACTGCACACCGGCTGTCACGGGCACCATCGAATTGCTGGCATCGATGTTCGTAAAGGGAGTCATGGTAATCACGCACTCCGTCAGCAAGGCGTCGTACGGAAAATCCAGGGTCCAGATCCAGCCCTGCGCGTTGGTCACGCTCAGGCGGCCGGAGGAGCCGTCTGCCGGAAACAAAAGCCAATTGCTGTGCGCGGTATCGGGATCAAATCTCACGTGTCCCAGAAATCCAACCGGGCCATCGTCGAGCGTGAACGTACCGGCCTCAAAGCCGGTCGAGTTCGTTGCGTAGAAATATCCGGTGGAAGGCGAAGTGAAAAACAATTGTTCGTTTACGGTTCCCAGAACTGAATCCTGGCAAGCGATCAAGCCGGAGTCCTGGTCTGTTCGCGTATAAGTGTATTGGCCCAAACTGTTCGTCGTCCCGGGACCACCAGTGATTTGGTAAGCGTTGTTGGACGGAGCCGACAGCCACTGACAAATGCCGTGAGTGGGCAGCGGCAGCGCGCCTTCAAGGATGGTAAGATTCAAGGACTTGTTCGTCATCGCGGCTGGTGCCAAGGCTTCACCGCTCATTTGCGCCCGGAAAAACCGTGCGCCCGGGTGAGTAGTGTCGGTTACAATCGCCGTCAAATTCGTGATGGGCACGTCCAGCCAATGCGTCCATTGCATCAGGTTAGTCGATATTTCAACCGAATAGGACAAGCCCGGCTGGCCGCTCAGCCACGCTTGAAATTGGTTATTCGTGACGCTGGGCAGAAACAACTGCGCGTCCTCCGGGCTGGCATAGCTGATGAGCGTGAAAGCACCGGCCTGAAAACCGCCTGAATTGGTGAGCATGATCGCACCATTGGTTGGCGAGTTAAAGGATAACGACATTGCTGTTGCCGATCCGCCTTGGTCGGTTAAAAGAGCCTTGGCGCAGTTTGAGGCCAATATCGTATAGGCATAATTGCCGACGTGAAGCGGACCAACCTTGCCAAGCACCGTGAAATTGGTGCCGGTAATGGAAGTGAAAAGCCGGTAGTTGCCGTTGGTCGCAAATGGAGGCAGACCGTTCGCGATCGTTACTGAGAGAAGCTTATGGGCCAACGACTCGGGAGCCATGTCCTGAGAGCGCGCGACAAAAACGGTTAACAGACACACTCCCACCAGAAGAACTGATAGGAATTTGCTTTTTGCGCGCCCGCCTGTACTCAGCGCTGCGCGGGTGAAGGAGAATTGCTTTTCGCTCTCATTCATTGCGCCCTCATCTTGCCAGACCTGGCGGAGGGCGTCAACGGGCAGTTTTTGCCGCAATGTTTGCCGCAGGGCAAATTCTCCGCCGTGCTTAAACCATTGACAGCACTAGCATTAGGTTGCGGAGGGCCGATGCATGTCGCGATGGTGCCTGCGCCAGGTAGAGCTTGAACTCCAAACGACATCCTGATTTCGCCAGGCGGAGCCGGGCACCAGTCACTGGCCTGACGGTGCTTGGGCCCTCTCCTTTGCTATTTGCCGGAGTCTTGGTTGACACCGCCGACCCAGGCCGGCGCCCCAAACAGGCGAGCCGTTGGCCCCTCACCGGCTGCCGCCCGCTCCGCCCACCGCCGCGGACAGGTCGGGAGCCTCCCCGTAGACTCGCCGGAGACTCGCCGTAGTACCTCTGATCGGCGATCAGAGGTACTACGGCGAGTCTCCGGCGAGTCTACGGCGAAGCCCGCGCGCGGCTGGGGAGGGCTTGGGCGAGGGGAGGGTGGACGGCCTGCAATGGGTCACCGGGTAGTGTCAGCGCAACAATATCCGCGCATCCCATTGATTGCCAGGCAGTTGCGGAGCCGCCGATTGCCTGGGCCCAGACTCCGCGCATTGGTGGCTAGAGCGTCAAATCCACCTGCCAGCGCCAAACATCGGGGTATTGGCGCGGCAGCGCCCCTGAGCGAAGTGGTTCGGAGTTCGAGCTTTAGCTGGGAGGGGCTGAGGCGTGACCTCCAACGGCACTGTCCAACCTAAAACGTGGAATCCCAATGGATTAGCGGCGGTCGCGAATTTGCCTTGCAATATCGGCTTTCGCTTTCATTTCACGCTGTTAGGTCCACAAAACGTGTTACTTGGGTAACAAGCCGTCTCCGCCATTCCAGACCACGCCAGGCGGCGGGCCGCGCGGCCGGGTTGCTGAGGGGAGGCTCGCATGTTCCGGTGTTCGCGCCTGGGGCGACGCCTTGCAACACGGCAGGCGTCTTGCAAGGCAAGTGGATTGGCGATTTCAGACATCTTCGCCTGGGGCCGTTCTGGCTTTACAAAGCTCCGGTGTTTGCGGCACCATTACACAAACAAAAGGGTTGATAGGGAGCGAACTATGGAATTTCGGTTTTTCTACCCATCATGCGGCCAGAAGCTGAAGGCGGAGGAGGAGCACGCCGGGCGAAGGGTTGATTGTCCACAACGCGGTTTTGAGTTTCGCTTCCCGCAACCTGAGCCAGACCTTTCGTCCGCCGGAACCATTGACTGACCCATTCCTATGCCGCGCAAGAAAAAGACTGACTCAGCCGCTTCGGCTAATACGGGTGATTCCGTTACCTCAATCAAATACCCGGCCAAGCGGAAGAACATCCCGCCCGCCGGCCTGGAAGCGCAGGGCGTCCTTCAGGAAGCGCCGAAGCTTCGCTACGAATACAATCCGCACCTGCCGCCGGTGCTGCGGTCCGCCACGGAGGCGGCGGAGGCGGACAAGCTGCCAGAGTTGCTGGCCATCGCGCGGCAACGGGCGCTTTCGGCGGCGGAGGCCAAGCTGCTGGCGGAGGCGCTGCGGCGCCATGAGCCGTGGCTGGAGTGGACCGGCAAGCGCGAGAAGCCGTGGTTCGAGGTCGAGCCGGTCGCCCTGCACATGCACGAGCGCATTTCTACCCAGGCCATCCTCCGAGTGCTGGCGCGGGAGGATGTCGAGCGCGATCTCTTTGCCGATCCGCAGCACGATTACGCGCAGGCCGTGCAGTTTTATCAGCACGACATGGACTGGGCGAACCGCATGATCCTCGGCGACTCGCTCCAGGTCATGGCCAGCCTCGCCCGGCGCGAGGACCTCGCGGGCAAGGTGCAGATGATCTACCTCGACCCGCCCTACGGCATCAAATTCGCCTCGAACTTCCAGCCCCAGCTCGGCCAGCGCGACGTGAAGGACCGCGAGCAGGACCTCACCCGCGAACCGGAGATGGTCAAAGCCTACCGCGACACCTGGACGCTCGGCATCCACTCCTACCTCGCCTACCTGCGCGACCGCCTCGCCATGGCGAAAGAACTCCTCGCCGACTCCGGAAGCATCTTCGTGCAAATCAGCGATGAAAATCTGCATCGCGTGCGGTGCGTGCTGGATGAGGTGTTTGGGCCAGGAAATGCAATGCCGTTCATCGTGTTTAGAAAGACTACGGGGGCGGGAAGTCCAACCGGCTACGTCGACGCTGTGCCTCAGACTTGCGACTTCTTGCTTTGGTATGCACGTGAGAAGGAGAAGGTTCGATTCAATCGCCTTTTCGTTGGGCGGGGTGTTGCTGAGGACCTAAATCTCCGCTGGCTCGAACTCTCATCGGGTGAGCGGCGGACGATGTGGAGCGCGGAAGCAGATGAACCCGATCACATTCCTGCGACTAACCTGCCTTTCAGGCCGAATCCACTCACGTCACAAAGCTTCGGGGACACTACGTTGTTTCCCGTAGATTTCGGAGGGCGTTCTTGGACGCCGAAGAAAGGTGGGTGGAAGACTAACCAGGAAGGGATGGGGCGTCTGAAGGGATCGAATCGCCTGATGTCTCTAGGCGATACGCTGTGCTTTGCTCGTTACCTCCAAGACTTCCCGATGAAGCCTTTGATCGACGTGTGGGATGACACTCGGTCCAGCGGTTTTGGTGAAGAAAAGGTCTACGTTGTCCAAACCAACACCAAGGTCATCGAGCGCTGCCTATTGATGACCACAAGCCCCGGCGACTTGGTCCTGGACCCGACATGCGGGAGCGGAACGACGGCATATGTGGCCGAGCAGTGGGGCCGGCGCTGGATCACCTGCGATTCCAGCCGGGTGGCGCTGGCGCTGGCCAAGCACCGGCTGATGACGGCGAAGTTCGATTACCAGCAACTTCGTCCGCTAAGCGCGGAGGACGTGGCGCGCAATCCGCATGGGACGTGGCTCACCGACCCGACGGGTAAGGTTCCAGGGAAGGCCACATTCCAGTGTAAGACGGTTCCGCACATCACGCTCAAGAGTATTGCCCGCAACACCTCGCTTGATCCCATCTTCGCCAAACACGAGCCGATCCTCGCCGGGAAGCTGGAGAAGCTGAACCGCGAAGTCACCAAGGCCGGCGCAGCGTTGAAGGAGAAGCTGGTGGGGAAGCTGATCCACAAGCACCGCGAGGAAGGTGCGAACGCCGTGACGGACGCCGACACTCGTCGCTGGCTGCTGCCCGACACTCAGGCGGTGTTGATCCGCTCCTGGGCCGCCAAGAAACCGTTCAAGGGCGTGACGCCGAAGCAGGCGGAGGCTTATCGCGCCGCCATTCCTAAAGCCGGCTGGAAGGAATGGGAGGTACCCTTCGACACCGATCCTGACTGGCCGAAGTCGTTGCAGGACACTCTTACAGCCTACCGCGCCGCGTGGCGGGTGAAGATGGACGAGGTGAACGCCTGCATCGCCGCCAACGCCGAGATGGAGGAGTTGGTGGACAAGCCCGAGCCGGTGAAGGGTGTGGTGCGGGTAGCCGGCCCGTTCTCGATGGAAGGCGTCATCGCCGTGGAAGACGGTCTCGACACGCCGATTGGCGGCGCGCCAGACGAGTTGGAGACCTTCGACGGCGAGACGGCGGTGAAGAACGCCGAGGCGCATCTGGACACGATCATCCGGCTGCTCAAGGCGAGCGGGGTGGATTTCCCCGGCAACAGGAACATGAAGTTCAGCCGGCTCGATCCGCTGACCGGGGCGTCGCTCATTCACGCCGAAGGCGAGTGGATGAACGGGGACAAAAAGGAGCGCCGGGTGGCCGTGAGTGTCGGCCCGGCGGTCGGCAACGTGTCGTCGATGCAGGTGGAGGAAGTGATTCGCGATGCGAACCGCAAAGGCTACGACGACGTGGTCTTCGCCGGGTTCGGCTTCGACGCGGCGGCACAGGATGCCATCGAGAGCAGCAGCCATCCGAAGGTCCGGCTGCACATGGCGCTGATCCGCCCGGACGTGGCGATGGGCGACTTGCTCAAGACGCAACCTGGCAGCCAGCTTTTCACTGTCTTCAGCGCACCACGTGTGAAAGGCCCAACGAAGCAGGCGGACGGTGAGTTCACCGTCGAGGTGGAAGGCATGGATGTCTATGATCCCGTAAGTAACACCCTTTTCCCGACGGACAAGGAGCGCATCGCCGCGTGGTTTCTGGACACGGATTACGACGGGCGGACGTTCTGCATCTGCCAGGCCTTCTTCCCGGACAAGAGCAAGTGGGACAAGTTGGCCAAGGCGCTTAGCGATGTTGACGTGATCGAGGAGGATGCCTTCGAAGCGTTGAGCGGGTTGGCGAGCCTGCCCTTCCCGCGACCAGAGCGGCTGGGCAAAGGCGAGACGTGGCGCATAGCGGTGAAGGTGATTGACCCGCGCGGGAATGAGGGCATGCGGGTCTTGACCGTCTAAGAGGAATCATGGAAGCAACCTTGAAACAGTTCGATCTAAACCAAGTCCTCGCCGGCAAGCAGCGCCGCCGCCACGAACTGGCGCGACTGCCGATTGAGAAGAAACTGCTGGCCGTGGTGCGGCTTCAGGAGCTGGCCGCACCCATCCTTCGGCAGCGGGGGAAGACCGTCCGCTGTTGGAGCGCCGGGCTTTTTCCAATTGCTGAGGAACTGAGCCGATACCGAGAGGAGCGGCAAAAGGAAGCGCTCTTGCTGCGCGAGAAGCCGCCTGGATATGGCGGCAGCAAGTAAGCATATCGCGCATGCGTCATCCCATGCCCGAAATCCAGATTCCCATTCAGCCGGTTGAGAATCCGATTCTCTGCTCGCCCTACCAGGAGCCGGACCAGCACTGGCTTTACGACACCACGACTGGCATCCCGTCGAAGACGCCCGGCCGCCGGCCCGCCAGCTACTGGTTCAAGACGGAGCGAACCGGCAGCGCGCAGATGTCGCTGCTGGCCGAGGAAGAGCGGGATGACCTGCCGCTGGTGAACGCGCTGCGCGAGGACGTGCGGCGGTGGCGGGCCTCGGGCTGGGAGAACGCCAGCGAGACGACGAAGAAGCTGCTGCGCCATTGGTGGCGCGAGGATCGCGGGCGGCGGCTGTTCTTTTGCCAGGTGGAGGCGGTGGAAACGATCATCTACCTGCGGGAGATTCTGGCGCTCGGCAAGAAGCCGCGCTGGACGCCGAAGCTGACACTGGATGATTTCAACACGCTCAGCCTGGGGCAGAACCCGCGCCCGGAGGAGTGGGTGGCCAAAGTGGCGCAGCATCCGAAGCTGGCCGACATTCCGAACGAACCGGGGTTGAAGCCCATCGGCCGCTACGGCTGCAAGATGGCCACCGGCAGCGGCAAGACCGTGGTGATGGCGATGCTCATTTCGTGGGCGTTCTGCAATCGCGGCACCAAGCCCGGCGATCCCCGCTTCCCGCGCCGCGCGCTGGTAGTCTGCCCGAACCTGACGATCAAGGAGCGGTTGAACGTGCTGCGGCCCGGCGACCTGAATAACTACTACGAGCAGTTCGACATCGTGCCGTCATCGCTGCGCCCGGAACTGGCGAAGGGCAAGGTGCTGGTGACGAACTGGCATTGGCTGGCCCCGGAGGCGGAGGTGCAGAACGTAGGCGGCGCACCCGTAATAAAGCTCGGCGCGGAAAGTGCCGAGGCGTTTGCGCGCAACCGGCTGGGGGACTTGTGGGACGAGGAGCCGCTGATGGTGTTGAATGATGAAGGCCACCACGCCTACCGGCCGGCGCCGGTGAGCGAGGAGGTGAAGCTGAGCGCCGACGAAAAGGCCGACCGCGAAGAAGCCACAGTGTGGGTGAGCGGGTTGGACAAGATCAACGCGGCCTGTGGCATTGGCATCTGCGTGGATATGTCGGCCACGCCCTTCTACATCCACGGCAGCGGCTACCCGGAAGGCTCACCGTTCCCCTGGATCGTGAGCGATTTCTCGCTCGTGGATGCCATCGAGAGCGGCATTACCAAGATTCCGCGGCTGCCGGCCATTGATAACACGGGGCGGCCCGATCCAAAGTATTTCAAGCTTTGGGAAGCCATCACCCGCGACCTGAAAGCAGGCGAGAAGCTTAACGGCGGCAAGCCGAAGCCGGAGGTGGTCTATCGCAAAGCGGAAGATGCGCTGCTGACGCTGGCGGGTGAGTGGAAGCAGAAGCTCGATCAAGTGACTTCCTCGGCCCCCGGCCAGGACCGGACGCCCCCGGTCATGATTGTGGTCTGCGACAACACGGACATCGCGAAGCATTTCTACCAGGCGATTTCAGGCGAGGAACTTATCGAGGCAGATGTGCCCGACGAGGAGGAAGACGAAGAAGACGAGACACCGAAACGCCGGACGAAGAAGCCGAAGGCCCAGAAGCACTACGGCACGGGACTTTCGGGCTTCCCGGAGCTGTGGAATCGCAAGGGCGCCGAGGTCACGCTGCGCATCGACTCGAGCCTGCTGGCCGCCGCGGAGAGTGAAGACCCCAAAGCGACGAGGAAGGAGGCAGCGGAGGAACTGCGGAAGATTGTTTCGACCGTGGGCAAGCCGGGCGAGGCGGGTGAGCACATCCGCTGCGTCGTCAGCGTCAATATGCTGAGTGAAGGCTGGGACGCGAGCAACGTGACGCACATCCTGGGTCTGCGGGCGTTTCAGAGCCAGTTGCTTTGCGAACAAGTAGTAGGGCGCGGCTTGCGGCGAATGGATTATACGCCGGACCCTCAGACGGGACTGCTTACGGCGGAGTACGTGGACATCTTTGGCGTTCCTTTCTCACTCATCCCGTTCAAAGGCCGCGAGCCAGGAGGAGGTGCGCCGCCCGAAGACCGCCCTAAGCACGAGGTGATGGCGCTACCGGAACGGAAGGCATATGAGATTCGGTTTCCTATAGTCGAGGGCTACGTGGTTTCGCTGAAGCGCAACCGAGTGACATGCGATGTCCGTCACGTCGAACGTACCGGACTCGATGCGTGGAGCACGCCGACGGACGCGTTCGTTCGGCCACAGGTAGGGTATCAGATCGGGCATCCGAGCGCCCACGGCGGCTTTGGCTTCGAGTTGGTGAACCGACAAATCTATTACGACTCGGTCCATCCGCAGACCATCGAGTTTGAGATTGCGCGAGAGATCGTACGCGTGCTCACCGAGGCAGCGCACCCGGGCAAAGAGCGGCTGCGGCGCGAGAGCCGGAGCCGCCCTGTTCCCGCAGGTGCTTCAAATCGTGCAGAGCTATGTCCGGGAGCGAGTGGAGTTCAACGGTCTGCATCCGTGCGAGGTGGGGCTGCAAACGTATGCACAGCGCATCATTGGGCTGCTGATCGCAGGCATCACACCTGACGATGGCAGAGGTGAGGCACCGCTACTGCCGAGGTTGAACCGCTATAAGCCGATAGGCAGCACCGAGAGCGTCCATTTTAAGACCGTGAAGCCGGTGCAGGTGACGGGAGCGAGCCACTTGAACTTCGTCGCGTGCGATACGGATTCCTGGGAGCAGGCAGCGACATTCCAACTCGAAAAGCTGGCAAAGGAGGACATGGTCTTTTGCTACGCCCGGAATGACCGGCTTGAGTTCAACATTCCCTACGAGCTTTACGGCAACCCGCAGGCCTATGAACCGGATTTCATCGTCCGGCTGCGCAACGCGTTGAATGTAGTGCTCGAAATCAAAGGCAAGCCACATGAGGACACGGATGCCAAACACCAGGCGGCGCGACGCTGGGTATCCGCGGTGAACCATTGGGGAAGGCTGGGCGAATGGGATTTTCTCGTTTGCCGCGAGCCGCAGCGATTGGCCGGAGCATTCGCCAAGCTCGTTACAGCGCGGCGTGAGGTGAATACTTAGAGAAACTCGTGGACCTCGGGCACCCGCGCGAACGCGCCTTGAAGTTGATGATCTACATCATGGGCGCGTTCAGCCGAGTAACGATTACTACCGTGTCTGTGCCCGTGCCGCCGTCCGATCCGGACGACGAGGTTTTCCTGCTGTGTGCGATTGACGGAAATGCTGATTACCTCATCTCGGAGGATCATGCACTGACGAACCTGAAATCGAGTTACACCAAGCCAGTGATCGGCCAGAGCGAGGAGTTGGCGGAGACCTTGGGGGCGTGAGCGTCTTCAACCCAACCAAAGCCACGCCAAAGCCAAGGTTAAGGCCGAATGGCGCTTAGTTAAGGCGTATATCTCTGTACCACAGCGACTTAGCCTTCAGTGAACGACGAAACCCGGTTGCGGCCACCCCGAAGCCACCCTGAAGCCACCCTGAAGCCATCTGGTGGCCAACCGGTAGGCACCCGGAAGCCACCCTCAGGCTACCCCGAGGGGCTACCCTGAGGCTACCCTGAGGCTACCCCGAGGCTACCCTGAGGCTAACTGATAAGCATTTCCGCAGAGTGATCACGATGGTCGTCCAGCAAGGGGATTATATTGCCGGCGAGCGCTTGATCGTCGAGGGTTAGTTGGCCGGCCCCAGGAGGCGTGCCCGGGAGCCTGGCGATGCGAATATGGTACTGGGTTTGCCGATAACGGTAGTGGAGGGTAAACGTGTTCCATGTCGCGGGAAGCTTGGGTGTGAGGCGCAGTTGATCGCCTTCCAGATTCACACCCAGCAGGGTTTCCAACAGGAGCCGATACATCCAACCGGCTGAACCAGTGTACCAGGTCCAACCACCTCGACCGATGTGGGGCGCGACAGCATAGACGTCGCCGGCCACGACGTAGGGCTCGACCTTGTAGGCCGCGATTTGGCCGGGTGTGGCGCTGTGGTGGACGGGGTTGAGCAGGGCGAACAAGTCCCAAGCCCGGTCGGTATCTCCCATCAGCGCAAAGGCCATGGTGGTCCAAATGGCCCCATGAGTGTATTGGCCTCCATTTTCCCGCACGCCAGGGATATAGCCTTTGATGTAGCCCGGATTCAGGGAGGAATGGTCGAAAGGGGGATCGAAGAGCCGGATCAACCCGACGTCGCGGCGGACGAGGCGTTCATCCACGGCTTGCAGGGCCTGGCGGGCGCGCTGGGGATCGCTCGCGCGACTAATAACAGACCAGCTTTGCGGCAGGGAATCGATCTGACATTCCGGATTGGTGGAGGAGCCAAGGGGTTCTCCGTTATCGAAGTACGCGCGGCGATACCATTGGCCGTCCCAAGCCTGCTGCTCGATGTTCTTTTGCAGTTGTTGGGCCTGGGTGAGGCATCGCTCGGCAAAGGCAGTGTCGTTGCGTCGGCGCGCCAATTCTGCAAATTGGGTCAGCACGTCGTGAAGGAAGAAAGCCAGCCAGACACTTTCGCCGCGCCCCTCTTTGCCCACCAGGTTCATCCCGTCGTTCCAATCGCCGCCACCCATGAGCGGCAGTCCATGCTGGCCGAATTTGAGCCCGCGTTCGATGGCGGCAACGCAATGTTGATACAGGGTGGCCGAGGTTGCGGAGCGATTGGGCTGGTCATAGTACGATTCCTCCTCCGGCTTGAGGGGCCGGCCTTCGAGAAAGGGAATGGACTCATCGAGCACGCCGGAGTCGGCAACGCATGCGACATAGCGGCAGGTGACGTAGGGCAGCCACAGATAGTCATCCGAGCAATGCGTGCGCACGCCGCGGCTGGTGGGAGGATGCCACCAGTGCTGCACGTCGCCTTCGCGGAACTGATGCGCCGCGGCGCGCAGGAGATGCTCGCGAGTGAGGGACGGCTCGGCATGCACCAGCGCCAACACATCCTGCAACTGGTCGCGGAAGCCGAACGCTCCGCCGGATTGATAGAACCCAGTGCGAGCCCACAGGCGGCCGCTCAAGGTCTGATACAACAGCCAGCCGTTGGCCAGCACATTAACCGAGGGATCGGGGGTTTCCACCTGCACGGCGCCCAGGGTCCGATTCCAATATTGCCAGACTCCTTCGAGGGCGGCACGGCCGGCCTCGGCGGGGCGGAAGCGACGGATCAGGGTTTGCACTTCGGCAACGCTCCGCCCCACCCCGAGACGGAAGCTGGTTTCCCGTTGCTGGCCGGAGGCCAAATCAAAGGTCACCTGGACCGCGCCACAAGGGTCCAGCCCCGATCCTGTTTTCCCCGAAAGACGCGCCCGTTTGAGGGCTTTCGGGTTGGCGAGGCTGCCGTTCCGGCCGATAAACTCCCTCCGATCCCCCGTGAAGGTCCGCCTGGTATCACTCACGTCCACGAACGCGATGCGTTCGGCAAACTCGGTATTGAAAGGGTTGCGGGCCAGCAGGGCGCCGGTCTTGGGGTCCACCTCGGTCTGCACGTGCAGCAAGGTTTTGGGGCGCAGCTCTCCCAGCACCCATTCCCAGTAGCCGGTGACGGACAGGACGCGCGGTCGTCCTGAGACGTTGCGCAGTTTCAAAAGCGCGAACTTCACGGGCGCGTCCATGGCGACATAAACGGTCAGCTCGGAGGCGATGCCATGCTCGGTATGTTCGAACACGGAATAGCCGAAGCCATGACGGATAACGTAGGGGGTTGCGCCGCGCGCCGGCAGCGGGGTGGGTGACCAGAATTGTCCCGTCTGCTCATCGCGGATGTAGAAGGCTTCGCCGGTGACGTCGGTGACGGGATCATTGCTCCAGGGCGTCAGCCGGAACTCATGGCAATTCTCGACCCAGGTGTATGCGCTGCCGCTCTCCGAGACGACCGTCCCGAAATAGGGGTTGGCCAGCACGTTCACCCAGGGGGCGGGAGTTGCCTGCTCCGCTGACAACGTAATGATATACTCACGGCCATCATGCGTAAAACCACCCAGCCCATTAGAGAAGATCAAATCCTGCTGCGGGAGCGGCTCGGACGCTTCATGCACCGGGGAACGGGCGGGCGTGAGCAAAGGAATTATCGGAGCCGGGAGAACCGGTCGTTCCAGTTGTTCGACCAACGTCCCGTCCTCATCTGCCAGGACCACGCGTGCGACCGATTGGAGGAGCACGCGGTCTTCACTGGAGACCTGATCCAGGCGCCGGACGAAGACGCCGCCCGGCTTATCGACCATTTGGGCTTCGATACCTGAGGCGATCAAACTCAGGATTTGGTCCTGCAATGGCTGGCGATACCCGGAAGTGTCTTCATTGAGAATCACCAGGTCAACCGGCAATCCCTTCATACGCCAGTAAGCGTGAGCCCGGAGGAGCTGCTCGACGATCTCGATCCGGGACGGGTCGCTAATGCGGAGCAGAACAATCGGCGCGTCACCGGAGATGCCATACCCCCAAAGCCCGCTTTGCCCGCGGCGGTTGTTGAGCAATACGCCGGGAGGGGCACGCCGGGCAGGATTGGCATAAATCAAATCACCCGCCAGCCGGGCGTATTGTTGCGCGGCGGCTTCGGAGGCATTGAGGTAGCGCAGGGTGACCTGGCTGTGGGTCCACGCGAGGTCCAGGGCCCGGTCGGCCATGCGCGGGTTGTAGTATTTTTCCACGAGCGCCAGTGCCGCGTCCCGGTTTTCTGCCATCCCCATGACCAGGTCAACGCGGGCAGTTTCGTGGGGGGCCAAGGTGACGGTGCGCCGCAAGGAAGTAATGGGATCCAGAACGGCACCGGTGGTGTTGGACAGCGGCGAGATGCTCTGCAGCGCGGCGGGTGCGGTGAGAGTCCGGCCTCGCCCGATAAACCTGCCGCGGTCGGTTTCGCAGGAGACCTCGCCCTGCTCACCCCCCTGACCCACCATGAAATTCAGGAGCCAGGGCGGTTTTTCCCCTTCGGAGCGGGGGCGGCGGGTGCAAAGAATGGCCGGACGCGGGCTCAAGAATTCGGTTTGCACGAACAGGTTGCTGAAGGCGGGATGGGAGGCGTCCGCGGCGGGCAGCGCCAGGACGACTTCGGCATAACTGGTCAACTCGATGACGCGCCGAGAGTGAGAATGGTTGATGAGTGTCACGCGGCGCAACTCGACATCGTCTTCGGGTGAGACGCTGATCTCGGTGTGGATTTCCAGGCCCGCATGGTGCTGGCGAAACTCGGCGCGGGCTTGAGTGAAGATCGCTTCGCAACGTTTGGTTGCGCACCCGCAGGGTTGATGGGCGGCGGACCAGAATTCGCCGGTGGCCAGATCGCGCAAATAGATAAAGGTGCCCCAGCAATCGCGCGTGGCATCCTCACGCCAGCGGGTGACGGCAAGATCCCGCCAGCGGCTATAGCCCCCACCCGCGTTGCTGACCATGACATGGTAGCGGCCATTTGACAGAAGGTGAACCTGGGGAGCAGGCAAATCCGGATTGGTGAAAAGGCGCACGAGGCCCTCGCCGTCGGCGTCAAACTTCCGTGATTTAACCAATTCGTACTCTTCCGAGAGCACTTTGGCGGTGGTGTTGGGGACGCGCTCCTGCAGGAGCAGGTCCGCAGCTCTAAAAGCGGCGCACGACATGAACCGCCGTTGCATGGGGCGATCCAGTAGCCGATAGGCCAGGGCGAGCAGGCTCATGCCTTGGTGATGGGCCATGAATGAGCGGATGGTGGCGCTGGATTGGCCGGGAGGCAGACGCGAAGGCGTATAATCCACCGCCTCGTAAAAACCGTAGGGCCCTTCGCGCCCTTCGGCGGCGAGTTTTTCCAGGTTGGCGCAGGCTTCCCGGGGCGCAACCATCAGCGCCATCGCCGTGGCATAAGGAGCGATCACGAGGTCCTCGGCCAACCCCCGCTTCAATCCCAGGCCCGGCACGCCAAAGGCACGGTACTGGTAGTTCAGATGGACATCGGTTCGGTTGTAGCCTGATTCGGAAATACCCCACGGCACGCCGCGCATTTGACCGTACTTGATTTGCTGCCGGACGACCCCTTTGCACGTTTGATCAAGAAGAGTGTTAGCATAATTCGGCATCACCAGCAGCGGCATTAGGTACTCGAACATCGATCCGCTCCACGAAGCCAGCACCGGATCACCCCGCAAAGCCACGAGCAGCCGTCCCAGCGAGAACCAGTGGTCCTGCGAAACCTGTCCCTGAGCAATCACCACATAGCTGCACAAACGGGCCTCGGACGCCAGCAGATCATAGAAGCTGGCGTCGGCGCGGCGATCGGTGACATTGAAGCCAATGGAGAAGAGCTCGCGCGCGGGATCAAACAAAAAGCTGAAGTCCATGTCGGCCAGCTCGGCGCTTTGCCGAGCCAGGGTTTCCAGATCAAGGATGCGCTGTCTGGAGTGGCGGCTGGCTTCCCGCAGACAGTGCAACCAATGGGCAAGCCTTGCTTCCTCCTCTGTCTTCCGGGATGAGGACGGTTCCCGGGAGAGGGCTTGCCGCGCGGCTTCGAGGGAAGGACCGAGCGACTGCTCCAATGCCGCCACCTGGCGCAAAGTGGGCACCTGATCGAGCCGCGTAATATCCGCCGGCATTTGCCCTGCCGCGCCAGGCGCCAAGACCAGCCAGGGCGCCAGGAAAAGCAAATCTTCCAAATGGTCCCGGCAGTTTCGTTCCAGGGCCAGGGTCCACCATCTCAATTCCTCCCCGGCACCCGCCTCGAGCGTGGCGGTCAACGCGGCCGCCCGAGCAGTCGCTCGTTGCAGCAAGTCAACTCCGGCGCGCAGGGTTGGGGTCGGCTGCGCCAGCTCCCTCTGGAGCTGCTCCAACTCAGAACTTTTGCCGTTCAGCTCGCGCAGAACACCAACGGTATCGGACAGGCCAACGAAAACCTGCCGAGGGAGGATTGGCTGGGACGCTAGTTCCACGAGGCCGGGTCCCAGGGTGAGCAAATGGCCTGCCAGGTTGCCACTGTCCACGCTGGACACATAGAGCGGCAGCAAGGGTTTGAGGGTTCGGGTATCATACCAATTGAAGAAGTGGCCTCGGTATCGTTCGAGGCGGCGCATGGCCTCGAGGGCATTGTGTGTGCGCTGCAGGAGTTGGCCCACCGGCAGATAGCCGAAGTCGCACGCGGCCAGGTTGGCCAGCAGGGCTAATCCCATATTCGTGGGTGAGGTGCGCGAAGCCAGCACCGGCATGGGCTCCTCCTGGAAATTGTCCGGCGGCAGCCAGTGCTCCTCTGCAGTGACGAAAGTTTCAAAGAACCGCCAGGTCTTGCGCGCCGTTCGCCGAAGGAAGGCTAACTGCCTCGGTTTTAACTCCGGCACCGCCGATTGCCCAATAGGCTGACTGACGCGCCATGCGATCCACGGCGATGCCAGCCAGAGGCCCAGGATGGGCATGGCCAAAGGCAACTGAGTAGCCTGCGTCAAAGCCAGGAAGAACCCGCAGGCCAGAGCGATGGCCGGCGCGATCCACATGGTCGCATAAAACCCCGCGGGACTGCTGCGGGCGGTGCGTTCGGCATCGCTGGCGGTTTGCCATTCCAGGAGGTGCTTGCGGGTAACCAGCAGCCGCACCAGCGTGCGGCCGACTGCATCAAGGCTGATAAAGGCGTCGTAAGGCAGGAACGCGAAGGCGAGCAAGGCCTGGCCGAGCTGGCGTCCGAACGACCCGACCAGCGCGCGCAGGTGCAACGCGAGCGATACCTCCCGCGGCTTGCGGAAAAGCTCGACGGTGGCCCACAACCAAGCCGGCAGTGTAATGATCAAGAGGACCAACAGGGGTCCGGTAGCACCGAGGTCGGGGAGCAGTATCCAGTTGGTCAGCAGCAGCAACAGCAGAGCGGCCGGGACGAGGCTGCGGCGGAGATTGTCGAGGATCTTCCATTGCGACAGGCCGGAGAGGGGATTGGCGATGCGCCGCGCATCAGGTCCCGGGACGCGGGGCAACAGCCATTGGGCGATTTGCCAGTCGCCGCGAATCCAACGATGGCGCCGGTTGATGTCGGTGTTGTAACGGGAAGGATACTCTTCGTACAGCTCGACGTCGCTGACCAGCGCCGAGCGGGCATGGCAGGATTCGATCAAATCATGGCTCAGGACCGTGTTTTCCGGGAACCGGCCGGCAACGGCTTGTTGAAAGGCATCCACGTCATAGATCCCCTTCCCAATAAAAGAACCCTCCTGGAACACATCCTGATAAACGTCCGAAACCGCGCGCGTGTAAGGGTCAATTCCCACGTCGCCGGCAAAGAGCTGGGCAAACCAGGAACGGGAGGCGCTCGGCAGGCTCACGCCGACGCGCGGCTGCAGGATGCTGTAGCCTTCAGTAACCACACCCTTTACCGGATCGAACTGCGGCCGGTTGAGCGGATGAGCGATCGTTCCGACGAGCTGGCGGGCGGCGTCGCGAGATAGCTGCGTGTCGGTGTCCAGGGTAATGACAAATTTGATGCTCGGCAGAATCGACCTGTCGCCGACGATCTGAGAAAAGCATTCATTAGACCCGCCGCGGAGCAGGGCATTGAACTCAGTCAGTTTGCCCCGTTTGCGCTCATAACCCATCCACAGGCGTTCAGCTTTGTTCCAACGACGGGGCCGGTGGAACAGGAAGAATATGTTGGACCTTTCGGACCGATACTTGGCATGGAGCATTTCGACGCCTGCGCGCGCCAGCCGAAGCAGTGATTTGTCCTCCGGTTGGGACTCCTCCGGCGCGTCCTGGAAATCGGTCAACAGAGCGAAATGCAGGTGTTTGTCCCGGTTCGCGAGGTAATGAATCTCCAGGGTTTCAACCAGCCGGGCGACCGCGCCGGAACTGGTCAACATGGTCGGCACGACCACCATGGTCCGGCACTCGGGCGCGATGCCGGCGGAGAAATCCAGGCGTGGCAGCAGGCAGGGTTTGACCAAAAAGGTGGAGAGCCAATTCATCAACGCGACGGCCAATTGGCTGGAACAGAGCAGGAGCAAAAGCGTGAAGAAAACCAGTTTCCAGCCCGGCGCCTCGATCGCCCACACCGGTTGGATTAATCCGAGAGTCGCCAGGGCTGTAAGCAACGATACTCCGCCTCCATAGAAGGCCAATGGAAAGCGGCGGATGCGCCGTTCAATGACAGTGTGCCAGGGCTGACGCATTGCTGCCGCGCGCTCCAGCGCCAGCAGCCCTTTGTCGATCAGGTAAAAGCCCACATGCGCGGTCCGGTCTTGAATTCCTTTCTCCCGTGCGCTGATTTCGGCCAGCTTGATGGCCGCTTGCGCCACCTCCGATTCCCGGAGCCGGCTGTGGCGGGAAATGGTCTCGACCGAATGGCGATAGCGATCGCGGGTGAAGAAATCCATGTTCCCGTAAACCCCGGCCGGGTCAAGGCGCAGCGTCTGATCGACCTGGCTCATGGCCTCGACAAACTCGCGCCAGTCCAGGGCTCCCAGGAAGCGCAGACTGTTGATCGTGTGACTGACGGAAACCTGGTCGGCGGCCTGGCTCTGGCTATCGAGCTGGACGAGTTGCTCGATGGAAAGTCCCTGGTCCGTGAGCCGCTGCTCAAGCCAGGTCCGTGCGAGGTACATCGCCGGGCTTTGCCGGGACAAGCGTTGAGAAAACTCAGACACGAAAGCGCTGGAGATGGGAAGGTCGGCCTGAGCCATATCGGCCACCACCACGACGAGGTGAGAGGAGCGCTTCTCCGCCATGTCCTGCAAGCGCTGGACCCACAGGTCAGCCAGGTCGCGATCGTGCCGGGCAATCATCAGGCGGGCGGTGACCCGTCGCAGGTTTTCTATCAACGCCAGCCGGAGCATGATCGGAATAGCCCACAACTCGCCCAGTTTCAAAGGGGATACGGTTTGGTAAGCCGCGATGAAGGCGCGCAGCGGTTCGGCATCCATCTGTGCATCCACGTGTGAAATCAATTCGAGCACGAGGCCATAGACGCGCGGAAGCCCGATGGAAGGGCCGGACAGGAGACGGGGCAGTTCACGGCTGTAGCCCCGCGGCAAGTGGCGGCGGGCCATTTGGATTTGCTCCTCGATCAGGTAGAAATTGTCGAGCAACCATTCCGCGGCGTGGGTGACCGGCCGGGTTTCGTCCACTGACTGAGTCGCGCGGTTGTAGGCTCGCAGGATCTGTTCATTTTCGCCCAACCGTGCAAGCAGTCGGTTGGAGCCCCGCTGCATTACCACCGGGTGGTTTTCCGCGAGGGTTTTCGCGTGTTGGATCAATTGGTCAACGCTGAACACCTCCGCACGCAGGGGCGCCTCGTCTGAGAAGCTGCGCGCCTGCACATACTCAGTCACTCGACGGAGCAAGGCTTCCAAGCCGATCCTTTTTCCGGACTGAGCGTTCGCCATGAAACAACTATGAAAAGCAGGGGGAGTGCCGTCAATTGCCCCGTAGGCGCAACTACTTGAGGTACAAATGCTTACACATTTTAGCTGCCTTGCAGACACGGCTATTCGCCAGGTGCATTCGTGCAAATCGCCCGACTTTAATTCCCTTGCGTATTGCAATTTGCACGGTTTGCCTCAATGCCAATGTATGCATAGAACTATCAAGGACTTGTTTTGATTCCAAATGGTCGAAACGCGCGGCGGAATCGATAAGGGGAGGCTGCATCACTGGCAGGTGAGTGCGTTTGCAGAATGCACGGTGCATAAGCGGCGCTCGTGCAGGTTGCAATGCATTTGCCTCTCTCAGTACTCACCACAGGCAATGCCAATACGCTCTAACTGCCACAGATTGAAGAGGTTAGAACGTCCGGGTTGGCTTGGCCCTCCACTAGCTAAGGGAGAAAGAGATAATACGAAAATACGAATACTGATATTATGAAACCGAATCACATTCGGTCCTTGAAAGGAAATATATGTTAGGAACTGTCTTAGTCGTTCTGCTCGTTCTGATGTTAGTTGGCGCACTCCCTGCCTGGCCACACAGCCGGAATTGGGGGTATGGTCCGACCGGTGGAGTGGGTGTGCTTCTGGCCGTCCTGGTCGTCCTGCTTCTGGTGGGCATCATTTGATATGAATACCCGCATGATTGCCAGGGGTTTGGACGAAGAAGCCCCGCACAGCCTGAGCAAACGCATCGCCAAATTTGCGACGGCCATTAACGGCTGTTCCGCGCAGTACGCGTCGAAATCCTACTGGAAACAGGCCAAACGGGAATTGACGGGTGAACTGGATACGGACCCGATAGAGGCAGTGCTTGAATCAGCGCCCGACGCGCAACGCTGGCACCCGGTGCCCGGCTTAGCCGGACAGAATTTGTCAGTCGCGCGCCGAGGATTTCAAGCCGGGTGATCCCTTCACTTCCGACTTTGGCTGGCGAGAGTGCTTCATTGCCTCGCCCAAAGAACTGGAGAAGTGAGCCAACGTCCAGCGCCCGCGCGGGGAATGGGCGGTTGGGGGCAGGAGCAACGACGAGTGTGAGATCCTCCCGATCGCCAGCAACACGCCTTGTACTGCGGAGGTGAAACGGTGAAGCATAGCAGGAGGCTGTCGGCTCGTGTCGGCCTTTGCCTTGGCATGGTCGTCCTTGCCGCCGCGGTTTCTATCCTCATCTTCGGTGGTACGATCCTCAACGGCTGTGGCAAACGGAAGGTGGAGCGAGCGTTTGCCAAAGCGCATCCGGGGTGCGCGTTGCGGATCGGCAAACTCGATTACTCGGTGGGCGCCGATCTCCTGGTCGCTCAATCGGTCACACTGATTGCCACCAACACGACGCTCAAGACCGGTCGGATTTCGCTGAGAGGCGCTCGCTGGGCGCGGCTGCTCTGGGGGACGGCGGCTCTGGCTGATGTCCTCGCCAAGGCCAGTCTCGATGTGACGAATCTCGATGTGGAATTCGCCCAGGCGCACTATGGGATCCGTTGCGCGCGGCTGCGGGCGTCGGTGCCGGATTCGGAACTGATCACCGAAGGGACCGAACTTCGCCCGTTGGCCGGGGACGAAGCATTCTTCGCGGCGTACGATTTTCGAATGCCGCGGTTTCATGTGGTCCTGCCTAAGTGCAGAGTGTTGGGCCTGGCGTATGGTGATGCGCTCCAGGGAAGATCATACCGGGCTCGGTCAATCCACTTTTCCAGCCCCTCCTTTGATGCAATGATCAATCGAGACAAGCCGCCGGCGCCGTTCGTGAAGAGTCCGCTCATGGTGCACGAGGCGCTGGCCGTAATTCGCCAACCATTGCAGGTGGATAGCCTCACCATCACAAACGGTCTCTTGAGATACTGCGAGAGGTTGGCCGTTGGTGCTGACCCCGCGGTGCTGACGTTCGGAGCAGTGGGTTTGTCCGCCGAGGGCATCGCGAACCGGGGCGATGCGACTGCCGTCATCCAAGTCCGGGGGCAGGGCGATCTCATGAGCGCCGGAACGATGAAGGTGATGATGACAATTCCGATCGCCTCATCGAACTTCTCATTCCATTATTCCGGTTCGCTCAGCGAGATGGACCTGACCCGCCTGGATGCGTTCCTTGACATTGCGGAACACACCCGGATCAAGTCCGGTAACGTGCAGGAGGCCGCATTCGAGATCGATGTGACCGCCGGCCAGGCTCGTGGCCGTGTGCGGGCGACCTATGGGAATTTGGAGATTGCTGTGCTCGGCAAGCAGACTGGCAGCGAAAAGGGATTCGACAATCGCGTCGCCTCGTTCTTTGCGAACTTGTTGAAAATCCGGAAGTCCAACGCCCCGGACGCTTCGGGAGCAATGAAGGAGGGAGCGGTAAACTACACGAGACGACCGGACGAGGAGTTTCAGCAATTTGCATGGTTCGCCTTGCGAACCGGGGTCCTGGATATCATCAGCCATTGATCAAGAAGCTACCTCGTTGCCAAGTTCATCGCCTGATTGACACCAGCGTTGCCCGGTAAAGGTGAGAACCCGGGGTCATGGCTTCGCTTATCACTTGGAAACTCTTGAGTTCAGGTTGCATCTTCCTGGCAAATCTTCAGCCGGCAGGCCCGGGAAGCCGGATGTCGTCCAGAGTGATCGAAGGATCGTGCCGGGCAAATTCCTCCAAGAGCTTTGCTCCAGTTGCGGAGTTGGCGGCAATCTTCTTGACGAGGGTTTTGACATCTTCCTGTTCCCTCTTGTGTAACGCGCCCCTCTCTGCCGGTGTAACGGGTATTTGTTCGTGGCGGATTGTTTCGGGGGGATTGCTCCGAGGGCCACGGGGCATTCGGGGGTAATCATTGGCTCAGTGTGTCTGCCTATGCTGCGCATTGGGGGGGGGCTTCAATTTGGGTTCCCGGAGTGGAGGCGAGCGTAGCGAGCCGGAACGGAGGGAACCCAAATTGAAATGGCGGGGGGAACCTCGGGCTTGTGTTTGGAGAACGAGTTGGCTTTGTTTTTGGCCCATGCAAATTCGAAGTTCCAGTTTCAAAGGGGACCGCCCCCCGTGTCCGGTGGATCCCCATCACGAAGTTGACCGCCACGGCAGATATGAGCGCAATGCCAATTGCGATGACCAACAAAAGGAAGACATTGACCGGTTTCTGTGCCGGCCCTGTGGCCGCACCATCAGCGTGCTGCCGGATCATTTCCTGCCTTATCGGGCGGTAGCGGTGCCACTGGTCGAAAGGCACTTTGATGCCCAAGCCAATCCCGGCGAGGCCAAGGAACCGCCAACGACCGAAAAAGAAAAAGGTTGCCTGAAGCGAGCCTGGGCCCGCTTCAAACAGCGCGTGGCACCGTTGAAGGCAAAGCTGGGCCAGATGATTCGAAGCGTCAAACCCAGCGCTGTGCAGTTATGGAACCAACTCCGCCGCAAAAGCAACCTGCCGGCTATCCTCCTTCAGTTGGCCAATCCTTTCAACATCTCTTTGCTCCACGACTATCTCTGTCTGCGACCCTGGGCCGCCCGCACCGGCTAAAGGCGATTTGTTTCGGAGTTCAGGCAGCCCACGCGCCGGCCGGTCCAGCGCCGGCACTGTCCCACACAACGTTAACCTCGGCGCTCTGGGACGGTGCCTTCAAAGTGGCCGCCGATGAATGAACCAAATACAAATCCGAATGCATTAGATCAAACCACCGCCCTAACTCGCTTCAAGGCGCTGAACTTCATCGAAGACCTCCGGCGCAGCGGCGCTCCTTTGGCCGAGGCCCTGCGCCAAGCTTCCCTGCATGCCTGGCCCGATGAGAACGGCGACTACTACGCGGTGCGCACGCTGGAAGATTGGTGGTATGCCTATCAGAAGGGCGGCTTTGGCGCGCTGGTGCCCGCACCGCGCTCCGACCAGGGCAAGAGCCGGGTGCTGGATGAACCCACCGCCGCCTGGGTGCTGGAGCAGGTGACCCAAAATCCGACGGTCCCCCTCAAGGTCCTCTACGCGCACTGGCAGCAGAGTGGGCGGACATTGCCTTCGATCAGCGTGCTCTACCGCTATCTGCGCCGGCAAGGAATGGATCGTCGGGCGTTGCGTTCGGGACGGCTGGAGACCGGCGCCACCAAGGCCTTCGAGGCACCGCACGTCAATGACCTGTGGATGGTGGACTTCTCGCCGGGGCCGACCCTTTCGGTCAACGGCAAAACCCTGAGCACTCAGCTCTGCGTCCTGGTCGATGATCACTCCCGGCTCATCCCTTTCGCGGCCTATTATCCCCAGGCCAACACCGAAGCGTTTCATCACGCCTTCAAGGAAGCCCTCCTGCGCCGCGGACTTCCAACTGGGGCGTGTGGAACATCGCCAGCAGAATGGTTGGTTTCAAAGTAGCCAGAATGGTTTTGCCGCCCTCCTCGTAGATGGAAATCCGGCAGGGCAGTGCGGTGGAGACGCTCATGTTTTGGTCGAGAACTTTCTTCGCCTGCTGGGGCTGGCAGACCTCGAAGATCAAACATTCGCGAGCGAACTCCACGCCCTTTTTCGCCATGGTTTCTTTGAGGTTGTGAACCTGCATGACGCCAAAATGATTGGCTTGAACGGCGGCGTGCAGGGCAGCCGCAGCTTCACTCACGGTCTTTTCGGTGGATAACTTGACGAGCATATGGGGCATGCACTTTCTAAGATAAGGTTGCAGATTTCAACGCGAGTGGCATCGGATGTCCCCACCGATCTGTGAACACGAACTTGCTCAAAGGCTTTCGTTGCCGAAGCGCCATGTCACGCTCCCTAAGCGCATCGGGCAGTTTGGTAGGGTCGGCTTTGTATCCGATGGCCATGGCTGTCCACGCCTCGAATAACTCAGGTATCTGGTAAAGCTCCCGCGCCTTCTCGGGGAGGATGCCGATCATGTGATGAACAGAAAGCCCGCGCGTGGTTGCCTCCGCCAGTAGATTCCCAGCGGCCAAGCCCAGATCGTGAACGGCGGCGCGATTGTCCTGGTCGTTCCTGGCAAAGCGCAAACTGACAATCCCCAAGACCAGCACCGGCGCCTTCTTCGCCCAAGCCTGGTTTGCCTCGACCAGACAGGAGAGGAGCCGGCCGAATTCCGCGGAGTTCTCCCTGGTCGCAACTAGTATTACTATGTTAAGTGTATATTGACATTTTTATGCCCCGGCGGTAGTTTCCTCGGTCATGAAATGGACCGAGGCAAACTGGCGTGACCATGCCAAAGGATTTCCTGGTTTTCTGG
>Ga0224558_1001299_pt1 | contig 26573 bp, 23 predicted proteins | sample 714S32024metaG_FD_180682 | JGI IMG/M metagenome (GOLD analysis project Ga0224558, IMG submission 180682) | Peat soil microbial communities from Stordalen Mire, Sweden - 717 S3 20-24 | ecosystem: Environmental > Terrestrial > Soil > Wetlands > Peat | place: Sweden: Norrbotten County, Stordalen... | reverse complement strand
CGCGAGCCTTTGACCAGGACATTCGCGCTGGTCAGGAGCCTTTTTGGAAGAAAGTCTTCAGGAAGGCCGCAACCGGCTCATCGGGATAGCCAGGAAACTGCCGCTAGGGTCACGGTCTGGCCGGCGGGGATGTCCCCAGTGAGGGTGCAGATGCCGGTCAGGTCGAAGCCGATCCTGCCCGGTCCCTCGACCAGGGTGGCCGAGGCCACGTCCACCGGGCCGCCCGACTCGGTGCCGCCGGCCAGGGTGAACTTGGCGCCGGACCCCGAGACCATGAGAGCGCCGTTCACTTTGAGGGTGCCAGCGGACTGGGTGAACGTGCTGCCCTCGGTGAACAGGACTGAGGCCCCGTGGGCGATGTCGAAGGCGCCCGAGTTGACCGTTCGGGTGCCACCACTGAACGACGTGCCTGCCCTGGAATTGGTTGGTGGCGGGCCGAGGACCGCAAAGTCAACCGTGCCGCCGGCCTGGTTCGTGAGCGGCACTTGGATATAGTCCCCCGAGGAGTTAGATGGCCCCGTCGTGGACAGCGTCCCGCCCGAGGCTATGGTGAGCGAGCCGCCGCCAATGACCCAGGCATCACGGCCGTAGCCGCCCACATCGACGGCCAAGGTGCCCTTGACGGTCGTGGGGCCCGTGAGGTGGAACTGACCCTCGCTCTTGATGGCGTCGAACGTGACGGTCTGGCCGGCGGGGATGTCCCCAGTGAGGGTGCAGATGCCGGTCAGGTCGAAGCCGATCGTGCCCGGTCCGTCGACCAGGGTGGCAGAGGCCACGTCCACCGGGCCGCCCGACTCGGTGCCGCCGGACTGGGTGAACTTGGCGCCGTCACCCGAGACCATGAGAGAGCCGCCGACCATAAGGGTGCCGGCGGACTGGGTGAACGTGCTGCCCTCGGTGAACAGGACTGAGGCCCCGTGGGCGATGTCGAATGTACCCGAGTTGACCGTGGGGGTGCCGTTGTCGAACGACGTGCCTGCCCTGGAATCGGTTGGTGGCGGGCCGAGGACCGCAAAGTCAACCGTGCCGCCGGCCTGGTTCGTGAGCGGCACTTGGATATAGTCCCCCGAGGAGTCAGATGGCCCCGTCGTGGACAGCGTCCCGCCCGAGGCTACGGTGAGCGAGCCGCCGCCCGTGACCCAGGCAAAGGCGCCGTTCGCGCCGCCATTATCGACGGCCAAGGTGCCCTTGATGGTCGTCGGGCCCGTGACCTGGAGCTGACCCTCGTTCTTGGTGGCGTTGAAGGTGAAGGTCTGGCCGGCGGGAATGTCCCCAGTGAGGTAGCAGACGCCGGACGCGACCGCCCCGTCCACGAGGCAGCTCTTACCGCCGATGGTGTAGCCCGGAGCGGATTGGGCGCCTGCGCGGGCGGTGGCCGGCCCGGTACCCGCGGTCATCAAGGCAAGCACCACCAGTCCCCCGCAAGCCGCCCGCCGGGCCTGGTGTGCTCTCCCCCCGTGCCGGGGAGGGTTGCCACGCCTGCCGCGGGCGGGTGCACCACCTGTTGTAGCCACGTCTGCCAACCGACCGATCAGGGAGGGTTCCATGCCGAGACTCCTTACTGTTTGGAGCGGCACGCTGGTGGGCCGCTGGCCTGCCGACGGGCGGACAGTTGGGACGCACGAAGTCTTACGCCTATGCCAGAGACCCAGCAAGTTTCAAGGAAGACTTAGGGGGAGATGACAGTGATAGTGCGGTCGCTTGCGGAGCGGGGTGCAGCTTGGCCCCACAGGGAACAGTAGGCGAAGGAACCATTCGCTCACTCACCGGTCCACCGTAGCTGTAAGGATTCCGTGTCGCTACGCCTCCGACGACCCCCCCGATAGCACATTCATGATAATCGGATCGTGTGCCACATGGGTTCTGTCTCGGCGTGTTTGCAAAGCGTGGGTCTCGGACTTTCTTGCAGAAAGGTGAGTTTCGAGCAGCTCGGGCAGGCCCTGGCGGGCCCTGCGCGCCCACCCGCCTTAGGTGGTGTGGGCCCCGGCGACGAGGCGGCCGGCGAAGGCGTCGAGGCCGGGCAGGACATCAGGCTGGCCGAGATGACCGCACCGCGGTCCTTGCGGACCAGCTCGGCGGCACACTCGATGAGATAGCTCCTGCCGTGACGGCGGGGTCCGGTGAGGACCACGCTGGCGCCGATGACCATGGAGTGCACTCCGTGATATCATTTCTCTATGGTGATAGATAAAGAGGTAGACGATCACGAGGCGCCGGTCCCCTCGATTGTGTTCCGCCTCGAGCCGAGCTCGGGGGTCCCGACCTACCTTCAGCTCGTCCATCAGGTCGAGCACGCGCTACGGCTCGGCTACCTGACTCACGGAGACCAGCTGCCACGGGTGAAAGACGTCGTCGCCTCGCTCTCGATCAACCCGAACACCGTGCTCAAGGCCTACCGCGACCTCGAGCAGAAGGGACTGACCGCGGGACGCCCGGGACAAGGCACCTTCATTGAGGCATCTCCTGAAACCGTGGGTCTCGAACGCCTGACAGCCCTCCGACGGAGCCTCGTCTCCGGATGGCTCAAAGACGCTGCCGCTGCCGGCCTCGACGAGCAGGGGACAGTCGCGTTGTTCATGGCGGCGTTGCGGGATTTTCGCGATCGCCCCATGCAGAGTCGTACCGCCGGCCGTGACGGCCGGCGACGGGGAGAGGGGGTGGCATGAACGTCGTCGAGACGTCAGGGCTCGCCAAGCGCTATCGCAGCACCTGGGCCCTTCGTGACTGCACTCTCGCAGTGCCGGCTGGTCGCATCGTCGCCCTCGTAGGGCCGAACGGGGCCGGCAAGACGACGCTGCTGCATTGCGCCGTCGGGCTTTGCACCGCGACGAACGGGAACATCACCGTGCTCGGCGACCTTGCGCCCGGCTCGCTCGACGCCCTCGAGCGTGTCGCCTTCGTCGCCCAGGATGTGCCGCTGTACAAGTACCTGTCTGTCCGGTCCATGGTGGCGGTGGCCCGCAACTTGAACTCGCGTTTTGACCAAGCTCAGGCTGAAGAGAGGTTGCGCGCTCTCGAGATCCCACCGGATCGCAAGGTTGGCAAACTGTCCGGCGGCCAGCAGGCCCAGCTCGCCCTGACGTTGTCCCTCGCTCGCGATCCTGACCTCCTCGTGCTCGACGAGCCGCTTGCACGGCTCGACCCGCTCGCGCGCCACGACTTCATGGCACTGGTCATGGCCGCAGTCGCGGCCAGTGGCTTCTCGGTAATCTTCTCCTCCCACGTCGTCTCCGAGCTCGAGCGATTCGCCGACTACCTCATCGTGTTGGCCCGCGGCCGTGTCCAAATGCTGGGAGACATCGACGATCTTCTCGCCGGGCATGCGATGCTGAGCGGTCCCGTTGAGGAGTCCGATCTTGTGGGTGAGCAGTTCGCGGTGGTGCAGACCCGGAAAGCCGCGCGGCATGCCGAGCTTCTCGTCCGGACGACGGGGAACTCGGAGCTCCCGAGCGGCTGGGAGTCCGACCACGTCTCGCTCGAAGAGCTCGTCCTCGCCTACCTGCGCGACCCGTCCGCGTCGATGCTGCCCGGTCCGCTCACGCCCGATGAGCTCGAAGTCAGCGAGGTGACGTGATGGCGACAGTGGCCGCCTCACCCGTCCTGCCGCGCCGGCGCGAGCACCCGGTCCCGTGGAAGGCGATGGCGCGTGTCACCTGGCTGCAACGCCGGTCGACGCTGATCGGTTTGCTCGTTCTCTTTGTCGGGTGTGCCGTAGCGATCGTCGTCGGGCAGGCCGGCACGCACGCGTCATATGCCAGTTTCGTCGCCAACGGCTGTGTCCAGAACAGCTTTCACACACCGTGCGGGAACTTCGAGAACTGGTTCTCGGACAACACCGACCTGTTCTCCGCGATGGTCATCGCCCTCCACGTGGCTCCGGTCGTCATCGGAGTCTTCGTCGGGGCGCCGCTGTTGTCACGTGAGCTCGAGTCCGGGACCTTCCGCTTCACCTGGACTCAGGGAGTCGGCCGTTCTCGCGCCGTGGTCACGACCTTCGTGCTCCTCGCCGTCTTCGTCACCGTCGCGACCTGTGCGCTCGGCCTGCTTCTGAACTGGTTCGCACATCCCTTCGAGATCATCGGGATCGAAAGCCAATGGCAGTCCGGTCTTTTCGACACGACTGGCCCGATGCTCGCTGCCTGGACACTGTTCGGCCTCGCCCTCGGCACCTTTCTCGGGTCATTGATCGGCCGGACGGTTGCCGCGATGGCTGTCACTGCCGCAATTGTCGGGGGACTGCTCGTCGCGTCGTTCGTCTGGCTGGTCCATCAGTTGGAGGCCTTTGGAGCCCTCGCCACCACGCGGCGCATGCCGATGGGGCTGGGCGTCGGGCAGCTCAACCTGCCGGGGTCCCAGTTCAACGGGCCCGTGGGCAGTTGGCTTGTGCGCGCTTGGTTCACCGGACCGGGCGGGAAACGCCTCAGCTCGGCGGCCGCGAACAACGTCATAGGCCGTATGTACGACGCAGTCAAAGGAAAAGTAATAGTTGACCCGTCCCGTTGGCTGTCGGTCCACCACTACATCTACTGGGTGGGCTACCAGCCGGCGAGCCACTTCTGGATCTTCCAGGTCATCGCGGCGGCGATCCTGATCCTTCTTGCTGCGCTGCTGGCCCTCGCGACAGTCCGGCTCGTCCGCCATCGAGCGTGACCACGTTCCAGGACCCATTGCTTGTGAGACACATGTGTCCAGCACACCAACCAGGTTCGACGGCCAGGACAACTTGGAGTCCAACGGCGTTGCGGCCGCCGAGCTCAGCGCCAAAGCGTTGCGCGAACACCTCACGTCGTCGCTGCCATGGCTTGCGGCTATGGTCCCGAAATCCTCGAACGAGGTGATGCCATGACCGTGCGGGCCCCGGTTCCTGTGCTTCCCCGGGCGCACGGGCATCCCGTCCCTTGGCGGCCGATGGCGCGAGCGACCTGGCTGCAGCACCGGGGGGGCCTGATCGGCGTGTTGATGCTGTTCAGTACCTGCGCCCTCGCGATCGTCGTCGAGCGGTTGACCGCGCCTTCTTACGCCAGATCCCTCGGAGTCGGGTCCGTGAACAACCCCTCCTTTACGTTCCTCGCCCACGTAGTTCAGCTGTTTCCGGTGGTGATCGGCGTTTTCGTCGGTGCGCCATTGATCTCCCGCGAGCTCGAGTCGGGCACCTTCCGCTTCACCTGGACCCAGGAAGTCGGCCGGACCCGCTTCGTGGTCACGACGCTAGTCGTGCTCGCCGGCTTCACGGTGGTGTCAGCCTGTGGGCTCGGTGCTCTCCTTGGTTGGTGCGCCCATGGGTTCGAGGTCGTCGGCATCCAGAGTCAGTGGCAGCCCGGGCTCTTCGATGTGACGCCCGTCACACTTGCTGGTTGGGCGTTGTTTGCCCTCGTCCTCGGCACGTTTCTCGGGGCGGTGATCGGCCGTAGCGTGGCCGCGATGGCCGCGACCGCGTTCAGTGTCGGGGGCCTCGTCGTCGCGTCGAACCTGGACCTCGTCCACCGTCTGCTCGCCATTGCTCCGCTCGTTACATCGCGGGTACCACCCCTGAGCATGGCGATCGGCACGCTCAATTCGACTTCGTTCGCGGGCGGAGAGCTTTCGGGCAGCTGGCTCGTGCGCGGTTGGGTGACGGGAACAGGTGGACGCGAGCTGAACGGCCTTGCGGCGTACGACGTTATGGACCACGTGCAGTCCGCGGCCGTACGCGGAGTCACCGACCCCACGAGGTGGCTGTCGCTCCATCACTATGCCCTTTGGATGAGCTACCAGCCGGCGGGCCGCTTCTGGATCTTCCAGGTCGTCGCGGCGGCGATCCTGGTCTTCCTTGCCGCGCTGCTGGCCCTCGCGACCGTCCGGCTCGTCCGCCGCCGCGCCTGAGTCATCCCGGTCTTCACCTGGGCACCGAGCCCTGTCTCGGTCAGCCGGGCCGACCTGCGCTCATCGGCGCGCGAGTTGCTCGCTCGGGTCTCGCCTGGCCAGCGCGGACAAACCGAACCGGATGTTGCCTCGCTGCAGGAGAACATGAAGACGCTGAACCCGACCGCCACGTCCTCGGTGGACGTGCCACGCTTGCCGGCTTCAGAGTTTGGACCGATCGTTCAGGGCACGACGAGGATCGGGAAGCGCCCCCGAGCGAGCAGTTGTCGAGGGACGCCGCCGAGGTGGAGAGCCGGGTGGGCCGAACGTCCTATGACGATGAGGTCTGCCTTGCAGCTTGTCGCCAGCTGTTCGAGCTCAGCGGCCACTTCACCGCTACGGCAGGTGAAGTCGCCGCTGACATGTGCCTGGCCCAGTTCCTCGCTCACGAAGCCGGCGAGGCGTTCGTCGCTTTCCGCGTCGCCGACGAGCGGGACAGGCGCAAAGAACCCGCCGACAGCGGCTGCCCCGGGCAGGTGGGCAACGAAGCAGGCATGAACGCAGCCCTGCTCGCGCACCGCCAAGCCCACGGCCATCGCGAAGGCGCGGTAGCTCGGCTCCGAGCCGTCGACCCCGACAACGATGCTTCTGATGCCCATCGGACTGTGCTCCTTGACCAGGCACGGCGCCAGGGCTCACCGCGGCCGGCCGGCCGCCCGGTCATGGCGAGGAGGTGTCGTCCCGTTGTCCTCGGCGCTTGGACGATCGTTCGGCGAGCCTCTCCTCCCTACTCTCGCGTGGCAGGGGCGCCAGGCCCAGGGAGGCCGGATCCGAGCAGTTCACCCGGTGACGACGTGGCACCATCCCGGTCGACCGCCCCCTCCCGGTCGGCCGCGCCGGCGCCCTCGACCGCGCCGCCGAGCGGGCGTGGAGCAGCTCTGCCATCGCCACCGTGGCGGATCCTCAAGCCGTGGGCGTGGTGGAGACCGGCCCTCTGGGCAATCGACTCCTCGTCCACGTGGATGAACTTCTCGCCTCGAAGCGCCGAGGCGATCGCTGCGATCACGCTCATGACCACAGCGAAAGCGAGGATGAGGAGCAGGGCATCCTTGAACGGGGGGCCGATGAGGTGGGGGAAGAAGGACCTTCCGGTGATTGCGGCAGCCTGCCCAGGCGCCAAATGGGACAGTACCGTTGGCCCGAGGAGGCTCTTCAAGGGGTTCAAGCCCAAGAAGGCGGCGAAGATGTAACCGAGGGGCGGCAGGTGGGAGAGCTGGGCAGCCGAGGCGGCGGGGACCCCGTGAGCGAGAAGGCCGTGATACATCGCCGAGGGCACCTTGGAGTTCAGTCCGACGACGAGCAACGTGAAGAAGAGCCCCATCGAGAGCGGCATCCCGGACTGCGCGAACGTAACCCGCATCCCCGAAGCCGCCCCGCGGTGGCGAGCGGGGACCGAGTTCATGATCGAGGCGGTGTTCGGCGAGGCGAACAGGCCACCGCCGATCCCTGAGACGAACATCACCGTGGCGAAGGGAAGATAGGAGAAGTTGGCGGGGAAGGTCATCATCACCGCGTACATCGCCCCCGAGAGGAGCATCCCGGCCGTGGTGAAGGGTCGGGCGCCGTAGCGGTCCGACAGCTTGCCGGAGATCGGCCCGGAGACCACGAAGCCGATCATGAACGGGATCATGTAGATACCGGCCCATAATGGGGTTCTTGTAAAGCTGTAACCGTGCTGGGGTAGCCAGATGCCCTGGAACCAGATCATCAACATGAACTGGAAACCGCCCCGCCCGACCGCACCGAGGAACGACGCCGCGTTGCCGGCGGTGAACGCCCGGATGCGAAACAGCGACAGGCGGAACATGGGGTCGTCCACTCTCGTCTCGACAATGGCGAAGACGACGAGACACGCCAGACCGCCGAACATCATCTCCAGCACGAAGGGATTCCCCCACCCGGTGAGGGAGTGGCCGTAGGGCTTGATGCCGTAGGTGGCGCCGGTGAGGATCATGGCGAGGCCCGCGGCGAACGAGAGGTTCCCGAGCCAGTCGATCTTGGCCTTGATGCGGACGCCGATCTCCTTCAGCTTCATGTAGGCCCAGATGGTCCCGAAGACCCCGACCGGTACGTTCGCGAGGAACACCCAGCGCCAGCCCACCTGTGAGAGCAGCCCACCGACGAGGATGCCCAAGAACGAGCCGAGGATCCCGACGACCATGTTCATCCCGAGGGCGAAACCGAGCTGCTCGGAGGGGAAGGCGTCGGTGATGATGGCCGCCGAGTTCGCCATCAGCAGCGCCCCACCGATGGCCTGGAACATCCGCAGTATGACGAGCTCCAGGGCTCCGCTCGAGCCCGTGCTCCAGACCAGCGACAGCAGGATCGCCCCGACGGTGAACCAGGCGAAGCCGAGGTTGTACATCTTCACGCGGCCGAACATGTCGCCGATGCGCCCCACGGTCACCACGACCGCGGCCGACACCAGCATGTAGCCCATCATGATCCAGAGCAGGTAAGGGAAATTGGCTGCCTGCAGCGGGTTCAGGTGGATGCCCCTGAAGATGACCGGCAGGGCGATCATGAGGCTCGTCGCGTTGAGCGTCGCCAGAAGCATGCCGACGGTGGTGTTGGAGAGGACGACCCACTTGTAGCGCGGCCCCACCGCGGTCGACCGGGTCGCCGTCAACATGCTCATCTTGGAGTCTCCTTTGATTCGTGGTGGTCCCTTGCCACCGCTGGCGTTTCACCCGAGCGTTCGGTTGCGAACGACTCGAGCAACGTCACCGCTCGTTCGAGCGCCAGGCGGTCGGCACTGCCGAGGGCGTTGAGGTGCCCGGCAAGCCAGGCGTTACCAATCCGGGCGCGCCGCTCGAGCAGTTCCGTGCCTCTAGCTGTGGCCACGAGCTGCACGCCCCGGCGGTCGGCAGGGTTCATCCGGCGGGCGACAAGGCCCGCAGCTTCCAGTTTGTCGCCGAGGCGTGTCGCGGCCGGGGAAGGCAAACCCTCGATCTCGGCGAGGTGACCGATGCCGAGCGGCCCGGAGCGGACGACAGTGGCGAGCGCGGAGAACTGGGCGATTGTGAGCTCCGATGGGTCCATCCTACGGAGCTGACGGGAGAGGCGGACCATCGACAGCCGCAGCCGGGCCGCCAGCATGTGGGGCGCGCTCATCTCGTCATGCGCGCTCATCACCTCACTCATCGCACAGAGCCTCTCTTCTGACCTGCCGGTCGCCGAAGCTGTGTTCACCGGCCACCTCGTTGGCCGAACACCCGGTTCCTGACTAATATGCCGATATTACTATATGCCAGGAGCATCGATCCAGGTTCGACGGCGCGGGCCAGGCGTGTGCCGCCGGACTGACGACCTCCGGCGGGGGGACAATGGGCCGGTGAGCGTGGCTGAGCCATTCGTCGTCATGGCCAAGCCCGTCGGGCCGGTCTGCAACCTCGACTGTGGCTACTGCTACTACCTGGGCAAGACGGGGCTGTTCCCCCCTGGAGAGCACTTCCGGATGCGCCCGGAGGTACTCGAGGCCTATGTCTCCTCCTTCATCGCGGCAAGCCCTGGACCGGTGGTGCACTTCGGCTGGCACGGCGGGGAACCAGCCCTGGCCGGCATCGACTTCTACCGCCAGGTCGTGGACCTCCAGCGCCGGTACCTGCCGACAGGTTGGCGTTGTCTCAACAACCTGCAGACAAACGGGACGCTCCTTGATGAGAGGTGGTGTGCCTTCCTGGCCGAGCACCATTTCGCCGTGGGGATCAGCATCGACGGCCCGGCACGCCTGCACGACGGCTTTCGCACCGATCGGCGGGGCCGGCCCACACACGATCGGGTGATGCGGGGACTCCGCCTGCTGCGGACTGCCGGCATCGAGCCAGACGTGCTCTGCACGCTGAACGCGCTGACCGCGGCTCACCCGACGGAGGTTTACCGCTTCTTCCTCGACCAGGACGTGCGCTGGGTGCAGTTCCTTCCCGTGGTGGAGAAGGCGCCCGGCGGCGGCGTGTCGGAACGCTCGGTAACGCCCGAAGCGATGGGGGAATTCCTCTGCACGGTCTTCGACGAGTGGGTCCGCCACGACCTCGAGCGCATCGGCGTGCAGAATTTCCTCGAGTGCTTTCTCGTTGTCACCGGCAAGCCGGCCAACCTCTGCGTGATGTCAGAGACCTGTGGGCGGGTCCTCGCCATGGAGCACGACGGGAGCGTCTATGCCTGCGACCACTTCGTCGATCCCGGTCATCGCCTGGGCGAGGTGACGCGCGACGGGCTCGCCCCGCTCATCGAGGCACCCGAGCAGGTTGCCTTCGCCGACGCCAAGCACGACGCCTTGCCGGCTTGTTGCCGGGAGTGCCCGGTGGGCTCTTTCTGCCACGGGGGCTGCCCGAAGGACCGTTTCGCCACGACCCCCGAGGGCGAGTCCGGCCTCAACTACCTGTGTGCCGGCTACCGGCGCTTCTACAGCCATCTCCTGCCCTACGTCGAGCGCATGGCGGCCCTCGTCCGCCAGGGACGGCCGATCTCCGCGATCAGCGAGGAACTCGAAGCAGCCGAGCGCGAGGATCGGGTGCGATGGCGGGTGACCGGGCGCAACGATTCATGCCCGTGCGGGAGCGGTCGAAAGTACAAGCACTGCTGCCTGCTCACCCGTCGGCGCTGATCGCGCAGCGGACCCTGCCTGGACGGCACCGTCGGCCACGAGGACCTCGGGCATGCTGGCGAGCAGCGACAGATCGGACTCCTGACCGAGGGCGAGGACCACACAGCCCGCTTCAAGCTCCTCGAATTGGCCGGTCGGCCGCGGCAACCTGATCTCGTCGAGAGCTCGACGGGCAAGACCAGGCAGGCCTCGGCCGATGGCTTTGGTCCTCACCGCGCCGGCTCGGGACGTCTTGCCCTATCGACACAAACGCGGCACCCGTACACTAAGTTCCGAAGAAATATGCCCGGCTAGCCCTCAGGGCGGTTCAGACACAGTTCGAGAAGGAAACCAACCAGAAGCTGAGTCGGCCCTAGATGGAGGAGTGATTTCATGAGAGCTCGAGATCACAGTCGCAAGATCCGGCCCACCAGCGAGCGGGTCCTGGGTGTGTTGGTGGCGAGCGCGCTGGCGGCGCTTGTGCTGGCCGCCTGCTCCAGCACCTCAACGACTCCTTCCAGTGGGGGCGGAAAGACGGCCACCTTCGCACTACAGCCGACCGACTCGTTCACCTGGATGCTGCCGCTCGAGAACGGTGCCAACGAAGAGCCCTGGACCCTCGGCATCGACGAGAACCTGTGGCTTCCCCTGTACTTCGAGGGCAAAGGAAGCGCTCCGGTGATCAACTACGCGCTGAGCCTCGCCCTTCCCCCCGTCTATTCGGACGGCGGCCGGACCGTCACGATCAAGCTGAAGCACTATCTGTGGTCAGACGGGTCGCCAGTGACCACGCGTGACATCCAATTCTTCTTCAACCTGTACAAGGTCGGTGAGCCGAAGATCGCAACATACGTGCCAGGTCAGTTCCCTGACAACATCAGGAGCATCGATTACAAGAACTCAACGACCTTCGTGCTTCACCTCACTCGGGCTTACAGCCAGCAATGGTATACGGACAACCAACTGGTCAACATTGTCCCCATGCCGCAGCGGGCCTGGGACCGCGAGAGCTCCGGTGGACCGGTGGGGAATTTTGATCTCACGCCCAGCGGCGCAAGTAAAGTCTTCAACTTTCTTTATGGTCAGTCGGAGGAGCTCTCCACGTATGCCAGCAGTCCTCTCTGGAAAGTGGTCGACGGCCCCTTCACGATTACGAGCTATGACTCAGTGAACGGCAGGACGGAGCTCACCGCGAACAAGGCCTATAATGGACCGGACAAGCCTCGGCTCTCCCACGTGATAGTGGAGTGCTACCCCTCTGATACGGCCGAGGTGGATAGTCTTCGCTCGGGCCAGATTGACTATGGGTACATACCCTACAGCGACTACGGGTTGCTCTCATATTTCAAGGGTCACGGCTTTACTGTGGCACCATGGGCACCCGACTATGAGGAGTCCGTGGAGGTCGGCTTCACAAGCCCGATCTACGGGCCGCTCGTCGGGCAGCTGTACATCCGCCAGGCTCTCCAGCACCTGGTGAACGAGTCCCTCTACCTCAAGACGACGCTGGATGGAATCGGGCAGCTCACTTACGGCCCGGTTCCGAACATCCCCGGTTCACCGTATGTGAGCCCGGCGGAGCGGCACGACCCCTACCCGTACTCGATCTCGGCGGCGCGCTCGTTGCTCAAAGCGCACGGCTGGAGGCCTGGTCCGAAGGGAGTCATGGTTTGCGAGCGTCCCGGCAATGCGTCGGACGAGTGTGGCGCACACATCGCGGCCGGGCGGAGCTTGACGCTGCTCATGAACTACACGATCACATCCCTGGTGGAGCTTTCCTCTCAGGCTGAAGCATTCCAAACGGCCGCGAGGTCGGCGGGGATCCAAGTCAACCTTGCCCCGCTCACCGCGAACACCATGTACAGCGTGGACGGGGTCTGCCCTCCTGCGGGGGATTGCAACTATGCGCTGGTGCTCTACCCCCTCTGGTTCACGAACTATGGCGACCTGGAGATCTTGCCAACGCTCGAGCAGCAGTTCGGGAAGGGTAACTACTACGGTGGCGGCTACTACTCGCCAACTGCCGAGAAGTTGATATCGGCTGCCGAGACTCACTCAGGGTTGAGCCATCTCTACGCTTTGGAGAACTACATCGCCTCCAACGAGGCGGCGATCTGGTGGCCGACGGGCGATAACCAGATATCGGTGGTCTCCAACAAGCTTCATGGCTGGGAGCCACAGCAGCCTTTCGGCGATCCGGTGTTTGCCGGGTGGTACTTCTAGCCTTGGCCGATTTGCGGGGAGGCGACCGCGCAGCGTGCCGGCGTGTCGCGGGTGCCTCCCCGTGCGGAGGTCATGACGCGTGTGGCTTCGGGTTCCTGGTTGTGCCCGGCCGTGGGTTCGGGATGGGAGGTGGTTTCTTAGCAGCCACGCCTCGTCGGAGAGCGGGAGCCTGATGAGCGGCTATTACCTTCGCCGTCTGGTGCAGGCGGCTGTCGTCATGTTCATCGTGTCGGTGATCGTGTTCGGGCTTCTCCACTCGCTGCCGGGTGGCCTGGTGCGTGCCCAGCTGGGGCCAAAGGCGACGACCTACGCGGTACATCAGATCACGCTCCAGGAGGGCCTCAACAAGCCGCTGCCGGTTCAGTTCGGCCTGTGGTTGTGGCACGCCCTTCACGGAAACCTGGGATTCTCGTACAAACTGAACCAGTCCGTGGCTTCCCTGCTTGGGGAGTTCGTCCCACGCACGCTGCTGCTCGTCGGCTCCTCGATGTTCCTGGCTCTGGCGATCGCTGTGCCGATGGGCCTGATCCAGGGCCTGCGGCGCGACCACCTCGACGACCAGGCGATGACTGCAGTGATGCTCGTCTTCTACACGACGCCGAGCTTTCTGTTGGGAAGCATGCTCATCGTCCTGCTGAGCATCTGGACCAACGTGGCACCATCGACGGCCTCGGACTTCGGCACCGGGCTGGGCGCAGACGTCCGGGGTCTCATGCTGCCGGTCCTCACGCTTTGCCTTGGCAACGTGAGCTACTTCAGTCGCTATATGCGTTCCGCCACGATCGATTCTCTGCTCGGTGACTACGTGCGGACTGCGAAGGCCAAGGGCGTTTCCACCAGGAGGCTGCTCGCCCACCACGTCCTGCGCAACGCCTTCTCCTCGACAATCACGCTCCTGGGGCTGAGCTTGCCTTATGTGCTCTCTGGGTCTCTCATCATCGAGGCGCTCTTCAACTTCCCAGGGGTGGGACTCTTGTTCTGGAATGCCGCCCAGGACCGTGATTTTCCAGTGCTGTTGGGCGTGGTGCTCGTGGTCACGCTGGCGACGGTCATCGGCAACCTGCTAGCCGACATCGGTTACGCCTGGCTGGATCCAAGGGTGCGGCTGAAGTGAGTACGGGGCCGGTCTCGGGCGAGCTCTCGCAGGGCATGCGAGAACGGGACCTGGCCGGTCCGGCCGCGGCTTCGAGCGGTCACGATGAGTTGCCTGATGCTGTGCCGTCCTGGCGGCAAGCGGTCTCTCAGTTTGCCGAGAGCAGGATGGGCATGGCCGGGCTCGGCGCGCTCGTGGTGATCGTGCTGTTCAGTTTCCTTGGTCCGGTGATCTACCGCACGAACCAGTTCGCGGCGAACCTGCTGTTGGAGAACGGCCCGCCCTCGATTCACCACCTGCTCGGCACGACCCCGCAGGGGCGAGACGAGCTGGGTGCGCTCATGGTAGGAGGACAGAGCACTCTCGAGATCGGGCTGGGTGTCGCGGTCATCTCGACGTTGTTCGGCCTCGTGTGGGGAGCGCTCGCCGGCTATGTCGGCGGGATCCTCGACGCCCTGATGATGCGGATAGTCGACGCGCTGCTCTCAATCCCGTTTCTCTTCTTCGTCGTTCTCCTGGCCTCAATGGTGACGCCGACGCTGTGGCTGATCATGCTGGTCATCGCCGCAGTGAGCTGGCTCCCGACGGCGCGCCTGGCCAGAGGGGAAACGCTCACGTTGCGGACCCACGACTACGTTGCCGCCTCCGAGGTCTTCGGGGCGCGCCGGACCTATATCCTGCAGCACCACATCGCGCCGAATTTGCTGGGCATCGTCGTCGTGAACGCGACTTTGAAGGTTGCGGACGCCATCTCGCTCTTTGCCGCGATCAGTTTTCTCGGCCTCGGGGTCCCGCCACCGGCGACGAACTGGGGCAACATCTTGACCGATGGAGTCAACAACCTCTTCGACGGCTATTGGTGGCAGTTGTGGCCGGCGGCGGTGCTGATCGTGGTTACCGTCCTGGCGGCGAACCTGGTCGGTGACGCGCTGCGCGACGTTGTCGAACCGCGGCTGAAGCAGCGCTAGGCGCAGCGCCGGGGGAGTCAGCCGCTGTGGTGCTGTGGGCCCGAGAGGGAACCAAGGTGGCCCTCTCTCGTCTCAGCAGGAGGGATGTGCCTCGCTGAACACCTGCCGTGTCCGGGTTAACGCCGATAGTCGGCGTCAACCCCGCTCGCGTGGCCGTCGGTCAGAGCCGGGTGAACGGGGTGGCCGGCTAGTTTGCAGTGGCCTCCTCGAGGAAGGCGCCAAGGCCGGCGACAAGTCGTTCACCCCCGGCGGTAAGCCCGATGCGCAAGAAACGAACCCACTGAGTTCCGAAGACGACTCCCGGCAGGATGAGGTAGTTCCGCACCTCGGCGAGCCTCGCGCAAAGCTCTGGGACAGGCATGGCAGAGTCGACGTTGACTTCGACCCAGCCGCAGTAGCCACCGACCGGCTGACACCAGCTCAGCGCACCTCGAGAGTCCTCGATGAACCGATCGAGATCCGAAAGGGCGCTCCTGGCATTGTGCAGCGCGGCATCGAGGAGTGGCCCACGTACCGAGAGGGCATGTTCCGCGAGGCTCTCGCTCACGATCGAGTTGCTGTTCGTAGTGAAGTCGCGGGTGTTCAGTGCTCGCTCGAGCACCGCAGCGTCACGACAGGCAAGCCACCCGATCCGGAGCCCTCCGAGGCCCCAGGCCTTGGTCATGTCCGCGATTGCGATGGCATCGTGTGCGGTGTCGAGGGCGGAGGGGAGCGGGTCGCCATGGAGGCTTGCAAGGCGAAAGACCTCGTCGCAAACGATCTTGCAGCCCGTGCGACCGCTCAGCTCGGCCAGAGCGACGAGTGAGGAGGCGCTCGTCAGTCCGCGACCTGTTGGGTTGTTGTACGGGTTCACGACCATGAACTCCGAGCGGCTGTCGCGGACGAGCTTCTCAAGGCGCTCGAAGTCGTACTCGTAGGCGTCGCCCGCGGCGAGCTCGTAACACGTGACCTCCGCCCCGAGGAGGCGCAACAGCGGCTCGTAGGATCCGTATATGGGGCTCTCCAGCACGACCCGAGTACCAGGCTCGACGAGTGCCTCCAAGGTGAGCGCGATGGCCTCTACCGCGCCGGAGGTGACGATGACCTGCTCAGGCTCGAGATCGTCATAGAGCGCGGCGACGGCCTGCCGCAGCGTCCAAGCCCCTGCCGTCTCCGAATAGTCCAAGGAGAGAGCTTGAAGAGCCGTCGGCGGCAATCCGGCAAGTTCGAGAAGCTCGCCAATCGTCGGCGAGACGGGGCTGCTCGGCGAGAGATTGATCATTTCCGGTTGGAAGGCAAAGCGCCGAAAGAAGTCCTCGAGCTCGAAACGGGGCAGCCTGTTCACGACGAGCTCTTTTGCTTGCTGGAGATTGGCATAGATGGAGTGTAGCGCGAAGCGATAAGACAGCGAGAGTCGTGAGCGCGCCCATGGGTTGCCGCTCCCAAGGGCGAGGCTTGGGCGTCGTCTATGCAGACCATCGGGTCGTTTTGTTCCCAACTCACAGGCTACGTGGCCACGGCCCGAGAAGGCTCGAGGTCCGCTTGCCCTACTATCGAGGCTTCAGCCGGGCCTGGTAATGGTGCACAATGCGCCCGCCCCATGAAGACGAAGTTGGCGAGAATGGGCTCTGTTCTCGAGTACTTGGATAGCGGGGTCCACCACCTGAGCAGACCCTGAACGTATTGTTGGGAATTCCGGCGCGCATCACTTCTTGGGGCGGAGAACCCAACTCCTACAAGGAGTTGGTCGCTGAGATCGCTCAGCTTCGCCGGCTTCTCGAGGCCAACACCGCCGAGCTCCGGGAGCTGAACGACCGCTTGGCCGAGCGTGAGGCGCGCCTTGCCGAGCGTGATGCCCGTGTCGCAGAGCTGGAGCGGCTGCTCGCCGAGTCCCGCCGTTCGGGAAAGCGCCAGGCCGCCCCGTTCTCCAAAGGCGACCCGAAGGAGGAACCGGCAAAGCCTGGCAGGCGTAGCGGCGAGGCCCACGGTCGCCACGGCCACCGCATGGCACCGACCGCGCCTGTCGACCGGGAGCTCGAAGCGCCCCTCCCTTCGTGCTGCCCGGACTGCGGCGGCGAGCTCGAGTTCGAGTCCCTGGCCGAGCAGTTCCAGGTCGACCTGGGGGAGATGCGTCCGGTGACGACGCGCTTTTCGGTTCCGATCGGCCGCTGCAAGAACTGCAACAAGCGGGTGCAGGCTCGCCATCGCGAGCAGACCTCCGCTGCCCTTGGGGCAGCCTGCTCGGGGGTCGGCCCAGTGGCCAAAAGCTGGGCTGCCTGGCTCCATTACGGCCTCGGGCTGAGTTTCGTGAAGTCCTCGAGGCTGCTTGCCCGCCTCGGGATCAACGTAAGTCCCGGGGCGCTCTGCCAGGCAGCGCAGTCGACCTCGACCGACCTCGTCCCGGTGCAGGACTCGATCGTCAAAGCGGTGAACGACTCGCCGATGATCGTCCCCGACGAGTCGGGCTGGCGAGTGGGGGGCGAGGGCGCCTGGCTGTGGACGGCCGCGACGCCGGCGGCGACGGCCTACTGGGTCGCCGACGGGCGCGGCTATGACGAGGCCTGCGAGGTGATCTCGCCCGAGTACTCCGGCGTCATGGTGCGTGACGGCTGGGCGCCCTACCGCAGCTTCACCAAGGCCACGCATCAGACATGTTGTGCCCACCTGCTCAGGCGATGTGACGAGCTGATCGCCGACCTGCCCGCCTGGGCACGATCCACTCCGCGCACGGTCCGGGAGATCCTCCTCGAGGCGCTCGATGCCCGGGACCTCGGCGAGAAGGAGCGACAAGCCGTCGTGGCCGACCTCACAGAGCGCGTCGAGATGCTCGCCGACGACGCTCAGCCCCACGACGAGAACCGCAAGCTCGTGCAGCACCTCTACGCCGAGAAAGAGGCCCTCTTCACCTTCCTAACCCACGACGGCGTCGATGCCACGAACTGGCGGGCGGAGCAGGCGATCCGCCCAGCGGTCGTGAACCGCAAGGTCTGGGGCGGGAACAGGACCTGGCGGGGAGCCGCCACCCAGGGCAGGATGATGAGCCTCATCGGCACCGCCGCCCAGCAGAACCTCGACGTGATCGAGTTCCTCACACGCCTCGCCCGGGCACCCACGCCGGCGGACGTACCGCCGCTTTTCGCGTAGAACGACTCTTCCTCCGCTCGTTATTCACCGAGATGGGGTGAGTAGGGACCCGCTATCCAAGTACAACCAGGGTTGGCGATCAAGCCACAAATCGACCTGTCCTTCCGAGATCGGCAAGATGGCACCTGTTGAGCACCGGGACTGGCTGTCCGTGCAGGCGTTCCCGGTGCGTTCCGCAGCCTCCTTGGCCTTCCGGCCTTCGGTGGACACTAGGTGCCGTGCGACTGGTGCGACAGAGGAGAGCGGCGCCGAACCGTGCTCCTTCATGGACAGAAAAGCCACGACGTCGCACGTGTTCTGACCGACCAGGATCCGCAAGTCGAAGGGCAACGACTGTTTGCCCAGGTGTCAGTCGGCGGAGTCGAATGGCTCCGAGCCAACGCCCGAGGTGACCGGCTGTCGCCTCGCTGCACGGGTCATTCCTGCGTCGGCACGAGCTGGAGCGTTGTCGCCACGACGGGCGAGCTGACCATTTCCGGCGTTTCCGGTTCATCGGGGTACTTGGCCTTGTACGCGGCGCTTACGTCGTCGTGGGTCGTCGCTGTCGTCACCGGCTCGGCGCTGACGACGACGTCCGTCCCCTCGATCTCGAGCGGGAAGGTCCTCCTCGCGAGCACGTGCTGGTACCAGCTTCCGTTGTCTCCCCGGTACGAACGAACAAAGACCGAGGGGCCAACCGTGACGATCCAGATCGGAGTCCGCACTTCGTCTCCCGAGCCCTGAACGACCACCCGGACCTCTCGGGTGTTCTTTGCCATTTCGAGAAAGGTCGCCATCTCCATCGAGCATCTCCTCTGTCAGCCAGTCGGGTCGGCTGAGATCATACGGTCGGCCCGCTAGCGCGGGCCGAGTCGTCCAGGCGGGTGAGATAGCGCCGCCGGCGGTCAACTGGGTAAGTGCGGCCAGAGCGAGCTCCGTCGAGGCGACCGGGGCCGGCCTTCCATGAGGAGCGTCGAGCAGAGGGTCTCGCAACCTCCTTGGCATTCGCGCCCCGCGGACGCAACTGCTTCAGCATGGAGGCAGCCGGTCACTCCTGCCTCGAGAACCATGGAGGAGCCCGCGCCTCACTCTGCCCCTCGCCCGAACCCATTTCACGAGCGCCCACGCGGAACGTTGCTGAGTCGTCGCGGATGCTCCTAGCGAGTGCGGGTGAATCGGTGAACCGCCTCGAGCAGCTCGCTGCTCTTCTCGGCCGCGACCGCCTTGTCACCGGACGCAAGCGCGTCCTTTACGCAGTGATTCACGTGGTCGTCGAGGATCTTGAAGGCCACCATCTCTAGCGCAGTGTCGACCGCCGCGATCTGGGTGAGGATGTCGATGCAGTAGCGGTCCTCGGCGATCATCTTCTCAATGCCGCGCGCCTGGCCCTCGATACGGCGCATTCGCTTGACAAGCGCTTCCTTGTCGGCGACGTAGCCGTAGGTGGGTGTTGCCACCTCGGAAGCGGATTCGGCGGCCTTGGTCACGATCCCTCCTCAAGTGTGCGGAAATGACGCAGCCGAAGCGAGTTCGAGACGACGAATACGCTCGAGAACGCCATCGCCGCTGCTGCAACAATCGGGTTGACGATGCCGGTGACGGCAAGGGGAATCGCTGCGACGTTGTAGGCGAACGCCCAGAACAAGTTGACCTTGATCGTTCGAAGCGTCCTCCGGGAGAGGCGGATGGCATCCGCGGCTGCTCGCAGGTCGCCGGAGACCAGGGTGATGTCCGAGGCCTCGATGGCGACGTCGGTGCCTGTTCCGATCGAAAGACCGAGGTCGGCTTTTGCGAGCGCGGGCGCGTCGTTCACCCCGTCGCCGACCATGGCGACGACCTCGCCGGCTGCCTGCAGGCGGGTGATCTCGGCCACTTTGTCCTCGGGGAGGACGTTCGCAAGCACTCGGTCGATGCCGACCTCGGCGGCGACCGATCTCGCGGTCCGCTCGTTGTCGCCGGTGAGCAGCACCGGGGAGAGTCCGAGGGCACGCAGCTGCGAGACCGCCTGGCGGCTCGTCGCCTTGACGCGATCCGCGACCGCGATGAGCCCGCGCGACTCGCCGTCCCAGGCGACGGCCACGACCGTGGAGCCGTTGGACTCGAGGCGTTCGGCCTCGGCGGCGAGCGTGCGGGGCAGCGTCACGCCCCAGTCGTTGAGGAGGCTGGGTTGGCCGATGACGATGACGTGGCCGTCGACGGCCGCCTCGATACCTCGACCGGCTCGGGCGAAGAAGTGCTCGGCGACGGGCAGGGTGCCAAGGCGCGCGCGTCCCTGCTCGGCGATGGCGCGGGCGATCGGGTGCTCGCTCGCGTCCTCGGCGCTCGCGGCGAGGCGCAACAGCTCCTCCTCGCTTACCCCATCCGCGGGGACGAGTTCTGCGATTGCCATCTTGCCCTCGGTGATGGTCCCGGTCTTGTCGAGCACGATCGAGGTGACCTGGCGGGTCTGTTCAAGGACCTCGGGACCTTTGATCACGATGCCGAGCTGGGCGCCGCGGCCCGTGCCGACCATGAGGGCGGTCGGCGTCGCTAGTCCGAGCGCACAGGGACATGCGATGACGATGACAGCGACCGCGGCGGTGAACGCGGCTGTCGTCGTGGCTCCGAAGGCGAGCCATCCGGCGAGCGTGAGCACCGATACGGCGATCACGACCGGCACGAATACGGCCGAGACCCGATCTGCGAGGCGCTGCACTGGTGCCTTGCCTGTCTGCGCCTCGGCGACGAGGCGGGCGATCCGGGCGAGCGCGGTCTCCGCGCCCACCCTCGTCGCCTCGACGACTAGGCGTCCCGAAGCATTGATCGTCGCGCCAACCACATGATCTCCTGGGCCGACCTCGACGGGCACCGACTCGCCGGTCAGCATCGACTGGTCGATCGCTGAGGTGCCGGAGCGTACGACGCCGTCGGTAGCGACCTTCTCGCCAGGCCGGACGACGAACAGCTCGCCCACGCCGAGCGCTTCGGCGGGGACGAGTACCTCGACTCCGTCGCGGAGCACTCGGGCGTCTTTCGACCCGAGCTCGAGGAGCTTGCGGATCGCCTCGCCCGAGCGACGCTTCGCCCGTGCCTCGAAGAAGCGGCCGAGCAGGATGAGCGCGGTGATCGCCCCGGCGGTATCGAAGTAGACGCTCGCGGAAATGCCCGCGAGCAGCACGAGCGTCGACCAAACCCAGGCCGCCAGCGTTGCGACGGAGATCAGCGTGTCCATCGTGGCGGCGCCGTGACGGGCGTTCATGGCCGCCGCACGGTGGAACGGCCACCCGGCGTAGAAGACAACCGGCGTCGCGAGGGCGAAGGAGACCCACTCCCACCCGGGTGGGCGTGCCGCAGGGACCCACGCGAACAGCACCAGGGGCACAGTGAGCACGACGGCGAGGACGAGCCGACGTCTGTAGGGCTTGGTCGGGTCGTCGTCGTTGTTATCTGTGTTGGGTATGGCGGCGTGGTAGCCGGCGGCCTCGATTGTGCCGATCAGGTCCTTGACGCTGATGTGTGTGGGATCGAAGGTGACCGCGGCGTGCTCACTCGCGAAGTTGACCGTCGCGGCAACACCGTCTAGGCGATTGAGCTTCTTCTCGATCCTTGTCGCGCACGAGGCACACGTCATGCCCTCGATGACGAGATCCACGCGCTCGCTCGCCTCGGTCGCGACCACGATCATGCCGCCTCATAGCCGGCCTCTTCGATCGCGGTACGCAGCGCTCGATCATCGAGGTTTTCGCCCGACACCGTGACGAGCTTCGTGTCGAGGTCCACCTCGACTGTCTCCACGCCTGCCACTGAGCGCAACTCACCGCTCACAGCGTTCTTGCAGTGGTCGCAGGTCATCCCGAGCACTGAGTAGGTGATCGTTTCGGGCATCGTGTGCTCCTCTCATCCATCCGCTTCACTATACCCGTACCGGGTAAGGCACCGCACGGCGGTGCAATGTCGCGTTCGCCAAAGACGGAGGACGTGGCGCCGCGCCAGCGCACCTGACAGCTCGCAGTAAGCGCACTTACGAGCTCACCGATGAGGGGACGGCCTTGCTTGCTACCTGGGCCGAGTCGCTCCAAGTTGGCCAGGAGCGTGTCGCTGCGTTTCTTCAGCGTTACCGAGCTGTCACGTCAAAACCCAGAGAGGCAAGGAAACCATGAGACCGATGAAGCGAGACGATGTCGAACGAGGGCCGAGGGGCCGCGGAGAGGGTTGCTGTGGAGGGTCGGGCTGTTGCGGCGGCCATGGGCCCGGACCGCACTCGGGTCACTAAGACGCGACAACCGACCGGCAGATGGCACTCGAGGAGCGCCAGTTCGATCTCGAGCAGGAACTGGCTGATGTCACCGCGCAACTCCGAAATCTGAGAGCTGAGCCGGCCTGAACTACCGGCGGTGCGCGCGGCGGACGTTGGGGAAGTGCACCGCACGATCGCCAAACGGATTGCCGAGCCGGTGTGACTCCGGGCGAAGGCGGCCGACTCCCTACCGGGGGCTCGTCGCGGTCCCGGCGCTGAACCAGCTCCAGGCTTTGGGTCCCTTGGCGTAGCGCTGCTCGACGTGCTCGATTATGAAACCGGCCTCGCTCACTATGACCACCGGATCGCGCGTGAGATGACAACCGTCGGCAAAGCGGCGCTGCCACGGCTCGAGTCGTCGTTGCCAGGCGGCCACCGCCGGGTCGGGGGCAAGGCCGTGCTCGAGGAAGTGGAAGCGCGCGCCTGGACGCATCACCCGCCTCAGCTCGTTCAGCGCCTGCCGAACGTCGGGAATCGTGCACAAGGTAAAGGTCGATAGGGCGCTGTCACAGCTGTTGTCATCGAGGGGGATCGACTGGCCGTCCATGCCGACGTGCTCGATCGCCACCGCTGACCTCGAGATCCGCTTTTCGGCCAGTTTGCGGGCGACGGCGGCAGGCTCAACCGCCAAGACCAGTTCGACCTCTGCCGGGTAGTAGTCAGCGTTCAAGCCGGAGCCGAAACCGACCTCGACGACCCGTCCCGTCAACCCCTCAGTCACTCCGGCGCGCCAGCGACCCAAACTGCTGGAACGGCACGCTCGGTCGACCAGGCGAGGCAGGACCTGCTCGCGGTAGAAGCCCACGGCGCGCAGGCTAATCGCCCGTCGATTCGGGTGGCAGCCGACCTGGTGCAGCGCCGGGGCTTTTAGGCTGAACTCCTCGAAGTCAGCCCAGCCTGGGACCTACCAGCAAGAGCTTTCTGGACCCCACGGCCACGTTGTTGGACGGTAGCCCGGGGTGTGGCAGGTGGCGGTCTACCAGTCCCGCAATGTCCTCAGGCTTGTGGCGTCCACCTTCGCCCGGGTGGAGGGATCTTGGGCGTGGCGCCCTCCTCATTTCTGAGCGGTGACATCGGCGCCGGCGCGGCGCCGGCGGAACACCCCGAAGATTCCCAGGCCGGAGGCCGCGAGGAGCACGAGCAGGACGCCAGGGATCACGAAGAACCACGTGAACAAGTTGAAATTCGGCAGGCTGTCGATCTGCGCATAGTTGTGCACGTTTTCCTGCATCGTCGTGACGAGCGGCTTGTAGACATCGAGCCCGGGAGGAACGTTGGTAAAGATGGGCACCAACTGCGGGAAGCTTGCAAGGAGCTTGGCCATCGCCGGGAAGTCCGCTCCCAGGAACTGCTGCACCTGGGCGGGGGTCATGTGGAGCTGGGTCGCGAGTCCCGCGATGAGCTTCGGTATTTCGGGTGCGGCCAGGACGCCCCCGTTGGCGACCGCACGCAGTGGCACGAAGGTCTCGTAGTAGTAATTGGCGGCCATCTTCACGCTGGCGGGCTGCATGATCGGATGGAACTCGTTCAGCATCGTCTGCCCGGCGCTTGCCTTGCTGGGCAGGGAGATTGCGAACGGCATCACTATCAATAGGATGCCGATCACCAGGATCGGCCAGAGCACTTTGCGGGTCATTGCATTCTCCTTGGTACTGCATTGGGGGGTACCCCGAAGAGGCGTCCATCTTGTGGACATTTGTCTCTCCGTGGGCTTGTGGCAGGACGACAGGTGGCAGCTACATCAAGCGCAGTCGGGACCCCTCCGTCTTCTCGCTGAAGTTGGAGGGGTTGACGGTGTCCTCGAAAGGCCCGTAACAGTTGGTCCCGTTCATGCGGATCGGTCGGCCGGCATCGGGTGGGTGTCGCTCCGGACAACCACGCTGATCCGGTCCGCGGCCTCAAGCTGCATTCGCAAGCGGTTCGCTGCGACCGTTGCAGCGGTGCCGGGCCAGGAATCAGAAGTCGGTTCATGCCATGTTTGTCGTGTCGAATCCGGACGACTGGCTCGCCGCAAGACGAGACACGCTCGCGGCGATCGTGGGTAAGGAGGCCAGTACCCGCGCACGCCTCTCTGCGCTCAGTCGGTATAGAGCCCGTTCGTCCCGGTCACTCGCGGCAAGTCCGCCGGCGACCACCATGCCGACCAGCTGAGGACCGATCCGGATGAAAGCCCGCGCGCATTCGAACTCCAGCGGTCCCGTGCAGAACCGGGTCTCGAAGTCCGGGTCGTCGGCGAGCTGCTTCCAGTCGGCGAGACACGTTGCTAGCAAGACGGGGTCTTCCGAATGTTCACTGAACCAGGGACACGGATTGAGGATCTCGGTCACCGGTTCGCCGGCCATGTCGGTGATTACCATCATGACGCCGAGAAGCTCCGCGGCGAGCTCGATGAGCGGGAGCGCGTCCTGGACAGACAGCAGTAGCGCCCTTCGGCCGGGCGCTGCGCTTGCAGCAAGATCACCGGGCGCCTCGAGTAGGGCCGCGATCTGTTCGGCCGGGAACCGCCACTGTCGGCCGATCTTCATCGCGGGTAATCGCCCGCTTTCGGCCATCCGGTAGACCGTGGACCGATCGATCCCAAGCATCTGCGACACCTGCCCGGCGCTCAGGAAGCGCTGTGCCGGATGCATGCTCTGCACAGTCTGCATGCCTGCTTGCATGCTCTGCATGGCCCGTTGCATGTCCTGCATGTGTTGCATGCTAGGAGAGGTCACATCACCGGGCTAGAGTCCAAAGCCCTCACTTCATGTCAGCTGGCGGTACGGCGACGGTTGGACGGCGTCCGACCGCGATCGCTGCACAACAGGCGAGCGGCGACAGGCCCGGCTCGCGTGGACGCCCTCGCCAAATGTGTCTGCACCCGACACGGCCGAGGTGTAAGGAGGATCACAGACAAGAGCGCCTAGCGGTCAGATCTCGGTGCTTCGAGGAGGGGCCTCCGCGACCCAGATGTTCGCGTGACACACAAGGGCAATCACACACCCAGGTGTAGACATGGGCGACGCATCATAGAAAGGGACACCATGCGCGCCTTCAAGTGGCGACGGCTAAACATCGCACTCATGCTGGCCTTATTTGTCCCCACCAGCTTTCTTGGTATCCAGACGCTGGCGTTTGCTGCCCGGAACGCGACGATTGGCGGTGCCAAGGCCCACAACCCGACCTGCGGATCAGCGTTTGGAGAAAGAGTCTGTATCACGGCTTCGCCATCCGGTCTGAGCTTCAAATGGTCTGGTTACAGCTACCGCGCTGGTGCGACAGAGACACTAGGAATTCAGGGAACTTGGGCAGGTCCTGGGATTACCCAGCACGTACAATGGAGTGGGTCTGGCACTCACACCGTATTTGTACGGCTCAAAACACCGGACGATTACGGCGGTTGGGTGTCATTAGAATCACCCGAGGGCGGTGTCAGCAAGTTCATCAACTTTAGTCTTGTCGTGCCGCAAGTCGGAGCGAGTGGCCTGGCTGTTATCACCAAGTCGCTTCCTGCAGCCAAACTAGGAATCCCGTATCTATTCAGGCTTTCGGCCCGCGGTGGCACTCGACCGTACAGTTGGTATCCGATAGTCAACCTGCCCAAGGGCCTGACTCTGCTCCGAACCGGTTCCAAAGCAGGAACCATCGCCGGCACACCTCTCAAAGTGTGCAATCGGCTGAACCAGCCGTTGTGGGTGCCGGTGATAGTGCACGACAAAGCCGGTCATGCTGCGTACGCGTACTTTCAGCTACCAGTGAATTCGTAACGCCAAACTCGGGGCACCTGACTAGCCTGCCAGTCCGCACTTGAGTCGAGCGGAGGGGGGGTCCCCGGTGGGCTGATCAACGAGCAGGCACGTGCCGCGTGACCCATCCGAACATGGCTGCAACCATCCGAATCGAGGTTCCTGAGCCCCGAGAGGGTCTGTTCATCTCGCACCGCTCCCCGGGACCCATCCATTCATCACCGTGGCCACCTCCGTGTCCTTACGCAGGTATACCGGTCGCGACGATTGTGGGATGCCCATGCGTTCCAGGAGGGGCTCCACCGGCACGGTGTGTCCCTGTATCCCCACGACGTCGTACGGGTCCCAGCCGAGAAGAAGCCCTGCCAGCTCCGCATAAGTCAGCACCGGGATCTGGAAACCGGCGCCTGTCAGCTCGTTGACAGCCCACTGTTCGCGATCGAGGACAAGGCTGCAGCCTGGGCAGTTGGTAATGATCAGGTCGGGCGCGAAGGGGGCCATGCTCTCGAACTTCTTGCGGGCGCAGGCCACGGTGAAGCTCCGGTTCGGGCGGATCATGCACTGCCTGAATCCCATGCCGCAACAGTGGCGGCGCTCCGGGTAGTCGACCTCGTCCCCACCCCATTCGCGGATCATCGCGGTCAGGACGTCGCAGTACTCGGTTCCGCCCACCGACTTGCTGGGGAAGAGGTACTTGGAT
>Ga0224558_1001297_pt1 | contig 26603 bp, 22 predicted proteins | sample 714S32024metaG_FD_180682 | JGI IMG/M metagenome (GOLD analysis project Ga0224558, IMG submission 180682) | Peat soil microbial communities from Stordalen Mire, Sweden - 717 S3 20-24 | ecosystem: Environmental > Terrestrial > Soil > Wetlands > Peat | place: Sweden: Norrbotten County, Stordalen... | reverse complement strand
GCATGGCCGATTACCATCAGATGTGGGCCGATTTGGGGATGGACATGGAGAAGCACGACCTGTTGTGTGAGGCGCTGCCGGAGGCCTTCGGGGAGATCTACCTGGCGCAGGAGCACCGCCCCGAAGGGATGGAATTTTTCTACTACGTGGTGTCGGAGATTCACGGCATCCGCCCGGCGGAGTTGATCGAGCACCAGAAGAAGGGCGGCAAGGTGTTCGGCACCTTCTGCGTGTATGTCCCGGATGAGGTGATCTTCGCCGCCGGGGGGATCGCCACCGGCATGTGCGCGGGTTCGCAGTTCTGGGTGCCGGGCGGGGAGAAGGTGCTGCCGTCCAATACCTGTTCCCTGATCAAGGCCTCGGTGGGGGCGCGCCTCGACCGCACCTGTCCGTTCTTCCGCATCGCCGACATGTTCATCGGCGAGACCACCTGCGACGGCAAGAAGAAGGCCTGGGAGATCCTGAGCCAGGACGTGCCTTTATATGTGATGGACCTGCCCCAGATGAAGCGGGCCAAGGATGTGGACGCCTGGGAGGACGAGATCAGGCTGCTGATCGCCAAGGTGGAGGAGTTCACTGGCAACAAGGTGACTCCGGAGGCGCTGGGGGAATCCATCAAGTTGATCAATAAGAAGCGGGAGGCGCTGGCCAGGCTGTACAAGGCGCGGCAGAGCTCGCCGGTGCCGATCAGCGGCAAGGACGCCCTGCTGGTCAGCCAGATCGCCTTCTACGACGACCCCGCCCGCGACGCCGCCATGGTCAACAAGCTGTGCGACGAACTGGAGCAGCGGATTGCCGATGGCGTTGGCGTATTCCCGGCCAATGCTCCCCGGATCATGTTCACCGGAACGCCGATGGCTATCCCCAACTGGAAACTGCACCACATAGTGGAGACGAGCGGCGCCCCGGTGGTGGTGGAGGAGTCCTGTACCGGGGTGCGCTACTTCGAGCACCTGGTGGACGAGACCCAGACATCGCTGGACGGCCAGATCAGAGCCCTGGCCGAGCGCTACATGCAGATCAACTGCGCCTGTTTCACTCCCAACCCGGGGCGGATCGAGGATATCCTGCGCCTGGTCAAGGAATACAAGGTGGACGGCGTGATCGACTACAGCCTGCAGTTCTGCAACCTCTACACCACCGAGAGCTACCTGGTGCAGCAGGCCCTCAAGGAGGCCGGCATTCCGGTGCTGCACCTGGAGACCGACTACAGCGAGCAGGACTTCGAGCAACTGCGGACGCGGGTCGGGGCCTTTCTGGAGATGCTTGGGAAGTAGGGAAGGTGGTGAAGGCGGGCTGAGGCGAAGCCTCATGTACTCCGCATTCCGTTCGGGCTGAGGCGAAGCCTCAGATGCGGAGGATGCGGAGGATGCGGAGGGGACTTCTTAGGAGAAGTTAAATAAGTCTGTCTGATTCGTTGAATGCCGGTAGTATGGGTGATGTGCCTGCCAGACAGGTGATGGCGCCTACGCCAGAGCGGCGCCTGGAATGAAAATACAGCCACGGTCTTACCCGGAGGTGGGACCGTGGCTGTATGCGTGCCATAGGAGCCGGCGGACTCTGGACGGCCGCCCCATTGTCACCTGTCTAATCGGCTGGGACTGGCGGCAGGGTTTCTTTGACAAATGCCATAAAGGTTTTTTGCAGATGATTGGGCGTCCGGTTCTTCCTGGTGATCAGGTAGAGGTAGCGATGGTTGGGGAAACCGGAGATCCGCACCGCCGCCAGGGTGCCTGCCGCCAGGCGCGATGCCGCCGCCAGCGAGGAGACCAGGGACACTCCCATGCCCCCGCTGACCGCTTCCAGGACGGCGTCGTGGCTGCCCAACTCCAGCCGGTAATCTAGATCTGACGGGTCGATGCTGCGCTCTTTCAGCCATTTCTCGACAACAGCCCGGGTTCCCGAGCCCGACTCCCGGACGACCATCGGCTCGGCGCAGAATTCATCCAGGTTTATCGTCTCCCGCCCCTCCCAGCGGTGCCCCCGCGGCACCACCACCACCAGCTCGTCGCTATAGACCGGTTCGTGCTGCAGGTTCGAGTTGTGCGCTTGAACTCCAATCATCCCGACCGCGATCTCCCCGGCCAGGACGTGGCCCGCCACATCCTTGCTGTCGCTGATATCCAGGCTGACCCTGACCCCGGGGTGACGCTGCTGAAAGGCGCCCAGGAGACGCGGCAGTATGTACTCGCCGGGGATGGTGCTCGCCTCCAGCAGCAACTCGCCCTGAACGGTGTTGCCCAGCTCCTGCACCTCGGCCAGGCTCCGGTCAACTGCCAGCAGGATGCGCTGACCGTATTGGTAGACGATCCTTCCGGCGGCGGTGAGTTCCGGTTCCCGTCCGCGGCGGTTCAGCAGCGGCATTCCGTAATAATCCTCCAGTGCCCGCAGTTGCTTGCTTACCGCCGGTTGAGAGATCTCCAGATCCCCGGCCGCGGCGGTCAGGCTTTTTTTGTCGATGATGGTGATCAGGGTTTTCAGCCAACTCAGGTTCATAGCATACACCTACCTTAGCCTGTCACGGGATTTGAAACCCAGTTGTCCAGGTGCTGCGTTGAAGGGGAGGGCGGCCCCCGATCAACCTCTGGTTACCGGCATCTTGTTCCAGCACCGGCAGAGAATCGCCTGACACTATTATCACAGAAACTTGAGGGTTTGCAAATAGCCGGGCCCATATGCCCTGTCCAAGCCTCTACCTGCACAGAACCGCTTCCACCGCATCCTGACAGGTTTCGCATGCAACGGACAACCTCTGCATAAATTGAAAATAGGGACGTGGAATGCCGGGATTTAAGGTTTGACGGAAAATGAACCTTGCAGATCGAGGGGGGTAAAGATTGTACAGGTTGTACAGATTAAAAACCTTGTGGCTGGTTGGGTTGGTTTGCCTGGTAATCATGCTCGGTGGCGCTGGCTTCCTGATCTACCGGGCGGCGAACAGGGTGGACCCGGCAGTGCTGATCACGGAGACGATGACTAATGCCCAGCAGGCCCAAAGCTTCCGCTACCAGATCCAGTCGGATTATTGTGTCGGTTCGGAGAAGCGTTCGTGGACACAGATTGAGGGGGAGAAGGCGGGTACCAGCTATCATTTCCAGGGGACAATCACAGGCACACCGGTGGAGATCTACCAGATCGGCAGCCGGAGCTATACTCTCGATCCGGTCAACAAGAAGTGGTACATCCTCGAAGGCGTCGATCTCACCCGCCAGCAGATCTATTACGCGGAGATCGACCCCCTGGCCAACTTCAAGTTCACGACGATCCAGAATCCCAGGCTGGTGGGCACGGAAAAGGTCAACAAGCGGAACTGCTGGGTGGTGGAATTTCAGCCGGAAGTAGACAGCCAGTACCTGGAGATGTGGTGGCAGAACTACACCTACCGCCTGTGGGTGGAGAAGAGGGGACACGTCCTCGTCAAGGGGCTGGTGACGGCAGAGAACAAGAACAGCCCTGGCACCTGGCTTACCATGACCGTCTCCTTCCAGGATTTCAACAAGAAGATCGCCATCAATCCGCCCGAATGAGCGGGATGGCCAGCACCACCGGTACGGATCTGGTCAAGGCCTAAGATCCCCTCCCTGTTTTTTAGGGAGGGGATCTTAGCAATGTGTTAGCGTTGAAGGAACAGTGGGGTAAAGTGTGGTATAGTATTGACCGTAAAGGTCCGATGCCCACAAAGGGTAAAATTAGGAGGAACAAGATTTATGCCGGATCACGAAGAACTGCTGTTAAAGGATGAAAACCTGGGCAAGAAGGGGGAGCAGCGCATCGAGTGGGCCTGGCAGAAGATGGCGGTGATGCAGCAGGTGCGCCGGGAGTGGGAAGAGACCCGGCCGCTGCAGGGCATCCGGCTGGCTGCCTGCCTGCATATCTCCGCCAAGACCGCCAACCTGGCACGCCTGCTCAAGGCGGGAGGCGCCCAGGTGACGCTCTGCGCCTCCAACCCCCTCAGCACCCAGGATGATATCGCCACCGCCCTCAACCTGGCCTACGGAATTCCCACCTATGCCAGGCGGGGTGTCAATACGGAGGACTACTACCGCCAGATCTCTGCAGCCTTGGATTCTGAGCCGCAGATCACCATCGACGACGGGGCCGACCTGGTGACCACGCTGCACCGGGAGCGACCCGGGCAACTTGGCCAGGTGATCGGGGGGACCGAGGAGACTACCACCGGGGTGGTCCGGCTGCGGGCGATGGCCAAGGATGGAGCATTGAAATACCCATTGGTGGCGGTGAACGATGCCTTTACCAAGCACCTGTTCGATAACCGTTATGGCACCGGACAGTCCGCCATCGACGGCATCCTCAGGGCAACCAACCACCTGATCGCCGGTTCGGTCTTCGTGGTGGTGGGCTATGGCTGGTGCGGGCGCGGCATCGCCGCCAGGGCGCGCGGCATGGGCGCCCGGGTGACGGTGGTGGAGGTCAATCCCTTCCGCGCCCTGGAGGCCCTGATGGACGGCAACGAGGTCTGCAACATGCGGACGGCCGCTGCCAGGGCTGATTTCATCGTCACCGCCACCGGGGACCTGCACGTGCTGGCGGAACAGGACCTGGCCGCCCTCAAGGATGGGGCGATCCTGGCCAATGCCGGGCACTTCAACGTGGAGATCGACATCCCGGCCCTGGAAAAGATGACCGTTTCCAGGCGGTTGGCCAAGGAGAACGTGGAGGAGTTCCACTTCGCCGACGGGCGGCGGGTGTACCTGCTGGGCGAGGGGCGCCTGGTCAACCTGGCCTGCGGGGAGGGCCATCCGGTGGAAGTGATGGACCTCAGCTTCGCCAACCAGGCCCTGTCGGCAGCCTGGCTGGTGTCGCAGCGGGGCAAGCTGCAGCCGGACGTCTACCGCGTGCCGCCGGAGATCGATACCCGGGTGGCGCGTCTGAAGCTGGCCGCTTACGGGATCGAACTCGAGGAATTGACCCCGGAGCAGTCCCTCTACCTGTCATCATGGGAAGCGGGGACCTGATTCGGTTCAAAACTCAAACCAAGGCTAAATCAATCGGACAAGTTACCGGGTTATGTTATAATAAAACTAAGAAATTGAGTGCTGAACAGGCACATGGCTAATTCAACCTTCGCTTCGTTTGAATAAATAAAAGAGAAATAATTGGGGGTTGAAAATGGACAGACTGGAATTAATGATGCCGGAAGCTGTAGTTCAGGCAAGGATCGGAGAGTTGGCTGCGAAGATCAATCAGGACTATGCCGGCAGAGAACTGCTGGTGGTTGGCATCCTGCGGGGTGCCTTCATCTTTTTGGCGGACCTGGTACGCAGGCTGGAGATACCGGTGGTCGTCGATTTTATGGCGGTATCCAGCTACGGTCAGGCGACTCGCAGTTCCGGGGTGGTCAGGATCCTGAAAGACCTGGACGAGAGCGTCGCCGGGAGGCAACTGCTCCTGGTCGAGGATATCGTCGACACCGGCCTGACTCTGAAGTACCTCTGCGAGTACCTGAGAGCCAAACAGCCGGCAAGCCTGCAGGTCTGCACCCTGCTGGACAAGCCGGACCGCAGGCAGGTCGACATCAAACCGGATTACAACGGTTTCACCATCCCCGACCGTTATGTGGTGGGCTGCGGCCTGGATTCCGGCCAACACTACCGCAACCTGCCGGGGATATACATTCTTCATCAAAACGAGTAGTGAGAATTTAATGACGCCTGCAGCGCCAACATCAGAGAGAACGAAACAGGGTCTGGGACAGAGACCGGCGACGGTCTCAACAATGAGCCAGAGAACTGTCCCCTGACTGATTTGAGGCTGGCAAAAGGAGCAGACGCGTTATCTGCGACCTTCGAGTTTTCATTGAAAGTAGGCGTGACGCAACATGAGCAATCGCCCAGCACCCATTGTTGACCGCGACCTGATCTATGTGCTTGATTTTGGCGCCCAGTACACCCAACTGATCGCCCGGCGCATCCGGGAAGCCAGGGTGTACTGCGAGGTTGTGCCTCATACCACAACCTGGGCTGAACTGCGGCCACACCATCCACGCGGCCTGGTCTTGTCCGGCGGCCCGGCCAGCGTCTATGCGGACGGGGCGCCCCGCTGCGACCCGGAACTGCTGTCGGGTGAGGTGCCGGTGCTGGGCATCTGCTATGGCATGCAGTTGATGGCCTTCCTGCTTGGAGGCCGGGTCGGCGGGGGAGAGCACCGGGAATACGGGCCGGTACAGCTCACGGTGCGCCTGCCGGGGTTGTTGTTCGACGGTCTGCCGCGGGAGATCGATGTCTGGATGAGCCATGGCGACCGGGTGGACAGCCCGCCGCCGGGCTTCGAGACTGCTGCGGTCACCTCCGGCAACGTGACGGCGGCCATGTTCGACCCGCAGCGCCAACTGTACGGGGTGCAATTCCATCCGGAGGTGCGGCACACACCCCAGGGGAGGGAGATCCTGGCCCACTTCCTGTACCGGGTCTGCGGCTGCAAGGGCGACTGGACGCCCGCCTCTTTTGTCGAGGAGCAGGTGGCCGCCATCAGGCAGGTTGTCGGATCCCGGCGGGTGGTGGGCGCCCTGAGCGGTGGTGTCGACTCCAGCGTGGCCGCTGCCCTGGTTTACCGGGCGATCGGCGACCAACTGACCTGCATCTTCGTCGACCACGGACTGCTGCGCAAGGATGAACGGGAAGAGGTGGAGGCCACCTTTCGAGAGAGCCTGGGGATGAGGATCATCACCGTGGCAGCTCCGGAACGCTTCCTGGACAAGCTGCGGGATGTCACAGACCCGGAGCAGAAGCGCCGGATCATCGGCAAAGAGTTTGTGCGGGTCTTTGAAGAGGAGGCCTCCAAGCTCGGGGAGGTCGACTTCCTGCTGCAGGGGACGCTCTACCCGGATGTGATCGAGTCCGGCGCCGGAACGGCGGCGGTGATCAAGACGCATCATAACGTGGGCGGCATACCGGATGATTTGAAGCTGAAGCTGTTGGAGCCGCTGCGCTGGTTGTTCAAGGACGAGGCGCGGCAGGCCGGCCTGGAGCTGGGCCTGCCGGAGGGGATCGTCTGGCGTCAGCCGTTTCCTGGGCCCGGCCTGGCTGTCAGAGTGCTGGGCGAGATCACGGAGGAGAAGCTGGCCATGGTGCGGGAAGCGGACTGGATCCTGCGCCAGGAGGTGGCGCGGGCAGGCCTGGAGCGCAGCATCTGGCAGTACTTTGCGGCGCTGCTCCCGGTGCGCAGCGTCGGGGTGATGGGGGACGGCCGGACCTATGCCCACCCGATCGTGATCCGGGCGGTCACCAGCGACGATGCCATGACTGCCGACTGGGCGCGCCTGCCCTATGACCTGCTGGGGAGGATCTCCAGCCGCATCGTGAACGAGGTGCCGGGGGTGAACCGGGTGCTCTTAGACATCACATCCAAGCCACCGGCCACTATCGAGTGGGAATGAAAGTTTCAGTAATGAGTGACAACTTTTTGTTGCCTTGGATGCCGAATAAAGTTTCGGTGAATGGATATCAGGGGCCTTAGAGTTTCAGTTGAAATGAGGCGTGGAAAAATGAATAATCCGTTGGTGGGGATCGTGCTGGGGAGCGACTCCGACCTGCCGGTGATGGAGGAGACCGTCAGGGTTCTAAGGGAGTTCGGCGTTCCTTTCGAGATCAACGTGATCTCGGCCCACCGCAGCCCGCAGCGAGCGGCCGACTACGCCGCCACCGCAGAGGAGCGGGGTCTGCAGGTGATCATTGCCGGGGCGGGCATGGCGGCGCACCTGCCCGGTGTGCTGGCGGCCGGCACCTGCCTGCCGGTGATCGGAGTGCCTTTGCAGGGGGGCGCCCTGAACGGGATCGATGCCCTGTACGCTGTTGTCCAGATGCCGCCTGGCGTGCCGGTGGCCACGGTGGCCGTCAACGGGGCGCGCAACGCTGCCCTGCTGGCCATTCAGATGCTGTCGCTGGGGAACGCCTCTCTGCGCCAGCAGTTTCTGGCCTACAAGGAACGGATGGCTGCGGATGGGGCTGTCAAATCCGCCGTCTTGCAGGATCAACTAAATTCTTACCTTCAGAAGGGAAAACCTTCTGAAGGTTAGAATTTGTTACCGGACACTTATCCGCCCTTATTCTCCGCATTCTTCAGTCCAGGCCGAGCTCTCCGCATTCCATTCGGGCCAGGCCGAGCTCTCCGCATTCCATTCGGGCCAGGCCGGAGGCCTGGATGCGGAGGAGGCCTGGATGCGGAGGAGGCCTGGATGCGGAGGAGGCCTGGATGCGGAGGAGCGGGTTAGTGCGTGGAAAAGTGCGGCTGCAACAGAAGTAAGAGGACTTGAGCGCCAAAGGAGTGGGATCGATTTGCTGGAACGCTATTCCTTGCCGGAGATGAAGAGGCTGTGGTCGCCGGAACACCGCTTTCAGAAGTGGCTGGAGCTGGAGGTTCTGGCCTGCGAGGCCTGGGCGGATTTGGGACGGATCCCGCCGGAGGCGGTGCGGGAGATCCGGGAGCGAGCCCGTTTTGACGTCGGACGTATCGCCGAGATCGAAGCGGTGACCAGGCACGACGTGATCGCCTTTGTCAGTTGTGTGGCCGAGAATGTCGGCGACGCCGGCAAGTACCTGCACCTGGGGCTGACCTCCTACGATATCGTGGACACCGCACTGTCGCTGCTGATGCGCGACGCCCTGGACATTATCCTGCAAGCCGTGGATGGCTTGCGGTTGCTGCTGGCCGATCAGGCCAGGCAATATCAGGACCTGCCGATGGTCGGGCGCACCCACGGCGTACACGCCGAACCGATCAGCCTCGGCCTCAAGTTTGCCCTGTGGCATGCCGAGATGGGGCGGGCGCGGGAGCGCCTGGAACAGGCCCGCCGGATGATCGGCGTCGGGCGCCTGTCCGGGGCGGTGGGCACCTATGCCCACCTCGATCCCTACGTGGAGAACTATGTCTGCCGCAGGGTCGGCCTGATTCCGGCCAAGGTCTCCACCCAGGTGCTGCAGCGCGACCGGCACGCCGATTACCTGGCCGCCCTGGCCGTGACTGCCGGCTCTCTGGAGAAGTTTGCCACCGAGATCCGGCACCTGCAGCGCACCGAGGTGCTGGAGGCGGAGGAGGGCTTTGCCGCCGGGCAGAAGGGCTCGTCGGCCATGCCCCACAAGCGCAACCCGATCACCTGCGAGCGGATCAGCGGCCTGGCCAGGGTGCTGCGTGGCAACGGCGTTGCCGCCATGGAGAACATCTCTCTCTGGCACGAGCGGGACATCACCCATTCCTCGGTGGAGCGGATCATTATCCCGGACAGCACCACCCTGCTGCACTACATGATCGTGCAGTTCACGGAGGTGCTGCGCCAGTTGCAGATCTATCCCGAGCATATGAAGCAGAACCTGGCCCGCACCCACGGGCTGATCTTCAGCCAGCGCCTGCTGCTGGCCCTGGTGGCCAAGGGCCTCTCCCGGGAGGAGGCCTATGCCCTGGTGCAGCGGCAGGCCCACCGGAACTGGCCGGATGGGGATTTCCTGGCCGCCCTCAAGGCCGACCCGGCCATCGGGCAGTACCTCCCGGCGGATGAGATCGACGCCCTCTGCGATGCCAGGCACTACCTCGACCGGATGGACTACATCTTCTGGCGGGCGGGTCTCGGTCCCGCCCCGGTGCAGTACTGGGAGTCGATGATCGAGGTTGTGGCCGCCGGCCAAGGCCATGCTCAGGCTGTGGCCAAGGGCGAACTGCTCTATGAGGGCAAGGCCAAACAAATGTACCTGACCAGCAACCCGGACCTGGTCTGGGTGTCATACAAGGATGAGGCCACGGCCTTCGACGGATTGAAGAAGGACACCATATCCGGCAAGGGCGCCCTGAACAACCGGATGGCCGCCCATTTCTTTACCCTGCTCAAGGCGGCGGGGATCCCGACCCACTTTGTCAGGCTGCTGAGCCCCAATGAGATGCTGGTCAAGCGGGTGGAGATCATCCCCTTGGAGGTGATCGTCCGCAACATCGCCGCCGGCAGCCTGTCCAAGCGGCTCGGCATCGAGGAGGGGCAGGCCCTGCTCCAGCCGGCGGTGGAGTTCTGCTACAAGAACGACGACCTGCACGACCCGCTGGTGACCGAGGACCAGATCATCGCCCTGGGATGGGCGGATGCCACCCGCCTGCAGGCGCTGCGGTCGCAGGCCCTGGATATTAATGAGGTGCTGCGGTCGTACCTGGACACCAAGAATTTGATACTGGTCGACTTCAAGCTGGAGTTCGGCACTCATAAAGGGATGTTGATCCTGGCGGATGAGATCTCGCCGGACACCTGCCGGTTCTGGGACCGGGAGACGCATGAGAAGCTGGACAAGGACCGCTTCCGCCGCGACCTGGGCGGGTTGATTCCCGCCTACGAAGAAGTATGGAGAAGAATCAGCGGCGAGTAGCCTGTAGCCGGTATTGCCGGTGAGATAATGCAGAAATATATAAATTACGGAATGTCCCTTGCTATTGTTGGTGAATTTGAAATCTATGATAGTAAGAGTTTAAAGGCTTTAATTTATGAGTCTAATAAAGGAAATAAGATAATATTCAAAAGAACAGAAAAAGAAGCTTTGGAGTCGCTATCTCGATGATGATGGTTGATAGAAAAATGAAATAATGCCTGCATTGGCAACCAATGATGAACGTCCAATGACAATAATCGGAGGCCATTAAAATGTTCGAGGCGCGGATCTATGTCACGCTGAAAAAGGGCATCCTTGACCCCCAGGGCAAAGCGGTCAAGGGTGGGTTGGAGAGCATGGGCTACCAGGGGGTGGCCGATGTCCGGGTGGGAAAGTTCCTGGTGCTCGTCCTGGACCTGACCGACCGCAGCCAGGCCGAGAAGCAGGTGCGGGAGATGTGCGACCGGCTGCTGGCCAACCCGGTGATCGAGGATTACACCTTTGAGATCCAGAAGGTCGCACCATGAGGTTCTAGGTTCGATGCCCGCAGCTGTACTGGTAGTGACCAGGCGGTGGGTAACACCCACTTCCGGGTAGAACCGGCTCTCGGGTCGGGCGGCAAACTAAAAGTGAGTCATCCGGAATATGGATGAAAGTCCATAGCTCAGCAGTTGAATCCTGTGACACTGCCCCTTGTTAGTGCAAGGGAGAAACCTGTAAGATCCTGATAGGTTTCAGAAATCAGGTTTGGAGTGGTGGTGTTTCCAGCGTCCAACTATGATATGGATACCTGCCTTATAACATAAGTCAGGGGCATGAGGTCAGAGTCGGAGGTTACTTTATGAAGTTTGGAATCGTGGTGTTTCCGGCGTCCAACTGCGACATGGATACCTACCACGTCGTCGACCAGGTGCTCGGCCATCCGGTCTCCTACATCTGGCACCGGGAGCGGAGCCTGGACGGGTTCGATTGCGTGATCCTGCCGGGCGGCTTCGCCTACGGAGACTATTTGAGAGCGGGGGCGATCGCCCGCTTTGCCCCGATCATGGAGGCCCTCCCGTCCTTCGCGGAGCGGGGCGGCCTCGTGCTGGGGATCTGCAACGGATTCCAGGTGCTGCTGGAGGCGGGGCTGCTGCCCGGAGCGATGAGGCGCAATGACAGCCTGCAATTTCGCTGCCGGGACGTGCTGCTGCGGGTGGAGAACACCCGCACTCCCTTTACCAGCCGGTACCGGACGGGTGAGGTGATCAGGATGCCGATCGCCCACGGCGAGGGGAACTACTATGCCGACTCCAAGACCCTGAAGCAGTTGGAGGACGAAGGACGGATCGTGTTCCGGTACTGCAGCGGGGATGGGGAGATCCTGCCTGAGGCCAACCCCAACGGCGCCCTCGGCAACATTGCCGGGATCTGCAATCGCCGGGGCAACATCCTCGGCTTGATGCCGCACCCGGAGCGCTGCTCCGAAGCCGTCCTGGGCAACAGCGACGGCTTGAGGTTGTTTCAGTCGATCTTGCACTGGTGGGGCGACGCCAGGGAACAGGAGGCGGTGCGTCATGCCTGAGCCCAAAGCCGATTGGCAGGAGATGGGCCTGACCCGGCAGGAGTATGACCGGATCTGCAGCCTGCTCGACCGGGAGCCCAACTACCTGGAGACCGGGCTGTTCGCCGTACTCTGGTCGGAGCACTGCGCCTACAGTCACTCCAAGCCGGTGTTGAAGCTGTTTCCCACCACCGGTCAACGAGTCCTGCAGGGGCCGGGGGAGAACGCCGGCATCGTGGACATCGGTGACGGCCAGGGGATCGTGTTCAAGATGGAAAGCCACAACCACCCCTCGGCCATCGAGCCCTACCAGGGAGCGGCCACCGGTGTGGGGGGCATCGTCCGGGATATCTTCACCATGGGGGCGCGCCCGATCGCCTCTTTGAATTCCTTGCGCTTCGGTGACCTGTCCGGCCCGCGGGTGCGCTACCTGTTCTCGGGCGTGGTGGCCGGGATTGGCGACTACGGCAACTGTCTGGGCATTCCCACCGTGGGCGGGGAGGTTGGCTTTGACCCCAGTTTCAAGGACAACCCCCTGGTCAACGCCATGTGCGTCGGCCTGGTGGAACACGGACAGATCAGGCGGGGGGCGGCGGCGGGGCCGGGCAACCAGGTGCTGCTGGTGGGTGCCCGCACCGGCCGGGACGGAATCCATGGCTGCACCTTCGCCTCCGAGGAGTTAAGCGAGGAGAGTGAGCAGCGCCGGCCGGCGGTGCAGGTGGGCGACCCCTTCATGGAGAAGCTGCTGATCGAGGCCTGCCTGGAGGTGATCGCCGCCGGGTTGGTGGTCGGCATCCAGGACCTGGGGGCGGCCGGGCTCACCAGCTCCAGCGCCGAAATGGCCGGACGGGCCGGCACCGGTCTCGACCTGGATGTGGCCCTGGTGCCACGCCGGGAGCAGGGGATGACCCCCTACGAGGTGATGCTGTCCGAGTCCCAGGAGCGGATGCTGCTGGTCATAGAGCCGGAGCGGGAACAGGATGTGCGCCGGATCGTGGAGAAGTGGGGCCTGGAGGCGACGGTGATCGGCAGGGTCACCGGCGACGGCATCTACTGCATCCGTGACGGCGCCGCGGTGGTGGCCGAGGTGCCGGTGCGGTTCCTGACGGATGAGGCTCCGGTCTATTACCCCCAGATCCGTCAGCCAGCCTATTATGAGGAGAGGCGCAGCTGGACGGCGGCTGACATTCCGGTGCCCGATGACCTGAACCAGGTGCTGCGGCGGCTGCTGGCCGCTCCCAACATCGCCGGCAAGGAATGGGTCTACCGCCAGTACGACCACACGATCATGACCAATACGGTGGTGCGGCCGGGAGCTGACGCTGCCGTGCTGCGCATCAAGGGCACCCGCAAGGGGATCGCCCTGACCACCGATTGCAACGCCCGCTACTGCTTTCTCGACCCCTTCCAGGGCGGGCTGCAGGCGGTGGCGGAGGCGGCCCGGAACCTCTCCTGCGTGGGGGCCGAGCCGCTGGGCATCACTGACTGCCTGAACTTCGGGAATCCCGAAAAGCCGGAGATATTCTGGCAGTTCCGGGAGGCGGTCCGGGGCCTGAGCGAGGCCTGCCGGATCCTGGACATTCCCGTGGTCAGCGGCAATGTAAGCTTCTACAACGAGACCGGGGGAGAGGCGATCCATCCCACCCCGGTGGTGGGGATGGTCGGCCTCCTGCCTGATATAGACAAGCGCTGCACCGGCCGGTTTCAACACCCGGGCGATGCCATCCTGCTGCTGGGCCGGTTCCGGCCGGGGCTGGGCGCCAGCGAGTACCTGGCGTTCATCCACGGGGTGGAGGCCGGACAGGTGCCGGATCTCGACCTGTTCGCGGAGGCCAGGGTGCAGGCCTGCTGCCGCACACTGGTGTGCAGCGGGCTGCTCAGGTCGGCCCACGACTGCGCCGAGGGGGGGCTGGGGGTGGCCCTGGCCGAATGCTGCATCGGCGGCGGGATCGGCGCCCTGATAGAAATGCCGCCCACTGGGGCCGGAAGCAAGAAGCCGGAAGTTGAAGTTGACATAACTAATGTTGGCAATAAGATGCCAGAGGCTGGAGTTGACATAACTGAAGCCGGAGCAGATAGAGTTGAGCAGCGAGAGGACAACCTCCTTTTCGGCGAGACCCAGTCTGCGATAGTGATTACCTGCGCTCCCGCCAGAATACCCCATGTGTTGCGGGCGGCCCGGGAGTATGATATCCCCTGCCTGGCCCTGGGCGCGGTGGGGGGCGACAGCCTGGTGATCAGGCATACCAGCGGCCGGATCATGATCAATCTACCGGTTGGGGAGATGGAGAGTCTATGGAGCGAGAGTATACCCAAATTGATGGCCTGAGCCCCGGCTGCTTGCCCGGAGCGTATGACCAGGAGAGCGACAAGCCGCGGGAGGCCTGCGGCGTTTTCGGGATCTATGCCCCGGGGGAGGATGTGGCCCGGATGACCTATTTCGGACTCTATGCCCTGCAGCACCGCGGCCAGGAGAGCGCCGGGATCGCCGTCGGGGACGGGGAGCGGATCAGGTGCCATAAGGCTATGGGCCTGGTGGGCGAGGTCTTTTCAGGGGAGGTGATCGACCGCCTGCAGGGCCGGGTGGCCCTGGGGCATGTCCGCTACTCCACTACCGGGGAGAGCGCCGTGGAGAACGCCCAACCCCTGGTCTTTCACTACCGGCAGGGGATGATCGCCCTCGGCCACAACGGAAACCTGACCAACTACGGGGAACTGCACCGGTCGCTGGCCGGAGAGGGGACCGTCTTTCAGACCACCACCGACAGCGAGCTGATCGTCAGCCTGCTGGCCCGGGCCACCCGGGACAACCTGGCCGAGGGAATCCTGAAAACCATGTCGCTGCTGAAAGGGGCCTATTCACTGGCGGTGATCACCGAGAACCGCCTGTACGGTGTCCGCGACCCGATGGGAGTGCGGCCGCTGTGCCTCGGCCGGTACCGGCAGGGCTATGCCCTGGCCTCGGAGTCAGCCGCCCTGGACACCATCGGGGCGGAGTTCATCAGGGATGTGGAGCCCGGCGAGGTAGTGATGATCGACGAGCGGGGGATCACCTCGCTGCGCAACCACTACCCATCGAAGCGCGCCCTGTGCATCTTCGAGTTTGTCTATTTTGCCAGGCCGGACAGCGTGATCGACGGCCTCAACGTGCAGCGGGCGCGGGGCGCCCTGGGACGGGAGCTGGCCCGGGAATACCCCTTGCAGGCCGACCTGGTGGTACCGGTGCCGGACTCGGCCACCTACGCCGCCCTGGCCTATGCCGCGACTACCGGCATTCCCTTTTCCGAGGGGCTGGTAAAGAACCGCTATATTGGCCGCACCTTCATCCGTCCCAGCCAGGCCCTGCGCGACCTGGGGGTGCGGATGAAGTTGAACGCCGTGCCCGAAGTCCTGGCTGGCAAACGGGTGGTGCTGATCGACGACTCCATCGTCCGGGGGACCACCTCCAGCAAGCTTGTCCAGATGATCCGGGATGCCGGGGCGCAGGAGGTGCACATGCTGGTGAGTTCGCCTCCGATCCACTACTCCTGCTATTACGGCATCGACACCTCCCGGCGTTCGGAACTGATTGCCGCCAGCAACGACCTGGCCGGGATCACGGCGCTGATCGGCGCCGACAGCCTCAACTACCTGAGCCTGGACGGACTGTACGCCGCCATGGCTCCGCTGGCCGCGGAAGACTTCTGCGTCGCCTGCTTCAGCGGCCACTATCCGATTCCGGCGCCAGAGGCAGGAACGGCGGGATGCGGTTGAGGGAGGTGTGCCATGCCAGTCATGCTTGATCTGAAAGAGGCCGCCGAGTGGGCAAAAGGCTTTACTAACAAAGATGTTACGCCAACAAACATTGGCTACCTCATCCAGTATGGCAAGATCAAGAAGCATGGCGGCAACGGGAGAACACTGGTAGATCTGGATGAACTGAAGGCTTACTATGAAGAGTATTTAAAAAACCTCAAGGATGCATATGAAAACGATCTCGGGAAAGATATAAATTGGGCGCTGTCATTCTCCAACGTCAAGGAAAAGGAAACAACGAAGCACGTCCACCGCTTACACCCCTATAAAGGGAAGTTTGTCCCGCAACTGGTGGAATACTTTCTCGACGGCCATACCGACGCCTTTAAAAAAGAGGTCTATTTTCATGCCGGCGATATTATTCTCGATCCCTTCGCCGGCTCTGGCACCACGTTGGTGCAGGCAAGCGAACTGGGTATTCATTCTATAGGGCTGGACATCTCCTCTTTCAACTGCCTGCTCTCCGAGGTCAAGCTGCAGGGATACGACCGCCAGGTCTTGATAGAGATGTGTCAAGAAATAAGCTGTATCATGCAAGAGGAACATCGAAAGCTGGGGGTGTCAGCCCTTGAAAAAGAGCTGGATGAGATGCTTTATAGAGTTAACCGGGAAGACCTTCCATCTGACTTTAAATACAACTTCACCCAGGAGTCGATAGACGAAGAAAATATAATCTCAAATGCCGTAAAAAGAGCAAATCTTGAATATGAAAAATTATTGAATAAACATGCTTTTCTCATGCAGGGAAGCATTACCGGATCTGATTTTCTTAATACCTGGTTTACGATACCGGTCATTAACCAGGCATTGAAAGCTAAAGAATTCCTTGAAAAAATCGATAGCGTAGAGAATAGAAAATTAATAACCATCATCCTCTCAAGGTCTATACATTCATGCAGACTAACCCCGCACTATCAATTAGAATTACTAGATAACCCTGTCTATAGACCATACTATTGTTTTAAACATAAGAAGGTTTGCCGTCCAATCCTCTCTATGGTTAGAATATTTAACAAGTATTCACAAGATACCATTAATAGATTAACTAAATTTAAGGCAGTGAAAAAGAATATATATTTTGCTCTTATAGATGGAGATTCCAGAGAACTTAACATATTTAAAGATATCAAGAAAATAGACCAAGAATTTTATATATTGCTTAAAAAACAGCGTATAAAGGGAATCTTTTCTTCACCGCCATATCTAGGGCAGCTTGACTATCATGCTCAGCATGAATATGTCTATGAATTGTTTGGTTTAACCAGACGGGATGAACTGGAGATTGGAAAATCAATCTATGGAAAAGGGGTTGAAGCAAGGCAAAAATATATTGAAGGTATTAGCAATGTATTAATAAATTGCAAACAATTTTTAGCAGACGGCTTTCACATATTCATTGTCGCTAACGACCAGTATGGCTTGTACCCCCAGATTGCCGAACGATCAGGGTTAAAAATAATACAAGAATATAAAAGACCGGTTTTAAACCGGACGTCCAGGGATAGAAACCCTTACAGCGAGGATATATTTCATATGATTAAAAAGGATTAATATGTGCCTGGAATCGCAGGATCAAAGTTGAAAACCTTGATGAGGCAGCATATGCTGCGAATATTCTTAGATAGTCATATGAAGCAACAAAATATGGTTAACACTTTAGGTGATAAGGTGATGAGCGACTACGATGAATGATGCTTATAGAAAAGCGGGAGTGGATATCGACGCCGGCAACCTGGCGGTGGAGATGATCAGGGCGCAGGCCGCCTCTACCATAAGGCCGGAGGTGCTGGCGGGCGTTGGTGGATTCTCCGGCCTGTTCGCCCTGGACATGAACCGTTACCGGCAGCCGGTGCTCGTCTCCAGCACCGACGGGGTGGGTACCAAGCTGAGGGTCGCCCAACTGGCCGGCAAGCACGACACGGTGGGAATCGACCTGGTGGCCATGTGCGTCAACGATATCCTGGTGTGCGGCGCCGAGCCCCTTTTCTTCCTGGACTACCTGGCCTGCGGCAAGCTGGTGCCGGAGCGGGTGGCCGAGATCGTTGGCGGTGTGGCTGCCGGTTGCCGGGAGGCGGGATGCGCCCTGATCGGCGGGGAGACCGCGGAGATGCCTGGGTTCTACCGGCTCGGGGAGTATGACCTGGCCGGCTTTGTGGTGGGCGTTGTCGACCGGGAGGCCGTCTGGGATGGCAGCAAGATCAGGGAGGGGGATGTGCTGCTCGGGCTGGCCTCCTCCGGCCTGCACAGCAACGGATTTTCCCTTGCCCGCCGGGCGTTGTTCGAGCAGCGGGGCTTGACGGCAGGCACATTGCTGTCGGCGGTGCCGGGTCTGCCAGAGCCGGGCCGGCACACGCTGGGAGAGGAACTGCTGACGCCGACCAGGATCTACGTGAAGAGCGTGCTGGCGCTCAGGGACCGGTTTGCAGCGGCGCCGGTTGTCAAGGGCGCTGCCCATATCACCGGCGGGGGAATGATCGAGAATGTGCCGCGGGTGCTGCCGGATGGCCTGGGAGCGGCGGTGCATAGAGGCAGTTGGCCGGTGCCGCCGGTGTTCAATCTGATCCAGGAAGAGGACGGGATCAAGCGCATTGCCGATGAGGAGATGCACCGGGTGTTCAATATGGGGATCGGAATGGTGCTGATCGTGGACCGGGAGGCGATGGTGGATGCGTCCGCAGTCCTGTCAGGCATGGGCGAGCAGGTTTACGAGATTGGCGAGGTCCGCCCCGGCGAGGGCGTTGTCTATATAGAGGATTAGCAGCGGGTGAACGGCGCCTCAGGTTAAGCCCTCCGTGAAATTGCGGGGCCGGGAAGGAACAGTGAGATGGATCGGAAAAAAGAGCTGAAACAACTGTATAAGGAGCAGGATACCCCGATGGGGGTCTACCAGATCAGAAACACGGGCAACCAGAAGATCTACATCGCCAGCAGCGCCAACCTGAACGCCATGAACGGCCAGAGATTCCAGTTGGAGTCGGGGCTCCATCGCAATAAGAAGCTGCAGCAGGAGTGGCGCGAATTCGGATCGGAAGTATTTGCGTTTGAAGTGCTGGAGATCCTGAAGAAGAAAGAGGACGGATATTTTGACGCCAGAGATGCCTTGAAAAAACTCGAGGCCGGATGGCTGGACCGGCTGCAGCCGTTTGGAGATCGTGGATATAATGAAGACAGGACCCGGGGGTGAGTGCATTGGAGCCGTTGCGGCTGGCGGTGCTGGTCTCCGGGCGGGGGAGCAACCTGAAGGCGATCCTGGAGGCCGTCGCCGGGGGTGCGCTGGATGTGTTGGTGGTGGGGGTCTTCAGCGACCGGGCGGAACCGCCCGCATTTGAATGGGCGCGCCAGTACGGGGTTCCTGTGTTTTCAGTGATCCCGTCAGCCGCCGAGAGCCGTTCCGCCTATGGCCTCCGGCTGGCCGGCGAGGTGCAGGGCGTCCGTCCGCAGGTGGTGGCATTGGCCGGCTTCATGCGGGTGCTGTCGCCGGTCTTCCTGGGCGCATTCCCGGACCGGGTGATCAACATCCACCCTGCCTTGCTGCCCTCTTTTCGGGGAGATGACGCCCAGCGTCAGGCAATCGAGGCGGGGGTGCGCTTCAGCGGCTGCACGGTGCACTTTGTGGATGAGGGCACGGACACGGGTCCGGTCATCCTGCAGTCGGTGGCGCCCGTCTACCAGGACGATACGGCGGACACGCTGTCTGATCGCATCCTGGTCAAGGAGCACCGGACCTATCCGGCCGCACTCCAGCTTCTGGCGGAGGGACGGCTGCAGGTCAAAGGACGGAGGGTTTTGATCGATTGGGACGGCCGCCCAGATCGCTTGCCCAGAGATAGCGTCCGGGAGTGGCAGGAGATCAGGGATAGTAATGAAGCATCCTTGAACAGGCCGGTCTAACAATTGACCACAGATGACTAACCCGCTCCTCCGCGTCCAGGCCTACGACCTGGACCGAAGAATGCGGAGTGCATGAAGCCAAGACCCAGTTGAAGAACTGAAAGCGTTGCCCTAAAGGTCAGATGAGAGGTGGTTCTTGTGGAGCGGACTAGGCAGGCCCTGATCAGCGTTTCAGACAAACAGGGGATAGTTGAATTTGCCAGGGAGCTAGCCGGGTTGGGCTGGCGCCTGATCTCCACCGGGGGAACGGCCAGGGCTTTGGAGCAGGCCGGGGTGCCGGTGCAAAAAGTGGAGGACCGTACCGGGTTTCCGGAGATCATGGATGGGCGGGTCAAGACCCTGCACCCCAAGGTGCATGCCGGAATCCTGGCGCGGCTGCCGCAGGACGAGGCCCAGTTGGCCGAACTGGCGATCGAGCCGATCGACCTGGTGGTGGTGAACCTCTACCCGTTCCGGGAGACCGTTGCCCAAAGCGGCGTCACCCTGGAGCAGGCCTTAGAGCAGATCGACATCGGTGGCCCCTCCATGCTGCGGGCTGCGGCCAAGAACTTCGCCAGGGTGACGGTGGTGGTCAACCCGGAGCGCTACCCGGAGGTGATCGCCGAACTGCGGGAGCAAGGCGGCACCAGCCCGGAGACGCGGCTGGAGCTGGCCCGGGAGGCCTTCTGGCACACCACTGTCTATGATGCCGCCATTGCCAACTACCTGTACGGAGTCAACGTGGCCGAAACTGATGCTCTGGCTGATGGACACGGAAAAGAAGGCCTTGGCTTTGCCAATGCCTATAAGAATCGAACCACCCTCGCAAGCGGCGGCGCCTGGTCCTCGCCCGCGAACGGGCACCCGCCGGATGTGACCTTTCCTCTCCGGCTGGCACTGCCCCTGGCCAAACTGACCGGTCTCCGCTATGGGGAGAACCCTCACCAACAGGCCGCCTTCTACCGGGACGAGACCGGTTCGCCGTATGGCCTGGCCGGAGCCCGCCAACTCCAAGGGCTGGAACTCTCATGCAACAACATTCTCGATCTGGATGCCGCCCTGCGGATCGCCTCGGAGTTCGAGGCAGTCGCGGCGGTGGTGATCAAGCATAACAAGCCTTCCGGAGTGGCCTGCGCCCTGTCGCTGGCCGAGGCTTTCAAGAAGGCCCGGGATGCTGATGCGGTGGCCGCCTACGGCGGGATCGTCGGCCTGAACAGGGCGGTCGATCTGGCTACGGCGGAGGCCATCCGGGAGACCTTCTTCGAGGCGGTGATTGCCCCTGCCTTCAACGAGGAGGCCCTGGCGGTGCTTGGCAGCAAGCCGAAGCTGCGCCTGCTGGTTGCCGGAGAGCGGGGCCTGGGGCAGGAACTGGATTTCAAGCGGGTGAGCGGGGGATTTCTGCTCCAGGAGCCGGACCCGCCCCTCGATCTGGAGCAGGTCTTGCAAACCAGCCAGGTGGTCACCAGGCGGGAGCCCAAGGTGGACCAGTGGGACGACCTCCTGTTTGCCTGGGCGGTGGTCAAGCACGTGGCCTCCAACGGGATTGTCGTCGCCCGTTGCGGCGCCACCCTTGGCATCGGCCAGGGGCAGGTGAGCCGCATCGATGCCGTCAACATCGCCCTGGCCAAAGCGGGCGAGCGGGCTAAGGGCGCCGTGCTGGCTTCGGACGGCTTCCTGCCGTTTGACGACTCCGTGTACAGCGCCGCTGCCGCCGGCGTGGCGGTCATCATCCAGCCGGGCGGCTCGGTGCATGACCTGAAGGCGATCGCGGCTGCGGATGCCGCCGGCATGTCTATGGTCTTCACAGGCTGCCGTCATTTCAAGCACTAGCTCTACCGGAGGTCAAAACAGGTGCGGCTTGAGTTGATAATTGCCATTGTCGTTGTGATTGTAATTTATTCCGTCTTCAGGGCCTCGTCATCACGTTTTATCTGCCCCAAATGCGGCGCCAGCTATAGAACAGGCATTTTTAAATATATCATTGGGCCTCATATAATGAGTAAGCGTCTGGTCAAATGTCCGGACTGCGGATATAAAGGATTTGCAACATCGGTCAGAGACGGGAAATAGGCAGCATCTGCCCGGGAGCCATGCCACCGGTATGGCACAAGAAATAGTCAAGAGGATGTGAAGGGGAAAATATTATGAAGGTACTTGTGGTCGGCGGCGGCGGCCGCGAGCATGCCCTGGTATGGAAGCTGAAACAGAGCCCGCGCCTTGCTAGGATCTACTGTGCCCCAGGCAACGGGGGGATTGCCGGCGATGCCGAATGCGTGCCGGTCAGGGCGGACGATCTGGCCGGACTGCGGGACTTTGCGTTACAAGAGCAGATTGATCTGACGGTGGTGGGGCCGGAGGCCCCGCTGGTGAGCGGCGTTATCGACCTATTCGAGGAGGCTGGTCTGCGGGCCTTTGGGCCATGCGCCCGGGCGTCCCTGCTCGAAGGCAGCAAGGTGTTTGCCAAGGAGGCCATGGCCAGGTATGGCATCCCCACGGCGGACTTCAGGGTGTTCAGGGAGCTGGCGCCCGCACTCCGTCACGTCCGGAAACTGGATGGACCATGCGTGGTCAAGGCCGACGGGTTGGCCGCAGGCAAGGGAGTGATTGTCGCAGGCGATGCGGCGGAAGCAGAGGCCGCCCTGCGCCTGATCATGGAGGAGAGGGTGTTCGGAGCGGCCGGAGAGACGGTAATCGTCGAGGAGCGGCTGGATGGCGAGGAGGTCAGCGTGCTGGCCTTTGCCGACGGTCATACCGTCCTGCCGATGGTGGCATCCCAGGACCACAAGCGGGCCGGTGACGGTGACACCGGCCCGAACACCGGCGGTATGGGCGCCTACTCGCCGCCGCCGGTCTATACCCCGCCGCTTCATGAACAGGTCTGCTCCGCAGTGCTCACGCCCCTGATCCAGGGGCTGTCGAGGGATGGCATCAAGTACCGGGGGGTGATCTATGCCGGATTGATGATCACCCCCCGGGGGTCCTATGTCCTGGAGTTCAACTGCCGCTTCGGCGACCCGGAGACCCAGGTGGTGATCCCCCGCCTGCGCAGCGATTTACTGGAGGTGCTGGATGCTGTCGTGTCGGAGCGGCTGTCGGATGTTGAGTTGGACTGGGACGACCGCCCGGCTGCCTGCGTGGTGTTGGCCTCCGGTGGATATCCGGGCGCGTATGAGACCGGCCGGGTGATCGCCGGACTGGACCAGGTGCCGCCTGATATTCTGGTCTTCCATGCGGGCACCGTGAAGTCCGGCCGCGACCTGGTGACTTCCGGCGGGCGGGTGCTGGGGGTGACCGCCCTGGGGGACACCATCGAGAGTGCGGTGCGGCGGGCCTACCAGGGAGTCGACCGTATTTCTTTCCAGGGGATGCATTTTAGGCGGGATATCGCCCACCGGGCATTTGAGAGGTGAGAGGTGAGATACCTTACTGGTGGCTTGAACAAAGGTTCGGGAGAATGAGGAATGCCGGAGTAGTTGTCCGGCGCTCAAGGTCCATCAGGATACACATTATGTTGTCATAGGTGGTTGGCATCGAGAACGCAACCAATCTCCATGGAGGCGGTGACACCTTGTTGTTGAACCTCTGCGATATTCAGCACAATCCCGAAATCGAAATGTTGATGGTCAAGGTGCACGAATACCTGGGAACGATGGGGGCGATCACTCACGACCAGGAACACGCCCTCTATGTGGCGCGGCTCAGTGTGCACATCCTGAAAGCCTTGGGATACCCGGAGCGGGAGCAGCAATTGGCCGAGATTGCCGGCTACCTGCACGACATCGGAAACGTGGTGAACCGGTATCAGCACTGCATCAGCGGGGCGCTGCTGGCGTTCAATTTTTTGAGGCGCCTGGGCATGCCTGTAGAGGAGATCGCTGTCGTGATCGCCGCTATTGGCAACCATGAGGAGAAATCGGGATATACGGTGAGCAACGTGGCGGCGGCGGTGATCCTGGCCGATAAAACCAATGTCCACCGCTCCCGGGTGCGCAAGGAGGATGTGGCCACCTTCACCACCCGCGACCGGGTCAACTATGCGGCGACAAGATCATACCTGCAGATCGACCCCGACCAGCGGGAGATCTTGACGAACCTGGAGATCGAGTCGGCGATCGTCTCAGTCTTCGACTACTTCGAGATCTTCCTTCCCAAAATACTGCTCTGCCGGCGGGCGGCCAACTTTCTCAAATGCCGCTTCGGCCTGGTGATCAACGGCACCCGCTTCCTGTAGACACAACCTTCAGTTCTAAGGTAAAACAACCGGGCCTTCCATTCCAGGAATGGAGGGCTTTATCATTTACCACAGATGACTGCGGCTAGCATATTTTCACTCCTGCAGGCAGACAATAATTGCAAAGCAAAGCGAAGCAACAGCAACTCCATTAATGACGGCGTGGAAAAAGGCGTTACGGTTGCGGGAAGGACTGAAGCAGCTTGTTCTTTTATCTTTTCCTGATCATCCTGATCGGGGCGGCCATTGCCTGGTACGAGGTCCCCAAGCTGATACGGGGTCAGATGTGGCCGGAATTGGCAGCCCATCTCGTCTTGCTGGTGCTCGGGTTGGCCCTGGCCATTGCCTTGACGCTGCACCTCCAGGTGCCCAATCTGACTGACACCATGAGGGCTGTTTTCGATCCCCTCGGTCAACTGATCACTGACTAACCCGGCCCGGTCCCATAAACCATTCTATTGCCGGCGCGGCGCAGTGAGGCGCATCTGAGCTTCGCTCAGCCCGAACGCCCCGCTAATGCATGCGGGCGCGGGGTAATCCATCGTTCCCCAGCCTTGCTGGGGAACAATCAAGGAGAGAATGCGGAGTGCAAGGCTGGGCCGAAGGCCTGGATACGGGGATACGGCGGAGCGAGTTGTCATCTGTGGAGAATCGTCTCTGGCTCATCCTGGCAGAACGATGAAAAGCAGTATGATAGCTCATCCTGCATGGGGTAGATGGATCGATAAAGACGGGAGGGCGGACTCGTGTTCCAGAAGCTGCGCAAGCCCTTTAAGCCCAAGGATATCAAGCAATCCCGCTGCCAGGAACAGGTGTCAAAGCTAGCGCCCGACGATCTGATCAAACAGCCGCTCTGCGACGACATCGGGGTCAACGCCGAACGTGTCAAGCAGATCCTCGGCAACGCCAGCGATCTGATCGTGCGGGAGTTCTACATTGGCAAAGACAACGCCGTCCGCCTGGTGCTGTTTCACATCGACGGCCTGGTGGACAAGAACGCCCTCAGCGAATTCATCCTGGAGCCCCTGCTGTTTCGCACCTTTGCCGATTGGCACGGCGAGATCAAGCCTGGCAACGCCTTCCAACTGATCAAGGACAACCTGGTCACCGCTTCCGACCTCGTTGTCACCGACAAGATGGATATGATCATCGACATGATCCTGTACGGGGATGTGGCCGTGTTCGTGCAGGGCAGTGCCCAGGTCCTGCTTTTCGACTATAAGTTTTGGCAGAACCGGGGAGTGCAGGAGCCGCTGGCGGAGTCCCTGGTCCGGGGGCCGCGGGATGGCTTTACCGAGACCGTCAGGTTCAACACTGCCCTGATCCGGCGCCGCATCAGGACTCCCAGGCTGAAGTTCGATATGTACGAGATCGGCACCTACACCAAGACCCTGACTATTATCACCTATGTCGACGGGCTGGCCAACCCGGCCACGGTGGCCGAGATCAAGCGCCGGGTGCAGAATATCGAGATCGACGGCGTGTTGGAGAGCGGGTACATCGAGGACTATATCAAGGATAGTTATAAGACACCCTTCGTGTTGCTCGACCGCACCGAGAGGCCGGACAAGGTATGCGCCGCCCTGTTGGACGGGAGGGCGGCGATCCTGGTGGACAATACCCCCTTTGCCCTGATCGCCCCGGCGGTGTTTCCGGAGTTTCTGCAGTCGACCGAGGACTACTACGAGGGGACGGAGTACATCCGCCCCTTCCGCTGGCTGGCGCTGATGATGACGCTGACCCTGCCGTCTCTCTATGTGGCGATCACCACCTTTCACCAGGAGATGATCCCTCCCACCCTCGCCCTGAGCATCGCCGCCGGACGAGAGGGCGTCCCCTTTCCGGCCGTCGTGGAGGCCCTGATCATGGAGGTGGTCTTCGACCTGCTGCGGGAGGGCGGCCTGCGTATGCCCCAGCCGCTGGGGTCGGTGATGGGGATCGTGGGCGCCGTGGTGATCGGCCAGGCGGCGGTGACCGCCGGAATCGTCAGCCCCTTCATCGTGATCATCGTGGCGAGTACGGCGATCGCATCCTTTCTCATTCCCAACTACTCCTCGGCCATAGCCATCCGCCTGCTGCGCTATCCGATGCTGTTCCTGGCCGGGGCGTTCGGACTGGTCGGGATCTTCCTGGGGCTGATGTTCCTGCTGTTGCATATGGCAAGCTTGCGGTCCTTCGGCGTTCCCTACCTCTACCCGCTGGCCCCGGCGGTGCCCGGGGAGTGGCAGGATGTCTTCGTACGCGCACCCTGGTGGAAGATGGTATGGCGCCCGCGGCTGTTTCGCTCGCCGGACCCGAAGCGGCAGCCGGCAGGGCAGCAGCCGCGCCCAGAGGGCACCCGCCTGCCTGACAGGAAGCCAGGTTCACAGGATGAGCCACCGGAAGGGAATGAACGCAGTGATTGAAAAGGGCCTGATCTCCACGCGGCAGGCTGCCTTCATGATCACCAACACCATCATGGCCACCATCGTCCTGTTCATACCGGCCCTGCTGGCCAGGGGAGCGGGACATGACGCTTGGGTCACCGTTGTCTTCGTTTTTTTCCCGACGCTGCCTTTTGGGTACGCCGTCATGTTCCTGGGGCTGCGCTTCCCCAACCAGAACCTGGTGCAGTACAGCATCGAGCTGTTGGGGCCGTGGATCGGCAGGGTGGTCGCCCTGGTTTTCGTGGCATTCTTGCTGTACCTGAGCGCGGTGGTGGTCAGGGAGTTCGGCGAATTCCTGACGACCGCCGTGATGACCAGCACGCCCCTGGTCGTTTTCGACACGCTGCTGGTGCTGCTGGCGGCCTATGGCGTCTACC
>Ga0224558_1001295_pt1 | contig 26623 bp, 20 predicted proteins | sample 714S32024metaG_FD_180682 | JGI IMG/M metagenome (GOLD analysis project Ga0224558, IMG submission 180682) | Peat soil microbial communities from Stordalen Mire, Sweden - 717 S3 20-24 | ecosystem: Environmental > Terrestrial > Soil > Wetlands > Peat | place: Sweden: Norrbotten County, Stordalen... | reverse complement strand
TCCCACCGCCCCGGCTGCGGCTGCTACACTTGGTCAAAATCCAACCCCGAAAGGAGCTTCCTCCGCTACCGCCCAGCCCCTTCCCTCAGGCTCATCCTTCGATTGGAAAAGACTCACCCTCGGCCAATGCCATCCAGGTTCTGGTGGGTTCGACGGAAGCTGCCAGCCTGCAGAATCTGACGAATGCCATCAACGGGGGAAGCGGCGCGGGCATTAACTACGCTTACGGAAGCTCCGCAACCGCCAATACCTCTGCCACGGCAGCGGCTGGGCAAAACACGGCTGGGCAAGACACCGTCACACTCACGGCGATAACCAAGGGTACCGCCGGCAACGGTATCGCTCTGGCGACGACCGGGTCGGCGGCCAACACCTTCGGCGGTGCTACATTCTTGACTGGCGGCACGGCTGGATCGGTAAACGACCTGTTGACCAGTGCCGACGCGCAAGCTGCCTTGACGCTCATCAACACTGCTGTCCAAAGTGTTGCCGCCCTGCGCGGCAATATTGGCGCAACCGTCAACCGCTTGCAGAGCGCTTCCAGCGTCATCAACAACCAGACGCAGAACCTGACTTCGGCGGAAAACGACGTTACCGCAGCCGACATTCCGACAGCGGTGGCCAAGCTTTCCCAGAACTCAATCCTGATGCAGACCGGTATTTCCGCTCTGGCCCAGGCCAACCAGCAGCAGCAACTTGTTTTGAAACTGTTGCAGTAGTACGAGGTTTTGGCACAAAGGAGGCGGACAACCAACCGCCTCCTTTGTGCTATTCCGGAGTAGTGGGCCATGAGTATCGGACCGGTGGATAGCTTTCCGCCGGCAAAGAGTGTGCAGGCAGCGAACACGAGTGTGGGTTCGGGCCGCAGCCAAGCGAGTCCCGAGTCGGGCGCGGCAGAAGAAGCGTCCCAACCCGTTTCGGGAACTATGTCAAAACAAGAAAATTTTGTCGCAAAAACATCTCCCGCAACCGACGAACTGCCACAGGATGTAGTTGAAGTGCACCAGGATCCTGAGGTTAAGGGTCAGATAATCATTGGAGTGTCTGGACAAGGTCAAGAACGTTTCCTGCAAGTGCCGAGCAGCGAAGAACTTACCGTAGATCGCGGAATTGCCCAGGAATTTCAACAGGCGGCGAAACTGCGCCAGGGCGCGAGCACGGCAGCAGCGGGAAACGAAGGAGAAAAAACTCATGGGGATCAGCTTTAACGCGGCGAGTTTGTTGAATGGAAACGGTATCAATGTGTCCGCGGTCGTTTCCGAACTCCAGGCCGCCCAGAGCGGGCAATTGACCGTCTGGAAGCAGGATCAGGCCACGCTGCAAACGCAGGCGACCACGATCGCCAACATCAATACCGATTTAGCCAGTCTGGCGAGCGCCGTGCAAACGCTTTCGGACCCAACCGGAGCGCTGACGGGGCTAACTGCCACGTCCTCGGAGTCGGCGGTCCTGACCGCCACGGCGCAGACTGGGGCAACGGCGGCGAGCTACAACGTGGTGGTGAGCACCCTGGCGTCGACAGGCACTCTTTACACGGCCTCGATAGCGAACGCGACCACGTCGATTCTGCCCAGCGGCCAAACCAGCGGCGACCTGCAAGTGCAGATCGGAGGCTCGGGCGGCACGACGGCAGACATTGCCATCACAGCGGGCAGTAACGACACTCTTACCACCCTCGCCGCTTCGATCAATAAGCAGAGCACGGCAAACCACTGGGGCATCACGGCGAACGTGGTGACCGACGCCAGCGGAGCGCGTCTGGCAATCTACAGCCAGGCGACTGGCAGTCCGGGGGCGCTGGCGGTTTCCAACAACACCACGAACCTCACCTTTGAGCCGCCGGTGGGCGGCACCAACGCCGATTTCACGATCAATGGGATCCCGTATTCGAGCACCACCAACACCGTGACCGGGGCGATCCCGGACGTGTCGCTGAACCTGTTGAGCGCCGATTCGGCCCTGCCGGTGCAAGTAACGGTGGGCCCAGACACAGCCGGCATCACCACCGCCGTCAACAACTTCGTCTCTGCTTACAATACCGTCGTCAACGATATCAACAGCCAGTTCACCGTCAATCCCGCCACCAACTCTGAAGGACCGCTCGGGTCCGACACTTCCTTGCGGGTCTTGCAATCCAGCCTGTTGGCCGACGTGACCTACGCGACTACCGACGCGACTTCTGTGAGTAGCGGCCTGACCAATCTGGCTGCGCTGGGCATCGACATGAACGACGATGGAACTCTGACGGTGAACCAGGTCGCAAGCGATACCCACCCTTCGTTCAGCAACGTGCTCGCCGCCAATCCCAGCGCGGTGCAAAATTTCTTCCAGAATTCCAACTTGACTGGGTTCGCCAACAACCTCAACAACGACCTCAACAATCTGACCTCCCCGACCACGGGTGTTCTGAGCGAGGACCTCACCGCGAACCAGAACCAACAGACCGACCTTACCAACGAAATCGACAACTTTCAGGCCCAGTTGACGACCCAACAGGCGGCGTTGACCGAGGAGTTCGACCAGGTCAACGCATCGCTCGAACAGTTTCCCTTCCTGCTCCAGGAAGTCACCGTCGAGCTGGGTTCGATGACCTCTGGCTCGGCGATCACGGGCGCGACCGTAAACTCGAACACGACCCCGACTTCCGGGAACAGCACCAGCGGCAGTAGCAGCACGGGCAGCTAGTCGAAAGGCGCACGGTCATGAATATCCAACAGTCGTATCGAGAAGCGGCGGTTCGGGGCGCCAGCCCGGTAGAACTGGTGGTGCGGCTTTATGAGCAGACGATCGAAGATCTGCGGCAAGCGGCCATCGCCATCGAGCAGAACGACATCATGCTACGAACCAAGCGCATCAAACACGCGATCCTGGTCGTCGGGCATCTGCAGTCGTCGCTGGACTTTGCCAAGGGAGGCAAGGTCGCCCAGGATCTTGACCGTTTTTATAACGCGGTGCGCCAGAGTCTGGTGTGGGTGCAATTTCATCCTTCGAAACGCGGGGTCACCCAGCTCATCACGGACTTGCTGGCAGTGCGCGAAGCATGGATCGTGGTGGACCGGGCCGAGAGGCCATCGGTCACGACCACGGCCGGCATGGTTCCTTCCGCCGCGGCCGGCCCCGAGTCCGATCATGTGCGCATGGACTGGAAGGGATAATGCCGCCGGACGCGCTCGCGACCTTGCGGCAGGTGAATGAAAATCTGCGCTCCGCACTGCTTCGTCTGCGTCCGGAACGGAAGCACTGTTCGAGCATCAGGCCGCAGGACTTCTCGGACATACTCACCCAGCTGTTGCGGGCCGCGGAATGTCTGCGGCGCCTGCCGCCACATTCCGAAGCCGCTGCGGCGCTCGAAAAAGAAGCGCTCGAATACCGCGGCAATCTGGAAAAACTGAAACATTTCCTGCCCGACCTGCAGGTGCGCCTGCTGGCCGAGAAGTCACGGCTTGAAACCGCGCGAAGCCACGTAGCGAACGCAGCGGCCTGGGCTCTTGCCAACAAGAAGACGCTTTGAAGCGGTAACTCATGGGGAGGCTTCCAGCGCCGATTGCAGCGGACTCACAAATCCAGCCAGATTGCGGCCAATAACATCACGGCGAACCTGACTTTTCTGATATTCTCAAACGTTTTCCTGTTCGAGGTGTGCCGTGGAGCATCGTGGCCAGAAGTATCATCGCGGACGGCTGAGCGCGGCCATCCGCGAAGAGATCGAAACCATCCTCGAAGGCGAACTGGGCGATCCTCGCATCGGGCTCGCCAGCGTCAGTGCCGTGCTCATGGCCCAGGACGCCCGTTCCGCTCGCGTCATGGTGAGCGTTGCCGGCGATGAGGCCGAGGCCGAGCGCACCCTCGAAGGACTCGCCGCTGCCCGGAATTTCGTGCGGCACGAACTCGCGGAACGCCTGCGTCTGCGCCGCCCTCCGGAACTTTATTTCCAGATCGATCGTGCCGATCAATTGGAGAGCCGGGTCGACGAGCTTCTCGGCCGCGCGAAGAAGCGCAGGCGGAAGAGCGCTGAGCCTGGCCCCTGAAGGAGCGGCTGATTTCGGAGAACTTACGGCATCGCTAAAGAAGTAGGGGCGTCGTTGGTCGTCAGTCGTTGGTCGTTCGCGACGACGGGAAACTGACACGGCGCGGCTTTACCGAAGCGTGACAGGAAATGGGCTTTCGGTTGTTGCTCGCTGACGACCAACGACTAGCGACTAACGACTGACTACCCTGAGACGAAGCTAACAGCCTCGAACTGAAAGCTGAGAGCCAAGAGCACTTCATGCTAGAGCGGGTTCTACGAGAAATTCGGTCGCGGGGCCGCATCGTGGTGACTTCGCACGCCCGGCCCGACGGAGACGCCATCGGCTCTGCCCTTGCCTGTGGCCAGATCCTACGCGTCATGGGAAAGGATGCCGAAGTCGTTATGCACGATGGCGTCCCCCGCATCTATCAGAACCTTCCCTTCGCCCATCGCGTCATTCAGACCGATGTTGTTCCCTGGAACGATGCCGTCATCCTGCTCGAATGCGACAGCATCAGGCGCACGCTTCTCGAAGGTCTGGAAAAATGTTTCCTCATCAACATCGACCATCACGCCAGCGGGCGCAATTTTGCCCACATCAACTGGATCGATTCCACGGTGATGGCCACGGCCGAACTGGTTTTCCGTCTTGCGCGCCTGGCGTGCGTTCCCGTCGATCGCGACATTGCCACCTGTCTCTACACCGCGCTCATGACCGACACGGGGTCCTTCATGTTTGAAGGCACCAACGAGCACACTTTCACCGTTGCGCGCGAACTCGTGCTCGCCGGAGCTGACCCGGCGCTTTGTGCGCGGCCTATCTATTTCGGACATTCGACAGCCAAACTACGGCTGCTCGGCGCCGCACTGTCTAATCTGCATCGCGAAGGTACGCTGGCCTGGATCTGGGTCACGCAGGAACAGATGCAGCGCTTCGGCGCCCGCGAAGAGGATTGCGAGGGCCTGGTCAACTATGCGCTCTCTATCGCCGATGTGCAGGTCGCCATCTTCTTTCGCGAACTCCCCGATCGCCGATATCGCATCAGCCTGCGCAGCAAAGGAGCAGTGAATGTCTCAACAGTGGCCGAGCATTTCGGCGGCGGCGGTCACAAATGCGCCAGCGGCTGTTCGATTGAAGGACCTCTGGCGGTCGCCGTGTCCCGAATTGTGGATCGCCTGCACCAAGAACCTGTTGTCCTGGACGCGAACTCAGCAACGAACTGACGAACGCGACCATGAAGGCCAGCGCGCCAACTCGAGATCGCTATGGCCACGCCCTGCCTGACATGCAATGAATAAGCCAGGAACGAATCCGCGAACCCGCACCGATGTGCTGCTGCTAACGGCGTTCTGCGGATTCCTTTTCTTCTACGGTCTCGGTGCCTTCGGCCTCGTTGGCGCCGACGAGCCTCGCTACGCGCAAATAGCCCGCGAAATGCTCGATCGCTCCGATTGGATTACGCCCACGCTGCAAGGCAAGCCGTGGCTCGAAAAGCCAGTGCTGTATTACTGGCAGGCGATGCTGTCGTTCCGCATCGCCGGCGTCACCGACCAGGCTGCCCGCCTGCCCGCCGCCTTCGACGCTGCCCTGCTCATCGCCGCCATCTACTTGTTCCTCCGCCGCTTCCGGCCCGGCAGTGAACTTGACGGCGCCCTCATCACGGCCAGTTGCGCCGCCGTCGTTGGATTTGCGCGCGCCGCCGCAACCGATATGCCGCTGGCCGCCGCTTTTTCTATCGCATTGCTCGCATGGTACGCCTGGTACGAAAGCCGCCGACACATTTATCTCGCCGCTTTTTACATTGCTCTGGCCCTCGGAACCCTGGCCAAAGGCCCGGTCGCGCCCGCTCTTTCCGCGGTCATCATCTTTCTCTTCGTCGCTGTAAAGCGTGACTGGCATACCATTCCGCGCACCCTCTGGATCCCCGGCATCGCCGTCTACCTCGCCGTCATGCTGCCCTGGTATATCGCCGTTCAACTGCGCAATCCCGAATTCTTCCGCTTCTTCATTCTCGAACACAATCTTGCGCGCTTCTCCCATGACGTCTATCACCACCACCAGCCCTTCTGGTTCTACCTGCCTGTGTTCTTGCTGGCCATGATGCCCTGGACGCTTGCGCTCATCCTCGCCGTCGCCCAACGCGTTCGCTTGCTCTGGGCCGAAGGGAAACAGGCTTTGTCCAGTTCGGAAGCGTCCTGGCCGCTATTTCTTCTCATTTGGATGCTTGTGCCTATCTTGTTTTTTAGCACATCGCAATCGAAGCTGCCTGGCTACATCCTGCCCGCAGTTCCTGCGGGAGCGCTCCTGATCGCCGAGTATCTGGCTAGCCGCGAGCGTGGTCAATTCTTCAACGCAGAGGGCTCTGAGGTTTCGCAGAGGTCGCGGGACGACAGGAAGTTGTCGCCCCTGTTCGCGGCGACTCACGGAATTCTCTGCGGACTGCTGATATTTGGCGCGCTCTCCGCCGCATCCATCGCGATGAATCACCACCTGCTGTGGGGAAGAGGAACCTACGTCGCCGCAGCCATTGCCGCTATTTCTGCGCTCGGCATCGGCGTTGCGCTACTGTCCCGCGCAGGGATGCGTCTGCTGCGACCAGTGACGATGTTCGCCGTCGTGGTCAGTGTCGCCGCGGTCATTCGTCTTGCCGCTCCCGCCATCGACGCCACCCAATCCGCGCGTCCCATCGCCCGAAGCATTCGGGCGTTTTCGCACGAACCCGTACCTATCGCCCTCTATCACGTCAATCGCGTGCAGGGATACGGACTCGAGTTTTATTTCAATCGTGCGGTACAACCATATGAGAGCGGAAATATACCGGCCGCAGCTCATGTCCTGGTTGCCGCGCAAGGTACCGAATCCCAAGTCGCCCAACTCGTTCCTGGACGCCGAGTGTCATACTTAACCAGCATCCCGGAGCAGAAGTTGGACTTGTACTGGGTGGGAAAAGAATAGGTCTCAGGTGCCAGGCACCAGATTCGGAAGAGGTAAAAGAACCTCGCACCATGTTTTTCCTGAGACCTGAGACCTAAGACCTTCTTTATGGAAATTCTCGATCTCCGACACTTCTCTTCCGCTGACCTTCGCCCGCTGCTGGAAGATGAGATCGCCATGTGGGGACGCCTGCTCTCGTGGGACTACGCTACTTCCGCCGAGATGATCCTCCGCTACATGGACGCCAAGATCCTTCCGGGCTACGCCGCCATTGAGCGCGGCAGCATCTTCGGCTACTCCTTTTTTGTTTACGAGCAGAGCAAGGGCGTCATCGGAGATCTTTTCGTCCGCGATGGCGCCCGCACACCCAACCGTCACGAGGTCGAAGAACAACTGCTCACACACGTTATCGAAACCCTGCAGCAGTCTCCCGGCATCCATCGCGTGGAGGCGCAGTTGCTGGCGCACCACACCGGAGAGGTCGCGCGCCCCTTCCTGCAACAGGGCTTCAGCCGCCATCCCCGCGTCTTCATGAATTTCGAGATCGGACGGCATCCGCAAGCTTCGCTGCCACCGCTTCCGGCCCAGTTCGAAATCTGTCCCTGGTCCGACAATGAATACCAGTCCGCCGCCACCCTGATTACCGCCGCCTACCGCGGCCACGTCGATTCCGAGATCAACGATCAGTACCGCACCCTCGCCGGGTCGCTGCGGTTTCTCAACAACATCGTGCGCTTCCCCGGATGCGGCACCTTCGATCCCCAAGCATCCTTCTCCATCTTTCAGCGCCGCACGCGCACCCTGATCGGCCTCATCCTCTGCTCACAAGTGCGCCCCGATGTCGGCCACATCACCCAGGTGTGCGTGCTCCCCGAATACCGCTCCGCCGGTCTCGGCGAAGCCATGCTAGCCGCCTCCACAAAAAATCTCCGCGGCCGAGGATTTCATTTCATCTCGCTGACGGTAACCGAGGCCAACGACCGCGCCATTGCCCTCTATAAACGCATCGGCTTCGAATCCACCCGAGTGTTCGACGCGTTCGTTTGGGAAGGGTGAGAGAGGCGTGTGCGCTCAGGGCTCAACAATTGGCGCTTTTGGGAGCGAAGCGAACTTGGGGACTGGCGCGCAGCTCGGCAGCGTCTACCGCTAACCCTTCACGCTAATCTTCGAAAACGACAGCACCGCAGTCCCCGTTGTCGGGCGCCCCATGGAAAGTGCCGGATGGAAGGTCGTGAAAATCAGCAGGTTCTTCAACTGCGGAAGCACCGCCTTGGCGTCGTCCGGTTGCGACAGGATGCGGTAGTCCTCCACCCGGCCGTTGGCATCCACGTAGGCTTCAATCACCAGCGCATCGTCACCCATATTGCCGAGTGACGTGCCGAACGCCGACTGTTCGAGTTGCGGCCCGGTGTACAGCATCAATGGAACGTCTCCGCTGCTGGCCCGCAGTTCCGCCGGCAAGGCAAAGAAGCCCAGCAGCAGACCAAAAAATAATACGGCGCTGACCAGTCCCGCCGTGGCCGGAACCATGAAAGCGTTAAGCGCATTTTCCAGCCTCACCTGCACACCTTCAAACCGCGGTCGGCGATTCTGTGCCGCCTCGCGCGAAATCGCAACCCGCAACTTCAAAGCCAAGTCGGCCGGAGCCTTCTTCGGACCCAGACTGGCAAGCAACCGTTGCGTGCGCTGCATCGCGGTATATTCCCTCGCGCAACCATCGCACTGTTCCACATGGCGCGTGAGCGCACGCATCTCCGACCCGCTCACCCGTCCGTCGAGATAGGGCGAGAACAACTGCCCGATCTCAGCGCAGGTCATCTCATCGCACTTCATGGCGTCACCTCAACTTCCCTGCCCCCACGCGAACCTTCCCGCGGACTTTCTCCCGAACTTTCCCCCGAAATCTGGGTTGCCCGGCTGTGCCGGCCGCTGGCAGGGCGCTCATCGGCGGGAGCGAACAGCCCTAACTCCGGACCCACTTCCCGGATATATCCAGTTAATTTCTTGCGCAGCGCATCGCGCCCGCGGGTGATGCGCGATTTCACCGTTCCCAGCGAAATCGTCAGGACGTCGGCGATCTCCTCGTACGACATTTCTTCCAGATCGCGAAGGATCAAAGCCGTCCGATACGGTTCAGGCACCTGTCGCAGAGCCTGTTCCACGGCCGCGCGCACTTCGCCATGCGCGAACTTTTCAAACGGCGACTCGCCCGGATCGACCAGCCGCGCTTCTCCGGAATATTCGTATTCACCCGCTGCGATGGGATCAATCGGCGTTTCCTGTGCCTTGTGCCGGAACCACCAGCGCCGGCGATTTGCCGCCTCGTGCAGCGCGATGCGGTAAATCCAGGTCTTCAGGCTGGAACCGCCGTGGAAATGCTTCATCCCGCGAAAGACTTTCAGAAACACATCCTGGGTAGTGTCCGCCGCGTCCGACGGATCGTTCACGATGCGGTAGATGAGCCCGTAGATGGGCTGATGAAACTCGCCGATCAGCCAGGAGTAGGCTTCTTCCGAACCCGCCTTCAGTTCAGCGATGACGGCGGATTCCTCAGTTCGGGCCCCGATAACGCTGGCAAGATCGCCCAATGTAGTAGCTCCCGCCATGATGGCGTTGCCCTCAATTATAGAGTCACTGTGGCCCGGGTCGGGAATATAAATTCTTCCACAAAGCTGCACCGGATGACCTTTCCCGCTTAGTTACTTAGACTCCGAAGGGAGCGCCGGAGTTCCAACGGTAAGTCTTATGTTTGCAGGGCTTTTAGAGTGTGCGTGAGAACTGGGTCGTCCCTCCGGGACTTAGCTCATTCTTCCCACTTTTCCCAGCGCTGAAGCGCTGGGCTAAGTTCGGTCGCCCCTCCGGGGCTGGATTCTAGAGTCTCTTCATTCCACCGGATTGCCCAAAACCAGTTCTCACGCACACACTCTTCGCTCCTGGTTTTTGGCTTTTGGCAGGGTGTGGAAAATCCTGCGAAGCGAAGGACCTGCTTCTCTTCGAACCATCCCCGATAACTCGGCATCCTGAGCGGAGAGGGACCCCTATATCCTGCCCGCTCGGGATTCGGAATCACCAAAGCGCGGTTGAGCAAAATGCTAGGAGGCTAAGAGCCAAGAGCTAAAAGCCAAGAGCTTGAATGTCGTCACTTGGTCGGCGGAGCACTCGGCGGAGCGCCCGTCGTCGCCGGCGGCTTGGGTTTCGTCACTTTCTTTTTCGCCGGCGGCTTCTTCGGAGGCTCGGTATCATCCACGACGATCTTCTTCGGCGGCACGGGTGGCGCCGCTGACAGCGTTTTGACCTGGGCGCGCAAACGCGTCAACTCGACTTCCTTGCCGGCGGCCAGTTTCTGCATGCGCTCGCCAAACGCATGACGCGCGCTCTCCAGTCCGTTCATGTCGTTGCCAAGGCTCTGAAACTCATCTTTCGATCCAAAGGCTCCCGCCGATTCCACCACCGCACCAAAGACGTCGTACAGCGCATCGAGGTTGCGGTAGAGCTTGAAACTCACTCCCACATCTTCCGGTGCGTTGTTCAGTTGCGCGATCGTTTCCGGCAGCGCAGACTGCAAGTTGCGCTGAATGGACTCCACGTTCGCGAGCGTCTGTCGCTTGGTCGCGCCGTCGGCCTTCCATTTTTCGATGCGCATCTTTCCGAGATCGGATTGCATACTTTGCGCCGTCTTCTGTAATTGCGTCAGGATGCCGTTCAGTTCGCTCACGGACGCATAAGCAACCGGCGGCTGAGCCCCGGTTGCCTGGCCGGTTGCGTCTTGCGCGCCTGCCGCCGCGGGCGCAAGCACAGCGAGAAGAAGGAAAAACGACCGAACGAGAATATTCCGCGAATTCGACATGGGGCTCCGATTGTGTCCTTAGCGTTTTGCCAACCATATTATTTGACGTGGACTGCCCGAGTCGAGCCCGATTCGCGTTTGACGCGGCGGCAAAGCTAAGCGAGAATCAAGGAAGAGCAATTGCCCTGCCAAGTGGGCCTGTGGCGCAGCTGGGAGCGCGCTTCCATGGCATGGAAGAGGTCGTCGGTTCGATCCCGACCAGGTCCACCATATTTTCTATTACTTACCGCGTTCTCCTTTCCATCCTGGTAGCATTTGGCGGCCGGTTTATTCGTGCTATTTTTTCTCGTTCTTTTTCTCGACCTTTGCCCAGGTATCTTTCAACGCCGCGGTGCGGTTGAAGACTGGACGTCCGGGCTTGGAATCCGGGTCTACACAAAAATATCCAAGGCGTTCGAACTGATAGCGGCCTTCGATCGGCGCATTCGCGAGCGACGGCTCCAACTTGGCTGGCGCGATCACTTCCAGCGAATTCGGATTCAAATTCGCAGTGAATTCCTGGCCTTCTTCAACCTGATTCGGGTCTTCATTGGTGAAGAGCTTGTCGTAGATACGCACTTCGGCGTCGAGGGCATGCGCGGCTGAGACCCAGTGGATGGTCGATTTCACCTTGCGCCCATCCGGAGCATTGCCGCCGCGCGTGGCCGGGTCGTACGTACAGTGCACCTCAACTACTTCGCCTCTGTCGTTCTTCACCACCGTCTTCGCCGTAATGAAATAGCCGTAACGCAGCCGCACTTCGCGTCCGGGCGACAGACGGTAATACTGCTTGGGCGGATCTTCGCGGAAATCGTCCTGCTCTATGTAGAGCACCTTGGAAAATGGCACTTTGCGCTTTCCAGCGCTTTCGTCCTCGGGATTGTTGACCGCCTCAACTTCCTCCACCTGACCTTCCGGGTAGTTATCGATTACGACCCTCAATGGTCGCAGCACGGCCATCACGCGCGGCGCGCGCTTGTTCAGGTCCTCGCGAACAAAATGTTCGAGCATCGCAAGTTCCAGTGTGCCATTCGTCTTCGAAACCCCTATGGCCGCGCAGAAATTGCGGATCGCCTCCGGCGTGTAGCCGCGGCGCCGTATGCCGGAGAGCGTGGGCATGCGCGGATCGTCCCAACCGGTTACACGTTTTTCCTGCACCAGCGTGAGCAGCTTGCGCTTGCTGAGCAAGGTGTAGGTGAGGCTGAGGCGATCGAACTCCATTTGCTGGGACGGAAAAATGCCGAGTTGCTGAATGAACCAGTTGTAAAGCGGGCGATGATCTTCAAATTCGAGCGTGCAGATCGAATGCGTCACGTGTTCGATGGAATCGGACTGGCCATGCGCGTAGTCGTACATAGGATAGATGCACCACTTGCCGCCGGTGCGGTGGTGCTCGGCGCGCAGGATGCGGTACATGATCGGATCGCGCATATTCAGGTTCGGCGACGCCATATCGATTTTGGCGCGAAGCACGAGCGATCCGTCGGGAAACTCGCCTTTGCGCATGCGCTCAAAAAGGTCGAGGTTCCCCTTCGCCCCGCGGTTGCGATGCGGACTTTCCTTGCCGGGCTCGGTGAGCGTGCCGCGATGCTGGCGAATTTCTTCCGCGCTGAGATCGTCAACGTATGCCATGCCCTCGTTGATGAGCTTGACCGCCCACTCGTAGAGTTGATCGAAGTAGTCGGAAGCATAGTAGAGACCGTCCCACTCGAAGCCCAGCCAGCGGACATCCTTAAGAATAGAGTCCACGTACTCCTGCTCTTCTTTCTCCGGGTTGGTATCGTCGAAGCGCAGGTTGGTCTTGCCGCCAAACTCGTCGGCTAATCCAAAGTTGAGGCAGATGGATTTCGCATGGCCGATGTGCAGATAGCCGTTGGGCTCGGGAGGAAAGCGCGTCTGAATGACGGCGTCGCCGTACTTCTTCGTTTTCAGGTCTTCAATGACGATGTCGCGGATGAAGTTCGAGGGGCGAGGCTCGGCGGGCGAGTTCGCGGCAGCTTGGCTGGATTGAGATGAAGACAAATTCGTGGTGCTCATACTCCCTGTATTCTATATGGGTAAAGTGGGTTCGCGGCGACTGGCGTCTGCCGTGCAGCCGGGCGCGGCGCTCGGCTCTCCACCACTGACACATGATAATCTGCGTCAAGAGGCGACGCGTTTTTCCTGAAATCGCGGACAGCGCCCTTTAATCTTTCATGGCAAATTGCGTGCAATGCGGTCGTCGGCTTCCGGGCCTCAGCTTTGGCAAGAAGCTTTGCCAGTGGTGCGTGCAGAATGAAGCAGCGAAGCGCGGCGAGGATTCCCCCATCCAGCGAGTCGAACCAGTGCCGTGGAAGCGGTCGCAGTCCAGTTCGATGGCGGTTACACAGGCAATTTTCGGCATCAATGTCGCGGTGTTCGTCGCCATGTCATTGGCGGTGGGCGTCACTTTATTCGGCGATCCTGCGTGGCAGGAACTCTCCGTGCGCCTGGGTGCCAATTACGGGCCGTATACGCTCAGTGGCCAGTGGTGGCGGCTGCTGGCTAGTGTTTTTATTCACGGCGGCTTGCTGCACATCGCATTTAACATGTGGTGCCTGTGGAACCTTGGCCGACTAGCGGAATCGGTCTATGGCCACTGGACTTTTGCCGTCGTGTACCTGATCACTGGATTGTCGGAGAGCCTGATGAGCGTAGCCTGGCATTTCCCGATTCCCGTCCCCAGCGTCGGCGCTTCCGGCGCGATTTTTGGGATTGCTGGGGCCCTGATCGCGTCGTTTTATCTGGGCGAGTTTTCGATGCCGCGCGCCGCGATGACCGGGATGCTGCGCAGCGTGGCTACATTTGTCGCATACAACCTCTTCTTTGGAGCGGTGATGGCTGGCACCGATAACGCGGCCCATGTCGGCGGCCTGTTGATGGGGCTGCTGCTGGGCGCGCTGATCGCGAAGGTCGCTCCGGAACATGACGACTTTTTGCGCCGGATCGCAGTGCTGCTGGTTGGAACTGTGCTGGTGGCAGGCGGCGGGATGTGGCTGCAGCGGTCGCGCTCCTACATGCTTCATGGACAAAACGGGGTCGGACTTCTCGGCCGGGGAAAGACGGACGAAGGGATTGCGGAGCTGCAGAAGTCCGTGCGCCTGCGGCCCGACTTCGCCCCCGCCCACGCGGCTTTGGCACGTGCCTACATTTCGAAGCATGACTTCGAGAATGCGGCTTCAGAAATGCGGCGCGTGATTGCGCTGAATCCGCGCAGCGAAGACGCGTATTACCGGCTTGGGCTGATTTATCTGGAGCAGAAGCTGCCGGCAAAAGCCCAGGACACCTTTGCTCAATTGCTCAAGATCGACCCTAACAGCGCCGATGGACACGCCGGACTGGCCGACGCTTTGTCGGATCAGCATCGGAATCTCGAAGCGCTCGAAGAGTACAAGCGCGTGGCGGCGCTCGACTCGGGCTATCAGGGCGTGTACTACAACCTGGGCGTCACCCAGGCCCGGCTCATGCGCTACGACGATGCCATCGCATCGTTGTTGAAGCAACGGCAAACCGCAGACGATGGCGACAACGAAAATCTGCTGGCTGAAGTCTACGAGGCCAAAGGGTTGAAGAGTGAAGCCGCGGAGGCGCGGCGGAAAGCGGTACAGTTCCAGGCCGCTCACTAGGATGATATCCGTTAATTCTCGACATAAGTTTGGGTTGCCATCCTGAGCGCAGCGAAGGACCTCGGCATTCTGTTGGCGCGGACGAAATGCATGGGTCCTTCGCTGCGCTCAGGATGACAGTGGAGATTTGGGAGACGCGGACGCACAACCTTCTAGCTTCTCAATCGCCTGATCGATTCGTGCCAAGGTAATTTCCCGCCCGAGAACTTGGAGCGTTTCGAATAGCGGCGGGGCATTCTTTCGCCCGCAGACGGCCACTCGAATCGGTTGGAACATTTGTCCGGCTTTTACGCCCATCGCCTGGGCGGCGGCGCGGAGAGCCTGGTCCAAGGGATCGTGTTTGAATTCCGTTTGCGCCAGGACTTCCCGAGCGCGGGTGAGAACTTTGAGCGCCATGGCGGCGTCGCCCTTCTGCGGGATGAGTTCTGCGGGGTCGTAGGGCGGAAGCTGGTCATCATCAACGAAAAAAAAGTCGGCGGCGGTAAGAACGTCGCGCAGAAGTTTGATGCGCTCGCGGATGAGCGGGGTGATGGCATGCATTTTCTCCGGCGCAATTGGAAATCCGGCGCCGTGAACTATGGGGAGCAGGCGCACGCTAAGGTCGTCGATCGAAAGCCCGCGGATGTGTTCCGCGTTCAGCCAGACGGCTTTGGAGTCGAAGGTTTCGTCGGGTGATGTGGCGGGGAGTGTTGCGGCCGGTTCCTTGAGATTCTCTTTGAAATTAATGACTGCGTTAGCGCGGTTGATGCCTTCGAGCGAGAAGGCGTCGATCAGTTCCTGGCGGGTCATCTTTTCGCGATCGTCTTTTGGCGACCAGCCCAGCAGGCATAGAAAATTGATGAAGGCTTCGGGGAGGAATCCGGCGTCGCGGTAGGTGGTGACGCTGACGACTGGGCCGTGGCGGCGTTTGGAGAGCTTCGATCCGTCGGGGGCGACGAGCAGCGGGAGATGCGCGAACTGCGGCGGCTTGGCGCCCGCGCCTTCGAAAATGAGCACGTGCTTGTAGGTGTTCGAGAGATGGTCCTGGCCGCGAATGATGTGGCTGATGCGGAGGTCGATGTCGTCTGCACAGGAGGCGAGGTGGTAGGTGGGCATGCCGTCGGAACGGAGCAGCGCGAAGTCCTCGATGTCGGCGGCGGATTTGATTTGCTCGCCGTAGACCGCGTCGGTGAAGCGAACTTGCTCGCCGGTGCCCCGGGGAACGCGGAAGCGAAGGGCGAAGGACTCTCCGGCGGCGGCGCGGCGGTCGCTCTCGGCGCGGGAAAGTTCGCGCATGCCGGGGTTGAAGAGCCAGGTCTGATTGGCCCCGGATTTTTCACTGTCGCCGGTGTGCGCGGGAGTGAAGTCGCGGTAAGCCAGGCCTTTTTGGAAGATGGCGTCGGCGATCTGGCGGTGCAGGGCGAGGCGTTCGGATTGCTTGTATTCCTCGTCCCAACCGAGGTCGAGCCAGCGCAGACCGTCGAAGATGGAGTTGACCGAGGCGTCGGTGTTGCGCTCGACATCGGTATCATCGAGCCGCAGCACCACGGTTCCTCCGTTGTGACGGGCGTAGAGCCAGTTGAAAATAAAAGTGCGGGCACTGCCGACGTGCAGAAAACCGGTGGGAGACGGCGCGAATCGAACGCGAAGCATAACTTTTGAGTATAGCGGGGATCGGGGTTTTGGCTCTAGGAACAAGCGCCGCCGAAATTCTTCCGCCGGACCGGTTACTACGGGTTACGAAGGTAACTCGTCGGCAGAAGATCTTGTGGCGGCACCGCATCTCATAAGAAGATACTCTTGGGTACGTTGTGCCCCGGGGCGGGAGCCTGCCGGAAGACACCTGTTGTTTCGGCTTGTCTAGTGTGACAGGATTAGGCCAACCCAGAGTTCCATCCGGGCCACAATTACCAGTGATGAGGAAGCACTAATCGAGGGTTCGTTGGTCGAGGGTTCGTTAAACAATGCATAGCGTTGCCACAGGTCTGGTGCTGATACCTGGGGCGGTGGCCCTGCTGGTGTTTCTCGTCTTCACCTACCTGTACGAGCAGAACCGTCATACCTATTTTCGCGCGTGGCAACTGGCCTGGGCCGCATATACGCTGCACTATGCCTTGAAGGCTGTGGAATATTTTGAGGGCCCTTCCGCACTATTGTTTTTTCTGAGCTCGCTGATGCTGGTGGCCATGGCGATTTGCATTTTCGTCTCGACCCGGCTGATGAAGGAGCCGTTCCAGCTGAAGTGGTATGACGTGGCGTTGACGGTCGCCGGGGTTCTGCTGGCGTATGTGAGCTTGCGGGCGCAAATGGCGGGCGGGATATTCAGCGAGAGAGCGGCTCCGGTGCCGATCTATTTACGGCTGGAAGTGGGTCTGGCGGTGACGCTGCTCTATTGCTCGTTCCATTTTTACCGTTACGCTTTTCGCAGAGATTCCGTGGCGTTCCGGACGCTCGCGTTTTCGCTGGCGCTGTGGGCGGCGCTGATGTTCGCGGGACAGATGCGTCAGCCTTTCCTCGAGGTTGTTGGCCAGCTAGGAGGTTTCCTGGGGCCGATTCCGCAGATGCTGCTGGCCATGGCGATGGTGATGGTGCTGTTTGAAAACGAGCGCAACGCCGTGCAGGAAAACGCGCTGGCGTTCTCTACGCTGGGCGTCGATCCGCGCGGGTGGTTCTCGGCCTCCGACCTGGAACCCAGCTTGCAGACTTTTGTGGAGAGGTTAGTGGCGCCCCTGCCTTCGCGCCGCGCCGTCTTTTTTGTTTCCCAGCAGTGGCGCGGCACCTTGCCCTCGGTACAAAAGGGCTTTTCGGCGGAGTTCCTGGAAAAGCTGCAAAAGACGCAGGCCGGGGATTATATTGCCGAGCTTGCCTACCGGCGCGGGGGGGTAGCCACCTTCAGAGGTCTCGCCGAACTGGATGAGCCTTTGCCGGCGCTTTCGGGAGGAAAGTTCGAGGCCTGCAAGCAAACGCTCCTGGCCGAGGGAATCACCGACTTGATGGCAGTGAGCCTGCAGACGCGCGAGCACAACTTCGGAGTCCTTCTGTTTCCGCACGCGGAAAAGCGGATGTTCGGTTCTTCGAATCTGCGCCTGCTGATCGGGCTGGCGCTGCAGATCGGGCTGACCCTCGAAAACTATGTCGTAATGCACGAAGCGCAGCGCCGCACCAAAGAATACGAGCTTCTCACCGAAATCGGGCAGGCCATCAGTTCTCATCTCGACCAGGACGAGGTGTTGCGCACGGTGCATGTGGAGTTGGGCCAGATTTTCGACACCAGCACCTTCTATATCGCGTTTCAGGAAGAGGATGAGATCCACTTCGAGTTGGAGATCGAAGGCGGCGTCGTTCTTGCCAAGCGCTCGCGCCCGGCCGGCAACGGATTGACCGAGTACATCATCAGGACAGGGGAACCGCTGCTGATCGAGTCCGATCTTGAACAGGTGCTGTCGAAACTGGGCGTCGACTTCGTGCCTCCGCCGCCGGCCCGGTCCTTCTGCGCCGTGCCTATTTTCCTCGGCGGCAAACCGGCGGGAGTTATGGCGGCGCTGAGCACGGTGCGGGAATCGCAATTCCAGGCGAGGGATCTCCAGGTCATGCAGACCGCAGCCGGTCAACTGGGGGTAGCGATCGAAAATGCGCGCCTGTTTACCCAGGAACAGCGGCGCGCCCGGCATCTCGCGTTTCTCAACACCATTTCGAAAATGGCGATCTCGAGCGAAGACTCCGAGCAGATGATGGCCGGCATCGTGCACGAGATCCAGAAGAACTTCCGCTACGATCACATCGGCATCGGCATCATGGACCACGCTACCAAGGGAATCGAGATCAAAGCCGAGGCGGGAACGACATCGCACACGCTGGGGCGCCGGATCGAGCTGGGCAGTGGAGTTCTGGGAAAGGTCGCGCGCACCGGGGTGAGCGCACTGGTACAAAACGCCGGCCCGGGGCAGCTCGCCGGTGTGCTGCCGGAATCGCGGGCGGTGCTCTGCCTGCCGATCAGTTACGGCGAGACGCTGCTGGGCGTGCTCAACGTGGAAAGCCGGAATGAAAACGCGTTCGCGCCCCAGGATGTTTTGATCCTGAACACGCTGGCCGATCTGGTGGCGACGGCGTTGCACAACTCCTTCGTCTTCCAGAAGCTGCAGCAGCAATCGATCACCGATGGCTTGACGGGCATCAAGACGAGACGGTTTTTCTGGGAGGCGCTGAGTTCGGAGTGGAAGCGCGCGTCCCGTTCGGGCCGGCCCTTCTCGGTGGTAATGATCGATTTGGATAAATTCAAAGAGGTCAACGATTCGCTCGGCCATCTGGTAGGGGATGTGGTGCTGACACGCGTTGGCCGGCTGCTCGAACAGAAGTGCCGTCAGTCCAACGTGGTTGCCCGCTACGGCGGAGACGAATTCGTCATCCTCATGCCCGAGACCGGGATCGAGCAGGCGCAGGTGCTGGCGGAGAGATTGCGGCTGTGGCTGGCCACCGATCCGATGCTCGAAGAGCACCATATCACCGGCAGCTTCGGCGTCGCCAGTTTCCCCGTGCATGGTTTCTCCATGGAGGAGCTGATTCGCGTGGCCGATGCGGGCATGTACGTGGCCAAACACGCGGGCGGTAACCAGGTATCCACTTCCAATGCGTTCGGCGAAGGTTCCGCAGTGCAGCGGCAGCTTGTCTCCGGTTATGTCGAAGGATTTCTGCAGCGCGAGCATAACGGGCCGGAGCAGCTCGAGGAACTGGCCACCACGCTGCGCAAGCTGTGCGGACGCGACGATGATGCGGGCCATAAGGCGATGAAGGAAGCCGTCGAAGCCTTGTCGCACGCGGCCGAACTCCGCACGCCCGACGCTACGGGACATGGCGAACAGTGCGGGCACTATGCCGGGATTATCGCGCGCGGACTCAACCTCTCCGCGCAGGAAGTGGAAGACGTCGTCTTCGCGGGGCGGGTGCACGACGTGGGCAAGCTGTTCATCCCCGATCAAGTCCTGAACAAGCCGGGCGCACTTACGGAGGATGAATTCGCGCAGATGAAGACCCACTCGCAAGTGGGGGCGGAGGTGTTACGGTCGATTCCCGATATCGAACACGTGGCGCAGGCCATCGAATCCCATCACGAAGCCTTCGACGGCAGTGGCTATCCTTTGGGACTGAAGGGCGAGGACATACCGCTGTCTGGCCGCATCCTCGCCGTCGTGGACGCCTATGCGAACATGACGAGTGGTCGCTCGTTCACTCTTCCCAAAACCGACGAGCAAGCGCTGGCGGAACTGGAAATGCTGAGCGGCACCCGCTTCGATGGCATGATCGTCCGCTTATTTGCCCGCCTGCTCAAGATGGAGAAAGCCTCAACCTAGGCCGGGGTCAGCACCAGCGTCGCGTCTTTGGGCAGATAGCTCTTGCGGCGAAACCAGTCTTCCATCGCATCCCGGAGTTGATCGAGCGGGACGTTCGTTCCAATTTCCAGGCACCCGTCAGCCACCGGCAGCGTGTCGTCAAAAACGGACGCGTTGGTGAAGTTGCGCATACTGAAATTGTCGAGCCATTTCAACGGACATGGGTGAAGCTGCCCTTCGTGTTGGTATTCCACGCGGAGTTTCCGGGCGAACATGCCTTGATTTAAGCACAGAGTTCGACTCAAAAGGGACAATGACTCGACACGGAGAACGACCTAGCTAGGGGTAGCAGCGACCTGAGGCTCGGCCTGCGCCACGACAGCTTCCAGGTGCTTGAGAGTCTCATCGATGGTAAGCGAATACATTTCGCGGCCCAAACCTTCGCCCGATTCCAGCGCCGTTTTGAGAAAATGGCCAGCGATTTCCTTCGCCAGGGAGTCTGTGATCAGCCTCCCGGTGCGGTTCTTGTACTCGACCCAGGCCGGGTGCGGCAGGGCGACCCAGGCCGGGCGTCCGTCGACCAAAAACTTGATGTCCACCGCATCAGCGTGGCGAGTGGCGATGGCCACGATCAGGGCCTGGTAGAGGCAGTGCACTTTTTTCTTCGTCCAGCGGTCGGTGACACTGAAGTCAGTGAACATAAGAAACTCAAAAGTGGACTCGCTGCTAATTATATCGCTCGACGGGGGTGTGGAGCAAACCGGTTGGGTCCCGAGCAATTGGACTGACCAGGTATGCGATTGGCGGGCGGGGGGAAATCTGGCCGTTGGAACAAATTTAGTCGATGGTTTCTGATCCTCTCATTGTTCTTCTGCCTTATTGAGCGCGGCCAGCTACCCAGCCCGTTGTAAAATCAAGGATTATTCATTACTGCACTATCCTTATCTATGCCACAGCAAGAAAAACCTGTCACCACCGCCCGCGACGAGCGTTACGACGCGCAACGCATCGAGCAGAAATGGACTGAGCGCTGGCAGAGCGATCCGTCGCTGTATGCCGCCGAGGCCCACTCGACGAAACCGAAGTATTACGTTCTGGAGATGCTTCCCTATCCTTCGGGCGCGCTGCACATGGGGCACGTGCGCAATTATTCGATCGGCGACGCGCTGGCTCGCTACATGTGGATGAACGGCTACAACGTGCTTCATCCGATGGGCTGGGATTCGTTTGGGCTGCCGGCCGAGAATGCCGCCATCAAGAACAACACTCCGCCGAAGGAGTGGACGCTCGGGAATATCGCGGCCATGAAGGTGCAGATGAAGCGCCTCGGGTTTACCTACGACTGGTCGCGCGAAGTTACGACTTGCCTGCCGGAATACTACCGCTGGAACCAGTGGTTTTTTCTTAAGCTCTACGAGGCGGGATTGGCGTATCGCAAAAAGAGCAAGGTGAACTGGTGTCCGGAGTGCGCCACCGTGCTGGCGAACGAGCAGGTGGTGGGCGGAATGTGCTGGCGGCATGAAGACACTCCAGTCGAGCAGCGCGAACTGGAACAGTGGTTTTTGCGGATCACGAAGTACGCGGACGAGTTGCTGCGCGATCTCGACAAGCTGCAGGGCTGGCCGGAAAAAGTCCGCATTATGCAGCAGAACTGGATCGGACGCAGCGAAGGCACACTGGTGGACTTCGATCTGGGCGGAACGGTGGGGCCGGCGGGGTCGACGATCACGGTGTTCACTACACGCGTGGATACGATCTATGGCGCGACCTCGCTGCAGTTGGCGCCCGAGCATCCGATCATCGCGGACATAATCGCCCGCGATGCGGCGCTGCGCGCCAAGGTGGAAGAGTTGATTGCCGAGCAGCGCCGGGCGAAAGAAGCGGGCGATATTGGCGACATCGAGAAGCATGGCGTGTTCACCGGACGCTACGCGAAGAATCCTTATAACGGCGAAGTTGTGCCGGTCTGGGTGGCGAACTACATCCTGATGGACTACGGTACGGGCGCGATCATGAGCGTGCCGGCGCACGATGAGCGCGATTACGAATTCGCCAGAAAGTACAAGCTGCAAATCCGGGTGGTGATTTTGCCGGCGAGCACCGACCCGGAAGAAACGATGACGGCTCCCCCGCTTCCCTTCACAACCATGGACGGGGTCCTGGTGAACTCAGGCGAGTTCACCGGACTGAGCTGCGACGAAGCGATCGCGAAGATGTCGGCGCGCGCCCAAGAAAAGAAATTCGGCAAGGCGACAGTTACATTCCGGATCAAAGATTGGGGCATATCGCGGCAGCGCTATTGGGGAACGCCGATTCCCATGGTGTACTGCGACAAAGACGGCGTGGTGCCGATCGCGGAGAAAGACTTGCCGGTGATTCTTCCGGACAGAGTGCAGGTCACGCTTTCGGGCGGATCGCCGTTAATGAACGTGCCGGAGTTCCTAAACACGACTTGTCCGAAGTGTGGCGGCCCGGCGCGGCGCGAGACCGACACCATGGATACGTTCGTCGATTCGTCATGGTACTTCTACCGCTACGCCGACGCCCGGAATGACAAGGCTCCGTTTGACAGCGCAACCATTGCGTACTGGTTTCCGATTGATCAATACATTGGCGGCGTGGAGCATGCCATTCTCCACCTAATTTATTCGCGCTTCTGGACGAAGTTCATGCGCGACATGGGCCTGGTGAAAAACGACGAGCCCATCGCGCGCTTGTTCACGCAGGGAATGGTGATCAAAGACGGCGCGAAGATGTCGAAGAACCTGGGGAACGTGGTGTCGCCGGATGAGATGGTGGCGCGCTACGGGGCGGATGCGACGCGGCTGTACAGCTTGTTCGCCGCGCCCCCGGATCGCGATCTGGACTGGCAGGAATCGGGGATCGAAGGCATTCAGCGTTTCCTGGGGCGAGTGTATCGTTTCTACCTGCGTAATTCTCCTGTAGAGACGCGGCTTGCCGCGTCTCCCGCGGCGGAGACGGGGCAAGCCCCGTCTCTACGGGGCGAGTCGTTATCACCCGAAGCGCGAGCCATCCAGCGCAAGCTGCATCAGACCATTAAGCGCGTCAGCGACGACTTCCAGGGGCGCTGGCACTTCAACACCTGCATCTCGGCCATCATGGAACTGGTGAACGAAGTTTATGGAGCGGAGGAGGCGATTGCTGGCGGGCGAGTTCCCTCTTCGCTGATCTTGGACGTGCAGCGCAACATCGCTTTGCTGCTGGCGCCCATGGCTCCCTATCTGGCGCACGAATTGTGGGAGATGGCCGGCGAGACGCGCAACCTGCTGAAAGCTCCGTGGCCGCAGTACGATGCGGCGTTGGCGGCGGAAGACGAAATCGAGATTCCCGTGCAGGTTAACGGGAAGCTGCGCAGCGTGGTGATTGTGCCTGCGGGCGCGACCGACGATCAGGTCGAGCAGGCTGCGCTTGCGGACGAAAAAGTGAAGGCGGCAATCACAGGAAAGCAGATTGTGAAGAAGATTGTGGTGCCGGGAAAGCTTGTGAATATCGTGGTGCGATAAGGTGCGATAACCACAGGGGACACAGGGAAACACAGAGGACTTCGCCTTCCGCTGTGTTCCTCGGAGCCTGCCCTGAGCGAAGTCGAAGGGTCTCCTGTGGTTAAGGTTTTGCTTTGGTTTGCAACCGGACTGTCAATCTGAGAAACTCATCCGTGGAAACCCAATCCATCGTTGTCCTCGACTTTGGAGCGCAATATTCGCAGTTGATTGCGCGCCGCATCCGCGAACAAAAAATTTTCTCGGTTGTCCTGCCGTTCAACGCCAGTCTGGAAGAAATTCGCAGCTACTCTCCGGTGGGAATCATTCTTTCGGGCGGCCCGTCGTCGGTGTACGACAAAGATGCGCCGCTGGCCGACAAGAGTGTCTTCGGTCTCGGCATCCCCATGCTCGGCATCTGCTACGGACTGCAGTTCATGGTGTACGCGCTCGGCGGAAAGGTGCGCCCGGCCGCCAAGCGCGAGTACGGCCACGCCAAGGTCGAAATCCAAGAATCTGACTCGCAACTTTTTCAAGGATTGCCCAAGCTGCTCGCGGTCTGGATGTCGCATGGCGACTCGGCCGAAGAGCTGCCTCCCGGTTTCCGGCTGACGGCGAAAACTCCCAATGCGGTTGCCGCCATCGAAAACCCCGAGCGCAAGATGTGGGCGGTGCAATTTCATCCCGAAGTGCACCACACGCCGCTCGGCACTGACATCCTGCGCAACTTCGCGCTCGGCATCTGTGGTGCGAAGCCTTCGTGGACCCCCCAGCATTTTATTGACGCGACCGTGGCACAGGTTAGACAGCAGGTCGGCAACGGGCGCGCGATTTGCGGGCTTTCTGGCGGCGTGGATTCTTCCGTCGCGGCGGTGCTGGTGGATCGTGCCATGCGCGATGCCTCTGGGCATTCGCGCCTGACTTGCGTTTTCGTTAACAACGGGGTGCTGCGCAAGAATGAGTTCGAGAAAGTTCAGCAGAATCTGCGCGACAATCTTGGATTGCACCTGGTTGCAGTCGATGCCACCGAGCGCTTCATGCGGAAACTGGCGGGAGTGATCGATCCGGAGACTAAAAGAAAGATCATCGGCAACGAGTTCATCGAGGTCTTCGACAGCGAAGCGCATCGCATCGAAAAAGAAGAAGGCGAAGTCGAGTGGCTGGTGCAGGGGACGCTCTATCCCGACGTCATCGAATCGCGCTCGGTGCGCGGGCCGTCGCAGGTCATCAAGTCGCATCACAATGTGGGCGGACTGCCGGAGACGATGAAGCTCAAGTTGATCGAGCCGCTGAAAGATTTGTTTAAAGATGAGGTGCGGCGGATTGGGCGCGATCTGGGCATGCCCGAGGATATCCTTCAGCGACAGCCTTTCCCTGGGCCCGGGCTGGCGGTACGCATTTTGGGTGAAGTAACTCAAGAACGCGTCGACTTGCTGCGCGAGTGCGACGAGATTGTGGTGGGCGAGATTAAGAAGGCCGGGCTGTATCAGAAAATCTGGCAGTCGTTCGCTGTGCTCTTGCCGGTGATGTCGGTCGGCGTGATGGGCGATCAGCGGACTTACGCTTACACCTGCGCCGTCCGCGCCGTGCATTCCGAAGATGGCATGACCGCCGATTGGGTTCCGTTGCCGTATGAAGTGCTGAAGACGATTTCGAATCGGATTGTGAATGAGGTGCGCGGCGTGAATCGGGTGGTGTATGACATCACGTCGAAACCGCCTGGGACGATTGAGTGGGAGTAAATTTTCCTCGAAAATAAATTTCCCTTGCCCGGTCGTTGTCGGGTCAATGCCGCTCCGAAAATGCCTCGATCTTTCCTGGTCAGTGCCGGTACCCCACCCCCTACCCCACTCTTAACGTTATTAGAATCATGTGGTTGGCGGGATAGCTTTGCAAAGTATTCAAGAATAACGACTTACATGGAAAGTATTCCGGAATAAGGACTTACTGGTTTTCGATCTGTTTCCTGTTGTTTTGACCCCGTTTCGTCCCGATCGGTTTGTCAAGCCCTGCTCGGGGAATCGAAAATGTCAAAGAGCGTTTGTTTCCGGCACAGGTCTGGCCGCCTCTGGAGGCGGGCACACGCTTCGCTTTCACGATCTGGGGATGATTCTCGCATGGCATAGGAATGGTGTCGGTGATGGTGGTCACAGCGCGGATGTGATGAAAAAGATGGCAGCGGTTGGGCGTATTGAGTGCAGGCTGCACGCTTGAAAGTAACTGTGGCGAGGCCTCTAGTATAAAGTGAGGATGTCAGGAGCTTGGATCACACCGTGAGTAGGTTGCTCAAATCGCAGAAACCCCAGGATCGCGTCCTCGAAATTCTTCGCGAGGCCAAGAAGCTCGCGCAGGAATACCGAACCTTGACGGGCAAGCCTCTCGGAATCACTGGCGAGGTCGCCGAATACGAAGCGGCACGACTCCTCGGGGTCGAACTCACGCAGGCGCGCCAAGCGGGATATGACGCAATTGAACACATCGATCGCGGAAGCCGCCATTTGCAGATAAAAGGCCGCTGCTTGTTGCCCGGCTGCAAGCCGGGGCAGCGCCTAGGTTCCATTGATGTCAGTAAAGAGTGGGATGCGGTCTTGATGGTCCTTCTCGACGGGAACTTCGAGGCTCTGGAAATCTGGGAGGCGGGAGCGCGGCGACATCGTCCAGGCGCTCAGTGAGCCGGGCTCGATCGCCCGGAATGAGCGTGGCGCGCTCGCCGTCAGCAAGTTCAAGTCAAAGGCAAAACCCCGCTGGCCGTGCGCTTCGTCAGCAGAGTAACTGTTATGGCGACTACCAACGAGAAGCAGATCTTGGAAAAACTCTTTCAGATGGGGAGCGGTTACGTCCTTAATTTCTCCGATCGGACCATTGGAGAATTTTTTCAGGACGATGTCGGCGTAAATCTGTTTGACCAAAAATACGAGTATGCCAGCGGTTCGAAGGCGAATCGTCTCCGGAGGTTCTGGCAAGTTAGCGATGATGCCATCGTGGGGAGGTCCATCGATAAGCTTCTCGGATATATCGACACTCAGGTCGTCCTGGGGAAGCTAAAAAAAGAAGATTTTTCTCCAGAGTTGATAAGGTTAGTCCAAAGCATAGCTGCGCGATTGCAGGGACGCAAAGCTGCGGCGCAGGCAGTTGCCGAAACAACCGAACAGGATTTCATATCGAAGGAGTTCGGCGCTGTCTCCATTGAAAAAGTCGGGCTCGATTCTGTTGTCAGCGGCATTCTCAAGCAACGAGTCGACGAGATCGGGAAGTGCCTGACAGCACGGGCCCCCTTAGCGGTCATATTCCTCTGTGGAAGCACGCTAGGAGTGTGTCCGAGTATTCAACCGGGAACCACTGATTTGGATTGAAACTCACAGGGTAGATATGCCAAGTTTCCGATATGGGGAAAACTTACCGC
>Ga0224558_1001293_pt1 | contig 26632 bp, 22 predicted proteins | sample 714S32024metaG_FD_180682 | JGI IMG/M metagenome (GOLD analysis project Ga0224558, IMG submission 180682) | Peat soil microbial communities from Stordalen Mire, Sweden - 717 S3 20-24 | ecosystem: Environmental > Terrestrial > Soil > Wetlands > Peat | place: Sweden: Norrbotten County, Stordalen... | reverse complement strand
GTCGTCGCTTCCGTTTCCTCGTTCGCGACCGGGACACGAAGTTCACGCGTTCCTTCGACGAGGTCTTCGCCTCGGAAGGCATCGAGATCATCCGCACACCGGTTCGCTCGCCTTGCGCGAACGCGTACGCCGAGAGATGGGTGCGGACCGCTCGTCAGGAGTGCCTCGACCTCCTCCTCGTCGTCTCGCGCCGCCATCTCGAGAGGATCCTTCGGCGCTACGTCAGGCACTACAACGCGGCTCGACCTCATCGCGGGCTCAGCCTCATGATGCCGATCGCGCGCTCCGAACCGAACGTCGATGCCGTGGTCCGTCGACACTCCGTTCTCGGAGGCATCATTCACGAGTACGAGCGGGCCGCCTGACCGTCTGCACGGGAGCGGACCGCGGATCCGGTTCATCGGCACCCCGTACTGCGACAGACGTCACATCATCATCCTCGCCGCCTCGGTCCGGCGAGGAGCTCACAACGGTTCGGCACGCTGCCCATCAAGTTCACCCATAGGGACCTTCGTCGGCACGCGGCTTGTCGAATGTGGAGGAGATGAGTTTGTGCACCCTTCAGGCTCGCCCGCACGATCCTGCGCCGGCTCAGCTCGGCCAAGACGCGGGCGCCGATGCGGTCCTCTTGCAGGCAAGAGGAGCCGGGACCTTTATTTTCTAGGCATCGGCGATCTCGACCGACCAGCCATAGAGATCCAATGTGTCGTGCACAAAACGAGCCCCGTTGATCGACTCGATGACGGCAAGGACCTCGTTGTTCTTGCCGTAGGTGCGAGCGACCGAGCCGACGAGCCCTCGCAGGCCGTCGAGATCGGGAGGTGCCGTCGTCGCCGCGACGGTCGTGCCGTCCTGGAGGAGCAGGTAGACGGCGGGGCGGTGACTTGAAAAATCCAGTCCAGCGTGCAATATGTGGGTCTTCGCGAACGAGGGTTGATTTCGACGGCTTGATCTAGCCGGGCATCCACCACCGAGGTGGTCCCGGGCTCCAAAGCTTCGGTTCTGACAAAGGAATCGAGCAAAGGAGCCAGGGACCGTGGCTGACGGTATCAACTTGCGCCTGCGAAGGCGCGACATGAACGTCTTTCGCACCATCGACCAGGATGGGCGACGGCCAGTCGTGCATGTGGCGGGCAAACACCCCGTGGCCCTCTGTCCGAGTTGCTCGAGGCCGTCTGTGACGACCAACGGCACCGGGTGGCGCGACGTGATTGATGTCGTGCGGACTGTGGTCGTCACGCTCTCGATCTGCGTGCGGCGCTTCGTGTGCGAGTTCGAAGACTGCCCGCAGCGAAGCTTCGACGAGCGTTTCGAGGGGATCGGAAGAGGAGGGGCATCTGATCGCGCCCTGGGGTTCTTCGCGGACCTGCAACGAGGACGAGTAACAAGACGCGTGGCGATCGACCTCGGTGTGCCGCAGCACTACCTGCGCCTCGCCGTCGCCAAGAGACGCAGGGCCGCCTTTCATCGTCACCACGGCCGGCTCGGTCACCACCTCGCCATCGACGAGTGCAGCGTCCGGAAGAACTTCGTCTACGCGACGGTCTTCTCCGACCCACAGGCCGGGGTCGTGATCGACCTCGCCCCGGGACGGGACGCCTCGGCGGTGATGTTCTTCGCCCACCTTTACTCACAGCCCGAGCGGGCCAGGGTCCGGGTCGTCACGATCGACTGCCACGCTCCCTATCGCATGGCCGTCCGGGTGCTGTTCCCGAACGCTCTCATCGTCGCCGATGCCTTCCACCTGCACCGCCGAGTCGCCTACGCGCTCACCGAGGTGCGCCGGGAGGCCTGGAACACCTGGCGGCAGCGCTCCAAGAGACTGGGCCGGGTCTTCAAGTCGGTGCGCTTTGCCCTCATGCGACCAAGAGACGAGCTCGAGGCGGACACGAGCCGGCGCGGAGAGCACCAACGCATGCTGATCTTCGACGCCACGAACCTCGATCGTCGTCTTGGCCTCGCCTATGAGCTGAAAGAGGCCTTTCACGCCGCCATGGCGATCGGCAAGCGCGGCGACGAGGAGAACTTCGCCGTTGCCATCGACTTGTTCGTCACCTGGTGTCGCGAGTCGCGGATCGAGGCCTTCGTCACCTTGGCCAACACGATCGAGGCCTGGCGCAAAGAGATCCTGAACTACGCCGCATCAAGCGGAGCCTCGAACGGCTTTGCCGAGAGCCTCAATCACCTGCTGAAGAACCAAAAGCGCCAGGCGCACGGATATCGCACCCGGGAAGGCTTTCGCGGCCAGATGCTCTGGACCTTCGGTGAGGTGGTCGACCCCGACACGGGCGAGGTCACGCCTCTACGATCTGTTCCGCGAGGCGAAGGAGCCCGGTGGGTTCAACCTCAATTCGCGTAGAGCCCAATATGTGTGTAAGGCCTCCCTTGGTGGTTGGGTTTCGGTGACATCAACGCTGTCACCAAGGGGCCCCCGTCATGGCATACAGGTGTTGGGCACATCGACCGCCGACCACAGCCCTCGTCCATGGCGCGGTTCGAATAGCCGTTTCACACCGGTCGTTCGATCTCAAGCCAGCCGTGCGTCACTACCATCGGCTTTCCGCTCGTGTCGGTGTTCATTATCGTGGGCCTGGTGCTTAGCTACTTCTTCTGGAAAACCGGTCGCATCTACACGGGAGCGTTCATTTGTGCACTATTCGTCACCTCGGTGCTCCTAACGAGCACCGAGGTGCAGTCGACATCATGGTGACCGCCAGCAGGGATCTCTCGGCCAAGAACCGGGAGTCGGACCTTGGCGCCCTTGGCGGGGGCGAGCTCGATGTCCTCGTCGTCGGAGGTGGCGTCGTCGGCGCGGGCATCGCGCTCGACGCCGCGACGAGAGGGTTGTCGGTCGGATTGGTCGAGGCACAAGACTGGGCGTCGGGCACGTCAAGTCGTTCGACGAAGCTAATCCACGGAGGGCTGCGCTACCTCCAGATGTTCGACTTCTACCTCGTGCATGAGGCACTGAGGGAGCGGGGTCTCCTTCTCGAGCGGATAGCGCCGCACCTCGTGACCAAGATGTCCTTCCTCTACCCCCTCCGCCACCGCGTGTACGAACGCGCCTACGCCTTCGCGGGAATCTCGCTCTACGACGCCCTCGGTTGGTCAACTGGAAGCTCCCGGGGAGTGCCCCGTCAGCGTCAGCTCTTGCGCCGGCACGTCTACCACCAAAACCCTGGACTGCGTCCCGGGCTGTTCGTCGGCGGGATCGAGTACTACGACGCCCAGGTGGACGACGCACGCTTCGTCGTCACCCTGGTGCGAACAGCGGCTTCCTTTGGGGCCATCGCGGTAAACCGGACCGCCGCGATCGGCATCACGCGAGAGGGAGACAAGGTCGTGGGTGCGCGACTGCGCGACCTCAAAACGGGCGCAGAATTCGCCGTCCGCGCCCGAGTCGTCATCTTGGCGACAGGGGTCTGGACCGAGGAGGCGGAGGCGCTCTTCGGAAAGGAGCACCCGCTGCGAGTCCGGCCCTCCAAGGGCATCCACCTCGTGGTGGCGCGCGAGAAGATCGAGCTCTCGTCGGCGGTCGTGACCCAGACCGAGAAGAGCTTCTTGTTCGTGATCCCCTGGGGCCAGCACTGGATCATCGGGACGACCGACACGCCGTGGGATCACGACAAGGCACGACCGGTCGCGACTGCCTCGGACATCGAATACCTGCTCGATCACGTCAACTCGATCCTCGCCAAACCCCTCACCCTCGCCGATGTCGAGTCGGTGTTCGCGGGGTTGCGACCGCTCATAGCCGGTGCGGGCGAGAAGACGACCAAGCTCTCGCGCGAGCACGCCGTCCGCGTACCTGCGCCTGGTCTCGTGGCGATCTCGGGCGGTAAGTACACGACTTACAGGATCATGGCGAAGGACGCGGTCGATGCGGCGGTCCGCAGTTGCCCTGCTGCAGCGAGGGCCTCGGTCACCGAATCGACCCCCCTTGTCGGTGCGAGCGGGGTCGCCGCCTACCGCAACCAGAACGAACATCTCGCGACGCGTTACGGCTTGTCCCTTGAGAGGATCGACCACCTCATCGGACGCTACGGCACGCTTCTCGAGGAGGTCCTCGATCCGGCCGCCAATGACCCTTCGCTCCTTCAGGCGTTGACCGGCGGCCCGGAGTACCTGCGAGCCGAGGCCCTCTACGCAGTGACGCACGAAGGAGCGCTCCATGCCGAGGACGTCCTGCGCCGCCGGTTGCGGCTCGACTGGGAGACACGCGACCACGGCATCGCGAGCCTGGGCGAGGTCGTTTCGATCATGGGTGACACACTGGGATGGACCGAGAGCCGGCGAAAGGAAGAATCCGAGTACTACAAGCGCGTCGTCGAGACTGAGCTCGAGGCTGAACAGGAGTCCGACGATGCCACCGCCACCAAGGTGATGAGCGCTCTTGTTGAACCTCCTTGGGTCTTTGAGATCACCCGGTAACCAACAGAGAATTGGGCCACCGTTCCATGCCTTCGCATCTTCTCGCCATCGACGAAGGAACGACCCGCGCGACCGTCGTCGTCGTCGACGACGGCGGCAGGATCGTCGCGAGCGAGGGCCGCGAACTTCACCAGTACTATCCGCGACCCGGTTGGGTGGAACAAGATCCTCACGAGATCTGGCAGGCGGTCCGGGATCTGTCGCGTGCGGCGATCGCGGCAGCGAGGCTCGCTCCAGCGGACATCGCAGCAGTCGGCATCACCAACCAGCGCGAGACGACCGTGTTATGGGAGCGCGCCACCGGGAACCCCGTCTATCCCGCCATCGTCTGGCAAGACCGCCGCGGCGCCGATCTCTGCAAACGCCTCGAGGCCGACGCCGCTGGCACGTTCATCGCCTCGCGCACGGGCCTCGTCCTCGACCCCTATTTCTCGGCCACCAAGATCGCGTGGCTCTTGGACAACGACGCTTCGCTCAGGCGAAGGTCCGAACGCGGCGAGATCTGCTTCGGAACCGTCGATTCCTGGCTCATCTGGAACCTGACGTGCGGTGCAGCACACGTCACCGAAGCCACGAACGCCTCAAGGACGCTGCTGATGGATCTCGGATCGCTCGCGTTCGACGACGACCTACTCGAAATGTTCGGAGTCGAGCGCCCGATGCTCCCGGACATCCGGTCCTCGGGCTCGGTCCTCGGGGAGGTGTCACCGGACGTGTTCGGCACGAACAACGTTCCCATTGCGGGCGTGCTCGGCGACCAACAGTCGGCGCTGTTCGCTCAGGGGTGTCACCGACCCGGTCAGGCGAAGAACACCTACGGAACCGGTTCCTTCGTCCTTTGCAACACCGGAACCGAACCGGTCGTTGATCGCGGGCCGCTGCTCGCAACAGTGGCGGTCGGTGGGGATGGGAGCGCGAACTACGCACTCGAGGGCTCAATCTTCGCGACTGGCGCAGCCGTCCAATGGCTAAGAGACGGCCTTGGCCTGATATTTGACGCTACGGAGACCGAGGCACTCGCTGCGAGCCTCGACGGCAATGACGACGTCTGGTTCGTTCCCGCGCTCGCTGGCCTCGGTGCACCGTACTGGGACCCTGACGCCCGCGGCACCCTGCTCGGTGTGACGCGGGCGACAACGAGGGCACATCTTGTCAGGGCCGTCCTCGAGAGCATCGCCTGGAGAACACGCGACGTCCTCGACGCGATGGCTGCAGTCGGGCGGCCCGTCACGGAGATGCGTGTTGACGGCGGTGCTGCGGCGAACTCGTGGCTGATGCAGTTCCAGAGCGATGTGACGGGTATCCCGGTCGACGTGGCGGCAATGACGGAGACGACGTCGCTCGGGGCGGCCTACCTCGCAGGTCTGACCGTGGGGATCTGGAAGGACTATGACGACATCGATCGGTTGCGCGAGAGCGGGCGTCGCTTCGAGCCGAGCTGGTCGCCAGCGCAGCGCGACGACCTCCACGCACGTTGGAAAGAGGCGGTTGAGCGCTCACGCCGTTGGGCTCGCCCGACCTGAGGCCAGGTTATACGAACCCTGTCAGGACCAGTTCACAGTGAGATGTCTCCCCAACTCTCGAATACGGGCCTCAGCGCACCTACCGGAGGACGTGGGTTTGACGGTCGGCGGACTGCGAAGCACTCATTGATCCTCGAGTACCTGGCGCAAGCGGCGACGGACCAGCTGCGCCTGGCATCTACGAGAACCTCATGCTCTCAGCTTCCCGAGGCCGGATGAGTTTTCGAGGTTAGCCTGATGCAGGGATCGTGGACGACCTCCGACTGTCGCCACGAGCACGAACCCTAGAATTTGCTTCGCCAGGTCCTTCCCCGACAGCCTCCTAACAATTCGACCGAGGTGCTGGTGATGAAGCGGATCAGGGACCGGGTCGCCTTGGATCTTATGCAATCGATGCCTAAGCTCTAACAGGACATTAGGATTTGTGACATGATCTGTGACACATTCGAGCTGGACTGAGGTGCGCAGGGACATGACGACCCGTACGCCAACCCTGGAACGGATCGCGGCCGTAGGGGTCGTGCCGGTCGTGGAGCTGCCCTCCTTGGACCAGGCGGCGCCGCTTGCAGAGGCGCTACTTCGGGCAGGGCTTGAGGTCGTAGAGGTCACGTTGCGCTCCGAAGCAGGGTTGCACGCGATCGAAAAGCTCCGCACGGACTACCCCGCGCTGTTGGTCGGGGGTGGAACCGTCAGAACCGCAGCCGACGCGGAGCGGGTGCTGAATGCCGGCGCCCAGTTCGTCGTCTCACCGTCTACCAGCCAAGCCGTGATCGAGCTCTGCTGCTCCCGGGGCATCACAGCTCTCCCCGGCACCTGCACTCCCACTGAAATCGATACGGCAATCGCGTGCGGGGCCGAGGCGGTTAAGTTCTTCCCGGCGGAGGCCATGGGTGGCGTCGCGTTTCTTAAGGCGCTCGCAGGGCCATTCCGTGACGTCTCGTTCGTGCCCACCGGGGGCATCGGCCCGGGCAACGTCGCCGACTACCTTTGTCTGCCGGCAGTGCTGGCGTGTGGTGGCAGCTGGATGGTGACACCCGCGCTCCTGGCGTCCGGGAGCTTCGACCAGGTCGAGGAACTAGCTCGCGGCGCGCTCGCGATCGTCGCCGAGGTCCGCGGCAAAGCGAGGACCCTTGCCTGAGGAGATCGAGTTGCGGCCTGTCGGCAGTTGCCGATGGGATCTGGTCGCCCTGGGCGAGATCATGCTGCGTTTCGACCCGGGTGACGGCCGAATCTCGAGCGCGCGCAGCTTCAAGGTCTGGGAGGGCGGGGGCGAATACAATGTGGCACGCGGCTTGCGCAAGTGCTTCGGGCTTCGCACGACCGTCGTAACTGCACTCGCCGACAATCCGGTCGGTCGTCTCATTGAAGACTTGATCCTCCAAGGCGGCGTCGACGTCTCGCACATCGCCTGGCGTCCCTACGACGGGATCGGTCGGGCTGTGCGCAATGGACTCAATTTCACCGAGCGGGGGTTCGGCCTCCGCGGAGCGGTCGGTTGCTCGGACCGCGGTCATACGGCAGCGTCGCAGCTCAAGGCGGGCGAGATCGACTGGCAGCAGGTCTTTTCCGTCGAAGGGGCGCGCTGGCTGCACTGCGGGGGTATCTTTGCCGGACTCTCGGAAACGACGGCGGCGGTGGCCGAAGAGGCGATGGAGGTGGCACGCCGGGAGGGCGTGGTTGTCTCGTACGACCTCAACTTTCGCCCGTCGATCTGGCAGGCCGCAGGAGGCACTCAGCGGGCGATCGAAATCAATCGCAGGCTCGTGGCCCTTGCCGACGTTATGTTCGGCAACGAAGAGGATCTCGAGGCCGCCCTCGGCTATGAGATCGAGGGGGCAAGGTCGGACTACTTGAACCTGGACATGCAAACCTACGCCACGATCTTGGGGCGCGTCTCAGCCGACTACCCCAACTTGAAGTTGATCGCGACCAGCTTGCGCCGAGTCAAGTCGGCCTCGATCAACGATTGGGGAGGCATCTGTTTCGCCTCTGGCCGCTTGATCGAAGAGGAGTTCCTACCTGACGTCCAGGTGCTCGACCGCGTCGGAGGCGGCGACTCGTTCGCATCGGGATTGATCTACGGGCTGCTCACCGGCCGGGACGTCGAATCGTCCCTCCGCTACGCGATCGCTCATGGTGCGCTCGCGATGACGACGCCTGGCGACACGTCGATGGCAACATTGTCGGAGGTCGAGCGACTCGTGTCCGGCCGCGGGGCGCGAATCCAGAGATAAGCCTACAAGGGAGAGTGGACGATGAGCTCAGACGAATCCTGGCTGGTCACGGGCATCAACGGTTGCATCGGCGCGTGGGTTGGTCTGACGCTGGCGAAGGAGGATAAGCGCGTCGTCGGACTTGATCGTAGCGACAGGAACTACCGCCTGCGTCTGATCTGTACGCCGGAGCAACTGGCACGGATCGGGGTCGTGAATGGCGACGTCGCCGACCTCGACCTCCTCGAGCGGACGCTCGACGAGCACGCGATCACCCACGTCGTCCACCTCGCTGCGCTCCAGGTTCCCTTCTGCCGTGCAGACCCGACGGGCGGCGCCCATGTGAACGTCGTAGGAACAGCCGCCGTCTTCGAGGCCGCCCAGCGGCACGGACTTTCGACCTCGCTCAGCTACGCGAGTTCGGCGGCCGTGTACGACGCCGACGGGCTGATTAACGCGGCATCACTTTACGGCGTTTACAAGATCGCGACCGAGGGCATCGCCCGGATCTTCTGGCAGGACAACGGAGTCGCGAGCTTAGGCCTTCGCCCCCTCGTCGTCTACGGGCCCGGGCGTGATCAGGGTATGACCGCAGGTCCCACCCAGGCGATCGTCGCCGCGGTCGCGGGGGAGCCTTACAACATCGCGTTCGGAGGCCGAACACAGCTCCAGTACACCGCGGATGTCGCGCGAGCCTTCATCGCGGCCGCGCGGATGCCCGCGGACGGTGCCACGGTCTTCAACCTCGGAGGTCCGGACATCGCGATGTCCGAAGTCGTCTCCACGATCGAACAGCTCGTGCCCGGCGCAAAGATCACTTTCGACGATGTGCATCTTCCGTTCCCGCCGCGACTCCCCGAGCCCGTCTTCCCGATGAACGTGACCCCGTTCGCGATAGGGATGAGTGAGACAGTCGAGATTCTCCGGCGCAACCTGCAGTGATGACTCTGCCGTGCCCGCTCGGCGACTCGAGGCGCGCCGGCTCAGTCAGCTGCCTCCCCTGGCCGAGCAGCCAGCTGAGGCCGCTGTAAAGGTGGTGCAGGTGAGCGATGTTCTCCTAAGCCGCGGGAAAGTGGCCGAGCGAGGTGTAAAACACGCGGTCCGAGCCCTGCGACACGCTCCATGCGAGTTGCGAGTGGAAAGCCGACGTCGGGCACATGAGCGCCGGGCCGGCTCTTGTCGAGGCCGTCCTGTCGTGGGCGCAGGAGTATGCGCGCGTCGGGCCGCAGGCTCCTAAACAGATAGGTCTCGTCCTCGAGCAACCAGGGGACCGGCAAATCACGAGTCGCCGGATGACCGGCGTCGACGGCGTCGATCGTCGGCTCCTGGGTAAACGGGTGGCATTCGAAGCGCGCCCCGATTAGGCGACCGAAATCGTCCAAACCGTGGCATGAATCTGTCGTGGAATGGATCGCCAGCACGTGGGTCTTGCCCGCGCACACCCGCTCAAGGATCTGACGTCGTTGCTGCTCGCTCCAGGGATCTCCCCGATCGTGTACAACGCAAGCACCCGGCACCGATCGAGCGCGTGCGGGGCCAGGTATTGCACGTCGTTGGTGTGCACAAGGCCGAGGCCAGCGACGTCGGCCATCTCCGCCAGAACAGTCGCCGACTGCTGAAGAACACGATGGACGCCAGGCACTCGTAGCGCACCCGAGGTGACGTCACGTCGTGAGGGGTGGGTGAGGGTATACCCGATCACCCGGAGGGTGAGTGGTTCCCCTGGATTGCCCGGGGCGCACGAAGCAGCGACAGGTAGGAGCCGTCCCGCAAGCAGCGTCACGACCGGAAGTACCGTATTGGACTTCGTCTGCCAGCACACGCTGCCCCAGTCCTTGCTGCCTGGTCCCACAGCTCCTGGCCTGGGGCCGATTCAGGGTGCCGTCGAGGAAAGGTCTCCCATCGGATACTAGGTGTTCGCTCTGCAATCACGACCCGCAAGGAACTGACTCACCCAAGGCAGCAAGGAACCCAAGCTCCGGACTGGCCCTCAGCCGCGACACTCGCACAGTCGCGGCCGGCATGAGGATCCCCTGGCTCGCGACGTCCTGGGCTGATCCCGTGAACTAGGTCTTCGGAAAGATGATCTCGCGCGCCTGCTCCAGGGTTGCTACCGGACAGCCCATCGCCGCCGCCAGTTCGACCGCCTCAGCCACGAGTTGGTGTGTTTGTGCGACATTCCCTTGCCTGTCGAAGGGGTAGTCCTCGGTACCAACGCGTATGTGGTCACCGGCGACGATCGCGGCGGCGAGGATGTCGATCTGCCGCTCGTCCATGATGCTGACGGTGGCGAGCGATCCATCGGGCAGATGGCGCCGCCGATAGAAATACTCCTCGACCGTCGGCGGCGACCATGAGCCTCCGGGCCAGCCGAAGAACAGGCTCGTGAAGTAAGGGGGCTCCACCAACTTCTTGCCGATCAGGTAGTTGAGGTTCCAGATCGAACCCGTGTGCCAAGTCTCGAACTCGAGCTTGACCCCGTACTCGGCTGACAGCTGCGCGTACTCCTCCAACTCCTCGCGCGGATGCAAGGCGTGGGTGTCCACTTCGGCGAAGGCCTCATCGTGATGGCTCGTAATGATCGAGATCATGTCGCCATGGTGTCGGAAGATTTCCATCCGGTCGGGGATCGGCTCGCTGGACATCCCGCACTGCAAGATGATGTCGGTCTTCGCCCGGACCGCTGCGATGTAGGTAGGCCAATCGTCGGCGTGCATATGCAAGATCGCTGCCCCGGCTTCGCGGCATAGCCGCGCCTCTTCGGCCATCTCCTCAGGAGTCTGCGGGTAGGGCACCTCCGGATGGAGCCAGCAGATGTTCGGCGTCGCAGTGATGATCAGCGGCAGTTTGCGTTGCATCAGCTTCCTTTCGTAGTCAAAACAGGCTAAAGAGAAGAACTCGCTCACACACCTAGGAGTTCGTGGGGGTTGTCGACGCACATCCGGCGGATCTGCTGCTTGTCTACGCCCACCTGCTCGTCTACGAGCAACAATGTTCCGCAGCTGCGCCAGCCCGCCGGACCCAACGAACGCCTCGTCGTAGTCGCGAACAACGTCGGATACGTCGATATGCGTTCGTCGTCAACGTGCACGATGGAACGCTCCGTGGCGGCGCTGCTGCACATCAGCTTCATGGCCGCGCCTCGATCTCATCGCGTGTGACCGCCGAGAGGTCGATCACCGACTCGCTACTTCGGATGGACTCGTAGACGGCCTCGACGATGCGGACCGCGTACACCGGGTCACGCGAGTCGATTAGCGGTGCCCGCTTCTCAAGGAGCGACATGATGAAGTCCTTGACCTCGAACAGGACGGACTCGAAGTGCCAACCGCCAGGATGCCACGCGTCGGGTCCGAACGGGACATCGATCGCCTGCCCGTAGTAGTCGTGTTGGCCCTTGAAGAGCTTGACAACCGGATTCGACATCTGGTCAATGAGGATTCCGCCTGTTGTGCCGTACAGTTCTAGTCGTTCGCTGTGCGGTATCTCGGACACCGAGGTGAACGTCGACGAGAAGTGAGCACCGCTCTTGAGCGATCCGGTCACCTCCGCGGTGTCTTCGATTTCGTTGGCGATGTTGAGTAACTTCTTCCCAACCCCTCGGACAGAAGCGAACTCGCCGAGCAGCCAGGAGATGAGGTAGAAGGAGTGCGCCCCGGTGTCGAGCACGAGTCCCCCGCCGAGTTCGAACTTAGTACGCCAGTTCCCCGGTTGGGAGAGATGTTCCTTCTCATTGGAGCGAAGCTCGGTACGGACGTGGATAACGTCACCGATAGCGTCCTCGGCCAGCAGTTTTGCGGCGGCCTGGTACGCGTGCATGTAGCGGGAGTTCTCGGCGATCATGAAGTGCACTCCGACCTTTTGCGCTGTGCGGTAGATCTCCACCGCACCGGCGTAACTCGGTGCGGCCGGCTTCTCGAGAATGAGGTGCTTGCCGGCGGACAATGCCTTGGTCGCGGTCTCCACATGGAGGAAATGCGGCAGGATCAGGTCGACGATGTCGATCTCAGGGTCGCTGAGCAACGCGTCGAGGTCTGTAGTCGAGCGTGCGCGGAACTCAGCAGCGAAGGCCGATGCGAGCGACTCGTTGACATCGCACACGGCCGTCAGCTCTACGATATCGCCGAGCTGTTGGTAGGCGATGGCGTGGGTTCGTGCGATCAGGCCAAGGCCGGCGATGCCGACGCGCAGTTTGCGCTCAGGCATGGATTGCTCCTCTTGTTGGTGGGTTTGACGGAGCGAGATATTCCTGCATTCAGGCGTCAGCCCTTCAGGGCCCCGGCAAGAACGTCGGCGCCGTAGCGGCGCTGTAGGACGTAGTAGATGACCATGACGGGCAGGGCTACGATGATCGCCGCGGCACAGGTGAACTGGTAGTTGCTGCCGTACTGCGCGCCGACGAAGAAATTCAGCGCGGCCGGTGCCATCTCTCGTGACGGGCTCTCGATCATCACAATCGCAAGCAGCAGATTGTTCCACGTCCAGATGAATAGGATCACGGCGAGTGCGAAGATCGGCGATCTGGCCGTAGGCACGATGATCCGCCAGAGGGTCTGCCACCTGTTGGCGCCGTCCGTGCGGGCTGACTCGAAAAGTTCGCGGGGAAACCCGCGGAAGAACGAGCTCATCCAGAACGTCCCGAACGCCATCGAGCCACCTATGTCCGGCAGGATCATCGACCAGTACGTGTCCAGGAGGTTGAGCTTTCTGAACTCGAAGTACAGCGGAATGATGGTCGCTTCGTACGGAAACATCAGCCCGAGCAGGAACAGACCGAAGATCATCTTCGAGCCACGGAACCTCATGGTGCCGAAGGCGTAACCGGTAAAGATCGAGAACAGGACGGATACCGGGACCACAGCCCCCGCGAGGATGCAGCTGTTAAGCAGTGACCGCCCGATACCGGCGTTGGAGTTGCTCCACGTACTGATGAAGCTCTGGAATGTCCAGTGGGCTGGCCACGCCAGGCCGCTGACGGGCACGTTCGGACCGTTAAAGGCCACGAGCACCGTTGACACGAACGGATAGATCGCGAACAACGCGAACAGGTACAGGACGACATAAGAGAGCGCTTGCTCGCGGCGCGAGATCATCATCTTCCTAGTCCTTCGTCCGCAAGAGCCGGTTGAGGATGAGCACTCCGGCCACGGTGACGATGCTGACCATGACTGCGATCGCCGCGCCCTGGCCAATCTCTCCGTTTTGGAACACGTCTTGGTACATCGTCAGGATGGGTGTGGTCGTCGTATAGCCGGGACCACCCTGAGTGGTCACAAATGGGATGTCGAAGGTGCGCATAGCCATGATGAACGTCATCACCAACGCCACGCGAATCTCGTGCCTCAGCCCGGGCACCGTCACCGCCAGGAACTCACGGATCGGACCCGCGCCGTCGACGCGTGCGGCCTCAAATTGCTCTCGCGGTATGTGCTGCGCTCCGGAGAACAGCAGCACGGTCACGAAGCCGAATGTGGCCCAGAAGGCGATGATCCCCACCGCCGGCAATGCCAGTGAGAAGCTGCCCAGGTAGGCGACTTCCGCGCTCTTCCCAATGGTCGCGCCCACGACGCCGTTCAGCACGCCGTTGGACGCGTAGATCCATCTCCAGGCGATCGCGACCGCCGCCAGAGCGACGGTGTACGGGAGGAAGTACACAAAGCGCAGAAAGCTCAACCCGCGGACTTTGGTGCGCGCGACGAGCCCGACAAGGAGCAGAGCGCCGGCGACTGGCAGCAGGCACGTGAAGATCACCATCACACCAGAAACCTTGAAGGAGCTCCAAGTTTGTGAGCTGCTGCTCAGGATGGACGTGAAGTTCGCCCAGCCAACCCCGACCTGGGGGCCGAGACCATCCCACTGGAAGAACGACTGCCGGACGGTCGCGATGATCGGAACGATGACGAAGGCCAGGTAGAAGGCGAGCCCCGGGACGATCAACCAGTAGGGCATCCCTCCCGCACGCTCGAGGCTGCGCCGTTTGCGCCTCCTTGCGATCCCTGTTCCCTGGCGACCACTCACTGCTGCCACCGTCGCTTTTCCAAGGCCGTTGACGTGGGCTCAGGCGACGCTATTTGTCCGGTGCCGGCAGGCCGATGATCTGACGTGCCTCTTCCGCGGAAGCGGGCTCGCGGTCCATAATCCGAGAGAGCTTCACAACCTCGTCCACGAGTTGCGCATTGCTGCTAGCCAGTGTCCCATCGGGCAGGTAGGGGTTGTCCTCCCAACCGACCCGGACGTGACCAGCGGTGGCCAGCGCGAGGGCGAGAATTCGCCACTGCTGCTTGGGGTTCATCACACTGACGTTCCAGTTGACGTTCGCGGGCAGATGGTTCACGAGATACAAAAGCGAGTCCGGCGTGGGAGGCGTCCACGCGCCACCCGGCCAGCCGAGAAAGAGCGTCGCCCAGATCGGGTCCTCGAGCAGACCGAGCTCGCGGATGTACTCGATGTTCCAGAAAGCACCGGTGTAGAAGCACTCGATCTCAGGCTTGACACCGTTCTCACGGGCTGCCTTGGCGAACGCTTCCAGCTCAGAACGCGGGTGAATCGCGTACTGCTCGTTCGCCGGGTAGGCGAGATCCGGGCGGAAGTACTCGTCGTGCACGTTGAAGGCGAAAGACATCATGTCGGGCTTCAGTTTCATGAGTTCGATCTTCTCCTCCAGGCGCGCGCTGGCGATGCCAAACTGGATGATCGTGTCGCGCTGAAAGCGGATCTTCTCCGTGAGAACCTTCCAGCCATCGAAATCAGTCTTGGAAAGCTGGCGGCCGTCCGCCTGAATAGTCTCCTCAAGGTGGTGGACGCCGTGGTGGTGAACCAGAGAGGCGCCGGAATCGATCGATCGGATGTACTCGTCTGCGATCGCGTCGAGGTCCTCTATCGGCGGCATCGACTTGTTGCCGGGATACGACATCGAGCTATCGACCGTGACGGTGATGATGACCTTGTCCATGCATTGCCTATCCATTGGTGGCTTGAGGTGTCCGTCTGGATTGCCAAGCGCTTGGTAGCAAGGATTCGAGGGCTCCACGCACTACAGTGCGTGGAGCCCTCGACTTCCCGGCTTATGTCACCCGCTCCTAGTTACAGCGGGTTCTTCATGTACTGCAACCAGTTGTTCTGGAGGTTCACACAGTACTGCTTCGGCGTGATCTTCCCGCCGATCAGCAGCTGAGCCTGCGCTTCGGAATAGGTCAGCATCGTCGGGGTTGCCCAGTCCTCCCAGTTGAACTCACCGCCCTCCGCGTTGAGCTTCTTGTACTGCGTCACCATGTCCTGCAGCAGCGGGTTGCTGTAGTGCTGGTCCAAGCTGGAAAGCAGCGCGGCCGGACGCCCGGAAGCGATCTGCGCCGCCACGGCCTGCTTGGTGGCGGTGATGTAGTTCAGGAAGTACCCCGCGCAGTCGGGGTACTTCGTCTTCGAGGAGATCGTGTACGGCAGGCTGTAACCGCCGACCGCCTCATTCTTGCCGCTATTACCTGCGGGGAACAGCATGAATCCGACGTTGTTGTGAAGTCCGGCGTACTCGTCGCCAAGCGCCCAGGTGCCCGTGATGAAGAACACGGCGTTACCCTGCGCGAAGTTAGCCTCAGCATCGGCGAAGGTCGTCGACAGGGCGTTGGAATTGAAATAGCCGTCCTTCATCCAGTTCTGCATGTCGGTCGCGGCCTGGATGCGACCGGCGGTGACGTACGTCGCGCCCTTCTTATTGAACACCCAGTTATAGATGTTCTGCGGGCTCTGGTACCATCCGTTGAACAGCGAGATGTTGTGCAAGGCCGGCCACCCGTCCTCGTCACCGAGCTCAACCGGAGTCAGGCTGGCTGCCTTCGCTTTGCTCAGCGCCGCGAGGAAGTTCGCCTTGTTCTCAAGCGTCGCCGGGTTGGTGATCCCGATCCTCTTGAGAAGCTCCTTGTTGTAGAAGACACCGACGTACTGGATTGCTTGGGGAAGACCGGTGAGGTCTCCTTCGCCCAAGATCTTGCCGTTCGCCGACAACTCGTTCACAGTGAGCGCAGACTTCGGGAACTCGCTTGCCCAGCCATAGGCCTTCTCGTACGGATTGAGGTTTAGCAACAGGTGCGCCTGCCACAGTGCCCCGTCGATCGACCATCCCTCGTTGCCCTGCATGACGTCAGGCGGGCTGTCGCTTGACATGACGAGCTTTATCGTCTCAAGCGAGCTGGTGAAGGACTTGGCGATGACGTTGACCTTCACGTTCGGGTTGGCAGCCTCGAACTTGCCGACCAGACTGTTGAAGCCGTCGAGAATCGCGCTGCCAGCCTCGGAGAACCCGACGTTCAGCGTGATGTTCTTCCCGTACTTCGTGCAGGCTGCAGAACCCGTGGTCACCCCGCTCGAGGCGGCTGAAGCCTGACTGGCTGTACTCCTGGTTGTGCTCGCGCCTGCGTTACTGACACCGGCCACAAGCGCCACGAAACCGATCATGGTTACCGCGGCCGTGATGATACGTCTAAACACCATCACTCTCCTCTTCTCTTCGCGTCACCGCGAACTGGTCGCGACTTGCATGTTGCTGTAGCTGCAACAACTATTTAATGATACATGTGAAGGGCGCTATAGGCAAGCGTTTTCTTTGGTAGCGTAGAGCAGATGATGTTGCGCTAGGCACAACAGATGAGAACTCATTGTTGCTGTGAGCGCGACAATGCAGCAGGATCGATACAGCAGGTTTGCATCAGCAGACCGCTTTAGGAGGAGATCTTGGTTCAGCTCACCGCTCAATCGATGCCAGCCTCGATGTCAGCCGCAGTCCTGGCAAACCTGCCCGCGACGGCCCTTGAGCTGCACTCCCGGCCGGTCCCCGTTCCTGAGCATGACGATGACGTCGTGCTCAGGGTTGAAGCGTGCGGCATCTGCGGCACCGACCTTCACATCCTCCGGGGAGAGTCGTATCGGCCTGACCTGCCGTTCATGCTCGGCCACGAACCGGTCGGAGTCGTTGTGGCAGCCGGTGCGACTGCTGAGTCCTGGATGGGGAAGCGCGCGACGATCACGCTTTTCACGGGCGATGGCACGTGTCCTGTCTGTCTCGCCGGAGACGAGCGACTTTGCCCTCACCTGCAATCGATAACGGGGGTGCTCGTGGTCGACGGCGCGTACGCCGAGTTCGTTCGAGTCCATGCGCGGCAGCTCGTCGAGGTACCCGACAGCCTCAGCGGTCCTGAGGTCGCATCGCTCGTGGACAGCGGCGCTACCGCAGCAAACAGTATCCGTGTCGCACTCGAGGCCCGGGCGGCCCAGGTTCTCGTTGTCGGGGCAGGCCCGATCGGGTTTCTTGCCGCAGAGATGCTGCAGGCCGACGCCGTCGCCCATCAGGTGGTGGAGCCCAACGAGCTACGCAGGGCGAAGCTCGCGGCGCTCGGGCACACCGTTATCGCCTCCTTCGATCAGGTCGCCGGACAATCGGACGTCGTCGTCGACTGCACTGGCGTGTCAGACGTAATGGCGCCGGGTGTCGCCGCGCTCACGCCGCATGGTCTGTACGTGCTGGCCGGCTACGCACGCGTCCCTGATTTCGACTTTGGCGTGGTGTCCCGCAAGGAAGCCACGATCAGGGGCGTTCGTTCCGGCCGGCGCGAAGATCTCGAACGGCTCATCTCCCTGGTTGCCTCGCGCAAAGTCCGGCTACCTGAGATCTCGACGTGGCCGCTCTCAGAGGTCAACGTAGCGCTCGAAGCGCTGCGGACGGGCGCGGTACCGGGCAAGGCCGTTATCATCCCCGACCCGCTGTGGGAGGCATGACATGCGCGTAGCTCTTGACCCGGCGATGCTCGCCACGACCCCGGTCTCCGACCTGTTCGCCGTGGCGCGGGATGCCGGTTACGGCGCCGTGGAGCTGTCCAACCGTCCCGACTTCATCCCCGCCTTCGGCGATGTCGTGGCGTCAACGTCCGACCTTGTCTCTGTTCGCTCCGCCGCAGTCGATGCTGGCGTTGAAATCGCCTCCGTGGCAATCATCCAGGCATGGTCGAATCCGGACGAGGGCCTGTGCCGCCAGGCCGTCGCGAACTGGCACTGCGGCATCACGGCGGCGATGGAACTCGGTGCCAGACGTCTCAACAGCGAACTATCGGGCGACCCGAACACCCCCGTCGAGTGCCGCGGCGCTTTCCTGCACTCGATAGAGGCACTGTTGCCGCGCCTCGATGCGGAAGACCTAGTGCTCTCCATCGAGCCGCACCCTTGGGACTTCTTCGAAACGTCCACCGAGGCACTCGAGCTGATCGACGAGGTCGGTAGCCCGCGAGTGCGTTACCTGCACTGCATCCCACACACCTTCTACCTCGGCGGAACTGCGACAGAGCAAATCCAGAGTGCCCGCGGCAGGTTCGACCACATCCATGTAGCCGATAGCTTCCGTCCGCAGCGCACCATCATCAATCCCCCAGGATTCGACCATCGCATCCATCAGCATTTCGACATCGGCGACGGAGAGATCGACTGGCCCGAAGTCACGGCTGCACTCAAGGCCGTCGGTTTCGACGGTCTTGTGACCGTCCAGGTGTTCGGATGGCAGGAACGTGCAGGCGATTCGTTCCGGCGCAACAGGGAGCGGGTGGTAGAGCTGTTCACTGGCAGTTCCGGCGTATCGAGATGACCACGCCACCCTCCGTGTCCACAGCGGTGAGCGCGCTCAGCGGCACAGCTGACGTCCCGGTAACGCTCATAGCGAGGACTATCCGCACGCTTGAAATCCTCGCGTCCGGACCGCTCGCCGCCGCGGAGCTCGGACGAAGACTGAGTGTCAACCGCAGCACTGCGCTCCGGCTGCTGTCAGAACTCATCGACGTTGGCTACGTCAGTCGAGATCCGGAGACGAAACGATTCGCGCTCGTGCCGTCGCGTTTGCTCGATCTTGTGGCAGGGCCGGAAACGCATGCGAACTGGAACCTGATCATGGATCCGGTCCTCGCCGAAATCCGAGACAAGACAGGCGACGCGACGATCCTCGGCGTACCGGCCCGCCAGACAATGGTGTATGTCGCGTTCTTCTCGACGTTCCACGTCATCACAATCTCTGAACGGGTCGGGACTGTTCGCCCCATGCACTGCTCGGCGCTCGGCAAGGCTTATCTGTCCGCTCTCGACCCCGTCGCCCTCGACAGCGAGCTATCACTGATGACGTACACGGGAGGCACCCAGAGTGCGGCGCACACAGAGCAGGAACTCCGTGCGCGCGTGCAGCAGGCGCGCGAGGACGGATACGCTCTCGACATCGACGAGACTTTCGAGCACGTCCGATGCGTCGCCGTGCCCGTCCGGGTCGGTGAATCACCGGTCGGAGCGATCGGGATCTCCGGACCGGCCAGCCGCCTCGAAGTCCCACGGCTGCGCGAACTTGGCCGATATCTCGTCCAGCGCCTGTCCTCACTCGGACCAGCTTCGACACTCAGCCCGCGATGACCATCGCCCCCCGCGCGACTGGACTGTAGGGGAGGGAAGTGGCCCAACTCATCAAGCGCACTACCGCGACCGGTGAGAACCGCTACGACGTGCGGACCCGCATCGCCGGGCGGGTGGTCACCCGAACCTTCAAGCGCCGCAAGGATGCCGACGTCTACGCGAATACGACGGAGGCCGACAAACTGCGCGGTGTCGTGGTGGACCCGAGGCGAGCCCGCGTCACGCTGAAGGAGTACGCCGGCCAGTGGCTCGCGCATCGCCCCGACCTTGCGGTGCGGACCCGCGAACTTTACAGCTGGCTCCTCGACCGACACATCCTTCCTACCTTCGGTGACATGGCCCTTGCCGATCTCTCACCTTCAGCAGTACGCGCCTGGCACGCTGCGCTTGCTGTAGATCACCCGACAACCGCGGCGAAGGCGTACCGACTCCTCTCGTCGATCCTGCGAACCGCGCTCACCGACGAGGTGATCGCGCGAAATCCCTGCCAGGTGAAGGGCGCTGCCGTGGAGAAAGCACCCGAGCGCCCCGTGGTGAGCACCGCCGAGGTCGAGGCTCTGGCCGAGGCCATGCCCGAGCACCTCCAGGTAGCGGTGCTGCTCGCCGCCTGGTGCCAGCTCCGGCGTGGTGAGCTACTCGGGCTGCGCCGGCGAGACATAGACATACTGCGGGGCGCCGTCTCGATAGTCGTCACTCGGACGACCACGATGGCAGGCAAGACGGTGGAGAAGGAACCGAAAACCGACGCGGGTCGCCGGACGGTTGCGATCCCGGGGAACATCCTCCCAGTGCTCGAGGACCACCTCGATCACTATGTCGCTCCGGAGCCTGACGCCCTGGTGCTTCAAGTGACCTCGCGCGCGCTCGGGATCGGATGGGATAAGGCCCGCCTCCGCATCGGCCGCCCCGATCTCCGCTTGCACGACCTTCGGCACTCCGGACTCACTTGGGCCGCAGCCACCGGCGCCAGCGTCGCCGAACTGATGCGCCGCGGCGGTCACGCGAGTCCTGCCGCTGCTCTGAGCTACCAGCACGCCACCGAGGACCGCGACCGGGCGCTTGCTGACGCACTGGCAGAGCTTGCACCCGTGACGCGCATCCATCCGCGCGATGGACGCGCGATAGAAGACTCAAACAGTGCCCCAGACGCGAAACCAGCCGGGACGTAAATCCCGGCTGGCCTGGTAATTCATCTAGAGCGGGCGACGAGAATCGAACTCGCGTTCTCAGCTTGGGAAGCTGATGTTCTGCCGCTGAACTACGCCCGCGAATTGCTCTCAGATTAGTCCTCTGCTTGCACCACCCGACGCGTGACCCTGGGACCGGCCGGGGGAGACGGAGGCGGCGAAAACGGAGCCGACCGTGGGACAGGTGGCAGCCACCACCTAGGCCCATGGGGGTGCTGGCCTGCTGGCGACACGACCTCGTCTCTGCGAGAAACGTCTGAGTGGGAAGATTGGGGATGATCGAGCGGCCGGAGATCAGGCTGGCCTGGTACCGCTTTCGGGCCACGTTCAGGCACCGCTGGACCGGTTATCTCTCGATCGTCTTGTTGTTGGGCCTGGTCGGCGGTCTGGCGATGGCCTCGATCGCCGCGGCCCGGCGCACGGCGTCCTCGTTCCCAGTGTTCTGGGCCAGCACCAACCCGTCGGACCTGGTCGGCGCGACCGCAGTTCTCAATCCGACGATCGGGAGCTACTCGGGCTACAACGCGGCGGTGGTCAAGGCGATCTCGCGCCTGCCGCATGTAACCCAGATGGAGAGCCAGTCCGGAATCGACTTCCTGCCGTTGCAGCGAAACGGCCGCCCTCTCGTCGCCCCCAACTTCTATTCGCCGGCAGCCGGCAACGGCTACGGCAGCGTGGACGGGATGTACTTCGATCAGGACAAGGTCACAGTGATCAAGGGCCGGATGGCCGACCCCAACCGGGCGGACGAGCTCATGTTGAGCCCCGAGGGGGCTGCGGCCCTCGGTGTGCACGTGGGCAGCGTGCTCCCGGTGGGCATCTACACCAACGCCCAGACGCAGCTGCCCGGTTTCGGCACGGCGAGTGTCAAGCCCCAGCGGGTCATAGACGAGAAGGTGACCGGGATCGTCCTTTTCAACGGCACGATCATCGAAGACGACGTGGACGCGTCCGGCTCGCCCAACAACCTGTTCACCCCGGCACTCACCGACCAGCTCCTGCACTGCTGTGTCAACTACACCGAAAGCGGCATCCGGGTGAGCGGCGGCGCTCGGGACGTCTCCGCTGTCGCAGCCGGGATCGCCGGTGTTCTTCCCAAGGGATTCCCTGCGTTCTCCGATGCCCAGACAAGTGTCTTGGACAAGGCGCAGCGCGCGGTCAAGCCTGAGGCCCTCGCCCTCGGCGTCTTCGGAGCCATAGTCGCCCTCGCCGCACTGCTCATCGCCGGCCAGGTGACCAGCCGCCAACTTCGCCTCGGTGCCGAGGACCGTGAAGTGCTGCGCGCCATTGGCGCAGGGTCGACCATGACGTCCACCGACGGGCTCATCGGCATCGGAGGCGCAGTGGTGCTCGGAGCGTTGCTCGCAGCTGTCGTGGCTGTAGGGCTCTCGCCGCTCGCGCCGCTCGGGCCGGTGCGCCCGGTCTACCCGTATCCAGGAGTCTCCTTCGACTGGACGGTACTCGGCCTCGGAGTCGCGGTCCTCGTCGTCGCGCTGTGCGCGATCACAGGGGTGGTCAGCTACAGGGCCGCGCCGCACCGGAGCGTTCGGCGGGGCCGTCGTTCACTCGATCGGCGCTCGAGCCTGGTCGGCGCCGCGGAGGCTGCGGGTCTGCCCGCCCCCGCGCTCACGGGGGTGCGCTTCGCGCTCGAGTCGGGCAGCGGCCGTAGCTCTGTGCCAGTCCGCTCCGCCATCCTCGGCGCCGCCATGGCGGTGTTGGTGCTGGTCGCCACGGTCACCTTCGGCGCGAGCCTCGACTCGCTGGTCTCCCACCCCGCTCTTTACGGTTGGAACTGGGACTACATGCTGGCCTCCGGTGGCGACATTCCCCAACAGCAGGTGACGACACTGTTGGACCACGACCGCTACATAGCTCAATGGTCGGGGACATACACCGGGCTCCTGCAGATCGACGGCCAGAACGTGCCCGTGCTCGGCGAGAGCCCGAACGCCGCCGTGGCCCCACCGCTGCTTTCGGGCCACGGGCTGGAGGGCACCGGCCAGGTGGTGCTCGGCGCCGTCACCCTGGCGCAGCTGCACAAACAGCTGGGCGGCATTGTGGAACTGAGCAGCGGCACCTCGACCGTCCCGCTACGCGTGGTAGGCACCGCCGCCATGCCGACCATCGGTTCCAGCCTCGGCCAACACCTGGAGATGGGCACGGGAGCACTCCTCTCCTACGGCCTCCTACCGGCCGTCGACCGCAACCCGTTCGACGACCCGATCCCAGGCCCGAACGCGATACTGGTGCGCCTTCGCAACGGCTTCAGCCGTTCGGTGGAACTGAGGTCGCTCGACGAGATCGCCACAGCCACCACCAACAATGCCAACTTCGGTGTCACGGTGACCGGCGTGCTCCGCCCGGCCGAGATAGTGAACTACCGCTCGCTCGGCGGCACGCCTGTCTTTCTGGGGGCGGGCCTTGCCGCCGGCGCCGTCGCCGCCCTGGCACTCACCTTGCTCGCCTCGGTGCGCCGGCGCCGGCGCGATCTCGCCCTGTTGAAGACGCTCGGGTTCACCGGGCCCCAGCTGGCGGCCGCCGTGGCCTGGCAGTCGACGATCGCCGTCGTGATCGGGACGGTCGTCGGTGTGCCGTTCGGGATCGCGCTCGGCCGCTGGCTCTGGGACCTTTTCGCCCGCAGCATCCACGCGGTGCCCGCCCCGAGCGTGCCCGTGGTCTCGGTGAGCCTCATCGCCCTCGGCGCCATCGTCCTCGCCAACGTGGTGGCCGCCCTGCCTGGCCGACTGGCGGCACGCACTCCGACCGCGCTGTTGCTGCACTCGGAGTGACGCTGGGGCGCGAGCGCCTCGGGAGCGCGTGGCCCGCCGTCTTCGACGACGCCTAAGGTGGAGTCACGAGCGAGCTCAGAAGCTGCTCGCCACGGGCACAAGGGCTACTGCAGGCGTCGAATTCAGGGCCGCACTACGAACAGGAGACTGGACATGAGCGAGGCGCAAGAGCACGACCACGAGAAGTTGGTGCACACCCATGAGCACTTCCACGTGACCCACAACCGAAGCCATCAGTCAGGCGGCTTCGAGCACCTGAGCTCTTCTCATGAGCACGAGCACGATCATGTGGCGCTCCGGCACTCGCACTCCCCGCACGAGAATTTCGAACAGGAGCATCTCGGCGAGGCTCATGTCCACGACCATGAGGCCCCCGCCAAGCGAGCTCGCTCTGCCGCAGGCACAAAGTCCGCCCCCTCGGTCCGCCGGACCAAGAGCGCGTCCTCATAGCGGGCGACAGGCGCTGATCCACACCGAAGTGCCCAAGGTACTTCGCGGCCGCGGGCGAGCCGCCCCGGCCCGCTAAGCCGGCACTCACCGGTTCGGGCCACACTGGAGGGCATGCCAGCCCAGTTCATCTACACGATGCGCAACCTCCGGCGCTTTTACCCACCAGATCGTGAGGTGCTGCGAGGCATCAACCTGTCGTTCTTCCCCGGGGCGAAGATCGGCGTCATCGGGGCGAACGGCTCGGGCAAGTCGTCTTTGCTGAGGATCATGGCCAGCGTGGACGACGGCTTCACCGGCGAGGCGCGGCTGACCCCGGGCTTTTCTGTCGGTTTCCTTCCTCAAGAACCGCAGCTCGATCCGGCCAAGGACGTGCTCGGCAACGTCTCGGACGGCATCGCCGGGACGAAGGCCCTCGTCGATCGGTTCAACGAGGTGTGCGCCTCCTTCGGCGATCCGGACGCCGATCTGGAAGCCCTCCTGGCCGAGCAGGCCGATCTGCAGGACAAGATCGACGCGGCCGGCGCATGGGACCTCGAGCGCACCTTCGAGATAGCGATGGACGCGCTGAGATTGCCGCCCCCCGACATGGACGTCACGAAGCTCTCGGGAGGAGAGTGCCGGCGAGTCGCCCTGTGCCGCCTGCTGTTGTCCAGGCCCGACCTGCTCTTGTTGGACGAGCCCACCAACCACCTCGACGCCGAGTCGGTGGCATGGCTCGAGCGAACGCTGCAGGAGTACCCCGGCACCGTTGTCGCCGTCACACATGACCGGTACTTCCTCGACAATGTGGCCGGCTGGATCCTGGAGCTCGACCGGGGAGCGGGGATCCCCTGGCAGGGCAACTACACGTCCTGGCTCGAGCAGCGACAGAGCCGGCTCGCGGCTGAGGACAACGCTGATCACTCCCGGCGCGACGCGCTGGCCCGCGAGCTCGAGTGGATCCGGATGGCGCCGAAGGCCCGCCATGCGAAGGGCAAAGCCCGTATCAGCGCGTACAACGAGCTGGTCGCCGAAGCCGAGGCGGCCGAGAGACGTCCCGACAAGCTCGAGATCACCATCCCGCCTGGCCCCCGGCTCGGGGACCGGGTCGTCGATGCGGACAGGCTCGTGAAGGGGTTCGGCGACCGCTTGCTTATCGACGAGCTTTCGTTCCTCCTCCCCCCGGGCAGCATCGTCGGGGTGATCGGGCCCAACGGCGCCGGCAAGACGACGCTGTTTCGCATGATCGTCGGCGAGGACAAGCCGGACTCCGGGGCTCTGTCGATCGGCTCGACGGTGGAGCTCGCCTGGGTCGAGCAGTCCCGCGATGCGTTGGACCCGGATGCGACGGTCTTCGACGAGATCACGGGAGGGGTGGAGCGGATCGTCGTCGGCAACCGCGAGCTGCACGCCCGTGCATACGTGTCGAGCTTCGGCTTCCGGGGCAGCGACCAGCAGAAGAAGGTCGGTGAGCTCTCCGGTGGCGAGCGCAACCGGGTCCAGCTCGCCAAGGTCCTGAAAAGCGGCGGGAACGTGCTGCTGTTGGACGAGCCGACGAACGACCTCGACGTCGACACGCTCAGAGCCTTGGAGGAGGCCCTGCTCGGTTTTCCCGGGTGTGCGGTCGTGATCAGCCACGACCGGTGGTTCCTGGACAGGATCTCCACCCACGTGCTCGCGTTCGAGGGTGAGTCCGTCGTGCGTTTGTTCGAGGGGAACTTCAGCGACTACGAAGCCGAGCGGCACCGGCGGCTCGGCAGCGACGCGGACCAGCCGCACCGCATCGCCTACAAGCCGCTGACGCGCCAATGAGAGGTGCCCCCCACGACAAGCGTGCCGAGCCAGTACGCTCGGTACGCGCCCCGACTCTCGACGACATCGAATCGGCATGGCAGACGGTGCACGCGGTCTTGGAGCCCACGCCGCTCGTGGCGAGCCCGATCGCGCCGAACGGCTCGCTCAAGCTCGAGACCTTTCAGCCCACAGGCGCGTTCAAGGTGCGCGGCGGGCTCGCCGGGGTTTCCGCCTTGCCACAAGATCAGCGGGCGGTGACCGCGAGTGCAGGCAACCACGGCCTCGGCGTCGCGTGGGCATCGGCCCGTCTCGGCCGTCAGGCGACCGTTGTCGTGCCGGAGCACTCCTCAGCCGCGAAGGTCGCGGCGCTCCGGACCTACCCGATCGAGCTCGTCGAGCACGGCGCCGACTACGAGGCAGCCGAGAAGTACGCGCTGGAACTTGGAGCAGCCGAGGGGGTCTCGTTCATCTCTCCCTACAACGACCCGTTCGTCATCGCCGGGCAGGCGACGATCGGGCGCGAGCTGGACAACCAGGCACCTGGCGAGCTGACTGTCGTCGCGCCTGTCGGCGGAGGCGGCCTCCTCGCGGGGCTGGCGCTGTGGGCACGATCGCGTCCGGGAGTCCGGCTCGCCGGCGTCGAGTCGAGCGAGTCCCGCGGGATCTCCGCCGCGGTCGCCGCCGGCCACATCGTGCACGTGGCGGTGGGCGACACGATCGCCGACGGGCTGGCGGGGAACCTCGAGCCGGGCTCGGTGACTGTTGGCCTGGTCGCCGGAGCACAGCTCGTCGCCGTCGACGACGACGAGCTCCGCGCCGCGATGCGCTGGTTGTTCGCC
>Ga0224558_1001291_pt1 | contig 26654 bp, 18 predicted proteins | sample 714S32024metaG_FD_180682 | JGI IMG/M metagenome (GOLD analysis project Ga0224558, IMG submission 180682) | Peat soil microbial communities from Stordalen Mire, Sweden - 717 S3 20-24 | ecosystem: Environmental > Terrestrial > Soil > Wetlands > Peat | place: Sweden: Norrbotten County, Stordalen... | reverse complement strand
TTTTTGCCTCAGACCGGGGTTTTCAACCCCTTTGCGTCAGTTGAAAACCAAGAACAGTTCGATGGTTCAAGGGCCGTCTACCGTCGGGACTGGGCCTAAGGTAGGCGACCAGCGGCCCCGCATCCGCAATTACCGTTTCCATGAGCCGTAACCGGCCAGATGCTTCTTGTTCGCGGCAAGGTCGCGCGGTCCGCCGTGCGCACTGCCACACAAATCGCGGCTTAGTTCGTACACGGTTGAACCGCCAGCGGGGACGGGTTGGCTTGCCTTCAGACGGTTCTCCAACGTTTCCCGCACGAATCGTGCGGGACTCTTCCCGAAGCGGCGGGCTGTCAGCGTCAACTGGTCTTTCAAGCCGTCCGGCAATTGGACCGTCAGTGTGCTCATGCGGTCAATCTACCCGCCCGTCTGCCGCCCGGCAAGCGGGTTCCGGGCAGCACGCTTGCCCAAGAAAATGGCAGCGGCAGGATGCGTCGACTTTCCCAACCTTGTCGAAGACTATGCGGCGCTTAATGCCGCCCACCACCATGTCCGCCTCCACCCGAGAAGCCACCTCCGGAAGCGCCGCCTCCTGAGAAGCCGCCATGACCACCTCCGGAAAACCCTCCGTAGCTGCCGCCAGAGTAACCCCGGGAGGCAAACGAACCCCCGGAAAAGTTGTTACCTGAGTAGCCGCTTCGCCCGGCGAAGCTTCCGCCAGAATACCTTCCCGCCCCGTTCATCGCGTAGCTGGGTGAGTATCCACGGGCTCCGCTCCCTGCCCAGGTAGATGTGGATCGTGATCCCTGTGCAAACGATTGGCTCGCTCCGGCTCGATTAGCACCCGACCAGCTTGAATACTGACCTGCACCCTGCCGGGTTGCCGACTGGCCAGCCCCTGCCGCAGACCACGTGGATGTGGACCTTGCTGGCTGAGCCCCGGCCGTTTGACGTGTCCAAGACGAAGTTGTTCCTGCTGGGCTCGTACGGCTTGCTCCGGCTGCTGTTCCCGTGGAGGCGTATCTCATTTCCTGCGCACCAGTTTGACGCCCCCAAGAGGCGGTTGATCCGCCCGAATGTCCCGCTGCGGCCACAGTCCCACCGTGTCCGCCAGGTTGTCCGACTCCGCCAGCTTGACCGCCCGGAGGTCTTCCACCTGCTCCGGCATTCCCACCCGCGTATCCGCCTGAATGAGGTGCCCCGGAAGGATGCCCGCCGGCCTCTCCGTTCTGATGGCCATTCCCGTGATAACCGTTGCCGTTGCCATGATAAGCATTGCCATTCCCATGGTAACCGTTGCCATAACCATAATATCCATTGCCGTGGTAGCCATAGCCGTAGCCATGGGAGCCATAGCCGTACCAGGAACCGCAGTAAGAGTAGCCGCCCCAGCCACATCCCCCCCAACCCCAACCCCAGCCACCCCAGCCCCAGCCCCCGGCAAAACCCCAGCCGAGCCCCCACCCCAGCCCAAGGCCGAAGCTGAGGTCTCCATAATATGGATAATAGCTGTCTGGATAATACGGAGCACTGAAGTCATAATAGACTGGCTCGGGGGCGGCAAGAACCACGGGATCACTCGTGTACGAGGGAGCGGCAGCAACCAGCTCTGTTTGTGCTGGCGCTGCTGGAGCCGGCTCAGCTTGAGCCATTGCCGGCGCGCTGGGCGGCGGCTGTGCTGCTGCAGGAGAGCCTGGCTGTGCGTTCATCAACGCAACCAGAACGCCGGAAGACAGACCCTGCGCCCGAAGGTCGATGATCTCGGAGGCAGTCAGGTGAACGCCCGGGGAGTTGTGAACGAACTCGATGATGATGTTCTCGTCCACCTTGGCTTGTGAAAGCCTGAGGACATCGGCCACGACCGGCGATGTGCTGGCTGGTGTGGACTGACCTAACCCATTGCTGGCGCACAACGACAATCCCAGCAAGGCTGCAAGCAACGCTCTCATATTCTTAAACATAGGGCAAAAATGATTAAATGCCAATAATGATTAGACGGCTTCCGCCGCCTTGCATTCATCATTTTTGACGCTACCGCTTCAATCCGCGCCCACCGGGTACAGGTTCGGGAAATTATGCCGATATTATTGCCGATCTTTTCCGCTCGGTGGTGAAATAGGATTACGAAACAGACGAAGCACCCGAAGCGACGGATTCACGCCCACTATGGCTTCGCGGGTTGTTTCTTCACGCAACGGAAGCCGATTTGGCCGTGGAGGTCCTTGGCAAAGCAAATGTCCGTATAGGCGGGCATCTCATAATAGCGGTAGGCCGACCGGCAGTAGTCGGGTTTCGAATTCCAGCAGCCGCCCCGGACCACACGGTTCTGGCCCGTGGCCGGACCACGCGGGTCCCGCTCGGGGCTGTGTTGATAGTAGTCTTCCTGGTACCAATCATTGCACCACTCCCAGACGTTCCCCACCATGTCGCTCAGGCCCCAGTTGTTAGGCGGCTTTTCGCCCACGGGATGCGTGCCGCGCGGGCTGTTCCCCTTGAACCACGCATGACGCTTCAAATCCTCGAGTGAATTCCCAAACCAATATTCGGTGCTTGTCGCGGCGCGGAGCGCGTACTCGTACTCCGCCTCGGTGGGAAGGCGATAGCCGTCCGCGTTGAAATCACACGCCCACGTATTGGTATCATAGGCGGGCTGCAAGCCTTCGGCCTGGGACCGGGCGTTGCAGAAGGCACCCGCGTCGGGCCAACGAATCTGATCAACCGGGTTGAGCGCTCCCTTCCAAAGCGAAGGGTTTCTACCCATCAGTTTCTCGTAGTTCTCTTGAGTTACCGGGTACCTGTCCATGTAAAAAGCGCCGATATAGACCTTGTGGAGTTTCTGGTCCGATTCGTCCTGGTTGGCAGAGCCCATCTCGAACGAACCGGCTGGAACGGCGACCATTTCGATCCCAGTGGTGGTCGCCGTGGGCCGAGGTTGCTCACCGGTTCTGTCCTGCCGCTCACCGCAACCGCCCACCAACGCGGCAAAGCCAAGAACGAGATAGACAGAACGCGGCGTAGCGCCCACCAAACGAAGAATCTGACGAGGAGATGTGGGACAAAAATATCTTCCTGTCAATCGCTCGGGGGTTTGCTTTTGCATGAGTGGTTTTATTCTGCCGGAGGCAGCCAATCGTAGTCCCAGTGGTGACCGAGCCATCCCGGGGGGCTGAGGGTGATCGTAGCGCCGTCCGCCACCCGCACGATGCAGATGGGGCTGTGAACCCGCCAACTGCCGGCGTGCGGAATCTTCACGTAGGCGATGTACCGTCCGCAGTGCGACCAGCGCCCGCACGGGTCCTGGCCGAGCCGCTCCCGCGGCAGCGTGACGACCTCGCCTTCCGTGCCGTCGGGCAACGAGGGATTGAACTTCCGGATGCCCAAGCTCCCGCCCGCGTTCCAGCAGTGCCACTTGCCGTCGGGCGAGAAGGCCGGGTGGCATTCGCCTTCGCGGATCGCGTGGTTCGGGAGCTTGCGGATTTCGCCCCCCGCGGCGGAGAGGAAATCGATGGTGTACTGGCACCCCAGGTAATCCCGAAGCTCGAAGATAAACCACTTTCCGTCGGGCGTGAGATCAACAATGTCCACCTTTCGGGCCACCGGAGTTGTCCGGGTCTTTTTTCCGGTCTCGACGCTCTGGTAAGTGACGCCTGATTTGCCGCACTGGACAGTTTCACGGCTGTCGGGAGACCAGACGTAGCCGCCATAAAGTTCGCGGGTCTTGAGCGTGCCGACGTCAACCAGGTAATCGCCGTAATTGTAGGTAAACCATTTGCCGTCCGGTGAGACCCGCGGGGCTCGCTCGTCCACGTCCGGCGTTTTGGTGAGTTGCTTGAGGCCGGTGCCGTCGGCGTTGATGAGATAGAGGTCGCGAGGCGGCGGTTCGCCTTTAGCATCGGCGGGGCGGTCGGGGTGGATGGCAATCACGAGGCGGTAGCCGGTCTGGCGCAGCTCCTCCTTCAGATCCTGGATTCGAACCGGAGCGAAGGGGTCGCACCTGGCAGGCATTTCCCACTGGGCGCGCAACGAGGGTTTTTCATCGCCGAGACAAGGTGATTGGAGGTCCATCAGGCCAAGGGCCATCAATGAGAGGACCATTATTTGCCGGGCATTCATGCTTAACTATGGGCGCAGGAGGCGCTGCTTGGCAAGATTGAATCTCGCCGGAGTATCGGCGGCACCTCCCGACCGGAAGGATCCCCATACACCGCAAGCAGTTTGCCACCTCGTTCGAGGAACGCGCCATTCACCGGGCCAGGAATGAACCGGAGCCCCGGCAGAAGCGACTCGCCCAATGCGGTCAGCAGCGTCCCCTACGGCGCGCCGACACCGTAGCCCCGCCGGAGACTCGCCGGAGACTCGCCGTAGTACCTCCGTTAGCCTAACGGAGGTACTACGGCGAGACTCCGGCGAGGCCCGCGGGAGGGTCTGGCGCAGGGTCGGAGCAATAGGAGGCCAGAGGCTCAGCGGTTTGGGGCGTCAAACGGGGTCCAGAAGGGTTCGCCCAGACGCGGGAGACGGGCAAAGAGTCAGAGCCGGGGCACCCTCCAGGCGGATGACCAGCAACTTCAGGGTCAAGCGCCTCCGCCTGGTGTGCGGCGTCGCCGCCGGACAGGAGCGTGGCGCACATTCGACGGGGTTGCGGGGGATCGGCGCATGGCCGGTGCGGGGATGAGCTGGCACCGCATCCAATACTCGCCGACAGCTATCGCTCCTCCGACGAGCAGCAAGAGCAGGAGCGGCGACGCCAGACGAGGTCTCAAAGGCAGGATCGGCATCATGTGCATACCCTACACTGGATGGCGTTCCGTCACCAGCAGGATTCCCTCTCCCCACGTCGAGCAATTTCGCATGCGACCAGCGGAGGGAAAGGAAGCTCAATTGCCCGTGATTCTAACAGAAGGCCGCAAAGACAACGAAGCTCTTCGTGGCCAGAAGTGGACTACCCACGACAAGCACCGCTTGAGTTCCAACCTCCGGTTTGACCCGTTCAATGTAGTCTCTTCGTCCCTTAGTCCGTAGTCCTGTGGTCAGTAGTCTGTGGTCTCTGGTCCCCTGTGCTTTCTGCTTTCCCAATTTCAGCTTTTCGGCATGCCCCCTCCCACTCCCTGACTTTAGACTCTAGACTTTGGACTCAAGACTCTTTCGAGTCCCCCGCACAACCCGAAATGCCGCCAGCCACGCCGCCTTCTTCGTGGTCAGAAGTGAACTACCCACGACGCGCACAGGTCCATTTCCAATCTCCGGTTTGACCGTTCCCAGCTCCAGTTCTAATCTCCGGTTTGCGTTTCTAGTTGACGGGCGGCGCCAATGGCGGTTTGGCGGAGTTGAGGCATTTCGGCGGTAGCCCGAAGGTGATCCGCCGGGCTTTGGCGTTGCGTCTTCAGTTGGAATCGAATCGTAGATCGCCTTCGACAGGACCGCGAAAGCCGCACTCCCGAACTCCTTGTCGTCCATGTCACGCGTCACGATTTTATCATTGTCAGCCATGCGCTGGACCATGAGGTCCTCGATGAGCTGGCGGAGGCCGAGTTGGAGTTCATCGAAGGGATTGCCGGGACACGGGTTTGTAGAAGACGCGAGCGAATGCCTCGACCTCGCTCCAAAAATAGACCTGCGCCGCATCGAGTTCGTGCTTCAACTTCTCCAATTGCTGCGGGTCTGAGCCCTCCTGCAAGCTCGTCGCATCGTAATAGGGCTTGAAAGCGCGGTAAATGTCCTCGGCCTCGTTGACAAAATCCAAGACAAAGGGGTTCTCCTTGCCGGGAATCCTGCGGTTGTGGCGGGACAAGGTTTGCACGGCTTGCACACCGTCGAGGCGCTTGTCCACATACATGGCACACAGCAACGGTTGGTCGAAGCCGGTCTGATATTTGTTCGCCACCAGCAACAACTGGTAATCCGGGGAGGCGAAGCGTTCTGGTAATCCCTTTTCGCTGATCGGCTTCCCGCTCACGCAATCCGTGTTCATTCCCGGCTCGGTGTATTCGATGTCGGTGTCCGGGTCTTTGACCGTGCCGCTGAAGGCCACGAGGGGACGGATGTCTGTGTAGCCGTTCGCTGCTATATAACGCCTGCATGTAGCGCACGGCGTGGAGGCGCGACGATGTAACGACCATCGCCTTGGCGCGTCCGTCCAGGTGACCCATGACCTTCAGCCGGAAGTGTTCCACCATCACCTCGGTTTTCTGTTCGATGTTGTGCGGGTGCAGACTCATGAACTTGGCCAATGCCCGTGCCGCCTTCTTCTTGGGCAAATTTGGATCGTCCTCGATGGCTTTCACCAACCGGTAGTAGGTGACCACCACGCAATCGAAGACCTTGGCGTCCTGCGCGTCGTGCAAACTCGCCAGGCGGTGGGACAGCCAAGAGATGCTGTTCGTCTTACCACTTCCAGCCGAGTGCTGGATGAGGTAGTTGCGCCCCGGGCCTTCACCGCGTGTCACCAACACGAGCTTCCGCACGGAGTCGAGTTGGTGATAGCGGGGGAAGATCATCGTCTCCTTCGTTACTGTCGCGGATCCCTGCCCACTATCCAACGCTTCACCCGTTGACGCTGGCGCTCGCTCAGCTTGGGCTCAGGTCCAGACGCTACCTTCTGTGCCAACGCTTCCCAACCCTCGTCCTCAAACCGACGTAACCAGGGATAGATTGTAGTGCGACAGAGGCCTATTGAATCCATCACCACAGAGGGGGCTTCGCCGTCTTCTACGACTCGCTTTACCGCAGTCATTCTCAGATGCTCAAGCGTCTTGTGGTCCAGTAATCGCCCGTCAATCTTCATTGGCCTAAACATCAGCAATACCTATGCCAGTGTAGACTATCCCAGCGATGCCGCAGTATGAATACAAATCCTGTCCGCCAAAACCTCCGTCACCCCTCCGAGCCGCCAGCACAGTCCGGATTTCGCACCCGACCCGCCTTCACGCTGATCGAGTTGCTGGTCGTCATAGCCATCATTGCCATTTTGGCTGCGATGCTCTTGCCCGCCCTCGCCAAGGCGAAGGCCAAAGCGGCCCAGACACAGTGTACAGCTACATGGTGTCAAGCGTCGTCTTGAACGTCAACTGCGGCTTCACATCGATTATCGACAAAGATATCGGCATGGTTCAGCTCTTCAAACTCTCTAGCGTGCGCAACCCCGCGCTAAAGATTATGATCGCCGAGGAGCAAGCTACCCTGAAACCGGGTGAATCTTCGGATCCGACGGGGGACATAATGAATGACGTCCGTTACGCCCCCACCGGTCCCGCCAAGGGCGGCAACGCCTTTACCATGCGGCACAACAAAAGAGGCAATGCGAGGTTCGGCGACGGCCACGTTTTACCTGTGTTACCCGCGTTCGGCAACATGACAACGAACTGTCAAGCCAACCGGTAAAGTCGTGGCGCACGAAAATCAAAGTGGGCGCAGCCAGAGATTGCGGAAACGGATGGGACAGCCATGTCCGCCAAACCCGAGCGGCCCTCTGCTGACTTTATGTTTGTATTCAGGCAGGATGCGGTGGCCGGTTTCGCCATGGATTTCTTCGTGGAGCAAGGCGAGCACCCCATTGTGGATCACCGTCACCCGCGCTGGGGCCAACAACTTCTCACCATCGAATCTCGGCGCAATGAAAATGATATCATAGGTTTGCCACTCGCCGGGTGGCCGGGTGGCATTGACCAACGGCGGTGTTTGGCCGTAGATCGCCGCACATTGGCCATCGGGATAGATCTTCTCGTTGAAGGAATCGAAGATCTGGATTTCGTACAAGTCCATGAGCATAACCCCGTTATTGCCTCGGTTATACCACGGCCCCTCGAAGCCGGCCGGCTCCATCCATTCGACATGAAGTTGAATGTCGCCAAAGCTCTCCTTCGTAGCCAAGTCAGTGTCGCCCGAAATCAGATACCCGTCCGCCACTTTCCAATCCTTCAACGGTTGCCAGTGTGAAACATCCTTGCCATCGAATAGCACGATCGCATCAGAAGGAACTGGCGCAGGGGGGCCGGCCTTGCCCGGATCGACTCGTCTAGCGGCTGGTCGGTCCGGGTCGTGAACTAACCACTGGCACCGGGGCAACTTGGGTGTGTCTTTGTAGCCGTATACGCCCGACCCATCCTTCGCATAAACCAGGTCCGCAGCGAGCGTTGTGCCTGGATGCGAAGCGACTCCCACAAGGCAACCCAATAACAGCACGGGACTGAGCTTATGATTCGCGTTCATAAAGGGAAAATCATCTATATCAGCAACCGGTATTCTGTTCAACTTAAAACCGCCGACCAACAATGGCGGCGCCTGAAAAGTAACTTCTTGTCAGTTTAACGGTTCAGTATGACCATGCGACCTCTGACTGTTCAGTTCCTAGTCCTGACCTTGGCGGCGTTGACCGCGAGTCCGGCCACGGCATCCGACGAGGGCACGCGGCCTGGCGGCGCGGTGGTTGTTTATACCAAGGACAACGCCCCGGCCACGCCCCAGCTCGGCGCTCTCCCGCTCAAAGAGAACGTCAGCGAGTACGGCATCACCTGGACCTTCGAGAAGCCGGCCCGTGTCGGGCAGTTCATCAACGGCGATTTCTACGTCGTTGGCCCTATCGCCGTCGTCAAGGTTGACCCCGCCCCGCGCTATGGAAAGGATGTCGCCGACGACGAACTCGACGGCCGTGAGAAGGTCCCCGTAGAGCAGCGCTGTCGCAATGGCTCCGCGCTCAACGCCCCCGCCCAAATGAAGGCGGCCTGGGACTCCGGCATCATGAACTACTATGCCCCAGAGGCCCGCGCCAGGCTGCCTATCGCCATGAAGCCCGGTGACAGCCTGGCCTCCAGCATCAGCCTCAAGCAGGGTGAAAAGGTTACATATCCCTATCATCCCGGCACCGTGCGCGGTGTGGAGGACAACAGCCCCGTTAAAACCATCGCCGTGCTCACCTGCGTCGCCGGCCCTTTGCCGCCCGACGCCTTCCGCCCGGGCTATAGCGGCCACGACACCAGGATCTACCTGGCCCGTGACCTCAAACGCAACCTGCTGCCCCACTTAACCCAACCCGCCGCCGTCCCGGACCCAGTTAAGTTCGCCGAGCGCGTCCAGCGCCCCTGGTGCGACGCGGGCTTCTTCTCCTTCGACGTGCCCCAGGACAGCATGCCTAACTACGCCCAGGCGTACGCCCAATGCGTCGCCGATGCCGTCCTCCTGGCCTGCTGCGACGGCACCAAGCCCGAGGACAGCGAGCGGCTGGTCATTGACATCATCCAGATCGGCATTGACCATTACGGGCTGATCCGCAACGGCCATCCTGGGTGGCCGGCCCACGGCGGCCACGGCTCCGGCCGCAAGTTCCCCATCGTCTTCGCCGGCGCCCTGCTCGGCGACGACGCCATGGCCAATATCAACCAGACCTTCCCCAAGGCCCAGTTTGGTGAGGACGAGCAGACCGCTTACGGCGATTGCTGGACCGGCGCCAAGGTCGTGTTCACCGGCCACTCCGGCATTGACCAAGTCACCGGCATTGGCCGCGACTACGTCCGCGCCGGCAATCCCTGGGGACCCTACGAGCACCTGTCACCCGATAAATGGCTCCCCGAACAGTTCCGCAGCGACGCCTACCGCCGGGCCAACACCTCAACGTGCTTCGTCGCCCAGGCCCTGGTCCTGCGGACCATGAAGCTCGAAAAGGCCTGGAATCACGATGCCTTCTTCGACTACGTGGACCGCTGGATGTTCGAGGACGACAAGCCCTTCCGCATCGAAATCGCCAAGTACTGCCAGCCGCCTTACAGCAAGGACACCTACCTCGACGACAGCAAGGACTGGTTCCACGAGGGCTATGCCGACCAACCCTGGGTCAAGCAACTGTGGACCAAGTACCGCCCGCCCTGCCCCGCTCCTACCGACGGCTGGAAGCAGAAGCATGACGACAGCTACTACTTCAACGCCGTCGAAAAGCAGCGGAAGAAGTAAGGATCAGCCTTCGAGATCCATCAGGCGGCATTGGCACTCACCCATCGAACACCTTGAGCTCGCTCAGCCTGCCATCAGCGGCATTCCAATCCGCGGTGACTCGGCCGGCCGCTTGCAGCCCGAGATACCTCGCCGGCTGGGAGGAGGCCATCGGCAGGATTTCTTCCAGCGTCAAACCGGTGAATCTTGCGGCGTTCGCCACACAGCAGTCCAAAGTTGCCGATGATCCGGCCAGCCACGGTTTGCCGGGCTGGGAGACCCGTCCGGTCTCACTCAACACCACCTGCTCCCCATTTAACTCATAGGTGCCAGGCGCACACCCGGCCACTGTCACCGCATCGCTCACCAATAAAGTGCGCTCAGGCGTTTTTGCGCGAACCATTGCCTTGACAGTCGCCGGTGGCAGGTGATGCCCATCCACAATGAACGAGGCAACCAAATCATCCGCCGCCAGTTGTTCCCAAATCACGTTGGGGTGTCTGGGCAAGTGATTGGCGCAACCATTGCCCAAATGGGTGGAAAGCGTGGCCCCCGCTTTGACGGCATCGCGAATCTGCTCGGGCGAAGCTGCCGTGTGCCCGATGGCGACGCGAATCCCCCAGCCCACCAGGTGCTCGATTAACTCAATGGCTCCGGGCGCCTCAGGCGCCAGGGTCACCAATTTGATCCGCCCGGCGGCTGCTTCCTGACGTCGCAGAAAGTCACCAACTGACGCGGGCACGACGTATTCGCGCGGATGTGCCCCGCGCGCGCCATCTTCGGGAGAGATATATGGCCCCTCCATATGAAGGCCAACCATCGCGGAATGCGGCGTCTGGATTAGTGTCTTGGCACACTTGGCAAAGCGTTCAAAAGAGGACGTGCCGAGCGTCGGCAGAAAACACGTCACACCCCTCCCGCGCAATTGCTCAATCGCGCGATACACCTCTTCTGACGTGGTCAGAGGGCTATTGAAGTCCACGCCGCCGAAGCCGTTGATCTGAAGATCGAAGAATCCGGGGAATTCAATGTGCATTGCCGTATTCCAGTGCGATCCAGCTCGGCGTTCCTTCCCTGCCCGCAACGTTGCGAGGCCTTACGCGCATTTGATTCTTGCCGGGGTGCAGTGTCCAAGTGAACCCTGAGGCAACGCTCTTCTTCTCCCCGGCGTCGATCTCGACCAGGAAGGTCTGAAAGCTCGGCGTCTCGGTATCCAGATGAACCCGAAAGACGCCAGGCGCCTTCCCCGGCTCCAGTACATAGTGCGCCTGGTTGAGAGTCCACTGGAAATCTCCCAGCTTGGTCACGTGGTTCCCGAACAACAAGCCAGCCGGCGCCTCCGTATCGGTCCACACATAGTGTCCGGTCCAGGACCATTCGTCCGTCCCTTGGCTGAGCGGCAGCGGGGATTTCTCCTGGAGGAAGTTGCTGCGTGGAATCATCCTCAACTCGAGGTACCAGTTCAGGGGCTTGGGCCCAGCCAGGCCGTTCCAGGTGAATTGTTTGTTCCTGGTCCGCTCGGCGGCGACGACCCGCACGGCCTCGACAGGTTCTCCCCGTAGGGTCGGCAACTGGCGCTGGCGCAGTTCCCATATCGAGAGAGGCACGCCCGTTTTCTCATCCACGATGTACCAGGCCAACGCCCCATCCACATAGACCCATTTCTTCCATTCATTTGACCAGAGCTCCACAATTTCATGCCCCCCACCCCCGACCCGTTCATACAAAGCTCCCGGGCTGATGGAAACGGCGCGGCCCGCAAACCCGAAGCTCTCGCAAGCCTGCAAGAACACCAGGTTAAACTGGAGGCAGAAACCGCCGGTGGGCTTGCCGTCCTTGAAAGGTTTCAGGATCTCGACTGCATCCCAGGGCGGATAGCATTCGCTGATGTGGTTGGGCCAATCCCAGTAATTGTTGGCCCATTGCGCCAGGCGCAACATCAACTCCAGCTCGTTCGTGGCCCCCTTGACCACCTCATCCAGCTTGTACTCTTCGCGCAACTGCTTCAGGCGAGGATGATCCAGTGGCTCGTACTCGAAGGGGATCGAGGTCCGGACAATCTCCTCGTTGTGCTCCTCCAGGACGCGGAGCCGAGTCGTCCAGTCCTCCGGGCAACTGGGCTTGGCTTCCACGCGGACACCCCGCAACCGCGGGCTCTGCATGGGATCGCGCGAGAAGAGCTCCACGGCCACCTGCACATACCGCCCGCGCGGGTTCTGAATCACTCCCCCGGTCTTGCCCAACTCCTGCCAATCCGACCAATGCTTCTCGGTGGGAACATAGGTGTCGCCGGTTCGTGCCCGAACCAGGATACTGCCCGCCGATCCGGTTTCCCCCTCCACGGCGATCTCGATCGGGCCCATTTGTGTGATAGGCGCCCCCACCGCTTTCCCCTCCAGGTTGCCCGCGTCGAGCACCGGCAGCGTGAGTGACCCCTGGGCGCGATAATGGTCCAGAAACACCCGCACCCCGTACTCCCCCGCGAGCTTGCCCTCCGGCCCCAGGTGGCCGTAGTCCCAGGTCTTGCCGCCGTCGGTGCTCTTGGCGCTGCGACCAGGAGCCCGCATCCGGGTTCGGGACCCGAGGGGGAACTCGTCGCCCCTTGCGATCGTCACCCGGCCCGAGGTTCGCAGGACAATCTCATTGCGGCCTGCCTGGAGCACTTTGGGGTCAAAGGCATACCGTTGATGGAGTGGCCTTCCGCTCTGATTTGTCCCAAGGTTCATGGTGATCCCATTGATAATGGCCTCAACAGGCGCGTCCGACAACACCACCAGGTGCGCGGCCCGGGCTTGGGGATTCGGAATGAGCAGCTCCTTCTTGATCCAAGTCTGGGGCGTCACTGCCTCCCGATTCTCGGGCTTTTGATAGGAATGGCCGGACGCGGGCCCGTCATCTTCGAAGAGTTCTCCAACTGCCAGCTCGATGTCTCTTCCTTCGGACAGCCCTAGATCATGACTGACGGACTGCTGGAAGATCTTCGGTGCGTCAAGCTGCAAGGTCGCTGCGCCGGCCGGCAGCTCAAACTGAATTCCTAGCACCCACGCCAGCAAGAGCCTTAGCAGTCGCTTATTCATGACCGCCAGCATAACGCTTCTAGTCCCGGAGTCGAGATCACGAAAGAGATGGACATCATCCCGATGTCGCTTGGCCCCTTTGCTACATCAACGCCGAAGACGGTGTAGTCCTGGGCGACGCGCGATTGCGGACGCAACTGGCTCAAGGCTTCCCGCACCTATGGAAGCGCGTGCAGGCGCGCCGCGCGTTCATGCGGGACGTCCTCGGGATAAACCCCGACGAATCAGTCCTTCCCCTGAGCAACACTGCCGGCTGGCTCCCGCCCTGGGCATTGGACCCGGACACAGCCCTCGTCGTCAACCAGACAGGCCGCCGCCCAGCGTGATTACGAAGAAGCCCTGATCCCCGCGTGCAACGCTGCGCGCTGATCCCGTACCTGACGGCGCAAGGATGTATCCTGTCGGATTTGTCTTTGCCGTTGCTGCGTCTTGCCACCAAGGCCCATAGCCGGTAACATCTGGCCATGAAGACCAAGCTCGTTACGGTTGATCCGGAGATCCTGAGCGGAGAACCTGTGTTCACGGGCACACGGGTGCCGGTGCGGAACCTCATTGATTATCTTAGCGCCGGGCACACGTTGGAGGATTTCCTCAAGGGCTTTCCGGGTGTCAAACGCCGCCAAGCGATCGCTTTTCTCGAACAGTCCAGCACCGCCCTGCTGGAGCAAGCCGGCGTCCACCGTAAGGCAGCATGAGGGTGCTGCTCGACCACTGCCTTGACTGGCGGTTGAGCCGCTCCCTCCCGGGCCACATCACCAAATCTGTCGGAAAACTCGGCTGGGGCAGGCTCAAAGACCGTCCTCTGCTGGCCAGGGCTGCGGCCCAGTTCGACGTGTTGGTCACCTCGGACAAGAACCTGCCCTTCCAGCAGGACCTCAACAAATATAACCTCGCGGTCGCCGTCCTGGATGTCGCATCGAACCGGATCGAGGATTGCCTTCCCAAGATGCCCACTCTGCTTAGGCTGCTCCCTCATCTGCCAAAGCGGCGGCCCACACGGATCTAGTAGAGGCGCAGATAGACACCCGGACTTATGGAAGCGTGTGCAGGCGCGCCGTGCGTTCATGCGAAACGTCCTGGGGATAAGCCTCGACGATTCAGTCCTCCCCCTCAGCAACACCACCGGCTCGCTCCCGCCCTGGGCATTTTACCACGTCCTCGAACTTGCGCGCTTTGGTGTTCGCTTCTTTCAGCTTCGCAGAAACTTCCGGCACGGATTCGAGGAATCCGAGCAGGAAGCTGCTTTTCACGGCGTAATTCACGTTCTCCGGCAACGTCCCGCTCGCCGCCACGGCTGTCGCCAGATCCAGTTTGCCTGATACCACGCCGACCACGTTGCCACGCTCGTCCACCAGAGCACCGCCTGAATTGCCGGGCTGAACCGGCACGCTAATCTGGAAATACCTTGGGTCATCCTGTGGGCCGGAGAGCGAGGCGATTTCCCCTTTCGCCAGTTTGGGCGAGAAACCTTGCAGCCCGACATTCGGGAAACCGATGGTGGCCACCGAACTCCCTAAACGCACGCTGCGACTACTGGTCACCGACAACGGCGTAAACTTCCCCTCCACTTTGAGCAGTGCTAGGTCATTCGCCGCATCCACTTTCACGACCTTGGCGGAGAGAATCCCAGCCGCAGTAACCAGCCGCACCTGCGCCCCATTCCCGGCCACGTGTTGATTGGTAATGAGATACCCGTCCTCCGTGATGAAAAATCCAGTGCCGAAGTATTCTGGGCGTGTCTGAGCAATACTCGCGGCTGAACTGTCGCCCCCTGAGGCGGGAACTTCCCCTGGTTTGAAGTTGCGTGCCAGCTTTTGGCCCTCCGCAATTTGCTCTCGCGTCATCCCTGCTTCCAGTATAGTCGCATTTGTTCTTGCTTTCTCATGACTCCGTGCCGCCGCCAGCAGGTTCCATTTGTAGGCCTCCACATAATCCTTTGCCACGCCTTGGCCGTTGTAGTAGCGCAAGCCCAGGATGAACTGAGCCGAGGCGTCATTCTGCTCGGCGGCCTTGCGAAACCACTTCACCGCCTCCACTTCATCCTTCGCCACCCCTTGGCCGTCTGCGTAGCGGAAACCCAGGTTGAGCTGAGCACGAGCGTCATTCTGCTCGGCGGCTTTGCGAAACCACTTCACCGCCTCCACATAATCCTTTGCCACGCCTTCACCTTTTAAGTAGCAGTTGGCCAGATTGCATTGAGCTGAGGCGTAGTTCTGCTCGGCGGCTTTGCGATACCATTTCACCTCCTCCACATAATCCTCCGCCATGCCTTGACCTTCTCCGTAGCAGAAGCCCAGATTGTTTTGAGCATCAACTTGATTCTGCTCGGCGGCTTTGCGAAACCACTTCACCGCCTCCACATAATCCTTTGCCACGCCTTCACCTTCTAAGTAGCGCCTGCCGAGTTCGTCTTGAGCTGCGGCGTGATTCTGATCAGCGGACTTGCGAAACCACTTCACCGCTTCAACAAAATCCTCCGCCACCCCTTGGCCCCTATAGTACCATGAGCCCAGCATGAATTGAGCCGAGGCGTCATTCTGCTCGGCAGCTTTGCGAAACCACTTCATCGCCTCCACATCATCCTTCGCCACCCCTTGGCCCTTGCAGTAGCAGTCGCCCAGAGCGTCTTGAGCAGCGGAGAAATTCCGGTCAGCGCCTTTCCGATACCACTTCGCCGCCTCTGCCTCATCCTTCGCCACACCTTCGCCCTTGTAGTAGCACATGCCCAGGTTGAACTGAGCCTCGACGTCATTCTGCTCGGCGGCTTTGCGACACCACTTCGCCGACTCCACATAGTCCTTGGGCACCCCATCGCCGTTGTAATAGCAGGCGCCGAGGCTGAATTGGCCGAGTGCGCTTCCTTGCTCAGCGGCCTTGCGATACCATTTCACCGCCTCCACCTCATCCTTCGCCACGCCTCGGCCAGTGTTGTAGCAAGTGCCGAGCCTCCATTGGCCAAAAGCGTTTCCCTGCTCGGCAGCTATGCGAAACCACTTCACCGCCTCCGCGTCATCCTTCGCCACGCCTCGGCCGTTGTAATAGCAAGCACCGAGACTGCTCTGGCCAAAAGCACTTCCCTGCTCGGCAGCCTTGCGAAACCACTTGACCGCCTCGACTAGGTTCGTGGCCACACCAACGCCGTCGCGATAGCAATTCCCCAGGTCCACCTGGCCAAGAGCGTTTTCCTGCTCGGCGGCTTTGCGATACCACTTCACCGCCTCGACTAGGTTCGTGGCCACACCATGGCCGTCGCGATAGCAATCCCCGAGAAAAGATTGGCCAACTGCGTTTCCTTGCTCAGCGGCTTTGCGAAACCACTTCAGCGCCTCCACCTCATCCTTCGCCACACCTTGCCCAAGGCTGTAGCAAACGCCGAGCCCCCATTGGCCATCCGCGTTTCCCTGCCCGGCGGCTTTGCGATACCATCTCACCGCCTCCGCCTCATCCTTTGCCGAGCACCCGCGCCTCCAGCAACTGCCGGGCAGCACTCTAGTGCAGCCCCCTTACTTGGCGCTGATACCTCCGTAGTACCTCCGTAGTACGTCCGTTACGAGAACGGAGGTATATCGGAGGTACCACGGAGGTACCACGGAGGTACTACGGAGGTATAACGGAGGTATCAGCGTGGCGCACCGGCATGCCTCGCTATTGGAGGGCGGCGGGAACATAGGCGATGGTCGGCGCAAAACCGTAGATTTTCCAGGGCTACGCTGCACTAAGGCGGATCGGGTGTTGTTCTCCCCTACTCGATAAAGGAGCATAGGTTGGCATCGGAAGTGACATGCCCCGGGCATTGCGGAGGGAGTATCCGGGAGCGATCTACCACGGGATGGACGGTGGGGACGGCCTGCCGAGGACCACTCGGAATTGGGTTTTCGGGCACCAGTTTGTACTTACTTTATGCTATAAGGGTGATTAGCTGTTTTTTGGGAGATGATATGAACAACGACGTGCAGGCAAATCCGCAAGCAGCCGGATAGCCGTTGGCTGCTCGCCCGCGACGCGAATCTGCGGACGCCGGAAGAGTAGATACTGCAGTACCGGCGCGGAGCGGGGTCGAGAGTGGGGATCGAAGAAGGCGCGGCAGAGTCCGCCGAACCGTGCCGGGCCAGGATGTCTTCGCAGCCGACGGGTTCTTCCGCCGACAACAGGATCAGCCCCCAGCGACGATCTTTACGATCTCCAGCCGGTCGCCCGCGCGAAGCCGGCGATGGGGGAATTCTGAGGGCGTCATGGCCTCACCGTTGCACTCGACTACCACGCTGCGCGGCTGGAGGTTCTGGGCGACCAGGAAGGCCTCGATCGAACAGGGGAGCTGGATTTCAATTGGCTGTCCATTGGCGATGACCAAAGCAGGGGTTCGCGTGGCCGGGGGCAGTGGGTCGGTGGAGGCAGGTTTCATTTGGGTTCGCTGCTACGCCGTTAACGCCGCATCCCAATCCTTCCACACCGGCTCGTAGCCGAGCCGGCGAATCAACTCGGCTACTTCATGCGGGGGGCGTTCGTCGGCGATTTGGAACTGGCTGGTGGCGGCCACGGGGCGGTTCTCCGCGGTGGCCCACTCGCTGGCACCCAGCTCGACAATTCTGCCGCGCTCGGCGTGATGGAGCTTCCCCTGGCCCGCGCCGGTGTAGCCGCCTGGCTCGGTATGGCTGCCGGCGCTCATGAGCGTGATGCCCAGCGGGATCAAACCGTTGCGCAGCTTGGGTGATTCCCGCGTCGAGAGGACCAGCCCGACGTCAGGAAACATCAGCCGAAACGCGCACACCAATTGTACCAAATCGCGGTCGCTCAGGTGCGTGAGCGGCTGGAATTCGCCGGCGCACGGGCGCAGCCGGGGCAGCGAAATCGTCAGTTGCGCCTTCCAGCAGTTGCGCAGCAGGTAAGCGGCATGGGCCGCGACGCTGATCGCTTCCAGCCGCCAATCGCCCAAGCCGTAGAGCGCGCCGATGCCAATACGCCTAAAGCCGGCGGCGTAAGCCCGCTCGGGGGTGTCCATGCGCCAGTCGAAATCCTTCTTCGGCCCAGCCGTATGCATGGCGGCATATAGGCCGCGGTCATAGGTTTCCTGATAGACCACCAGCCCTTCGGCGCCGGCACGCACAAGTGGCCTATACTGGTCGGTGTCCATCGGCCCGACTTCGAGCGAGATGCTTGGCACCTCCTCGTGCAGAAGGCCGACGCATTGGGCCATGTAATCCGTCGAGACGAACCTGGGATGCTCGCCCGACACGAGCAGAATGTTGCGGAAACCCTGCGCCAGGAGCGCCCGCGCCTCGCGCCGCGCCTCCTCCGGCGTGAGCGTTACGCGCAAGATGGGGTTGTCACGCGAGAATCCGCAGTACTGGCAGGAATTGATGCACTCGTTCGAGAGGTAGAGCGGCGCAAAGAGGCGAATGACCTTTCCAAAGCGCTGCTGCGTCATCTGCTGCGAGCGCCGGGATAGCGGCTCCAGCAATTGCGCGCCGGCGGGAGAAATCAGGTGTGCAAAGTCCTCCAGCAACAGCCGGGGCCTGTCCATGCTGGCGCGCGCCGCCCGCGCGGGCGCCGTCAGCGACCGCTGGAGCAGGGTAGCCAGCGGTAGCATGTTTAATTCTGTAATGAAGCTCACAAACTGAACTTAGCAAAGGACGTGTGGATGTCGAGACCCGGGGAGCGGATTGAGATACCGGAGGCGTAAGGTCAGCTTCTAGAGCCGACAGGGGAGAGCCGCTCCTTGAATTTGCGGCAGGCGGCGGTGAGATCGTCGGCGCGTAGGATGGCCGACACCACGCAGATACGCTGCGCGCCCGCGGCCAGCACGTCGTCCATGTTGTCCAAGGTGATTCCGCCGATGGCGAACCAGGGAATGCGGATATTCGCCGCCGCCCAGCGCACATATTCGAGCGTGACAGGTCTGGCCATGGGTTTGGTGCCGGTCGGATAAACCGGACCGACCCCCAGATACTCCGCACCCGCGGACACTGCCCGCCTGGCCTGCTCGGGCGATGCGCTGCTGAGCCCTATCCTCACCTGAGGCGTCAGAGGCTGCCTCCACCCTGCCCGCGCTTCATTGGATTTAAACGTCACGGCAAGCTGGGAAAGCTGGGTGTAGCCCGCCCCGAAGAAATCCTCCTGGCCCAGATGGCAGAGATCCGCGCCCAATTCCACAGCGACGGAAGGGTGGTCGTTGATCACCAGGCCGACGCCGGCCCGCTGCGTTACGGGCAGGACGGCCCCAGCCATGCGGCGAACCTCTTCGAGCGGCGATTCCTTGGCGCGCAGTTGAATCAAATCCGCCCCGCCATCGCAAAGCTCCTGCGCGATCGCTTCAGGCGTCCGCCCGCGCAGGTAGGCAGTATCAACGAAGGCGTAAAGCCGGCATTCATGCAATGGTCTCATAGCTTTGATATCACGGTGAATCTACCACCCGCCGGCACCGGCGGGAACGGAAATCAAGAGTTGGTGCGCAATCGCAAATCCTGGGAAGAGGGGCCACTTGACTTTTCTCTCGCTTTGTCCAATAACTTACCCCATGCCAATACTGCCCTAAGAGCCGCCAGACCTTGAGTTCCAGAGAATCACAAAATGGGAAAGGACTTTGGCGGGCTGATCTGGATCCACGACTTATTTGGCACGAACGCTGCTTGACTTCACAAGGGTTTATGGGCTTTGCTGGCTGCAGGAATCACTCCTGGTCCACACCTCTTGCTCCAATCCTCGTGTGCGCGTCCGGTGCGCCTCAATGGCGAAGATCCTAACAATGCTGTATATGTATTTGATTCACAACTTCTTAGACAAGCTCCGCCCGCACCGAGGCCGTCAACTTGAGGTCAAGCGATCCACGTCGAAGGCGGCAAAGCTCCTCTCCTGGGTGCTGTCGAGCACGGTCCTTTGGCTGGTCTGCCTGTTAGGCAATAACAGCGCTGCCGCCATACTTCCTTCGGGGTGGACTGACGTCGATATCGGTAGCCCGGGAATGGCTGGATCAGCCTCCTATTCCGCGGGGAATTGGACTGTGAGTGGCGGCGGGGCTGACATTTGGAACGCTGCGGACCAGTTCAATTACGTTTACCTGAATACGACTAATAATGAAATCGTGGCCCAGGTGAACACGATGGCCAGCACGATCACCACCATTGATCCCTGGGCAAAGGCGGGGGTGATGATGCGGGACGACACAACCGCCGGGGCGATGTTTGCTAACGTGGTGATTACTCCGGGCAATGGGGGGAGCTTCCAATGGCGCAATAGCACTGGCGGGCAGTGCGGTTATGCGCAAGTCACCGCTCAGTTCGTTCCTATCTGGGTCAAGCTGGTGAATGCCGGCAGTGTCTTCAGCGCTTATTACAGCAATGACGGGACAACGTGGACGCTGATCGGCTCGCCTCAGAACATCCCCATGATCAGCTCCTCGCCCCTGGCCGGCTTGTGCGTCACGGCCCACAACGACGCCGACCTCTGCACCGCAACCTTCGCCAATGTGAGCCTCGCCTATCTGAACCCGCCGCCGCCGCCCATCTTCGGCGTTTATCGGCAACTCTGGACCGGTCTTAGCACGGCGGAGGGCAATACCATTGATGTATTGACCAACACGGCCTACAACCCGAACTGGCCCAACAATCCCGACGCGGGCTTCACTAAGATCTACACCAATTTCGAGACCGATGTGAACACGGGCATGGACAACTACGGGCAGCGGTTACGGGCCCTGGTGATTCCCCCCATGAACGGCAATTATGTCTTCTGGATTTCCAGCGACGACACGTCCGACCTGTTCGTGAGCACGGACGAGACTCCTCTCAACAAATCACTGAATTGCTGGGTCAGTTCCTGGACCGACTCACGTAACTGGACCGTGGAAGCGAACCAGCAGGGGCCTCCGGTGTTCCTGCAAGCGGGCCAGCGTTACTATGTGGAGGCGATCATGCAGCAGGGAGGCGGCGGGGACAACCTGGCGGTCCGCTGGCAGTTGCCAAATGGGACCTTCGAAGAACCGTTGCCTGCCGCCAGCGCGGCCGGCACTCACCTGGTCCCTTACACGGGAGTGGATAGCATGCCGGGCATCTATCAGCAGACGACTAATGTGACTGTCGTTGAGGGACTCAATGCCTTGTTCTTGGTTTTGTGCACCAACCAGTCCTCGATCAGTTATAGATGGTCCCTCAACGGAACAAGCCTTTCCGGGTCCGGGGCTCAACATCCCTCCTATGCCATTACCAACGTCGCGCTGGCGGCAAATGGCCAGCTCTACCGCTGCGTGTTGTCCAACGTCGTGGGAGTAGTCACAAGCACTCCCATGACGCTCACGGTTCTGCGCGACACGAATCCACCCACGGTGCTGCGAGCTTTGAACGTCGGCACCTCCAGCGTGCAAGTGGTTTATTCCAAGGCCGTCGAGCCGGCAAGCGCCACCAATAAGGCTAATTATGTTTTCACCAATGGCTTGAGCATCTCGAGTGCGTCCCTCGGGGCTGACAACGCCACAGTGACTCTCGTGACCGCGCCCCTGGTTTACGGCAGCAATTACACGCTGGTCATCAACGGGGTGCGCGACCGAGCCTCCATACCCAACACCATCGCCGCCAACATGGCCGTCGCGTTCACGGCGTTGCCCTATGCCTCCCAGGACATTGGCGGTCCGCCCATTCCCGCCGTCATCACCTTCGTCAGCGACAACATCACCGTCACCGCGTCTGGCAGCGATATCGGCGGTCTGAGCGATCAGTTTAATCTCAATTACCAGCCACGGACGGGCGATTTCGATCTCGCCTTGTGCCTCGGAGGACTCTCTCTGGCGGATGTCTGGACGAAGGCCGGGCTGATGGCGCGAGAGACATTGGATCCAGGCAGTCGGTTCGCGGCAGCCTTGGCCACTCCCACGATGGCCGGCTCTTTCTTCGAGTGGCGTGACCCCGCCAACAGCCAAGCGAATCTGACAGGGAATTTCCCCCCTAATTTCCCGGATGCGTGGCTCCGCCTCAAGCGGTCCGGCAATACCTTCACCGGCTTTGCCAGTTACGATGGACTCGTCTGGACCCAGCTTGGAAGTGCCGTCCTGTTGTTTCCTTCCCAGATCTACGTCGGCCTCGCTGTCTCCAGCCACAACTCCAGCCAGGCAGCCACGGCCCAGTTCATTGACCTCGCCAATGTCACCAACGCGGTCGTAGGGCAAGTGGCCAATCCACACGAACCGCTGGGCCCGTGCAGTCGGCTGACTCCCATCATCATTTCTGAGATCATGTACACCCCAGCCCCGCGCGCCGACACCAACAACCTCGAGTATATCGAGCTCTACAATTCCAATCCTTACTTCGAGGACATCAGTGGGTTCCAGCTTATTGCCGGCAACATGAGCTACACCATTCCTCCCGGGACGATTCTCGGAGGCGGGGCCTTCCTGGTCGTGGCCGCCTCGCCAGTCAGCATGACCGCCATATATGGCATTACTAACGTGGCCGGCCCCTACGTTGGAAGCCTGAAGAAAGTGGACATACTTAACCTGCTGGATGACCAGGGAGCTGTCCTCCTAACCGTGCCGTATTCCAACGATTACCCGTGGCCCGTGGCGGCGCATGGCACGGGACATTCGATCGTCCTAGCCAATCCCACCTATGGTGAAGGGGATCCCCGTGCCTGGGACATCAGCGACATCGTTGGCGGCTCACCCGGGAGGCCTGAGGCCTATCGCCCCAGCCCCTTGCGGAACGTCGTCATCAACGAACTGCTCGCACACTCCGAGAATCCTGCCGTTCAACAATTCGTCGAGCTTTACAACCATAGCTCTCAGACCAACGACTTGTCTGGCTGCATCCTGACGGACAACCCCAGCACCAATAAGTTCGTCATCCCTGCTGGGACCCTGATCGGGCCCGCCGGCTTTGTCTCATTCAGCCAAAATCAACTAGGGTTCACCCTCGACGGCTCCGGCGAGAAGCTTTATTTCATCAAGCCTGATGGGAGCCGGGTGCTGGACGCCGTCCAGTTCGAAGCCCAAGCCGACGGCAGGTCGTGGGGCCGTTGGCCAGACGGGTCGGCTTACTTCTATCCGCTGGCCGGCCGAACACCCGGCACCAACAACAGCGGCATTTGGATCGGCGACATCGCCATCAACGAGTTGATGTACGACCCGATCAGCGGCAACGACGATGATCAATACGTCGAGCTGTATAATAAAGGAACCAACACCATCAGCCTTGCCAATTGGCAATTTACTTCGGGCATTACGTTCACCTTCCCGGCCAACGCCACGCTGGCGCCCAACGGCTATCTGGTGCTGGCGCGGAACCTGACGAATTTGTTTGCCAAATACACGAATCTGAACTCGGGCAATACGCTCGGCAGTTACACTGGTAAACTCTCGCACCAAGAGGAGCGGGTGGCACTGGCAATGCCACAGCCATTCACCACTACAAACGTCTCTGGTTTCCTGATTACCAACACGATTTATGTGGTGCAGGATGAGGTTACCTATGGCGTCGGCGGGCGTTGGGGACAATGGGCGAAGGGCGGCGGCAGCAGTCTTGAACTGATCAACCCCAATACCAACCATCGCCTGGCCTATAATTGGGCTGACAGCGACGAGACTTCCAAGTCGGTTTGGACCAACCTCGAGTTCACCGGCCTTCTGGATAATGGGTCCACCTACAATGGCAACCCAATCAGCCTCGTCCAGGTTGGCTTGCTCGACGTTGGAGAATGCCTGGTGGACAATCTCGAAGTGCGGCCGGGAGGCACTGGCGGGGCCAATATCGTCTCCAACGGTGACTTCCAATCCGGCCTGACTGGGTGGACCCCTCAAGGCGATCATCAGCGTTCGAGCCTCGAAACAGCCTCTGGCCTGGGCGGCTACCGGAGCACCCAATCCCTGCACCTGCGCTCCGACGACTCCATGTGGACTTTAGCTGATTACGTGCAAGGCTCGCTCACCCAGACCAGCCTCGCCTCAGGCCAAACGGCTACGCTGCGACTCAAGGCTCGCTGGCTCCACGGCTGGCCTGAAGTCTTGATGCGGCTCAACGGGAACTTTATCGAAGTCACCGGGGCAATGCCTGTGCCTGCGAACCTGGGCACTCCGGGTATGCCCAACAGCCGCTATGCCGCCCAGCCGGGGCCGGCCATTTACGAAGTCAAACACAGCCCCAGCCTGCCGCCCACAAACGTGCCCGCGATCGTCACCGCCCGCTTTCACGACCTTAACGTCTTCCAACCAACTCTGCTCTACCGGATCGACACCGCCGTGAATCCGACTCCGACTTATACTTCTGTGCCAATGACTGACGACGGCACGGGGGGTGATGCCCTCGCAGGCGATGGGATTTACAGCGCAACCATCCCGGCGCAGTCGAGCGGCACGGTGGTGGCGTTCCTGGTTCAGGCGCGCGACAGCCTCTCCGGGGCAACGACCACCTTGCCAGCGGACTTGAAAGACAATGCCGGGATACCGCGAGAGTGCGTGGTGGTCTTTGGCGATCCGATCCCAACGGGTAGCTTCAGCCATCACCATGTGTTTATCACGCAGAACTGGGCGCAACTATGGGCGACGTGGGGTGGAGTTTCTCATGAGAGCTATGATGGCACATGGGTGGATGGGGGCGGGCGCATTGTCTATGATTGGAAGGGCCGCTATGCCGGCAGTCCTTACCACCAGTACCTGGGATCTCCAATCGGCACGGTCGGGGGAATGCACTGGTATATGCCCGAGGATGACCAAGTCTTCGGGACGACCTCTTTCGACAAGCAGCATGTGCCCGGCAATGGGGCGCTGGATGATGACACCCTGCAACGTGAGCAGGCCTCCTACTGGATGGCCCATAAGATCGGGTTGCCCAGACATAACCGCCGTTTTTACTTCTATTACGTCAATGGCAATCGGCATGGGCCGTTGATGGAAGACGCGCAGGTACCGGGTGCCGAAATGCTCAAGGAATACTGGCCTAATGATAACAACGGTTGGCTCTACAAGAACCATGGCTGGTTCGAGGGTGACGTCGCTTTGCAGTCCGACGGTTACATGAATATGAACATGCCCTCCTGGTGCACGCTGGGCGCCTATACCACGACGATCAACGGCGTGGCCAACCAGTACAAACTGGCGCGCTACCGCTGGATGTGGCTGGCCAAGCAGTACCCGTCTTCGGTCAACGATTATGGACAGGTCTTTGCGCTGATTGACGCGGCCAACACTCCCACGACCAGCCCGGCATACTACGCTAGAATGGAAGCGCAAGTGGATACTGAGGAATGGATGCGCTTGTCAGCCATGGAACACGCCACCGGGGACTGGGATTCCTTCTTCACGCAAAACCAGTGGAACATGTATTGTTACAAACCCACCATGGGCAAATGGACCGCCCTAAAATGGGACTGGAACATCACTTTAGGCAGCGGCACGCAGACCTGGCCCCCCGATGGCAGCCAGCTCTTTAATGTTGGCGCCAATGACCCCGTGATGGGCGCCTTTCAGAACTACACGCCCTACCGCCGTGCTTACCTCCGGGCTTTGCAGGACATCGCCAACCTCGCGATGAACAGCGCCGAAGTAAATCCTGTACTGGATGCCAAATATGCTTCGTTCGTAGCGAATGGGCTGACCGAAAACTCGGCCTATGGCCTGTTGGTGCAGAATCCCGCCAAATCCGGCGGCCTGGAGGACTGGATTGCTACGATGCACAACTCCCTCCTCTCGGCCTTGACCAGCCAAGGTGTCAGCAGCGTCGCCTTTGCGATCAACTCCACGGTAATCACCAATGACACGGCCATCGTGACCGGAACTGCGCCCATTGCGGTCAAGACCATCTGGTTTAATGGAATCGAGTATCCGGTGACGTGGAGCAGTGTTACGGGTTGGGTTGTTACCGTACCCTTGCAGCCCGGAACCAACCAGTTCAGCGTAGTTGGCGTGGACCTCCATAACCAAGCTGTCCCAGGCGCGACGACCAGCATCTCCCCCGTCTACAACGGGACGGTTCCTTCGCCAGTCGGGCAAGTGGTGATCAATGAAATCATGTTCAATCCGGTCGTGCCTGACGCCGACTATGTCGAGCTGTATAATAGTTCGACCAACACGACTTTCGACCTATCGGGCTGGGATTTTCACGGGCTGGCCTACACCTTTCCGGCGGGGTCGCTGATCTCTCCAAATAGCTATCTGCTCCTGACCGCCAATCCTTCGGCGTTTGTCGAGGCTTACGGTGGAGATATTGTGGTGTTTGATAGCTACCCTGGTTCGCTTCGGAACAGCGGGGAATTGCTCTCTCTGATAAGGCCCGGCAGCAACGGCTCCAGCAATTTAACGGTGGCGGCTGTCCAGTATGGCAGCGTGCCACCCTGGCCGACTCCCATCATCGGCAGTTCCCTCCAACTCATTGATCCGCGCCAGGATAATTGGCGGGTCGGCAACTGGGCCACGGTTTCCATGACTAATGGTTATGCGCCGGCGCAATGGGTCTTTGTCACGACGAATGTCCCGGCCACATCCAGCAGAATTTATATCTACCTGGGCTCCGCCGGCGACGTCTATGTGGATGACGTCAGTGTGGTCGGCCGCGCAGGAACCAACCTGGTGGCGAACGGTGGCTTCGAGTCGGCGCTAAGCGGCACCTGGAACCTGACAGCGAACTTCACTAATTCGGCCGTGAGCACTATGATCAAGCACTCCGGCGCTTCGAGCTTGCATGTCGTGGCGACCGCGGCTGGCAC
>Ga0224558_1001288_pt1 | contig 26691 bp, 28 predicted proteins | sample 714S32024metaG_FD_180682 | JGI IMG/M metagenome (GOLD analysis project Ga0224558, IMG submission 180682) | Peat soil microbial communities from Stordalen Mire, Sweden - 717 S3 20-24 | ecosystem: Environmental > Terrestrial > Soil > Wetlands > Peat | place: Sweden: Norrbotten County, Stordalen... | reverse complement strand
ATACGCTTGAAATGTGGACAAGGCTACTTCTGAGTGGATGCGGCGTTAGCATGATAGAGATAAAATCGTATGCTTGTATACACCAAATATGTATGTAACTGCTATAGACAATTAGCAATAATTGGGGCTTGACATTTGCGAAACTTTTTTATGCAACGCTAGTGACAAGGAGCGGATAAAAATGACGATCGACGAGTGGCACAATGGGGTGATTGGCGATAAAGTGGTCAAAGCCCTGAAGAAGAATGGCTTTGAGGCTGTCTATTTTCCCCGCCGGGAGGATGCAGCCAAATATGTCCTTGATTTCGTAGCTCCGGGGATGAGCGTTGGGCTTGGTGGATCGGTAACGGTAAAAGAACTGGGCATTCCTGAGCAGGCCAGGGAAAAAGGGGCCATTATCCTGGATCACCACCAACCAAATCTCACACCGGAAGAAAGAATGGATATCAGGAGGAAGGAGCTGGTCTGCGATCTCTTCCTCTCCAGTACCAACGCCATAACCCTGGATGGTTCCCTGGTAAACGTGGACGGAACCGGCAACCGAGTGGCGGCACTGAGCTTCGGCCCGAAGAAAGTGATCGTGGTGGCCGGAGTCAATAAGGTCTGTGGTGACATCCCCGCAGCATTCGAGCGGATCAAGACTTACGCCGCCCCGATGAACAACAAGCGGTTGGAGATTGCCAACCCCTGCGCCGTCACCGGTGTCTGTTCGGATTGCAAGGGTGACGGCCGGATCTGCCGCATCTACTCGGTACTTAAGATGATGCCGCTGGCGACCGACTTTACCGTGGTTTTGGTGGGCGAGAACCTTGGTTATTAGACCAACTTAACACGGAGGAGGATTAACTTATTATTTCAAATCCGTGTTCTTGACAAGGGGAGCACCAGTTTTATGGAGCAATACTTTATTGATACCATTCATGCTCTCAGGTCCGAACTGCATAACCTAGCCGAGCGCTCAGGCGAAGAAAAAAGAACCAAGGCACGTCTAATGGAATTTCTTCGTGAAAATACTTCCTTACGCCTTGAGGACGAGGGACATTGGTTCTGTGCTGTTCACGAAGAACCAGAAGCTGTCGAAACCATCGCTTTTAGGGCTGATATGGACGCACTGCCGTTTGGTGATGGCGCTTCTCACCTCTGCGGTCACGACGGTCACAGCGCTGTACTAGCCGGTCTAGGCCTGCTTCTTGAAAACAGAAAACTGGGCCGAAATGTCGTACTCGTTTTTCAGCACGCCGAAGAGATTGGCATGGGCGGTAAAGTATGCTCTCAGGCCCTAGAAAGATATCGGGTCAACTGTATCTATGCCTTTCACAACATCCCCGGATGGGTTGAAGGCACCGTTCTGCTGCGTCGCGGCACCTTTGCCTGCGCTTCTTGCGGCATGACTCTTTCTTTTACCGGTACAACTTCTCACGCTGCCTATCCGGAAAATGGACGCAATCCCGGTTTTGCAGCCGCTCGTCTTATGTCTGTTCTGCCCGGGCTCGCTAAACGCGCCTGCTGCAATGGCCTGGCCATGGCTACCCTCATCGGCGCAGAAATCGGCACAAAAGCTTTTGGCTTCGCCGCCGGAAGCGCCGAAGTCTGGCTTACTTTGAGAGCATGGCACGAAGACGATCTAAACTCGCTTATCTCATCCATTGAAGAAACCGTTTGTGTTGAAGCTGCACACGATGGGGTAGAAGTGTCCTTCTCTTTTTGTGACATTTTCCCAGCCACCGTTAACAATAATGCCACACTTGAGCGATTGGAGAAAATCTGCCGCGAGGTTGGGCTTGACTGTATCGAAGTACCGGAGCCGTTCCGTTGGTCGGAAGACTTTGGGTATTACGGGTCCGGTGCAAAAGCTGTCACGGTGGGAATCGGTGCCGGTTTAGACTGGCCGCAGCTCCATACTGAAAATTACACATTCAATGACGACATACTCCCGGTTGCCCTTACACTATTTTCTGCTCTTGCAGAATATGGATGAGAAATTCTTGTTTTTCCGCACCCTCAAGTATAAGGACCTGAGGAAAATAACCTGCATGGCTTCCTGATAGAAACTATTAATGATTATGACGCCTCCATTGCTGCCGTAGAAGCATTTCTACCATAAATAGACAACGGGGCAACCTGCGACCTGATTTCACCGAAGGTATTTAAAAAGCATCTGCCCGAACTCTACGAGAAGATAAATGCATATTCCATTAGAATCAGCTGCTAATTCCGGCCTCAGCCGGACACTCCATTTTGAATTGGACAGTAATTCCGGGGTGTCCAGACACCATTAACATGCGGAACGTGAGATAAAAGAATTTATTTTCATATTTTAAATATATTTGTCGAAGCCTGGGAGGTTATGGCTAGCATTTGTTGAATTATTGTATTGAGAAGGAGGGGGATGCCAGTGGGCGAATATGTTCTAAAGAATTTAGTTGAGGGGGAAAGGCTTCTTTATACAACAAGATTGAGCTGGTTAATATTTGTAAAACCAATATTTTTTATTCTTGTTGTCGGAATTATACTCGCAATAGCGCATGTGCCGTTTTGGATTATTATTTGTATTCTTATTTTGTTGGCTTTGATATTTTTGATTCCGACTTGGCTGCTATATAACTTTTCTGAGTTTGCGGTTACTAATAAAAGGGTAATTTTAAAAAGAGGCTGGTTAACACGCACTGCTTTTGAAATAAATCTAACTCATATGGAATCTTTCATGGTTGAACAGGGTTTATTTGGTAGAATGTTCAATTATGGAGCTGTACGGGTTACTGGTACTGGTGGATCTAAAGAAAGGTTCTCCATGATAGCTAGCCCTATGTCATTTCGTAAGGCTGCGCTTGAAGCCATGGGTTAAGAATTGCAACAGAAAAATGTTTTTTGCCGCGAATTTTACCTGTAGAGCCAATCACACCGATGCATTTCGTATCCATTCCCAATCAGGAGGGCTGATTTTCCTCCCTGCAGTATATTTGTAAGCCAGTTCCCACAACCTCCCCGCGGCTGCGATGAACGATACCTCGAGGACCCTGCCGATGTCGGCGTAGACGACTCTCTGTATTTCCAGGGCGCATGCGCCTGGATTAGTGCTCAGTAAGTTTGCCAATTCAGCCGTCATGCTTGATGCCCTGATACGCTCTTCAACCCTGACGGCATAAATACCTTTCGTTTCCTCGAGCATTTCGAAGAGAGATTTGCCCCGGCGATCAACCAGGTCGGCGAACAGATCTGCCGGCATCCAGGAGGTGATGACCCTGGACGGGACTCCGTCCAGGGTCTGAATATGCGTGCGCTTCAACCCCTGCTCGTCTGGCGCAATGCCCAGGATGGCGGCCACGTCGCCTGGTGGCGCTATCTTATCGATCTCCAACACTTCGATGCCGAACGCCAGGCCAGTTGCCTTGGCGGCGGCCTCCAGGCCGGTGGAGTATGCCAGCTCAGGCCCGATCATCCGGCGGGTTAGCGCTTCGTCGGCATCTTCAAATACCAGAGATTTTCGCCTACTCGCTACCTTTCTCCTCTCGTAACGAGTGTCGGTACATCCCAACAGGTAGTCAACAGAAACATTGAAATAATCGGCCAGGTAGCTAGCTAATTTTGTTCCTGGGTCCGATCTGTCAACCTCCCAGTTGGCATAAGTCGGCCGCGGAACATGGATTATCTTCGAAAATTCTTCCTGAGTGAGGCCCTTCTCCTCTCTCAATTGCTTTAAACGTTCTCCCAATGTGTGCAATACCAACACCTCCATCCTAAGGATACCCTAAAGTGTGCCCCATGACAACATAAGTGTAATATACAAACTAATTTTATATTACCCCTTGACATGTGTTAAATGAGCACAGTATAATCTTCCTAGAAGCCAATAACCACTTCGTCGCAATGCGCATCGTATCCTTCCCACCCGCCTGATGAGGCCGGACGGCAGCCGGCCGAAACGTCCGCATGGGCGTAGCGGGAAGCCACAGGATCCCGCATGAGAGCTGGCGCTTCAGCTTCTCCTTTAAAAGAAGCAAATAACGAAGGCGGATGTCACTGCCCCAGGAGCAAGGGATAACCGCTTTCAATCAGAGCAAAGAAAGCAATACAGAAGCCAGAGGCGCCAGTTTTCCGAAACTTGACAACTGAATGCTTGCTTTATCAAGCTGTTGTCTGATGACGGGGAAACCCTGAGGACAGGCTACGCACGAAACCCAAGAACCTGATCCGGCCCTGTATCCGGCAACAATTTTCAGCTATCGCTTCCAAGCGCCGCAACCCTGGGGGAGAGGAAACTGGAAGCGACTAACGCAGCAAACTCAAACGGTGAAAGGTATGCGGGTGGGATAGCTCCGGATAACCGGCATGTTGACGTAGTTAAAACCAGCTGACCGGCCCTGAAGGGAACCACTTCCACGCAGTGGGCCGGGGGCAGCGCCTTCGAAGGCGCTGGCGAAGAGTTCCTATATCTATCTTCTTTTTTAAGGAGAGGGGACTGGTGACTGACGCGCAGAGAGCAGAACTGGATGATGCGGCTTTTGAGTACAGACTGAGAGCCAAGGGCATGCAAGCAAAGAGAGACATCATTCTAAAGATCTGGCGTTCTTCACAGGTAAAAGGGTTGCAAGTCATGGCAAGGTTAGTGGGTGATACTCTACAGCACCTGGCATTTGTGGCTGGTCTTGGTTTAACAAAGAAAGCGCAGAAAAGCAGTAATTGCATCCGCCAGAAGCGCCGCAAGTCGTTACTATCAGCAAGTATTGACCTGCTAAATAACGATCAGCGCCGGCGTGGTAAGCGTGATCAAAGCACGTTCCGTCACGCCGGTATGGAAAAAATCAATATCTCCGGTCATGGCCAAAGACATAATTAGCTATACACGATAAACTGCCCGTGCTTCGGCTCGGGTTTTCTTTATTTAAGCACCCACGCAGACTACCCAAATAAAATTAATAAATAGAATGATTTCCTAAGCAGGAAATAAAAGATGCATGTTGAACTATTGGAATTGTCAGACGATTGGAAAATATAGAAATATTCAGGCATGCGTGGGGAGGGGCGATAATTTGGCAAACAAAGAAACATTGTCGGTTGTTATTGGAGAATACAGAGCCCGCCTCGTCCAATATCTCCATAACCATTGCTGCCAGTCGATTGCTATGCCGGCGCCAGAGAAGACGGGAAAACTCGATATCACCGGCATAGATGATCCCGATGATGTTTGGAGCATCCCTAACGATGAGGACACGGAGGACCTGACATGGGATATCTCCTCATTCGCCGGGGGCATGCCTTCTGCTGAGGCGCAAGAAGAAACAATCCCTGAGCTAACATTTCATAATCAGGATGTCGCAGCAAATCCAGAGCAATATGCGCTCGTTCCCGTTATGGCTGCAGAAACAGGAGAACCAGAGACAACAGGTAGGCTCCTGGATGCCGTTATTGAAGAGGCTAATAAAAGCGCCGAACAAGAGCAAGACCCTGTCGATACGGAAGAACCGGCTGACAGGCAGACGGAATTACCAGATGAAGAATGCCCTGATGAACCAGCCTGGGGGCCTATGATAGAACTCGAAAAAGAGGACGATACCGAGAGCTACCAGGTCGCTGAGATTCCAGAGCCAAAACCGCGCCGGACAAACCTGTTTTTCCAGTTGAAAAAAACGAAGCCGCCGGAGAAGAGCAACATCTACTACATGCCCCACCAGCTGGTCGCCGTCTGGTCGCCGGACGGCTGGTGCAAGAGCTTTACCGCCATCAACCTGGCTGCATTGGCGGCGGCCAGGGGCTTTGACACGGCCCTGGTAAACTACGATCTGCTCTGTCCCGAACTCGACATCTGGTTCGGAATCAAGCAGACCGGCCTCACCGATCGCGGCTGCGACGATCAGAGCAACATGGGCGTGATGACCTTCGAGGGCTTCCGGCCGGAACTGATGCTGCGCTTCTTGAAAATGCGCGCCTACGGCATCCAGTATCTCCCGGCCGGAAACAAGCTGGGCAACATCGGCACGCCCCACGACATACCGCTGGAGCCCCTGGAGCAGACGCTCAAGGTGGTCTATAACAGGAACACCAAGGGAAAGCCGGCGATCACGATTGTGGATGCCGGAAGGCCTTTCGAGGATGCCCCAACCCTGGCCGCTCTCCGGCAGGCGGCGATTGTCCTGATACCGGCAGACGGCTCCCCGGCAAGCGCGGCAATAGCCAGGCAGCAGATAGAGGAACTGCGCCGGCTTGGATACAATCCGCGTTTCATCGAAGTGCTGCTGGCGACACCGGGCAGAAAGACGGTCCATATCTGCCAGGAACGCTGCTCGGTGGCCTTCGACTGGAATACCTACCTGGTTGATCGGGCGGCTATGAAGCCGCAGTGCCTGCGAGTGGACGGACGAAGGGCGTGGGAAGCGGTGTTGAATCAGTTGGCAACCCGCTCGGGCAACGTGTTCAGGCGTTTGTAAAAGATGTTGTGTCTGGTGATCTCCCCGGCCGCCCGGAGCCGATAATCCTGGGCAAGGAGGAAGAGATGAAGAATCGTAAGACCGTCAGACTTATTTTTTTCGCGGTCATGCTGCTGGCCATCATCAGCTACCCGGCTTTTGGCAAGATCGGTAAGGCTGTTGCAGATTCCGCAGGCGGCAATGCCGAGTTCGTGATCGGCATGGACCAGTATTTCGTCAACAACCAGACCCCAGGGATCAGCATGGACGCCGCAGCGTACATCGACCCCACCAGCGGGCGCACCCTGGTTCCGGTCCGCTACCTGGCAGACGCTCTTGGCGCCACGACCACCTGGGACGGCAATACCCAGGAAGTTACCGTGAGCACGGACGTCTATAACATCGGCATGACCATCGGCAGCGCCACCCTGACCGTGGATGGCCAGGCGCAAACGATGGATGTCGCTCCGGTGATCAACAATGGCAGGACGTATCTGCCGGCACGTGACGTGGCCAATGCCCTGGGTTTCTCCGTCGCTTGGGATGCCGCGAACAAGATCGTGGTCATCTATCCGATGAGCAGTATCGGGGAGCCTGCTTACAACAATGTGATCACCCAGGCGCAGCAGAATGCCGCCAAGCCGGAGCAGGTGCAGAAGCTGGAGAGCGCGCTTGGGATTACGATGGGGGAGGATCCCGAAACGGGACACTGGGGATATAACCCGTCACTCAACGATGACGGTTCGACCAACAACGCCTTTTACGCCCAGAACGGGAGCAACAGCTTTGTTACTGTAGGCTATGAACCTGGTGACAAGAACGAAGGTAGCGAGATTGACGTAAAGATCGCATCACCTATTCATGACTCCAGCAAGATCAGCGTGAACATCAGCCCACTACAGAAGGTACTGGAAGCTTTCTTCCCGGGACAGGATGCCACTGTTCAACAGATGATGACGTTTGCCCAACAGGAAGCATCTCACGCACAGACTTACTATGGGTATAATCCTATACCTGGAGAATGGTTGACGATCAACGGGATGAAGGTCGGTTTAGGCCAAGGCGACGGACTTACGTTTGCCAGCCTTGAGATTCTTGGTAGCTGAGAGGAGGGCAGATAGGCTTTGAAATTGAAAATAATAATGAGATTGCTAACGGCGATGTTCCTGCTGTTTTCAGGACTATTTGCTGCCCCGGCATTCGCAGACCAGAACAGCTGGCAATCGACCCCGCCCCTGCAGACATTCTTGAGCATCCTGGGGTCCGCTTATACTCCGTCTATACCATTGCCGGACGGAACTACCGGATGGGCGCACTTCGACCGGAGTCAGTTGGTCTACGGTTTTCCGTGGAATGTGGCATCGAGTGACCAAGAGTGGAAGTCTGCCCAACCGGACACAAACGGAGATGACTGGGATACCGCCAACGAGTTGGACTCTAACCAGGCCCCGAGCAGCAACTCGGGTTGGGTGAACGGGCTCCAGTTCACTCCTTCCCATCTTGGCCAGGAGCCGAGGTACATAGGCTACAATGTTCAAGGAATAGAGATCTCCAACGAGAACTTTCCGATCGACGCATCGAGCAACCCCATTCCCGCACAGTGCGTCATGATCGAACAACCGTGGGGTAGTGTCAGTATAGATCCGAACTGTGAAAATGGTTCTGGTAGCGGATGGCCAAGCGGGTCAGCCTCAGCCGTTCCTGACTACGCCTGGGGCGTTATCAAGGGCGCCATACAGGATTGTTACAAGCAGTTCGGGTTTGGCGACTACACGGACAGCTTCGCGGACAACACGACCTTCTCTGCCCAGAACGACGGCCTGAGCCCGGCAAACATTGAAAACTACTTCGAGCTGCTGACCATGCCCGAGCCGGGAGTTACCGGTTCCATCCGCTTCTGGCACTACGATCCCGATGGGTCAGGCCCATACTACAAGACGATCTCGATCCCCTGGACGGTGCTTCCGAATTACTATGTGGAACCCGATAGCATCACACCGTTCAGTGGAACGCAGACTTCGCCGACGGCAACGGTAAACGGTCAAACCGCGGCGGTATACAACACAACCGGCGCGCAGAATACATATACGGGCACGGTCACCTTCGGGGCGGAGCCCGACCCGATCAGCTCCAGCAACGCCGGCTCGATAACCTATCAACTCTGGCAATCGATGAGCCAGCCCGATACTCTATCGTCAGGGGACATCTATTCCGCGCCCGTCGGCGTATGCGTCAACAGCCAGGACAATTTTGCCACTATAGAACAAGACGCTGCATTCGTGCCTGATCCGGCGGCCGAAAATGCCGGCGGGCCAAACGAGGGCATATCTCTCGGCAACCTGACTCAGGGCGTTGCGCCGGGAACGTACACGGCCACCTTCACCTGGTCCGTGCCCCAGGGCTTCTCCGGAACATCCATGCCGATCGGAGCAGGAATCGACGACGGTTTTAACGATTATTTCAATCAAACAACGGATATCATTCCGGATGATATCACCGGCGGGTATGCCGATCCCTACGAGGTTGACCTTGGCGACAATTTCACCGCCTCCGTCGTGCCCGTAGTCGGAGCCACGCAGTCCGCATTGCTGGTCACGCCGTCGTCGGCCACCATTAACGTGGGGAGCTCCCAGCAGTACACGGACCAATACTACCCCAACGGCGTGTCCCAGGGCGCCCCCCAGGACGTGACCAACAGCAGCGCCTGGTCAGACGACGACAACTCGGTCGCCACCATCGGCGCGGACAACGGATTAGCCACCGGGGCCGCGGCGGGCACGACAACCGTGACGGCCAGCTACACGCCACCAGGCGGGAGCGCCTTATCCGGCACGGCTGGCCTGGCGGTGCAGCAGCAACAGCAGACCGGCGGCGGCGGCACGGGAGCGCTAACCTTCCAGGCCTACAACCAGGCGAATATCCAGACCCTATACGGCCAGCAGGTTGGCGGGACGCTCAAACGGGGGCCAAATATTGCGCTCTGGACTGATTCAGTCACGGCCACACTTGCTGTGACACCGCCGATTCCGACGAATATCCCGCAAGGCGGCAGTTTCGCCGGGTTCATTAATTGGGGGATCGCCAGCGCCACGCTGAACGGCATCCCGATCCAGAATCCAGCTTACACCTTCGACAATCCGGTCGAGCCGTCCGCCTATCAAACGCTGGGCCTGAACCCCCAGGGCGCCGTCAGCAGCGGTAGCGCCACGGCAGTGTCGCCCGGATTCGAAGAGGACTGGTCCGAGGATGGCATCGGCTACGGAACTTCGGGACCACAGGGCATCATGGACGCCATCACCGGACAGACGGCGGCGGCGTCCCCAAAGAGCTACCAGCTGTCTGCGACTTACGTGGTGAACTATACTTACGACTACACATATTGGGTTCCTGGCAGCCTGAACCACCCCGGTCATTGGGCGATGGGCGCCGCTTCAGGCGGCAGCGGCTCCCTGACGGCTTCGCAGGCCCTCTGGGTTTGCGGCGCCGGGGCGGTTCCGGTCACCGGGACCGGTGGCCACCTGGCGGTAGTCGCCAGCCTGGCCAATCCGCAGACCCATCCCTAGACAGATAGGCCAGCCGGGGAGCCTTGATCATCTCCGGCAAATCACTATGAGGAGGTAAGTAGGATGCTCAGCGATTCGATCATGGCCTTTGGAGTGTTCTTCCTGCTGCTGATGATTATCATCGGCATGGTGCTCTGCCTGGGCATGGTATTCTTCGCTTTTGGCGTACAGGCCGAGGCCCAGAGCATCGCGGTTTCTGAGGGGCGCATGGGCTACTATACCACCGACGAGGCGAGCGCAGTGGATCAGTACATCAGCGACTACTGCACGCAGCACGGCGTCAACGCCTCAGATGCGACGGTAACCACATCCAACCCCGATTCCAGCAACCCGGCTCTCTACGGCGCGAACGTTACGGCCAGCCTGTCGATGCCCTACCGGTTCCAGCTGGGCAGCATCGCCGGGTTTACAACCACGATTACGGGCAATGGCAGGTCGATATCGGCCTATGTTCCCGCTTTACAATGAGAGGTGCTTTCCCAGATGAAGATCAGACAGCTAATTAAACATCTGGCTGAGGACGAGCAGGGGTTTTTGTACATCTACCTGTCGGGTATGTACGCCATCTATTTCTTGCTCTTCTTCGGCTTTCTGATCGCCTCCGGCCTTTGCGTCTGGCATAACGCCGTCGCCAGCTATTCCTGCCTGACGGAAGCGGGGGACTTTGCAATGCACGCCGCCCTCCAGCAGGGAATCGCCAGCGCATCGAGCGCCGACCTGAATGCCGTGGAATCGATCTTTATCCCGGACTTTCAAGCCATCTCCCAGACTGCCTTGAATACCAGCGGCAACGCCTTTGAACCAGACCCCGGCAGCGGCAGTCCTTTCCCGGGGCCGATAACTATTGACGACAGCGATTGGTTCACGCCCGAGAGCGCCGGATCGATCCTGCCTGACGGCGCCACGGCCGCGGCAGACGGATTCTGGATCACTGTCACGGTTCCGGTGCAGTTCGGAACGGTGGCCTGGTCGCCGGGGACATTTTCCATTCCGATGCATTACTTCGCCCAGTTATAGGCGCACATGAAGGGAGTGGTCGATCATCCAGCTTGATTGGACGCAGCAGATAGAGCGGGAAAAGCAAAAAATTATCGGGGAAATAGCGCTGCAACTGTCCAGGGACGTTCCGGCCATGTTCGAGAGATCCATGGCCGGAGGGGTCTACGCCGAGATCGAATCCGTCGTCCGCAGCGCTGTTCTGGGGCGCCATGATCTGATGCCGGAGGAGATCGACGATGTCGTGCTGGCGATCATGGGCCAGGCCTCGGGCTACGGACCGCTGCTGGAGTTCTTCGTGAGCCAGGATTCCCTGGAGATCACCGAGGTGATGGTCAACCCGTCGAGCGCTGGCCCTGTCGTTTACTACGGCAGGGGCGGCCAACAGTGGCGGGCGGACCGGGCCTACTTCAAGAACAATGACGAGCTGCACAGCTACTGCCGGAAAATCTGCGAGGATATTGGACGTCCTTTTACCGAGGATGCTCCGATCGTGGATGCCTGGCTCAAGGACGGGTCCCGGATCAGCGTGATGGGGTACAAGGTCTCCCCCCTGGGGCCGGCGCTGACGATCAGAAAGTCTCCCCTGATCCGGCCGCCGCTGCCGCTGGAGAAACTGGTGGAATTCGGGACACTGCCGAAGCTGGCGGCCGATCTGCTGGTCGACGCGCTGGTCAAGGGTCACGCCAACCTGGGGGTCTTCGGCAGGACCGACTCTGGCAAGACCGCCTTCCTGAGAGCGCTCGGACAGCATATCGACCCCGCCGAGAGGGTGATCATCGGCGAGACGTCTTATGAGCTGTCATTTCCCAACCTGAAGAACTGCATCAACCTGACCGAGGTGGTGTACGGGTCGAAGAAAGTGATCGACATGACCATGATCTGCGAGGCCATCAACCGGATCAACCCCGACCGGGCGCTGGTAGGGGAGGTGCGTGGCGGGGAGATCGTGGCCGCCTCGGAGATTGCCGAATCCACGAGCGTGGGCTTCTGGACCACCGGCCATGCCGGGGGCATCAACGAGCTCAGGAGCCGCCTGCCCAAGATGTTTGCCCGTGGCGGCATGAGCCTGCCCAAAGAGTATGTGGACGAGCAGATCGCTTCCATGTTTCACTTCCTGCTCTTCCTGGACAAGGACAGCAGGGGCCGGCGCGCCCTGATGTCCTTGGTCGAGGTTACTGGCGGCGGTTACGTGACCATCTTCAGGCTCGACGAGGAGGAGTACGCCCGCACCGGGGAGAGGCGCTGGATCTATGAAAACGCCATCTCCGAGAGTCGCCGGGCGCGGCTGGCGTTCCGGGGAGCGGAGATGAAACCGGAGTACGAGACAAAAAGCGAGGCTTACCTATATCCGCAAGGGGGCAAATAAGATGGTCATTCTGCTGGCGCTGAGTCTCTTCCTGCTCTTCTACTTCCTGTTTCTCAAAGACGCGGGAGCAGGGAAGATCGAGAGCGGCATCAAAAGCTGGTTCAAGCGCTTCGCTCTACCCACCGTCTTTGCGGTCGCCGCCTTTCTGCTGGGGACCTTGGTGTGCAGGACGCCCCTGGCAGGCGTTATCTGGGCGGTCCTGTTCTGGTTCGTCCCCGACTGGGCAGGCGGATTCATTGCGGAAAGAAGAAAGTCGGCGCTGCGCGGCGGCGTCAAGAACTTTATCGCCGCCGCCGCCAGCCTGTATGCGGCCGGACAGGTGACGCCGGAAGTGATCAGGATAGCCTCCCAGAGATTCCCCGAACCCCTGAGGGGAGATTTCAATATCATGCTCGGCAGGCGCAACACCGACAGCAGGGCTTCGTTTCCCGGCATGTTCGAGGAACTGTCCGAAAAATACGGCCTGCCTGAATTCAAGGCGCTGGCGGCGATCGTGGCCGCCTCCGAGCGGGCCGGCGGCCCCAGGGCGGCAGCCGAGGGTCTGAAGCAATTATCGGCGGCGCTCCGGAGCCGCGACCGTCTGCTGCATGAGCGCCGGAAAGAGACACTGGAGCCGGTGATTGCCGCCGGTGTGGCGATCATCCTGATCTCGCTCGGCTTCCTCCTTGACGTCACGTTGCTAGCGCGCCTGGTGTTCAGCGCTCCCGGAGGCAAGATCGCGCTGTCTATCGTCTCCCTGCTGATTCTGATCATGTTCCTGGCGATCATGAAGGGCGTTACTAGCCAAGACCTTGCAAGGGGGGCCTGAGCATGGCCGTACAGGCAGCAGAATCGATCGTGTTGCTTGCTTCCCTGTCGGCGCTGTTCCTTTTTCTCCTGGTTCCCGGGAGGTATTCGTCGTCTCCTGCGGCGATCACCTACGACGCCTTGCGCCGTAGCGTTGAAAACCACTTCGCCGGAGAGAGGGAGGCGAAGCTGCATATCCTGGGTAAAACGGCGGCCGATGTGACCAGATCGAGCCTTTTTATCGGCCTGTTCGCCGGCGTGCTCGTCGGCGCGGGCGCATTTGACTTCGTCCCGCACTGGTTGGCATTGGTTCTGGGAGCGGTCTCCTTCGCCGTCGGCATCATCCTGTCCCAGGCCGGCCTGAACATCGAATTCCAGCGGTGGCAGGCGAGAGTGTTTGCGGATGTGCCCAACCTGGTGAGTTTCGCGCCCTCGTTTCTCAAAGTCGGCGGCATCACCCTGCGCGACTCCATTTCCATGACGGTGCCCTTCCTGACGGGGCCGCTCAAAGACGAGCTCTGGATCGCCATCGACAAGGTCAAGCGCACCGGCAACACCAGGGATGCCTTTGATGAACTGGCGGCGCGGGTGGATCATCCGTGCATGAATTCGATCTGCCTTCGCATCTCCACTGCCTGGGACGCCAGTCCGGCGCCCGATCTGTTTGCCGATCTCTCCGATCAGTTGCAGGATGTGGAGGAACTGGCGGTAGCCGGAGCCACGGCGGGCAAGGCCGGGATGCTGGCGCTGGCCTGTGTGCTGGGGCTGCTCGGCTCGATGATCGTGATCGGATATCCGATGTGGATCTACCTGTCGCTGCAGATGACCAGGGGCTTCGGGGGCTAGAAAGGAGGCCGTTATAATCTTTTCGGAAAAGCAGCTGGAAAGACGGATTGAACGGAGACTGCTGGATAGGCAGCGCGCCTCCCGCCTGCTGAACCTCCTTCTCTGCGCTGTCGTGCTGATACTAGGGATTGCGTTGATCCTTTTTCTCATGAAAAGCTGGTTCGCATGACCAAATTTATGGGTCAGGAGGTGAGATGAAAATGCTCAATATCGTGAAAAGAATTTTTGCGGATGAGAGCGGCTCCATGGATCAGATGGTATGGCTCCTGGGATCCGCGGTGGTTGTTGTCCTGGTGGTGATCATTTTAATGGCAAACTCTCAGACATTGGCAGGCGCCTGGTGGACTGACATCACAAGCTACATCAAGACCAGCCTGGGATTTTAAGGAGCCGGGGAGATGGGAACCAAAGGACGAGACGCCTGCTTATGGATATTTTTTGCCCTGTTTCCGATATCCGTCTTTCTCAGGGGGGCGGTATGGTATGCCGCCCTCGGGGTGATGGTCTGCCTGGCCTTGTCGTTCCTGTATTACTGCCGCCGGTATCTGCCGGGCGCCGCCGGCATGAGCAGGGGCCTGGGATTGAACATCACCGTCCTGCTCCCGCTGAACCCTCTCTGGGCAAGGCTGCTGATCGGACGGAACATCCGGGGGGGATTCGGCAGGGCGTTCGAAGTTCACGTCAGAAGCGAAAAAAGAGAGCTGAGCCAGTATCTGCAACTGTTTACGGCGGATCTGGAGAGCGCCCGGAACAGCTTCCCGGGCGCCATCTTCTTATGGGAGTCCTCGACCCCGCTGCCTCTCCTGGTTAGAAGGCTGATCCGCCGGGGTTCTCTTGACGGATCGGCCTTTCTCCAAGACGGGGGATGGCCGGTGCCGAGGTTTCCGTTCACGGAGAGAGATCTGCAAAAAGGCCGCGTCAAGCGCGGCGCCATTATCTCGAAGGAAGAGGCTGTTTCCTAAAGGAAGGAGATGTTTATACGAACCGGACGGCCGGAATTGTAATAGCCCTGTGTCTTGCGGTGGTTTGCGCCCTCCTGATCAATATCGGCGCCAATAGAAGATATGTCAATGCCACCAGGACGGCGCAGGTCCTGGAGACAACACGGTTTATCCCCGCCGGAGCAAAGGTAACGGCAGACATGGTAAAAACAGTCGATGTCCCGCAGCAGATGGCCGAGTATCTTGCCACAGACGCTGCAGAACAATACACCAAGGTTCCTGTCATGCAGAACCAGCTTTTGATGAAGGACGACCTGAACGCTACGGGCCGAGACCCCGGTTATGCCGAAGTTTATGTGCCCGTTGACGTGCCAAGCTCTGCGTGTGTCATCTCCGGGGAATACGTGGACGTCTACACCAAGGCCGGGAACAACAGCCCGAGCGTCTTGCTTTACCAGAGGGCCAAGGTCTTGAATGTCGTGGATTCCAGCGCCCAGGAGACCGAACCCGGCAGCAAACCTGCCGGAGTGAGCGCCGCGGCCGGAAGCGGAACAGCAGTGGCCATCGGCATCGCCATTCCGGGCAATCAGGCAATCCAGATCGTCGGCCCGGCTTCCATGAAACAGATCTACCTGACGCAGAGCGCCTTATAGTCCAAAGGAGTAATTCAAATGAACAAACTGAAGGTTTGGGACTGGCAGACTCTGCCCCCGATCTATTACCTGAAACCGGAAGAGATCGGCGAGTTGAAGATAGACTGGCCAACGTATCAAGACGCCGCCTATCTTGACCAGCTTACCAATCTTCCAAACAGACGGGCTTTTGACGCCATATTGGCAAAGGCCGTCAAGGAGGCTACCGCCCAGGGAGCCGGCTTTTCCATGCTTTTATTCGACCTGGATCACTTCAAGACCGTCAACGATACCTACGGTCACATAGCTGGCGACCGAGTGCTCAGGGAGTTTTCCAGAAGAGTATCCGGGGCGCTGCGCAGCACGGATATCTGCGCTCGTTACGGCGGGGAGGAGTTCAGCATCCTTACCGTCGTCTCTCCCCAGCAGGTGTTTGAGATTGGCGAGAGGGTGCGCCTGGCGGTCAGAGAGCTACCCTTTTCTATTCCGCGCCAGAAGCCCATTCAAGTCACCTGCTCTTTCGGGTACGCTGTCTTTCCGTTCGATGCGATCAGCGGGGAAGAGTTGTTGGACAGGGCGGACAGGGGGCTGTACAAGGCAAAAGAGGGCGGGAGGGACAGGGGGGCGCAAATCTAGGGCGTCATCATCGAAGCAAGAAAGCGGGGGACGACAATTGTTTTGTCTCATTGCTACCGAAGAGGCCACTGCCAAGGAAATCAAGAAAAACATGCAAATAATAACTCAACTTTCGCAGTAACAAACCGCCAGCCGCTCCTTGAAAAATGAGGGCAAGTTGCTGATCAAGTAGTCGATCAGCCTGCGGATCTCATCCTCCGCCAGTTGCAGTTGCTCTCCCAGTAACTGTTCCACCAGGGAGAAGATCCGCTGCAGCGCCTCCACCAGGTTGATGTCCGCAAGCTCGTCGCAGCAGACGTAGAACAGGTTGCCGATGGTTCTCGGGTCTTCTCCGCTGCGGCTCTCCAGAGCCAGCATGATGTATCGGATGAACACGATGGCCGTGTGCGCCACCATGGAATCGTAGGAGCGTCCCTGAAACTCCTTGGCCAGTCTCAGGTAGGACTTGGACATCTTGAAGAAGACCTCGATGCTCCAGCGCTTGCCGTAGATGCGGACCACCTCTTCATCCGGCAGTTCGGTGTCCGTGGAAAGGAGCGCCAGCCACTTCTTCCTGGTTCTCCGGTCCCTGACGAACACGATCCTGGCATACGCCTGTTCACCGCTTGACAGTTTGCCGATGCCGACCACTATGGAGGCGAGGATCTTGGCCCGGCCCCGCTTCTTCCTGACAGCGCCGTACAGCTTGTTCAGGGTCAGTTCCTGTCCCTGGTACGCATATTTGACCGTGGGCATCGACTTGAGCATGCAGATGGTATGAAGTCCCTGTTCCCGTATCTTTCTGATCAGGCCATTGAAGGCAAACCAACTGTCAAACAGGACGTAGCTGGCCGGAACCAGGTATGCCCTGGCCGCTTCGAGCAGATCCAGCAGGACGTCGGTGCTCTTGTGGATGGCCTCCTTGCGCATCCGGTAGCCGTTCGTCCGCTTGTCTAAAGAATCGTTCACGCCCTGGAGGCGGTTTGATTCCTTCTCGGAACTGAGCAGGGAGAAGGCCAGGGGCAGAAAGGTGTTGCCGTCCGACCAGCCCAGGGTCAGCATCCGGAAGCCCCGGACGTATCTATTGCTCACATGGTCGAAGACCCTGGCCAGCAGTTCCACCGCCTTGCTCCGGGACCGGCTGAACAGGGAGTCGTCGATGATGAAGACGTTGATCCTCTTCTCGTCAGTGAGCGGGACGATGCGGATCTTAATGATCTGGGAGCCGAGCAGCAGCAGGAACCGGCGCCAGTTATAGTGGCAGTCTTTCAGAAACCGGTAGATGGCGTCTTTCTGAAAGGGAGCGTCGTCGGCATCACAGTCCAGGTAGCGCCACAGGTTCTTGCCCGTAAAGGCCAACAGCACGAGAAACTGTAACAGATCCTTGCAGGGAAAGCCCTTCTGCTTTTTGAAGTTCGATTGCTTTAGCACCTTGCCAAGCTTGTGTTCTTTGAAAAATTGTTGGACAGCATTGGCTGACTTATTTTCAGCGGTCGTATTTTCTGGTAAGATAGAAGTCACAAAAACACCCTTCTTTCCTTGGTATGATGGGGTTTTGCACACTTCTATTTTACCAGATCGAGGGGTGTTTTTGTTGTCAAGTTTCAGGTATTGCAAGGGTTTGAGGTCATTTTTATAGTGAGAAAGCTGAGGTATAATTTTTATATGAAAGAAAAAATCACTCTCCATGCCAAGTGGCTTATCAAGGCTCCTCTAACGGAGGTGTTTAACATAATAACTGACTTTGAAAAATGGCCTGAGTATTTTCCGAAAGTTGCGGAATCTATACAAGTCATAAGGCATGGAGGAAATAATTTGGAAATAGACGCGACCGTCAAATCGTTCGGCCAAAAGTTTCCAGTAAAAATGAAAACCCAGATCCTCCCTGGAAAGGGGTTCATTTCGGATAATGAAAGCCCTAAATTTGGAACTTCTGGCCACGAAGAATTGTTGCTCTCTGGACATCCAGAAGGAACCGTGATCGATTACACTTATCAAGTTGCCATCCATAAACGCTGGCTCCGTATAGTTGCACAACCATTGATTGGTTGGTTTTCCATGAAATACTGGCAGAAAGCTGTCATAGATGAACTAAGAAAAAGGCTCGAGAGATAAAATCCTGAGCGTCGTTCAGTCTTTATATGAAGGTGCATTGTTTCAATTCTTCCGCTATCTTCTTCCACTTTACCAGATCGAGGGGTGTTTTTGTTGTCAAGTTTCAGGTATTGCAAGGGTTTGAGGTCATTTTTCTAGTGAGAAAGTTGAGATAATAATTAACAAAACAGGCGCTTTCCGCGATTGGACGTTTGAGGCCTGCACCGATGGGAAATCCCTGAGCCAGTGGAAAGACAGAAATGTTGAAGTGCTCGCTTTCAGCCGGGATCTGAAGGGCGCCGATCCGATCAAGCTGCTCCAGCAGGTCCGCGCTCTGTTTCCGTCCACGCACATCGTGCTGCTGGCAGGACAGGTGACAGAGGCCTGCAAGACTTATATCAAGGCTGCGGAGCGGATTGGCCTCTATAATATCGTCACTGGCGACCTTCCCGGTGACCGGCCATACAACCTGATAACAGCATTGACGAGGCCTAAGTCGACAGAGCCAGGAGCGCGGGAAGACGTGGCGGGTAAAGTTATCGCTAACAGCAATACTTCCGAGCGTTATAACCCGGTGAGCATGTTATCAAGTTTCCAGGGCACACTGCTGCAAGGACAGGAGGGCTCGGTTTACATTGCTGCCATGGTAGATGAACCGCCAATTCAGGAACCCGTAAAGTCGCTAAAGCCCGTAAGGGACACGGCGGGTGTTTTAGTGGTCAGCACGGCCAACAAGGGTGGCGTGGGCAAGACAACGGCGGCAATCGCCACGGCCTCCGCCCTATCAAAAGCAGGAATACCCACGGTGCTGGTTGATCTCGGTTTAGGAGCGCCTGACCTGGCGACCTTCTTCAATGTCCATGACGTGCCGGGCATCGAAAATCTATCCAACCTGGATCATATCCATCCGGCGCAGGTTGACAGGCTGCTCGTCAACGTCAGGGACAACTTGTACATAATACCAGGCCCGATGTCAAAAACCTTGCCACGCTTTGCTAGTTCAGAACTGTCACAGATTCTGGGCTATCTGAAGGGCAAATTTCCGGTAGTGATCTGCGATACCTGCTCGGAGCCTTGGACCAAAAAATGGCTGTATAACACCTTCGAGTCGGCCGATATCGCCCTGGCGGTGGTTGACCAGTCGAAGTTTTCCGAAGAGGAAACCAGGAGGTACGCCCCTACATTAATCATGATGGGTGTCAAGCCAGGAAATATCCGCATTGTGATCAACCGTTTCAGTCCCAATCTGCATCCCGCCAACAAAATAGAAGCGGCGTTCAACAGCGGCTTCAAGAAGACATGTTCTGCGCTCCCTAAAATTGGGGCGGTCATACCTAACAACTGGGATGCCTCTGTGAAGGAAACATACGATGGCGAGATCAGCCTGGATAGGTCAAGCCAGTGGCACAACATAGCAGGCGAGATCGCCGATCTGGCGGGATTCAGTTATAAGTCCGCAGGTTATGAAGGTCGGAGTCGGGGCGGCTTCCTTGCCAAGTTCTTCAGAAACAAAAAAGAAGTTTGATGGAGGCGTCATCGAAGGAATGTTCTTCAGCAAGAACGGATATAGAAGGGAGATGTTCGCTTGATGTCGCCCGATCGCGACAGACAAATATTCACCAGACCGATCACGGAGATTATCAGATCCCGGAGTTCGGTCAGAACTTATAGAAACCAGCCGTTATCCAGGGAGATCAGGGAGCAGATCGAACGGTATATTTCAGAATTGGCTGGCCAGTCCGATGCCAGGGTCAGGTTTCAACTCATTGATTCCGATGTTGCTTTAAAGGAATCAGGAGCGAAGCTGGGAACCTATGGCATGATCAAGGGCGCCACTTCTTTTGTGGCTGCAGCGGTTGCTAAAGAATATAGCAGCAATAACATCGAAAGATTGGGATATCTTTTTGAAAAGATAGTTCTGTTGGCTACTTCCATTGGACTGGGAACGTGCTGGTTGGGTGGAACCCTCAAAAGAGAAGCGTTTGCCAGAGCGATCAACCTCAAGGATGATGAACTGCTGCCGGTGATCACACCTCTGGGATATGCAAATAAAAGCATGGGGCTGCAAGATAGAATGATGAGGATAATTGCCGGATCGAAAAAGAGGAAAGGCTGGGATGAACTTTTTTATGACGCAGATTTCCAGCACAGCCTCAGCCAATCCGAAGCGTCGGCATATGCAACAGCTTTGGAGATGGTAAGGCTCGCCCCGTCTGCATCCAATCGTCAACCCTGGCGCATAGTGAAGGCCAGGGACGTTTTTGATTTTTACTTGAGCCGCACGAGGGGCTTTAAAAACCTTTTTAGTTTTGACATCCAGAGGATTGATATTGGAATTGCCATGTGCCATTTCGAACTCACTTTGGTCGAGCAGGGTATGGCAGGCGGGTGGACTGTGCAGAGACCGGATGTAGAAGGGATTCCTGAGCATACGGAGTATATCGCCAGTTGGATTGCCGGATAGACAGGGCATGAACGGATCATGAGGCTGGAGACTGCGTAATACTACTTCCGGAGAAGGTGCGGGGTAACGTTCGATGAGCGCCATCTATGCGATTCCGTTATTCATGTCTTTGATATGCGTCTATACAGACCTTCGATGGAACCTCATCTTCGATAAGGTGACGCTGCCAATGGCGTTGCTGGGGCTGATCTATGCGGCTGCGACTGGAAGAATTGCCCTGGCGCTCCTGGGCGCTGCCATCGGTTTTGGCCTATTTCTGATCGGAATTCTCAGGGGCCAGGCCGGCGCCGGTGATGCAAAGATGGCCGGGGCGCTTGGCGCCTGGCTGGGGCTCGGCGTTCTCCCGGCGATCATTGTCGCCTGTGTGATGGGTCTTGTGTGGAACAATATCCGGTCGCAGAGGGGCACGCACGGCAGGTCTCTGAGCACGCTTCCAGAGGACGGAACAGTGTCAAAGGCATTGCCCTTTGGGGTGTGCTTGGCGGCAGGTGCCTGGATCTGGATCACGCTGTTATCGGTCTGGCAACCGTCTTTTATGACAATATGGCGCCTGTAAAGCACCTTCTATCACAGCCCCCCAGGGGGGCTGTTTATTGCTGAAAATTAAGCTTGCGAGGAGGCAGGAACGTGAGACTGCAGGTTCAGTTTTTATTGCCCGGCATGAAGATTTTTGCTCCCGTGTATGGCCCTAAGGGAGAGCTTCTGCTCCCGAAGAGGGCCATCCTGACAGAGGCCAACATTGCTAAGCTCCGGCAACACAACATTCTGGCCGTCTATATAGAAACCGATCTGGTGGTTGACCACATTGAAAATCTCATAGATGACCTTATCAGGGTCGAAACCCAGGCGCTGGTACGAGAGTGGGCCGAAAAGCACGGTGATCATAAGCTGTTCCAGGGCATCAAGAAAAATGTCAAACAGATCGTCAGTGATGTGATCAGCGGCAAGACCGTCCAGTATGGCCTGGCAGAGATATACGCAGGCCGAGCTTATACTTATGCGCACTCGGTAGATGTGTGCATACTGGCAATCATGGCAGGTTATCGCCTGAACTACTCCAGGCCTGCCCTGCTGGATCTGGCAATCGGGAGTCTGCTGCATGACCTGGGGAAAGCCAAACTGGACAAGATGATCCTGAACAAGCCAGGCAAACTCACAGACATGGAGATGTCCGGCGTGCGACGGCATCCCGAACTGGGATTTCAAATGCTTATCCAGCACGAGGACATTAGTCCGGTAGCCGGTGGCGTTGTGCTGAGCCATCATGAACGTCTTGATGGCAGCGGCTACCCATTTGGTCTCAAAGATAACGCCATACCAAGGAGCGCTACAATATGTGCTATTGCGGATGTCTACAATGCGCTGACAACCGACAGGGTGTATCGAAAAGCGATTCCCCCGGGCGCTGCCTATGAGATACTCGAAGGCTCAGAAGATCGGCTGTTTCCTTCGTGGGCACTCAAAGCCTTTTTAAAATGCATCGTGCCATACCCGGTTGGTACGTTGACAAGGTTGAGCACTGGCGATATGGCGTGTGTGGTTGCTGTTAATCAGTTATCGCCACTACAGCCAAAGGTAGTACTGCCAGAGACGAAAACAAGACTCGATCTGGCCCAAGAATGCGACATTCAAATAGCCGGGTGTTCGTCAGAAAGAGAGATACAGAAATTGCTCGACCACGCCATTAGATGCGTCGATTTTTAATTTAAAGATTTGATTGAAATGAACAAAGAGGAAGTGACAGAATTGACTACTCTATTGCAGGGCAACGGATCTTTGGACTCAGGACCTTTCTACCACGGCACAAAAGCCGACTTGAAGTTGGGGGACTTGTTGGAACCCAGCAATAGCTCTAACTATGGCGAGCGAAAGAAGGCCAACTACGTTTATCTGACCGCGACACTAGATGCGGCTGTGTGGGGAGCTGAACTTGCAGTGGGCGATGTACATGGTCGGATCTATCGTGTGGAGCCCACTGGCACCATCGAGGATGACCTCAATCTGACGGATAAAAAGTTCCAAGGGAACCCAACGAGGTCCTACCGGACCCGACAGCCACTGAGAGTAGTGGGCGAAGTCTTGGACCGGGGCGCTTGGCGCCTGGCTGGGGCTCGGCGTTCTCCCGGTGGTCATTATCGCCTGTATCATGGGTCTTGCGTGGAGCAGTATCCGGTCACAGAAGGGCACGCACGGCAGGCCTCTGAGCATGCTTCCAGAGGACGGAACCGTAACCAAGGCATTGCCCTTTGGGGTGTGCCTGTCGGCAGGCACCTGGGTCTGGATTGCGCTGCTGTTGTTTTGGCAACTGCCTTTCATGGCAGTCTGGCGCCTTTTACCTTCCTTACGCCAATGGTGAAAAACCGCCGCTTCGATCAGGGGGTGGGGAGCCAAAAACTGCTCAAGCAAATTGGGTAATTGGGGGTGCCTTGTTTATATTGCAATAACCTGCTTATCTATTTGCTGATATTTTATCTGCGGTGGTAATGGGTTGAGGCGCTCACCTCGCTGCATCTGGCCGGGCTTGGCGCACAATCAATGACTGATTCGCTCCAGGGGCATTACAAGCCTCCGGGGCATTTTATTTAAGGAGTGGGCTTTCGGGCATGATTTGGCACTAAAATATGACATCCAGGTAATAATATTGAACAAACTGGTTTGGAGGAGGTGGACTGTTTTGATTGGGGATAAAGTGATAGCCACACATAATGAAACAGTTGTACCCGATGTGAAAGTTCTGGCTGAACAGCTTAGGCTCACGACGAAAAAGTTGCTCAAAGAGATGGACAGGCAGGTCGATACCGCCTGCGGCATACTCCACCGGGCGGAGGACGGCGGCGATCCTGACTCAGAGTTGGACGCCCGCCTCTGCTGGAACGCTTTTCAGGACTTGCAGAATGCTCTACAGGATGCACATGGATGGGCCAAGTATCTGTTGGGGGATATTGACGCAGCCGGCAAACTGGTGCTGCACGAAAACGGCCGGTTCCGGCTGCCGGCTACGAACGGTCGAGATGACGATTACTGGGAGTTCACTTGTGGAGGCAGCATCGAGGTTTGGAACGAGAAGGAACAGCGCTGGGTGTATGGCCACGTGGAGTACGCAGACAAGTATCCGCACGGCTATTACTTCACATCGACCAAAGTGGGGCTGCAGCCCGGCATCAGGGCTAGACATCGCCATGTTAGCTTGTGGGAATGAGATTCGATAAATCAGGGCAGAGAAATATAAACATGATTTCACGCTAGGAGGCGATTTCAGTGATTAATGAAAACGAAGTATTTTTAACTGCGGCCGAAGCCATGAAGATTTTACGACTTAAAAAATCCACATTCTATTCCTATGTGGCCCAGGGAATTATCCCTTCGATAAAAATTGGACATTTTATCCGCATTAGGCGTGATGATGTTTTTGGTTTGGGACCTCAGCGGGACAAGACACCAGCGTAAAGACTATCGAACATCGGCAACATATTTTTTTGAAACCTGGGAGAGCATATTAAAAGGGGTACAGGCTCACTCTGTGCCCTTTTTGATTATGTGGCCTGGGTGCAGCGCCACTGATAAAAGGAATAAGCCCGGACAGGGTAGAAATATATATCTACCCCGCCCGACCTTGAAAGGAGGAAAGAATTGAAGTGCGGGGTAGCAAGATTACAAAGAGCGGAAAGGGCTCCTATTGTTTCCGGGTTGATTATCCGTCACCGGATGGTAAGCGGCAACAAAAGAAGATCACGGTGAAAGGTAGCTACAAAGAAGCCGAAAGACAACAGAGGGAAATACTGATCCAGATTGATCAGGGAATGTATGCTGTGACTCCGTCCCAAAAGACGCTTGGTGATTTTCTTGACCAATATCTCGAAATCATCAAGGGCCGAAATGTAAACACCTACACCAATTATGTTTGCGCTTTTAAGGCATTCAGTAAACATATTGGGGGTGATGTGAAACTTTCCAAGCTAAAAAGTGAGGATGTGCAAAAAGCGGTTAACGAACTTGAGAGCAGGCTTGATAAAAGTACATTGAACCTGTATTTCCAAAAGTTTAATGTGGCTATGAAATACGCCTGCCGGAGTAACATCAGATACCTTGTTAGCAACCCTTGTGACGATGTTATTGTGAATAAACCGCAAGACAAAGAGAAGCCGGTTTGGGATGACAGCCAATCCAATCAATTTATCCGTTTCTGCAAGGCTTCTATTTTCCGGTACATTACCATGTTCGTGGTATTGCTGAAAACAGGTCTCAGGGTTGGCGAGATTCTGGCTTTAAGATGGACGGATGTCGATCTGAATGTAGGCGTGATTCATGTTTCCAGAACCGTCTTGAGGGATGGGAAATATGGTCCGCCCAAATCACGGCGAAGCATAAGAAAAGTGCCCATTGAACAGGGCACAGTTAAAATTTTACTAAAATACAGAGTTCAACAGAATAAGGAGAAACTCCTGTGCGGAGAAGGATATAACTCGGAAGGCCTTATCTTCACCAGCAACACTGGCAAACGAGTGACTAAGAGCGTGGTCACCCGCTCATTCAAACGATACTGTAAACAAGCACAACTACCAAACATCAGGGTCCACGGGCTTCGGCACACACATGCAACAATGTTGCTGAGGAACGGCCACTCCGTGAATGCTGTAGCAGAACGCCTGGGAGATACTCCGGAGACTATCATGATGACTTATGGTCACGTTACGCCGGGTATGCAGTTGGAGATATTGAAGACCATCGAGCAGAACTATGAATAAAAGCTTATGTTTACGATGTGACCAATTTGTGACGAATTTTTATAAAAGCCTTGCGGTACAAGGCTTTTAAGGGTAAGAAATTCTTCTACCAGAAGGAGTGTCCCGAGTACCGGCCGGAATGGCTGGACACAGCCCCGGTTTACAGCCAGTCTAATGAGAGAAACGTCAACTTCTGCCTGGTCAACGACCTGCCGTCCCTGGTGTGGGTGGTCAATACGGCGGCTATCGAGCTGCACACCTCGCTCTCACTGGGACGGGACCCCCTGACCCCGGGCATGGTGGTCTTCGACCTCGATCCCGGCCCTCCGGCATCGATCATCGAATGCGCCCAGGTCGCCCTGTGGCTGCGCCAGGTCTTTGACGGCCTTGGCCTGCGGAGCTTTCCGAAGACCTCCGGGTCCAAGGGCCTGCAGGTCTATGTACCGCTGAATACCGCGGTCACTTACGACCAGACCAAGAGCTTTGCCCACGCCCAGGCCACGCTGCTCGAGTTGCAGCACCCGGAACTGGTGGTCTCCAAGATGACCAAAAGCCTGCGCTCCGGCAAGGTCCTGGTGGACTGGAGCCAGAATGACCGCCATAAGACCACTGTCTGTGTCTACTCCCTGCGGGCCAGGGAGCACCCCACCGTGTCTGCTCCGGTACGGTGGCCGGAGGTGGAAGCTGCTGCCGTTGGCAGGGACGCCGGGCTGTTGACTTGTTCGACTGACCTGGTGATCCAGCGCTGGCAGGATGCCGGCGACCTGTTCTCTCCGGTGTTGGAATTAGAGCAGAAATTGCCTGCGGGATGAGTGATGAGCGATGGCGGGTGGTTCGGAACTCACCATAGTTGCCCCGGCAAGATCATGAATGTGCGGTTTGAGATAGCGTTCCCAAGAAAATTTTGACCAATGCCGGATCAAACTGAGTAGCAGCGCACTTTTCGATCTCTTTTGCGGCCTCTATCGGGGTAACCGCCTTTTTGTAAGGCCGTCCGTTGGTCAACACGTCGTAGGCGTCGGCTAGGGACAGGATGCGGGAGAGCAGCGGAATCTGCTCCCCTTTCAATCCCCTCGGGTAGCCCGTACCGTCCCAGTGTTCGTGGTGGGACAGGATTGCTTCCGCAATGCTGGTCAGGTCCGGTACCGACCGGACGATCCGTTCCCCGATCGCCGGATGCTGCTTTATCAGACTCCATTCTTCCTCTGTCAGGTAGTTTGGTTTCATCAAAATATTGGCCGGTATGGCAATCTGGCC
>Ga0224558_1001286_pt1 | contig 26716 bp, 19 predicted proteins | sample 714S32024metaG_FD_180682 | JGI IMG/M metagenome (GOLD analysis project Ga0224558, IMG submission 180682) | Peat soil microbial communities from Stordalen Mire, Sweden - 717 S3 20-24 | ecosystem: Environmental > Terrestrial > Soil > Wetlands > Peat | place: Sweden: Norrbotten County, Stordalen... | reverse complement strand
CCGACATTGTACGCCCGCCCAACTGGGGTGGCTTTCGGCTCGTCGTGAACGCCATCGAATTGTGGGTCGAAGGCGAGTTTCGCGTACACGACCGGGCCCGATGGACCCGCTTGGCCGGCCGCCCGGGCGATGCCGGTACGCCGGTCAACTGGTCCGCGACCCGCCTACAGCCGTGACCGTGGCGCCTAGGAGCCTGTCTGAGTATTCGGCGTGGCCGCGACCGCGGCAGATTTCGCTTCAGCCGAGGCGGAGCCGACGTGGTTGGGTCGAGACCCAATGAGGAGGCGACAACGACGGATGAAGCGAAATCTGCCCGGTCCCGAAGGGTTGGCTGGGAGAGGGGCGTCTGCGGCGCGCGATAGGCTCTGCGCAGCTTATTCCAGGCAGACGACCAACTTGGCGGAATGCGTGCGCCAATTGATGGGAATGACGTAGGCGCGTGCATGCGGCGCGGTCACTTTTTCCGGTTCGTGCGCGATGATCGTCGGAATCGAAATCAGAAAATTCTTCCCGAAGTCGCGGCGCGCATTGCCGGAAATGGTGTTGGCAATTTCCCCCACGAGATCCCTCATGATTTCGTCGCTGGAATCAGTTTCCTGCATGCGCATCAGCAGTACGGTGAGCATGCCGCGCGGCGCCGTGAAGTACACGATACCCTTGCGTGCGCCGGAAATCCCGATCACACCGGTGTACTCATAGGCGCCGGGGTTGCCGTCGGTCACGAGGTAGGGAGATCCGACCGTAGCCGCCTGCTGGGCCGACGTCTCGAAGTAATTGGTCGTGCCGTCGATGAACGTGCGAAGTTCCGTTTCCCTTAACATCTCATGCCTCCGACAGCAGCTCTTCCAACGCCTCGTTGAGCTGGCGATCGCTGAAAGGCTTGCACAAGAATCCGTTTGCACCTTTCTCGATGGCTTCCACGGCGGTCGCCTTGTCGGCGAGCGCGGAGACCACCAAGATCAGCACGCTCGGATTCAGCGCGACCAATTCTCCCACGCACTCGATGCCATCCATCTCCGGCATGGTCAAATCCATGGTCACTACGTCCGGCTGCGTGCGGCGAAACAAATCCACGGCCTCGCGTCCATTGCTAGCCGCGCCCACCACCTGGAGCCGGGCTATCTGCTGTGAGCGCTCGATGCGGCGTCGAATGATATTGGAATCATCCACGATCATCAGCTTCAGAGTCTTCGGCGCGCCGTTGTCCATCACGCTACCGCCGCATCGTCCGCCTGTTTGCCCGTGGGAGCGGGCAATGTGATCGTAAGCCGCGTAAATCGCCCGCGCGCCGTAGCCACGCCGACTCGCCCTCCGACCTGATGCACGAGATCAGCGACCAGATTCATTCCCACCCCGCGGCCCGCATCCTTGGTGGGATGCTCAACCGTTGAGAACCCGGATCTGAACAACAGCGAGTAAGTCTGCTTTGCATCCAAGGTCTCGGCTTGTTGCGGCGTTATGATTCCCTTTTGAATCGCGACCTCTTTGATCCGTTCGATTGCGAGTCCTTGGCCATCGTCCTCCACGGTCAGCTTGTAGCCCGTATCGCCCATGGATTGAAACGCGAGGCGCACTTGACCCTGTGCCAACTTGCCGGATGCCGTCCTGGCCGCCGCCGGCTCAATGCCGTGGACGATGGCATTGCGCACGGCTTGAATCGCGATGTCCTTGATCATACGGCGATAACCCGCCGGCACCGTATCGAAACCCGTGCATTGCAGAGCCACCTCTTTCCGGTCGTCCGACGCCACGCGTACGGCGAGGTGCTGCAGCGCCGCTGTCAGGCCAAAGTCGGATTTCTCGACTTGGCCGCCGCCCGCGATCACATCCGTGCGCGCGTGAGCCACCTCGGCTGGCGCCGGCGGGAAGCGCGAGAGACGGGACACCAACTCGCCGACGGATTGCAAATGAGTCAACAGGTCGTCAAGCTTGATGACGAGCGGCAGGAAATCGTTACCGGATAAATCCGGCTTGTCTTTGAGCGACTTCAGGTCCTCCTCGAAGGAATGAGCGCGGCTCTCGATCGACGACAAGCCCAGGGCCGCCGCCTCGCCCTTGACCGCATGCGCCTGCCGAAACAAGGCATCGAGCTTCTTGCGGAACACCGATTCTTCCCGGGCCGGTTCCCGCAGCACGGCGTTGATCACTTTCATTGCCGCGTTCGAGTCGTTCAAGAACGATCCAAGCTGCACGGGATCGATGTGCAAAATGCCGAGCAGCGTATCGACCTGCGCCTGAGCCTGGCTTTGCGATGTCTGAAGTTCACGGGCCAGATCGACGCGCGCGCTCACGTCGGAGACGGACGCCAGCACATGCGTGACCTTGCCATCCACGCGCACCCGATGGAAATCGAACTGCAGGTAGCGGGTCTCGAAGCGGCTGTGGCCCACGTCGAGGTGAACTTCGACCTCGCCCAGAGGGTTGATCGACTTGACCAATTTCTCGTTGGTGCGTTCCGCCCAGAGAACCTTCACGAACTTCAAGGCGGTGGCCAGGGTTTTCTCCGAAACGATGTCCTTGAGCAAGCTCTCGAACGCGAGTCCGGCGATGTCGGTTCGCTGGAACAGCGATTCCATGGCGGCGGAGTATGCCGTTCCAATCACCAAGTCACGATCGATCAAGAACAAACCGTCCTTGACCGTGCGCAGGATGTCAGTGGTTTGTTGCCGCGCGAGCCGCAGACTCACCTCTTGTCGCTGACGGGCTACGATCAACACCGTCACCAATAGCACCAACACGCCGGCAATCGTGAGACCGCCCAGCATGACGAGCCGCAGCTGGCTTGCGGCTTGCTCGTTCTTGGCTTGCAAGTCCGCGGCTATCGTCGTGAGTTCCGCGTCCAACTGCGGCAGAGTGCGGCGGCTCGCATGGATTGCAGCCGTCAAGTCTCGCTCCAACTGCTGCCCGCTCTCATTCAATGCCGTCCCGGTCGATTCGCTGTCGACGTAGGGCACACCGCCGTACGAGAGCAGCGGCTTCAGCGCCTCCTGCTCGTGTGCCCACAACTTTTCAAGCACCGCGGCGTGCCGGCCCGCAATCGCCTCGGCGACGGCGCCGGTATCTCCGGTGTAGGCCAACCAATTCGCCGGCCGCGGCGCGTTCATTGCCGGTAACGCCACATCCAATTTCTTGGCGGAGTCGCGCAGTTGGTCCATGGACTCCTGAAGGTATGCCCGCGCCATCAGCCGATCATGCATTGAATCGAGCGCTGAATGGATGAGGGTCGGATAGCGCTGTTGTTGGGAAACGAATTTCAGCGCCACCGAGCTGTCGACCAGTTCACCGGCTAGCTCGAGGCCCGGAATCAGCACCGTTGCGAGGAAGCTGAACCCGAGAACGACGACCATCACCACAAGGCCGCCCGCGGCCAATTGCGGGAATCGAAATTTTAAGGCTGGAATTTTCATGAAACAGTTACTCCCTGGGAGTTTGCGGGTCTTGCCGGCGGACCAACCGTGGTCGGTCGAATTGCCGTGCCAAGCGCTCTAAGAAACTCGCCCGCCGACGTGTATCGATGTGCCGGATCCTTCGCCAAAAGACGATTTACGACGGATTGATAGCGGCTCCGACGGGCGGGCAGAGGAGGCACGTCCGCAAGTCGGTGAGCGGCGAATATGTCCGAGAGCGTCTTTCCCGCAAACGGCGGAGCTCCGGCCAGCATCTCGAAGAGAATCACTCCCAGACTGTACAGGTCGCCGCGTCCATCGGGCTCACGCCCCATGATCTGCTCCGGGCACACGTAGTAGGGAGTACCCGTACTGATGTCCGAGCGCGACAGGTCGGTGGAAAGGAGTTGACTGCGAGCGGATCCGAAATCGATGAGTACGATGCGGTTGTCGTTCGTCAGCATGATGTTCGAAGGCTTCAAGTCGCAGTGAACGACATGCGCCGCATGAACGATTTCCAGTGCCTGACCGATCTGAACCGTGTAGTTGATCGCATCGGCCTCGCTCACCGGATTCCTCATGCGCTCCCGCAGACTACCGCACGGGAAATATTCCAAGGCCAAAAAGAGATACTCATCGGTTATACCGAAATCGAGCACATCGGCGATGGAACGATGATTGAGGGCGGACAGAATCTCGCACTCCCGGGCGAACCGTTGGCGGTCGGCCTCGGCCCCGATTCGCAGTCCACCGAGGGCTTGCACCTTGAGTGCGACGGGCTGCGCCAGTTCGTCGCTCTGCGCCAGGTACACCGACGCTGCCGCGGATTGCGCGATTTTTTTCATCAGCCGGTAACCGCCGATCTCCGGTTGACGCCGCGGCTCACCCGCCTTGCGCGCCCCGCCGGCGCCGGGGCCCGAGTCCGCGCCGGCGCTGCCCGACTGTTCGGCCAGGGGCAGCAGCGCCTGCCGCAATTCGTCGAGCTTCACCGCGTGAATCGGCCAATAATCGGCAGCGCCGCATTTTATCGAGCGCGCCGCGCAGCGCTCATCGCCGCCGCGAGCGAACACGAAAACGGGTGTTCGCGGCGCGTGATCCCGCATTCTAGCGACGTTCGCGAGCGGGTCGCCTCCGTTGGCGTTGCTCGCGAATTCGATGATGACCAGAACTGCCTTGTACTTCGCGATGCGTTCGGCGCTCATCGCGGCGAACGCCGATTGATCGACGCTGTCCGCGGCAAGCGTGGGCGATGCTCGCCGCATCAAGGCGGCCGCCTGCAGGCGCAGCTCCAGATCGTCGTGCACGATGAGGCACAAACTGGACGCTCGGCCGCCGCGCGCGCCAAGGTTCGAATCTTGGCGGTCGGCTTTCGACGGGGTTTTGCTCACCGGCGAGTTCATCGGGCGGACAACCGAAAGGCAACGCGGATCTTGGTGCCGACGGCGATCGGTTTCCCATTCCGCTTGACCGGCTGGTAGCGCACCCGTGAAATCGCTTTAATGGCAGCCGTTTCGAAGACGCCTTCGGGATTCGAATTCAACACCTTGACATCAACGACCGCCCCGCTGTCGGTGACGATGTAGCCCAGCTCCACCCATCCCTCGATGTTCCGATTCAGCGCCCCGCTGGGATATTGCAGCTTGAGCGGCTTGACACGAGCCAGCAGGTTCTCCATGACTTCCGGCATGGCGCCGGCGGCGGCGGACTTGGCATCTGTATCGGCCAGCTTCGCTTGCAGCAGCCGATCGCTCAGCGCCTTCCCGTCCGCAGACGGCCCCAAACCGTCCGCTGCCTGCAAGAGCGCTTCAGCCTTCGCGGTATCCGCGGCGTCGAGCGCCGCGCGCGCGCGGCCTAGAATTTGCGCCTGCAAGGCGTGCGATAACTGCGCCACGCGGGCATCCTGCGGATCGGCTGCCCGCAACTGATTGACGTAAAATAGCGCGCTATCCTTGTCGGGCTCGGTCAAATTACCTTGCGCGAGGCGGGATTGAGCCAGATCGAGAACCGCCTGATCGACCTTTTCATGAGCTGATTGTCCGCGTGCCGTATCAAGGTTTTGCTGCAGAGCAGCCGTCGTGTTGGCCGGTGCGCCGATGTTGCGCATTTCGGCGAGGAGACGGTCCGCGTCGGCAAACCGGCGTTGATCGACGGCGCCACGAACGGCTTGCGATGCGCGGTCAAGGAATTCCTGGTATTTGAGTTGCAGCGCCGGCGACATAACGCCTTCCTGGCGAGCCTGGCGCAAATAGAAGGCGGCGCTGTCGCTTGACGGGCCGATCAATCGGCCTTGCTGCAATCGGGCGCCTGCGAGCGCCGCGTAACGCCCCGCATCGAACTGCTCCCGTTGGAGGCGCACGTCGTCTCGCAATTGAGCCAGCTTTGCGCTGCTCAGCAATTTAGCTCTCGCCGCCTCATCGATGAGTTCCGTTGCGCGATCGAAGTTCTGCGCGTTGATGGCGGCTTGGATCTGTGCCGGACCGAGTTCGCTGCGAAAGGTGGCAATCCGCGCATCGAGAGCCGCCAAATGGGCATCATCGGAGCTGATGCTGCGCGCGGTCTCGAGAGCCTGCAGGGCCACGTCAACCTTGCGCTCATCCAACGCGGCCTGCACCCGGGCGAACAGAACCTGCGCCAGTCGTGTCAGGCCCTGGCGGGCTTCGCCGTTCGATGGGTCGAGATTCAAGGCTCCTCGATACAGCACTAACGCACTGCCTTCCGCCGGATCGATATAATGTCGATCCAACATGGCTTGTTCGGCCCGCTCGATGAGAATGTCCACCGTGTCAGCGACGGCGCCGCTTGTCTTGTCGAGTGCTTGGGCTTGGGGCTCGCGTACCGCTCCAAACTCGGTTTTGGCCGGAGCCGAACGGTCACTGGGTCGCAGCAGGAACACGGCCGCAGCCAGAGCGCCCACGGCACCGGCCGCGATTGCGGCCGCAACCCACGGGAATCGACGCGTGGGCCCCGGTGGAATTGGTGCGGTCGCGCTCGCCTCGCCTAGCAGCGCCACGCGAGCATGGATTTCCTCGAGCCCGCGCGCGAGCGCCTCGACCAGTTTCGGTTGATCGATGGGCAGCGAAAGTGTCGCGACGACCTGGCGTTGCTCGAGGGGCGCGGTCCAGGCCCCCACATCCGCCGAAACGTCGAGCGCAACGATGGCAAAGCGATCCGAATGCAATTGGATGCGCGAAAGGACGTCCGCCTGGTTCGGACAGCCGCGCGCGTCCCACAAGACCACCCCAGTCTGACCCGATTGCGTCGCTGCAACCAGATCATCGATGGTATCCAATTGCTTCACAAACCAGTCGTTGCCGATGCCGCCAATCTGCACCCACAGCGAATCATCGGACGTGACGAGAAACGCCGACTGCTTTTGCCGGTTCGGGTTGCGAGCCACGACAGGCTCCGCTCTGACCTTAGCGGCCGGCTCGTGCATCTTTGCTGCCTTAGGCACCCCCGTCGCACTCCCGCTGTGTACACTCAATTGGCCCGCGCATGTCGACCTCGCCTCATGGCAGCGCGCGACGAGGCGAGTATCCTTAGTGAAACGGCAAATAATCGAGACGGCATGGATCACATTTGTGGAGTTTTCCTTGCCGCATTGCGCTCGGAAGGCCGTTCATAGGACGAATAGTGCGAACTATTTCGCATATTGCAGCGCGCCGCGGCGCGGTTGATCGGCTGCCTGCCGGCCATCCCCGCAGATTCATTCCTGCTATTCTTTCGATGCCGGCGAATTTCTTAACCGGAGGAGAATTTCCTCGCGATGCACCTTCTGCAAGGCCATGATGCGACCTGTCCGCACTGCTGGGAAACCATTAATTTGACATTGGATCTTTCGGTGCCCGAACAGTCGTACATCGAAGACTGCCCGGTGTGCTGCAACCCCATACTGGTCTCGTATTCCACCACAGACGGGGAGGTCGACGCACTCAGCGTGGACTCCGCCGCTTGAGCCGGAGCGCTTACCCCCACCCTGAGCGCGTAAGCTGGTTCAAGACGCTGCGCGTAGCGACGCTGCTTCTCATTCTGTTGGTGGTCGCTCTGACCACTTGGTTGGATCATTACCGCAGCACCCGGTGGCGCCAGCCGCTGTTCGTGGCCATCTACCCGATAGCGGCGGACGAAAGTCCGGTGACCCGGAATTATGTCGACTCGCTCGATGGCGAACGCTTCAAGGCCATCGACCTTTTTTTCTCGCGAAGCGGCGCGCTATCAGCTGCCGACGAGCGAACCCATCAGATCACGGTTGCATCCCGAACTCATTGCCCTACCGCCGCAACGCGCCGCGCGAGCCGGCATCTTTTCCACCGTCGTATGGAGTTTGAAACTGCGTTACTGGGCATGGAACGTTAGTCGCCAATCGCGTGAACCCGAGGACGTGCGCATGTTCGTGTTGTTTCACGATCCGGCGCGGAGTCCCACGGTGCCGCATTCGCTCGGCCTGACCAAGGGATTGATCGGCGTGGTCTACGCCTTCGCTGATCCCGTGATGACCGGCGCAAACAACGTCGTCATCGCACATGAATTGCTGCACACCCTCGGCGCCACCGACAAATACGACCCGCAGGGCGATACGCCTCGCTTCCCGGACGGCTATGGCGATCCCCGGCAAATTCCGCTATTTCCACAGAAATACGCTGAGTTGATGGCGGGACGCCGCATGCTGGGCCCAAATCGATGGCAGCAAGCATCGAGTCTCGATGAAGTCGTCGTAGGCCCGGCGACAGCGCTCGAAATACACTGGCCGCAAAATGCGCGCTGACCGCCGTCGCTCGCTTCTCGAATGCCGCAATGTGGATATCGGCATTGAATCCCGCACCTTGGTTCGTGGCTTGAATTTGCAGGTTCCCGCAGGCTCCATGCTTGTCGTGCTCGGACCCAACGGCTGCGGTAAAAGCCTCTCACTGCACACGTTCGCTGGCCTCCGCGCGCCTCACGCGGGCGAGCTATTGATCTCGGACCGACCCTTAAGCGCGTGGACGCGACGCTCACTCGCGCGTGAGCTTGCGCTGTTGCCGCAGAACGTCGAGGACCCCTTCCCGGCGAACGTACTCGAAACGGTGCTGCTCGGGCGTCATCCGCACATCGGCCACTGGCAGTGGGAGTCCGCAGCCGATATCGCGATCGCTACGCAGGCGCTCGCGGCGGTGGGACTCTGCGGATACGAGAACCGCGACATATTTACGCTTTCGGGTGGGGAGCGACGTCGCGCGGCGCTTGCTGCCGTACTCGCACAAGATCCGCGAGTATTTCTATTGGACGAACCGACCAATCAGTTGGATCCCAACCACCAACTCGAAGCACTGGAGCTGCTGCGGGCGCGCGCCGATGCAGGCGGCGCCGTGATCGTGACGTTGCATGATCCGAACCTAGCCGTGCGTTTCGCGGATCACGCCCTGCTGATCGCCAGATCGGGAGACTGGCTCTGGGGCAGCGCGGCCGAAATCCTCACCTCCGGCAATCTATCGGAGCTTTACGACACACGCTTCGACGACTTGCATGTCGCCGGGCGCCGCGTGTTCTATCAAGCGTAGCGTTCGTGCCCGGCGTCCATCCAGCGCCTGCACCGCCAAGCCTCCGCGCCGCCAACCGAAGGCATCACGCCAGAGCCGCCAGCACCGCCGTATGCAGGCGACCATTGGTCGCCAGCACGGACTTCGATTGAAGTGTGATGGGTGCTCCGCCAAGGTCCGTAAAATGTCCTCCCGCCTCCGACACGATGGCCACGCAAGCGGCGATGTCCAAGATGTTCACGTCGCTTTCAATCACCGCTTCGATTTTGCCTGCGGCCAACAAGTGATAGTGCAGGAAATCGCCATAGCCGCGGATGCGGTTGACGCGCGCCACCAACCCGCCATAGCGGCTCCACTGATTGCCGCTGGCCAAGGTCTTCAGGTTCCCGGCCGATAGCGCCGCCGATTCCAAGTCGGCAATCTGGCTGACCGCCAGCAAACGGCCGTTGAGATACGCGCCGCATCCCCGTTCCGCAAAAGCCACCTCGCCATACACGGGCGCGCTGGAGACCCCGAGCACGATCTCCCCGCGCCGCATGAGCGCAATCTGCGTGGAGAACATCGGATACTCGCGGACGAACGCCTTGGTGCCGTCGATGGGATCGACCAACCACAAATTCTCGGCGTCCATGCCGCGCGAAACCGTCTCTTCGCCGAAGAATCCGTAGGCCGGGAAGCGCGCCTCGAGTATCTCGCGGATCGCGGTCTCGCAGCGGATGTCGGCCTCGGTGACGGGCGACTTGTCCGCTTTGAGGCGGACTTCAATATTGCGCTGGTACAGCGAGCGTGCAATCGAGGCAGCTTGGCTTGCCGCGTCTAACGCCGCCTGCAATTCCGGCGAATGGTTCATGAATCGTCTCCGCTTGAAACGCCACCTTAGCAAACCTTGTGCTACCGTCACACCCAAACCTAAGAGATATCGCTTCATGGGCAATCGGCTCACCAAGATTTATACCCGCACGGGCGACGACGGCAGCACCGGCCTCGGCGACGGCACGCGGGCTCCCAAAGAATGCGCGCGGGTCGAAGCCTATGGCACCGTAGACGAGGCGAACAGCGCGATCGGCGTCGTGCTGGCGATAGCCACATTGCCCGCTGCGTTAAATCAATGCCTCACCGAGGTGCAGCATGATCTGTTCGATCTCGGGGGCGAATTGTGCATTCCCGGACATCGAATAATCACGGATGCTTACGTGGAGCGCCTGGAGGCGGAACTCGACGGCTTCAATGAAAATCTGCCGCCGCTCAAGGACTTTATCCTTCCCGGCGGCGGCCCTGCCGCGGCCGCCTGTCACGTGGCTCGTGCCGTGTGCCGACGGGCCGAGCGTCGCTGTTGGGCGTTGGCACGCGTCGAAGAAGTCTCGCCTGGCGCCCTGAAATACCTGAATCGGCTGTCCGACCTGTTGTTTGTGATCGCGCGAGTGCTCGCGCGCCATGAACAAGGCAGCGAAACCATCTGGCGGCGAACTCGCTAGGCGATGCTCGCCGCACGCAGCTGGTTGGAATGCAACCAGTCGGTGTGCCAGCGTTCCAATTCCGGGATTGGCAGCGGCCGGCAGAACAGGAACCCCTGCACTTGATTCGCTTCGCGATTTCGCAGGTAATGCCACTGCGCTTCGGTTTCCACCCCTTCCGCGCAAGTCGCCAAGCCCAAGCTTTTGGCCATGGCGATGATGGCGTCCACGAGGGGTGCATTGCCGGTGCTCTTCGAAGCGATATCACGCACAAAGCTGCGGTCGATTTTCAGCGTATCGATGGGAAAGTGACGCAGGTAAGACATTGAACTGTAGCCGGTCCCGAAATCGTCCAGCGCCGTCGCCACGCCCAAGTCCTTCAGCGATTTGACAGCCTTGCTGACCACGCTCGAATACTCGATCAGCGCGCCTTCCGTGAATTCCAACTCGATCATGCGCGAATCGATACCGGCCGCGTCGATGGCGCTCGATACCCGGCGGACGAGGCTGCCGTCCCGGAATTGAACGCCGGAAACGTTTACCGCGACCTGCCAGTCTTGCGCGCCCGCATCGCGCCAGCGGCGCGCCTGCGCGCAGGCCTCGCGCAGTACCCAATCGCCAATCTCAATGATTAAGCCGCTCTGCTCGGCGAGCGGGATGAACTCGTCGGGCGGCACGAACCCGCGTTGCGGGTGCGACCAACGCAGCAAGGCCTCTACGGCCTCCACCCGCAAGTCATCGAGAGCCAGCCGTGGCTGGTAATTAAGCGTGAACTCTTGACGCTCCAATGCCCTTCGCAAATCGGCTTCCAGAGACAGATGCCTGGCCGCTCGGGTGCTGATCGATTTCTTGAAGATTTCCACGCCGCCCTGGCCGATCCTCTTGGCGTGATGCATGGCTGCGTCGGCATTCTTGACCAGCGCCTCGGCGTCGGCAGCGTCCGCGCGAAAGAGGCTGATGCCGATGCTTGCCGACAGCGACATCTCCTGTTGTGCGAATGCGAACGGCCGTTCCAGCGCCGATTGGATCCGGCGCGCTACGGCCTGGGCGGCGTCCGTCGTTGATACGCCGGGAAGCGCCACCGCGAATTCGTCGGCGCCGGTGCGCGCCACCCAATCCGTGATGTCGGTAGTCGCCGTATCGTTGTCCATTGGTTCCCCGCCCCTTGGGGTATCGCGCAAGCACAGCTGCAACCGGTTGGCGATTTCCTTCAACAACGCGTCGCCCACCGCTTGGCCCTTCGTATCGTTGATGCGGGAGAAATTATCGACGTCCAGCATCAACACGGTGATCCCGCGCTGCCGCAGCACCGCCCAGGCGATGTGTTGCTGGAGAATTTGCAGCAGCCGTTGCCGGTTCGGCAATGAAGTGAGCGGATCGTAATAAGCCAAATATCTGACGCGCGCTTCGCTTTCACGCAGCTTGTCCTGCGTTTGTTTGGCGCGCACCAAAAACTTGACGCGCTGCGCAAGCAGCATGGGATTGATGCCTTTAGACGTAAAGTCCGTCGCTCCGGCATCATAAGCGCGGGTGATTGACGTCATGTCGTCGAGGCTGGTCTGCATCAATATCGGCACATGCTGGCTCTCCGGCAGCGCCCGGAGCGCGCTGCAGACATCGAACCCGTTCATTCCAGGCATGACTACATCCAGAATGACGCAATCGACCGGCCGCGCGCGAAACTCATCCAAGGCGCTTCGTCCGTCCGCTGCCGTGGTGACTCGGAATCCCACCATTTCCAGCGCAGTCCCGATCAACAGCCGTGCCCCTGGGTCGTCATCGACGATGAGCACCGCGGCCGTGCTCGCTGCAATTTCCTGCGTTTTCATCGAATCCTCATGCTGGTGAGCCGCGCATTGCCACACCGGGAGCTGCTTAAGCTGCATCGGCAGACCGCTCGCGGGTGAGTGCCGTGCAAAATTCCTGATATTCCTTGCGGATTCGAAGGATGAGCGGTCCTGCGAAAGTGATTCCGCCGTCGCGCACCAGCGCCTCGCACTCCTTGCTCGCCACGACTAAGCGGGATCCACCAAGATTCGCGGTGCTGGACCTGAGTGTGTGCAACGCGTCGGCCAACGCCGCCGGCAGCTTATTGGCGGCGGCCGTCTCGACGGCTGCGAGCAAGCTGGGCGAGTGTTGCATATACAGGTCGATCAAGGAGTTGAGAAGCGCCGGACGCGCCAGCGCTGCGATATTGCGCAGCACACCGACGTCGACCAGCGGTGCTCTCGACGTGTCGCTATTCCGCTCGGGCTGTGCCGGGTTCGCTCGAAGCCCAAGCCAACGCTTGAGCACCGTGGCCAATTGCTGCTGCGTGAACGGCTTGCTCAGGAAGTCGTCCATCCCCGCAGCGAGGCATCGTTCGCGGTCCCCTTCCATGGCGTTCGCGGTGAGGGCGATGATGGGCACCCGTGGCTTTGCAGAACCCAGCTCGCGGCGTCGAATCTCAGCGGTCGCGGTGAGTCCGTCCATGACGGGCATCTGACAATCCATCAATATGGCATCGTAGTCCGAAGCGTTCAGCGCCTCGATGGCCACCCAACCGTTGTCGGCGGCGTGCGTGCTGCAGCTCAAGCTCTCGAGCATGCCGACGGCCACTTCCTGATTCACGGGGTTATCTTCGACCAACAATATGCGGGGCCCGGCACTCCGCGGTGCGGCCGTCGCGGTCGCCCCCGCGCTCGGCTCCTCGGCCGAAGATTCCGACGCCAAAGTCATCGCACGGCTCAGACAACTGAGAAGCTGCGCCCGTCGCAATGGCTTGGGCAAGACCGCGGTGAACAGGGTCGCGCAGTCCGCGGCGGGGTTGCTGTCCCCCGAACTCAACATGATGAGCCGCAGGCCGTTGAAGAGCGGGTCCTGCCGAACGATCCTCGCCACTTCGATGCCGCTCATTCCGGGCATGCGATCGTCCACCAGGGCTAAATCGAAGCGCATCGGCCCTGCCGAGTTCAGCGAGACCAGGGCCGCCTCGCCGCTTTCCACCGCAATCACATCCAGACCCCAGGACGTCAAATGCTGCTGCAAAATCTCGCGATTATTCGCGCTGTCATCGACCACCAGCACACGCACACCGGTGAGGTTCAGCCGCGGCAACTGCGGAACGCCTGAATCGGCCGTACGCTGGCTTGTGGCGGTGACCGGCTCCAACCGTACATCGAACCAAAACGTTGAGCCGCTGCCGACAGTGCTGCGCACGCCGATCTCGCCCTCCATCAAGGTAAGCAGCTGCTTGCAGATGGCGAGACCTAAGCCCGTGCCGCCGTATTTGCGCGTGGTGAAGGAGTCGGCCTGGCTGAACGCGTTGAATATGTGGGCCTGGGCATCCTCGGATATGCCGACGCCCGTATCCATCACCTCGAAGCGCGTACGGCCGGTGGCGCCCTGCGCCTTGACTCGGACGATGACTTCCCCAGTCTCGGTGAACTTGATGGCATTGCCCGCCAAATTGATGAGCACCTGCCGCAATCGCATCGGATCGCTGCGTACCGTTACGGGAACCTCGGATTCGATGACACATGCCAGCTCTAGACCCTTCGCATGCGCGCGGGCGGCGAGTAGTTCAATGGTCTCTTCAACCGCTTCTCGTAGATCGAATTCGATTCGCTCGAGTTCGAGCTTGCCCGCCTCGATTTTCGAGAAGTCCAAAATATCGTTGATGATCTGCAATAACGCTTCGGCGGACCGCGAGATGGTTTCCGAGAGCCGCCGCTGCCGTGGCGTCAGATCCGTTCCGCTCAGCAATTCCGACATTCCCATGACGCCGTTCATGGGCGTACGAATTTCGTGGCTCATGCGGGCGAGGAATTCGCTTTTCGCACGACTCGCCCTCTCGGCAACGTCCTTGGCCCGGTTGGCCTCGTCGATCGCCCGCCGCAATTCTCGGTTGGCACTGCCGAGGTTGACCGTGCGCTCGGCCACCTGCTGTTCGAGGAACTCCCGGTATCGCTCCAAACGCGCATCGCGATGCCGAATTTGACCGAGCATCTGATTGAAACCGTCGATGAGCGAGCCGATCTCATCCTGCGAACTGCGGTCCACACGCAGACTGTAATCTTCCTCCGACGATACCCGCTTCATGGTGTGCGCAAGATTCACTATGGGGCCGGAGATCTGTTGCTGCAACCGCGCAGCCAACCAGTACGACACTCCGACGGCAGCCGCAATGGCTGTGAGAATGATGAGCAGGTAGCCGGGCCAACCTGGATATAGCGCGTCGAGAACGACGACGATGTGGATGAACCCGAGGACCCGGCCTTCGTGCACGACGGGCGCCGTGATATGGATATGGCCGCCACGGGCAAACAGTTTGGGGCCGTCGGGGTCCAGAGGAAGCGTAGCGCCGGCCGAGCCCGAGATAGGGTCGCTCTCGGCGCGGCGGTAAGTGGCCAGCCGTTTTCCGTTGGGCAGAAAAACTTCCGCCACGCTCACCATCGGTTCGTCCCGGAACACATTCAGGGCCTTCGCGGCGGATTGCCGGTCTCCGGCTTCGACCTGCGCAATGACGCTCGGACCGATGATCCGGGCGACGCGGGACGCCCGGCGCAGCATATCCTCGCGCAAATGGAGGAAGTTAGTTGCGATGTGCATGGCCAGGGCGATACCGAAGGCGATCATTGCCGGTACCATGATGACTACGCGCAATTTGCGCTCGATGGGGAGATCCGCGAACCAACGAATCAATAGCCCTCCCTTGTTACGAACGAAATTGCAGAAGTTCCGCCTCAGCTAAGCATGTCGGCCTTTTCGAGGAAACCTAATGGATCCGAATGTGATGCGATTCACGTTGCACCGAAAGCCGGGGATTCCCCGCTTAGGTTATGTTCGATTGGGGGCGAGCGCAGACTCTTGCGATCAAGCGCCGAGCCTGCGGCCAGTCGAAGGCCGGCCCCGGATCGGTTTTGCGGCCCGGGGCGATATCGCTATGGCCGACCAATCGATCCGTCGACAGTCGCGGATACGCTGCGCAGAGCGCGGCGACCACCTCGGCAAGCGCATGGTACTGCGCGGGCTCGTAGGCAAGCGTATCGGTGCCCTCGAGTTCGATGCCGACCGAAAAATCGTTGCATGCCGCGCGGCCCTCGAAACTGGACTTGCCCGCGTGCCACGCTCGCTCCGTGAACTTGACATATTGCGTGACCGCGCCGGTGCGTTTGATCGCCACGTGGGACGATACGCGTAGCCCGGTCACCTCCGCAAAATAAGGATGCGCATCGACGGGCAAGGTGTTGGTGAACAGGCGGTCTATCCAGGGGCCGCCGAACTCGCCGGGCGGCAGACTAATCCCATGCACCACGATGAGGTCCGCCTCCACGCCCGGCGGTCTTGCGTCGCAATTCGGCGAAGCGATCTGCGCGACGCCGCGCATCAGTCCGCTCGCAAGGTCAACCTCCAAATCCGCTCCCCCATGAACGATGATGACCATAGCATATGCGACAATCCTGCCCCATGAACGAACACGATAGAAGGATCACCGATTCCGAGGCGCTTGCCGCGCGCGACTTGCGCGTCTTGTGGCACCCGTGCACGCAGATGAAGGACCACGAAACGCTGCCTTTGATAGCGATCAAGCGCGGCGAGGGTACGTGGCTGGAGGACTTCGACGGGAAGCGCTACCTCGATGCGATCAGTTCCTGGTGGGTGAACCTTTTCGGCCACGCCAATCCACGCATCAACGCCGCTCTTCGCGATCAACTGAATCAACTGGAGCACGTGATCTTTGCCGGATTCACGCACGAGCCCGCGGTGCGTTTGTCGGAACAGTTGGTTTCCCTGACTCCCGCCGGCCTGACCCGCTGTTTCTTTGCGGACAACGGTTCCGCCGCGGTCGAAGTAGCCATCAAGATGAGCTTTCACTATTGGCGGAACCGCGGCCGGCCGCGCAAGACACGCTTCATTACGCTGGCCAACAGCTACCACGGCGAGACGTTGGGCGCACTGGCGGTGGGCAATGTCGAACTCTATAAATCCCTGTACAAACCGTTGTTGATGGATGTGCTCACGGCGCCGTCGCCCGACTGCTACTTCCGCGACGCCGGCGAATCGTGGGAGCAGTATTCGGTCAGGCAGTTCGATCATATGGAACGCATGCTTGCCGCAAGCGCCGGCGAAGTCGCCGCTGTGATTGTGGAACCGCTGGTGCAATGCGCCGGCGGCATGCGCATGTATCACCCTGAGTACCTGGTGCGTCTGCGCGACGCCTGCCGCCGCCACGACGTCCATTTGATCGCAGATGAAATTGCGGTCGGATTCGGCCGCACCGGCACGTTGTTTGCTTGCGAACAGGCAGGGATTTCGCCGGATTTCCTGTGTCTATCGAAAGGATTGACCGGCGGCTATTTGCCTCTGTCGGCGGTTTTGACCACAGACGACGTCTACGATGCGTTCTATGGCGATTACGCCAGCTTGACCGCGTTCCTGCACTCGCACAGCTACACCGGCAATCCATTGGCATGCACGGCGGCGCTCGCGACACTGGATATCTTTGCCACGGAGAACACCATCGAGTGCAACCGCTCCAAAGCCGCCTATCTCGGCCGTCGCGCGCGCGAACTCGAGGCACATGCGCACGTCACCGAAGTTCGGCAGTGCGGAATGATCGTCGCCATCGAATTCGCGAAGGATAAGCAAACACGCGAACCTTATCCCTGGACGGAGCGCCGCGGTCAGCGGATTTATCGATATGCCCTGGATCAGGGGGTGCTGTTGCGCCCGATCGGCAATGTCGTGTACTTCATGCCGCCCTACACCGTCAATGAAGCGGAAATGGATTTGATGGTGCGGGTCGCGGCCGAAGGGCTCGAGTTGGCGACATGCGATTGACCCGAGTGTACGTTGATACGCCACTGACGTCGGGCACCATCGTCGATCTGCCCAAGGACACCGCGTCTCACCTCGCCAAAGTGCTGCGAGCGCGCAGCGGCGATGAACTCATACTCTTCAGCGGCGACGGCCGCGAATATGTCGGCGCAATCGAAAACGTACGCGGCTCGCGCGTGACCGCCTCCGTGGGCAACGCCGCCGACGTCGACCGCGAATCACCGTTCGCGATCACTCTCGTGCAATGCGTGCCGCGCGGCGACCGCATGGACTTCATCGTTCAAAAGGCGACTGAACTCGGCGTGGCGCGCATCGTGCCGGTATTGAGTCAGCGCAGCGTCGTGCGGCTCGATGCGAGTCATGCAGAATCGAAGGCCGCGCATTGGCGTGCCGTCATCGTCAACGCCTGCGAACAATGCGGCCGCAATCGGCTGCCGGCCATCGACGCGCCGATCCCCCTCCTCAACTACCTCGGAAGTTCGCCATCGACAAGTGCCAGATTGGTTCTTGAACCCGACCCGGAGTCCGCGACAACACCGTCGGATCTCGATGCTGCGGTGGAGATCGCCATCGGACCGGAAGGCGGTTTTGCCGACGACGAACTGGATGCATTTCGGATCGCCGGGTTCGTGCGGGTCAAGCTCGGTCCTCGAATCTTGCGCACCGAAACGGCCGCGATCGCCGCCCTTACGTGGTTGCAGACCCGCTTCGGCGATATGCGCATCGCCTAAGGAGCCTGTCTGATCCTTACTGCATCACCGACGTTTCTTCGGCGATCATTTGCTCGAGCCGCTGCAAATCGGGAATGAGCGGCGTCTCATTGACCATGCGCACCTGACAAATGACCGGCGACCGCTCCGGGAAGCTGCGCGAGGGATCCGGTCGGATCACATCGGCATTGACGCGCACGAGCTGCGGAAATCCTTGCGTCAGCATGCCGAAAAAGCCGGACTGCAGCTTGCCGCCCGTAGCATGGAATATCACGATTCGTGTGCGGCTCGAGATCGTGGGCAGCGCTTGTCCGAACGCGCCCTCGAAGGACACGATAGGCACGCTTCGGCCGTTCCAACTCACGAGGCCTGCATACCACGGAGGCGCGTTGGTCATTTCGGCCGGCGCCTGATAACTGATGACCTCCGCCACGCAGGCGCGCGGCACGATCAGCCGTTCACCGGCCAGCGGCACCAAGAGGCTGTACAGTTCGTCGCGCAGATCCGACACGGTGGTGGTTACCGCGCGAGGGCGCTGCGGCGATTGACGAGCGGTTCGATGGCGTCGAGCAGCTGGCTTTCTTGGTAGGGCTTGCCCAGATAATCGTCGACCCCGAGCTCGATTGCCCGCGCTCGGTGCTTTTCGCTGACGCGCGACGTGATCATGACGATTGGAATGTCCTTGAGCCTCGGGTCATTGCGAACATGGGCGGCCACTTCGTAACCGTCCATGCGCGGCATTTCAATATCGAGAAGAATGATATCCGGCAGATTTTCCTGCAACAGCGAAACGGCGTCCACTCCGTCCTTGGCCGTGAGGACGCGCATTCCGTTGCGCTCGAGCAGCCGTTGAGTCACTCGCCGCACGGTGATCGAATCGTCCACGACCAATGCGAACGTGCGCCGATCCCGCTGATCGAGCACCGTCATTTCGGCCGTCTTGGCGCGCCATTCGGAACGCACCAGCGAGCCCATGTCGAGGATGATGACGATGCGTCCGTCGCCCAATATGGTGGCGCCGGCGATGCCGCGAATTCCCGAGATCTGCGGCCCTAAGGATTTCACGACGATTTCCCGGCTGCCGACCAGTTCATCCGTCACCAATGCGGTCGAATGTTCGCCCGCGCGGATCAGCACGACGGACATGGAAACGTCCGATTCGGGCAGGCGGGTGGGCCCGAGCCCGACGAACGAACCTAGCTGCTGAAAACGATACTTCTGGCCACCGTATTCGAACAGCGGTGCGTCCTTGCCGAGATGCCGGGCGACGATGTTGCGCGGCAATCGCACCACGCCCTCAACCGTCGCCAGCGGCAATGCATAAACCTCTTCGGCAACGCGCACGATCAACGCCTGGCTGATCGCGAGCGTGAACGGCAGGCGAATCGTGAAGCGCGATCCCTTGCCCGCCGTCGATTCGATGAACAGGCCGCCGCCCAGCTTTTTGACTTCAGTGGCCACTACGTCCATGCCCACGCCGCGGCCGGCCGCCTGAGTAACGCGGCCCGCCGTGCTGAAGCCGGGCTCCAGGATGAGCTGCATGGCCTCTTCGTCGGTGAGTTTTGCGTGCCGGTCGATGAGTCCGAGCGACACGGCCTTCTCGCGGATCAATTTCACATTGATGCCGCTACCGTCGTCGGTGACGACGATCACCACTTCCGCCCCGTCGCGCGTCAGGCTGACCGAGATTCTTCCCACGTCCGGCTTGGCCAAAGCGGCGCGGCGTTCTGCGGGCTCGATGCCGTGTACCACGGCGTTGCGCAGCATGTGCTCCAGCGGCGCAACCATGCGTTCGAGCATCTGGCGATCCAGTTCTGCCGACGCACCCTGAACCACCAACTCAGCACGCTTACCGGTGTCGTTCGCGGCTTGCCGCACCAGACGCGTCAGTCGCTGCACGTGGCGCTGGAACGGCACCATGCGGGTACGCATCAAGCTGTTCTGCAACTCAGTGATGACGCGCGCCTGCTGGGTCAACAGGTTCTGCGCCTCGCGAGTCAGCGTTTCCAACAGGCCTTGAATGCTCGCGACGTCCCCCGAGGTTTCGGCCAGGGCGCGCGAAAACTGCTGAAGCGCCGAATAACGGTCTAGTTCCAGCGGATCGAAATCGCTCCGTCGCGGAGCTTCATCGTGTTGCCGATTGAGCACCTGTGCTTCGGTCTCGATTTCCAATCCACGCAACTGCTCTTTGAGACGGGTGACCGTCCGTGCCAACTCCGCCAAGTTGAAGTCGATCGAGTTCACTTGTTGATCGAGGCGAGCACGGAAGATGCTCACCTCGCCGGCGTTGTTGAGCATCGTGTCCAGCAGTTCGGCATCCACCCGCGCCATTTCCACGCGCTCCGCCGGAATATTCTCGCGGCCGGGCAGTACGGGCGCGGCGCTGACTTCAAGACTCGAAATGGAATCTTCGCTCAGAGCGGGCGGCACGGATTGTGCGGGCGCGGCCTGTTGAGGAGCGGCCGGTTGAGCCACGGCCTGCAGTGGCGTGGCGGACGGGGTCGTGTCGACGCCCAGCGACACGACCTCCGGAGTGGCGATGGACGGCGCGGCGACGGCCAGCGCTGCGACGCCCGAAACATCCGCTGCGGGCGCAGCAGCCACCGAGCTAGGTGGCGCCGCCGCGCTTACTTCGAGCTGCGCCTCGGGCGCGACGGCGGCCGGCGACTCGACGGACAACGCCTCTGTGGGGGGTGCCCCGGGGGCCGATGACGTCGGTGTCTTCTCGGTGACGCCCATCGCCAAATTACGAACTTGAGCGAGCAGCGCGGCGGCGGCGGCAGGCAGCGAACCCGCGCTCACCATGTCGCGCATGCGCGCAAGTTCGTCGAGGCTAGCCTGCATTACGGCGTGCGCATGATCGTCGGCCGGCACCGCGCCGGTGTCGATATTGATGACCAGAGTTTCCAGTTCGTGGCTCAGATTCCCCATCGCGGTGATCCCCGCCATGCGCGCCCCGCCTTTCAGGGTATGCAATTGACGCTGCAGTTCCGCGACCCGATCCTTGTCCTTGCGGTCAAGATTCCAGGCCGTCAGCGAACCTTCGGCGGCCTCGAGCAACTCAGTGGCCTCTTCGCTGTAGATCGTCGCGATTTCGTGATCGAATTCTTCGACCGCAGCCTCTGCGGCGATGGGGCCGGCAGGTGCGTGCTCGATGGCCACGTGCTCTGCCGCGTGCTCGAATGCCGCCGTGACCTCCGGCAACTGCGCGACGATCGCCGACGAGCTGCCGTCAACGGAAGCCCGTGCGAGTTCAGCATCGACTTCGGTTTCGAGCTCATGCAGGCGACGTAGGAGCGACGGTTGGTCGACGAAAAACGCGGTGGACTCGTTGATATGGGAGACCACATCGTCGATGGCACGAACCGAATCTCCCAGGGTCGCGAGTCCGGCATCTGTCAACCCATGCCCGCTATCGTAGAACTTGCGCATGACCTGATTGAGCGGCTCGGTAATGCGGATTCCATGTCGAGCTTCAGCCATCTTGGAGCTGCCGCTCAAGGTATGGATGGCGCGATACACGGATTCCGGTAAATGATGCGGGGCCGGCTGGCCCGCTCTCTTGCGCAGGTAGTCGCGGATTTCCGCGAGGTGACTCGACGTCTCCTTGCTGTAGATGTCGTGCAGCAAGGGATCCATGACCGGCGCCAGGTCGGCCGCAGCGGCCTCGAAGCCGGCGGGTCCTTCCACGCTCGCCGCGGCGGCAATCTCCGCGGGTAGGTTCTCGTCGGCGGAGATGCTCGACGCCGCGTCGCTTGCCGCGGCAGCGGGAACCGCGGCCAGCGGTTCGACAGGCGCTTGCGGCCGAGGCGGGGCCACATCCAGAGACGGCTCGGGAGCGCCGGGGGGCAACGGTACAAGCGTCTCGATAGTCTGTAATTCTTGGGAGGTGCTAAGGTCCTCCGACGCGGGGCCCGATACGGCCGAATTCGCGTCGCGGCGCTCGGCGAAGGCAAACGCGCTAGCCATGATGTCGCTTACCGGCACCAAGTTCTGCCTGCCGGTTTCCAATTGCTCTACGAGTTGCGGCAGCGCCGCAACCGCACTTCGCAACAGCACCATCATGCCCGGCGTACGCGACAGGGTCTTATCGATGATGCGGTTCAGCAAATTCTCAATCGACCATCCGAATTCGGCTATCAGCCTAGCGCCGACCATCCGACCGCTGCCTTTCAGAGTATGGAAGCTGCGGCGCAAGACACCGAGCGAATCCAAATCCATGGGATTTTGATCCCACTGAGGGAAGCATTGCTGGATCGACGCGATTTCTTCTTTGGCCTCTTCGATGAACAATTCCACGAACTGCGGATCGACAGCAGGCGGCGGCTCCGCCGAAACCATCGGATGGGTCGAGATCTGCTCATCCTTCGGCGGCTCGATCGCCACAGTGACGTCAGGGTTCAACCTAACCGTCTTGGCGATGTCATCGCCGCTCGGGACGTCCAAAGTGGGCACCCGCGACGGACCCTGCTCGGCCAACGCCTTGATGCACATTTCCGCGTTGTCCAACATGTACCAAGGATCGTTACGACCGTTCTGCAGGGTCTCCATGTAGTACTCGATGCTCACGATGGCATCGGCAATGCGCTCCAGACGTAGCGCGTCCGGAACAGGCGCGCCCGGCTCGATCAGCTTGCGCACCTCGGCGCCGATGGCGTCCATCAATTCGACTGCCCGCCCTTTGCCGAGCATCAAGAGGCCCGCAGTGATACCGCGCAGTAGCTGCGGCACGTTGTCCAGCCCTTGAGGCGGGAAATCAGACGGTTTCTGTACCGCGACCGACACCGCTTCTTTGATGCGGGCCAGATTGACGATGCATTCCCGCAGGACCGCCTCGCTGACCTGACGGAATTCGTGATCCTGATTGAGCGGTACATCGGATGACAGGGACGCGGCGGGCAGGATCAGCCGAACCAGCTGATCGTCGAGGCTATCCTCCACGGACAACAGCACGCCGGCCACTTTGATGAGCGCGGCTTCGGACGGCGTCTTGCCGTCAGTCACGATTTCGGAGAGCTCTGAAACCTCTTGCTGAACGCGCTGCCGAAGCTCGCCGAGCCCCAACACTCCCAGCGTATCGCTGATCTTCTTCAATAAATCGAGTTGCGGGATGAGTTCATCGCTGCGCCCGCCGCCCCGCCGTACGAAAATATCAAAGACGTCTTTAACCTTGGAAAGATCCTCTTTGATCGCGGCGGCAACCGTCCGCATCAATTTTACGCTGGGAGCCGACAGACTCTCCCGCTCCTGCTCGATCGAATCATCGACCGGCAGCAGTTCGGAGAGCTTGAAGGACGCGCGCACGGCGGCGATGCGGCCGCCGCCGGTCGACGCACGAGCAACGTAGTACAGCAGGTTGTTGAGCAGATCGATGGGCGGGTTTTCGCAATAGCGCGCCTCGCCCGCTTCGTAGAGCGCCTTGATTTGCCGATCGGCCTGGCCCAGCAATCGCTTCAACGTGGCGCTGCCCTCGAGTCCGTTCGTCCGCAGCGCCTCCAAGAGAGCACCGACCACCCACCACAACTGGAAAACCGGCTGTGTGGTCGCGACCTGTTCGAGTTTTTCGGCAATCTTCGCCAAAATTTCGAGATTTTGCACGGCTCGTTCGCCGCGAATATATCCCAGCAATCCGATCTGAAAGCGGGGCCGCAGCCGCCTCGCCCATAGTGCGACCGAAATCGCCGGTTCGCCTTGCAGCGACTGCGGTTGGGCCGGCTGGTCGGACTTGAGATTCAGAAGCAACAGCGTCCCCTCGGATAAGAGGGGGCTCCCGCAAACCGAACGCAAATCATTGAGCAGCGGCAGAAGCACCAACGCGAGATCGCGGCCGCCGGACAAGACGCGTTCCAGATACGTCGGCAGCTGCACCATCGCACGCATCAGCGCATCAAGGCCCTCCACTTGCCGCTTCTGGTCGCTGCCGGCGGCGTGGATATACCGCGCGACGTGTTCCATTTCCTCGGCAAGAAGCGCCGCACCGTAGACCTCGACCAGTCGTAGGACTCCATGGGCCAGGTGCAACTGGTCCGCGCACTTCTCGAGGAAGGCGGTCTGATCGGAGCGTTCCGCATACGCTTCCAGCGCAGCGCGTGCTTCGTTGAGGGTCGCCGTCAATTCTTTGGCGACGATGTGCAAGGTTTGGGAGCTGATGTCGGTCATGCCGGAATATTCAAAATCGCGCTTAGGCGCGAAAGCCGCTCGCTTTGCGCATCCTTCCGGCGTCGCCCAGGTTCACGGGATCTTGCGCCGGGGGCAACGTCGCCGGCGGCGACGCCCCCACCGTGGTCGTGCCCGCGCCGAAGTCGGGCAAGCGAAAGCCAGCTACCGATTTGCGCAACTGCGCCGACAAGGCCGCAAGCTTCGCGATGGAAGTGGACGTCGCAGTCGAGCCTTCGGCGGTCTGCGACGAGATTTCGCGCACGACTTGCATGTTCTTGGAGATATTGCCCGAGGCGACGGCTTGTTGCCGAGCGCTGGCGGATATGTTTTGCACCAAACTCGCGATCTGATTCGACACCTGCTCGATCTCTTCGAGCGCGGCACCCGCGTTTTCCGCAAGTAAAGCCCCCCCCACGACATCGGTCGTGCTGCGTTCCATCGAGACCACCGCTTCATTGGTATCCGTCTGGATAGTACGCACCAACACCTCGATTTGCTTCGTGGCGTTGGCCGCACGTTCGGCCAGCCGCTGTACTTCATCCGCGACCACGGCAAAACCGCGTCCTGCCTCGCCCGCCATCGACGCCTGAATCGAGGCATTCAGCGCGAGAATATTCGTTTGCTCGGCAATGTCGTTGATGAGCTCGACGATGTTGCCGATCTCTTGCGAGCTCTCGCCGAGACGTTTGATTCGCTTGCTGGTCTCCTGGATGGTCTCGCGAATCGCGTTCATACCATCGATGGTGCGGCGAACGGCGTCCCCACCCTTGTGTGCAATATCGACCGAGTGCCGCGCCACGTCGGCGCATCGCTCGGAATTCCCGGAAACTTCCTCGATCGACGCCGCCATATCCTCCATTGATTCGCTGGCGGCCGAGATTTGTCGCGACTGCGCTCCGCTCGCCTTCGCCATGTGGGCCGCCGCACCTTGAGTTTGTTTGGCCGCGCTGTCCAACTGAATCGCGCTGTCATTGATCGTGGTGACTAGTTCGCGCAACGCTTCGATCGCATAATTGATCGAGTCGGCGATTGCACCGGTAATGTCTTCGGTCACGGTCGCCTGTACAGTCAGGTCACCGTCCGCCAAGCTGGAAAGCTCATCCAACAGGCGCATGATGGCTTCCTGATTGCGCTCGTTCTCGCGGACTCGAAGCTCGGTAGTCTTGCGCGCGTTCACGGACTTCAAGAATACCCAAGAAAGCGCTCCCAACGATCCCGTCGCCAACCCCAGCAGAATCAAGATCAAGGACTTGTAGTTCCCGCCTGAGTCCCGCGCGGGTGCCGTCCCGCCGATGGCCGACGCGAGACCGCCAGTCAGCGCCGGCAGGGCCCGCGCCGCAATTTGTGCTTTTGACAGCGGTTCGGCCGCGCCGATGGCCTTGCGTACGATGGCGCCGAATTGCTGATTTCGCTGAACCACGGTCTTCAGGCGCTGCTCCGCATCGGTACCGGTCACGCGGGACAACGCAAGACCGGATTCCTCACCCGACAGGCCGCGCATCACTTGATTCAGGAATTCCAAGCTGTCCGCCAGGTGCTGCGCGGTGGGCGCGGCGTCGCTGACGCCCGAACTCAAACCGTTCAACTCCTGCTGCACCCGTTGAACGGTGAGTTCGAACCGTTCCAAATAGCGGCTCATGCCGTCCAATTTTTGCACGCCGACGGCGCTCGCAAAGTCGCCCAGTTCCGAGAGCAGTTTAGGCGCGACATCGCGCGCCTCTTGATTCGAAACTCGAATCGTTTCCACCGCGGCTCGGGCTGCCCCGACCGTGGCCGCAGCCTCGCTAACTTGGTCCCAGGCAGGGTTCGAGGCGGTTTTGGTATCCGTCAGCGCGCCGCGCAGGCCCTTCATTCGGGCTGCGCTCGCGGCGAGGGCATCGAATGCGCTCGTCTCGCCGCGTAACGCGTTTTGCGCTTCGAACGGCATGCGTTGCACGACGAACGACAATTGTTCGTTGGGGGCAGCGACCGGCGGGCTGGTATGCGTCATGAGGGTGAGCACCGCAGCGCCGGCCAGGCACAGTACGATAAGCGCCAGAAGGACGGGCAAGAGAGCTGATTTCGATGTTGTAGTGTCGCGCGTAGTCATTCCGTGCTTCCGGCCTCCGATCAGCTCGCGGCCTGTAAAAAGCTCTGGCTCTCCACCAAACTCTTCAAACTCAGCACCGGCCACACCTCGCCGCCGCGCCGAAAGGCCCCCGCGAGATAGCTGTCGCAACGGATCACCGTCGGCGGAGGTTCGGCATTGAACTCCGGCTCTGCGAAACGCCTGAATCCCAACACCTCATCGACCATGAGTCCCGCCGGAATTTCCCGGTGATTCACAATCACTATGCGCGTATTGCGTCCCGCCGTCGTGGCTCCGCTGCCCAGAAATTGCCTGAGGTCCAGCATCGGCATAAGCTGCCCACGAATGTTAGCCAGCCCCTTGACCCAACTCTTCGCACCCGGAATTCGGGTTACGACGGCGGGATAACCCAAAACCTCCCGGGTTTCCTCGCGAGCCACGAGAAATGTCTCCCCGCCCATTCTAAACGCAACTCCGACCCATTCCTGACCGGCGGCCGTCTCCGGCGCGCTTCCGGGGGCGAGGTTGCGGCTGCGTTTCTCGAGTTCCTTCAGCAATTCAAACGGACGGTCGCGCAGACTGCGCAAAGAACTCTCCGTACCGG
>Ga0224558_1001284_pt1 | contig 26742 bp, 21 predicted proteins | sample 714S32024metaG_FD_180682 | JGI IMG/M metagenome (GOLD analysis project Ga0224558, IMG submission 180682) | Peat soil microbial communities from Stordalen Mire, Sweden - 717 S3 20-24 | ecosystem: Environmental > Terrestrial > Soil > Wetlands > Peat | place: Sweden: Norrbotten County, Stordalen... | reverse complement strand
GAAAGGCGCTATCAGGAAACCCGGGTTACGTCCTTGAAAGCTCAGGCCAAGCAGCTTGGTTATCAGTTAATACCCAACGCTTGACGGTCACCCGCACCGGGGGAAGTCACAGGCTAGAAGACAGAAGACAGAAGACAGAATGGCCGGGTGGGTTGGTGTTGTGGTGGGTTCCGGTGCTGGTTTTTTGAAGCCGGAGATGGGCTTGTAAATGCAAATTGGACAGACGAAACCAATTTCGCGTAACATGCTGTGATGGCAATAGGTTACAGACGATTTTGAGGGGTGGTAGTTCGGCGGTTTGCTCATTCTTGCGCATTCTTTGCTTCAGTCGGACTGCTCCCATCCTTAACTCGACGGTAGCATGGGGGCGGCGGGCGATCGACGCGACTGCTGGCGGGAGGTTCTTGTTTTCATGGGGTTGGAGGGTGGGTGAGGCGAGTGACCGAAAACCGGCGCGGCGGAGGCTGAGTTGACGTGAGACCGGATTATGGGCGGCCTCTCGCTTGACCCGACGCCGGGCCCTATTTCACCCGCAGGGTCGATAACTCATCGAGCAAATGCTTTACCCGCAGCGCATCCGGCTGATATCTACTTGGGTCGCTGCGTGCGAAGGCCTTGTAGATTTCGAGCGCTTCTTCGTAGGCCTTGCGGGCCTCTTCCATGAGGTTTCCGTCGCGGTACAGAACGCCCAGATTGCTCAGCGTCGTCGCCACATAGGGGCCGTACACAGCCTGGTTTTGACGCGCCAGATCGCGGTAGATTTCGAGCGCTTCTTCGTAGGCCTTGCTGGCCTCTTCCATGCGGTTTCCGTCGCGGTACAGAACGCCCAGATTGCTCAGCGTCGTCGCCACGTAGGGGCGGTACACCCCCGGGTTTTGACGCGCCAGATCGCGGTAGATTTCGAGCGCTTCCTCGTAGGCCTTGCGGGCCTCTTCCCTGCGGCTTTCGTGGCTGTAGAGAACTCCGAGGTTATTCAGCTTCGCCGCCACGTCGGGGCCGTACACAGCCGGGTTTTGCCGCGCCAGATCGCGCCGGATTTCGAGTGCTTCTTGGTAGGCCTCGCTGGCCTCTTCCCTGCGGTTTTCGGCGCTGCGCAGGTTTCCCAGATTGTTCAGCGTCGTCGCCAGGTAGGGGCGGTACACAGCCGGGTTTTGGCGCGCCAGATCGCGATAGACCTCGAGAGCCTCTCCGTAGGCCTTGTGGGCCTTTTCCATGCGGTTTTCGCCGCGGTACAGGATGCCCAGATTGTTCAGCGTATCCGCCACGCGAGGGCGGTACACGGCCGGGTTTTGACGCGCCAGATCGCGCCGGATTTCGAGCGCTTCTTCGTAGGCCTTGCGGGCCTCTTCCATCCGGTTTTCGGCGCTGTACAGGTTTCCCAGATTGTTCAGCGCCTCCGCCACATCGGGGCGGTACACAGCCGGGTTTTGACGCGCCAGATCGCGCCGGATTCCGAGCGCTTCGTCGTAGGCCTTGCGGGCCTCTTCCATCCGGTTATCGTCGCTGTACAGAACGCCCAGATTGTTCAGCGTCGTCGCCACGTAGGGGCGGTACACAGCCGGGTTTTGACGCGCCAGATCGCGATAGGCTTCGAGTGCTTCTTCGTAGGCCTTGCGGGCCTCTTCCAGGCGGTTTTCGTCGCTGTACAGGTTTCCCAGATTGTTCAGCGTCGTCGCCACGTAGGGGCGGTACACAGCCGAGTTTTGGCGCGCCAGATCGCGCCGGATTTCGAGCGCTTCTTCGTAGGCCTTGCGGGCCTCTTCCAGGCGGTTTTCGTCGCTGTACAGAATGGCCAGATTGTTCAGCGTCGTCGCCACGTACGGGCGGTACACAGCCGGGTTTTGACGCGCCAGATCGCGGTAGATTTCGAGCGCTTCTTCGTAGGCCTTGCGGGCCTCTTCCAGGCGGTTTTCGAGGCGGGATAGGTTTGCCAGATTGTTCAGCGTCACCGCCACGTCCGGGCGGTACACAGCGGGGTCCTGACCCGCCAGATCGCGCCGGATTTCGAGCGCTTCGTCGAAGGTCTTGCGGGCCTCTTCCAGGCGGTTTTCGTCGCGGGACAGGTTTGCCAGATTGTTCAGCGTCCTCGCCACGTACGGGCGGTACGCAGCCGGGTTTTGGCGCGCCAGATCGCGATGGATTTCGAGCGCTTCTTCGTAGGCCTTGCGGGCCTCTTCCATGCGGTTTTCTTCGCGGGACAGGTTTGCCAGATTGTTCAGCGTATCCGCCACGTAGGGGCGGTACACAGCCGGGTTTTGACGCGCCAGATCGCGCCGGATTTCAAGCGCTTCTTCGTAGGCCTTGCGGGCCTCTTCCATGCGGTTTTCGTCGCGGTACAGGGTGCCCAGATTGTTCAGCGTATCCGCCACGGCGGAGCGGTAGACAGGGGGATTGCCACTGGCGAGCTGGCGCGAAATTCTTTCGGCCTTGGCGTAGAACATGATGGCATCTTCGAAGTGATTCAAGGTCTGGCTAAAATAGGCGAGCTCAAAATTCGCGTCAAAGTCGTCTGGAGTCGCGTCGACTGCGGCACGGTAGGCTTTCTCTGCGTCTGCGAACTGAAGCTGCGAAGTAAGCAGTTGCCCGCGCAGGCGGTAAGCCTGGCTGGCTGCACTCAGTTGGCGGTCCGCAGCCGCCTTTCGCTCCTGGGCAGCCTGGGCCATGGCGTGTAGTTTGGCCTCGTCCAGGACCTTTAGAGCCTGCTCGACCTGGCCTGCCAGGAAAAAGCGGACGGCTTCCTTATAAAGCTCAGAGGCGTCCTCAAGCTTCGTCTTTGCCAGTTCCTCCGCTGCTCTGTCCGCGGCCTGGAGTGCCCGGTCCCGCTCGGTCCGCAGGACGGCCAGTTCTTCGGCGGTGTTGCGTTGGGACTTCTCTAGAATGCGCAACTGCGCGTCGTACGCCGCCGTGACTGCTTCCGTGCTCTTCAGGCGATAGTAGCTGCGGGCCATCTCATCGCGGTCCGCAGATTTGGCAAGGAGAAGCGTCAACTGTCTGCTATCGGGATCGGAGGGCAGAACTGCTTCGCGCTGAAGATCGTTCACGACTTCATAGCCGGCGAGTGCGATCGTTAGAGTGACCGTGTCTCCTGCCTTCCTGCCGGGAAAGTCCAGTTCGAAGCGGCCTCCATCCCTGGTGACCCACTGGTTGGCGCCTGAGGCATTGACGCGGACGCCGTCTAGTGGAGGACCGCCAGGCCGGTTCAGCAAGACCAGTCCCCTCAGCGCCGCTCCGCGCAACGGCGGCTGCGCAGCCAGAAACACCCACAAGGCGACGAGATAAGGGAGTAGTCGCGCGTGAACCCTCATTTTGCCACTCTCTTCAACACGACAGTTACCGGGTTGCTGTCCGGAACAACGGTCGGGAGCGCCGGAGCGAAGCCGGGCGCGCTGACCGACAGATCTAACTCCGGGCGCCAGAGATCGCCCGGAATCGTGAACTGAAACTGTCCGCTGGGACCCGAGACGGCTCGCAATCCCCCGATCAGCAAAATGGCGCCCTCTACCGGTAGCGGGGGTTGGCTCTCATCCTGGACGCGGCCCGTAATCGTGCCCGATTTGTGGCGCACTTCCAGATACACGCTCTCGCTATCCAACGTGAGGGTCTTTGGTACAGCCTCATATGGGGCATCTGCGGAAACCGGCACGGCGCGTCCCCGAAACGCCGCGGGGACCTGCGGAAACGTGGCCTCCCCCTTGTCGCCGATGTGCTCCCGGCGACGGTCGGACCCCAGATCGAGGATCACGTTACCAGAGTTGCGCAGGACGGTATCCTGCAATCCGGCCGGCCCATGGACAAAGATAGTCAGCGTGAATGGCGGAGCAACTGGGGCCAGTTGAAACCCGCCCCAGACCACCAGGGCGCATGCAACAATTGGTCCACCTAATTCCAACTGCCACCCTAAATGCTGACCCTTTAATTCGCCGACCGATTTCACGACGCCAAAAAGAAAAGCCGCCGCGCAGAGGCCCAGTACAACCAGCAGAACATAGAAGACATGCCCGATGAGCGTGAACTGTGTGAGAGACTGTGCCCGGAAGACAAGCAGAGACAGTAATCCTGCCGCCAGTAGAAAGGCAATCAGCGAAACCAGCGCGTAAGGGGCAATACGGGCCCAATCTGAGGGCGCCGGCGTACCTATGTCACCCCCGCCGAGTTTCTTCTTCGGGTCGCTCATACCCGTCTTTCGCTATTCTACCTCATAGGCGCGCACGGCTCCCCGCCGGTGCGTCGGCTGATCCCCGGATGTTGCCGGGTTCTTTGGGCGTGGATCACGAGCGCATCGGTGCCCACTCCACACTTGCCGGACAGGGCCGCGGGGTACTATGATCCTTCAAAGAGCCGTTCATCAAAATGGAAGATCGCCGGTGGTTCGACCTGTATCCGCGCAAATTCCGGGTGTACTGGATTGAGCAGGAAGTTATGTTCCCCCGCTATTACAAAAGACGGGACCTGCAGAACGGCACTCGTTCGGGAGTCGAGCCACCAGTCACCCAACTGTTCGGCACTCTGGTCTGCGAGCGCCGGTTGTTCGCGTAGATCCTTCTCGCTAAGAATGCTAATTCCATCAGGGAGCACAGCGGCCACACAAACGTAGCCGCGCGGGAAGTCTTGTCTGGTCATGTGCACCAGATTCTCGAGGACCGCCAAGGCGATGCTCTCGGCCATGTAGACGACGGCTCGCCCGGAAGAATTCCAGCGGCCGCCGACAAGCCGGGCGCCTGTGCCGTCGAGACGCGCATAACGCGCCCGGCATACGCGGAAGACACGACGGCCGGTCAGGACGGCCATCAGGAAGGGATGTTGTGTTCGATGCGGGTGAGCGTCCGCTCGACGAGCTCGATGCCTTCGCTGGTGGCTAACAGCTCCGTGGGGGTTTGATTATCGAACAGGGCGAGGGGAGTCGACAGCCAGTGCGTGGCTTTCTGCTCATCGCCGAACACGGCTACCGCGTGCGCGATGACGGGCACCAGGCGAGTGAGAGGAAGTGCAGAGGTCATCCGCTTCTTATTCTACCTCGGTGGCGGCCTCTTGAAAACGTCCGCGATACCTCCCCACGGGTTTCGCCACAACGGGCGGTTGCCTGCCGGTAGGAGTTGTGCAAAATTGGTTTCATGGAATGGAACGCAATCACGTTCTCTCCGTCCTGAAGGCGCATGAACAGGAGCTCGGCACGGCCGGCGTCGAGAGCGTATCCCTGTTCGGCTCGGTCGCGCGCGCAGAGGATTCCGCAGACGACGTCGATTTGGCGGTGCGCCTCGGCGAGGGCTTCTCGGTGCCGGGCCTCAACTACTTCAGCCGCCTGAGCGAGCTCGAAGGGCGCCTGTCCGGCATACTGGGCTGCAAGGTGGATGTCATCGAAGAGCCGGTGCGCAAGAAACGCTTCCAAACAGAGATCGACCGGGACCGCGCCATTGCCTTCTGACAGACCCGCCCGCCGCCTGGAAGACATCGTCGAGAATGCGCAAAGCGATTCGACGTTACGTCGCCGGTATGGACCTGGCAGCATTTCGGGAGGATCAGAAAACCTACGCTGCGGTCGAGCGCTGTCTCGAACGGATCAGCGAAGCGGCCAACCCTGGAAAGAGATCAGAGCGCTCGGCAACCGCATAGGTCATTAGTACGATGCTATCCGGGAAGACCGGCTTTGGGGCATCGTGCAAGTCGTTGTGCGCTGCCTGTGAGGCGAGGAAGCCAATAACGGGGACCCCAGGAGGGCGGCCTGAGAGGCCGCCGCAGGCCGAGGGCCTGCCCCACTTCGGGTAGAATAATCTTTCGTCGGCAAGGAGCAAGCATGCAACCGGAAACTTGTGATATCGGCCTGATCGGCCTCGCGGTAATGGGCCAGAACCTGGTCCTGAATATGAACGACCACGGCTACCGCGTGGCCGTCTTCAATCGCACCGTTTCGAAGGTGGACGATTTTATCGCGCACGAAGCGGCCGGCACCCAGGTGGTGGGCACGCACTCCATCGAGGAACTGGCGCAGGTTTTGAAGAAGCCCCGCCGCGTGATGCTGATGGTGAAGGCCGGCGATACGGTGGACGAGATGATCGCGCACATCGTGCCGTATCTGGAAAAGGGCGACATCATTATCGATGGCGGCAACTCCCACTATCCGGACACCAACCGCCGCACCAAGGCGCTCGCCGATCAAGGCATTCTGTTCATCGGCACGGGCGTTTCAGGAGGCGAGGAAGGGGCGCGGCATGGCCCGTCGATCATGCCCGGCGGAAATCCGGCCGCCTGGCCGCACGTGAAGGAGATCTTCCAGGCCATCGCCGCCAAGATGGAAGACGGCACGCCCTGCTGCGACTGGGTAGGGGAAAACGGCGCGGGCCATTACGTGAAGATGGTCCACAACGGCATCGAATACGGCGACATGCAGTTGATTTGCGAGGCGTATCAGTTGCTGAAGGATGGCCTCGGCCTCAATGCGGGCGAACTGCACCAGGTCTTCGCGGATTGGAACAAGGGCGAGTTGGACAGCTACCTGATCGAAATCACCGCCGAGATTTTCACCAAGCTGGACGACGACGGCGCGCCGCTGGTGGACAAGATCCTGGACACCGCCGGCCAGAAAGGCACCGGCAAGTGGACCGGGATCAGCGCGCTGGATACGGGCACGCCGGTGACGCTTATCGGGGAAGCCGTGTTCGCGCGCTGCCTGTCCGCGATGAAAGACGAACGGGTGGCCGCCTCCAGGATTCTCACTGGACCGAAACGCGCGCCGGCCGAGGATCGCGTCGCCTTTATCGGAGATGTGCGCCGCGCGCTGTATTGCTCCAAGATGATTTCGTATGCGCAGGGCTACATGCTGCTGCGCGAAGCCGCGAAAGAAGAGGGGTGGAATTTGAACTTCGGCGGCATCGCGTTGATGTGGCGCGGCGGCTGTATCATTCGCAGCCGGTTCCTGGGGAAGATCAAGGAAGCTTACGATAAGAATCCGCAACTGAGTAATTTGTTACTCGATAGTTTTTTTAGCAGCACGCTGGGCGGTTACCAGGATTCCTGGCGGCGCGCCATTGTGCAGGCTATTGAGTGTGGGGTTCCCACTCCGGCTTTCTCCACCGCTCTAGCTTTCTACGATGGATATCGCACCGCTCGCCTGCCTGCGAACTTACTGCAGGCCCAGCGCGATTTCTTCGGCGCGCATACTTATGAACGTGTCGATAAGCCGCGCGGCCAGTTCTTCCATACTAACTGGACTGGGCGGGGCGGCCGGGTTTCATCGGGGACTTACAACGCTTAGGCGGGGAAGAGGCGGCCTGGGAAGAGGCGGCCTGAGAGGCCGCCGCAGCCTGAGAGCCTGCCCCACAAGAAAGAGACATGACTGATACTCTTCAGATTCCAACTACGGGGGCGCTCGACTTAGTTTCGCTGGGCGCTTTGATCCATCGTTTCGATCCGGGCATCATCCCGTTCCGCAAGGCCACCGCGTGCCAGATCCACGTCAGCGGCGGCGAATTCAACTGCGCCGCGAACCTGGCGGACTGCTTCGGCATGGCCACCGGCATCGCCAGCGCCATGGTCGATTATCCGGTCGGCGCGCTGATCGCAGAGCGGGTGAGGGCCATGGGGGTCAAGCCGTTTTACAAGCACTTCCAGCACGACGGCGCCACCGGCCCCAACATGGCGGCGGTCTATAGCGACCGCGGCTTTGGCATCCGCGCACCGGTGGTCTTTTACAACCGCGCCAACGAGGCGGCCGCGCTGCTCAAGCCGGGCGATTTCGATTGGAACGCCATCTTCGGCGCGGGCGTGCGCTGGTTTCACAGCGGCGGCATCTTCGCCGCGCTGTCGCAGACCACGCCCGAGGTGATCATCGAAGGCATGCGCGCCGCCAAGGCCGCGGGCGCGGTGGTGTCGTTCGATCTGAATTACCGCGCGAAGCTGTGGAACATCTCGGGCGGGCACGAGCGGGCGGTGGCGGTGATCCGGCGCATCGTGGAGAACGTGGACGTGCTGGTGGGCAACGAGGAAGATTTGCAGATGGGTTTGGGCATACCCGGCCCGGAGGTGGCCGCCAAGTCCAAGCTGGACCCCAGCGCGTTTTTCGGCATGATCGACCGCGTGGTGGCGCGGCATCCGCAGATCAAGATCGTGGCTACTACGTTGCGCGAAGTGCATTCGACCAATCGGCACAGTTGGGGCGCGGTGGCCTGGATCGGCGGGCAGGCTTATGTGTCTCCAACGTGCCAACTGGACGTGCTGGACAGGGTCGGCGGCGGAGACGGATTCGCGGCTGGGTTTTTTTATGGGCTGATGAGCGGCGAGCGGCCGGAGGAGGCCATCAAGCTGGGCTGGGCGCACGGCGCGCTGCTGACTACGTTCCCCGGCGACACGACGATGGCCACGCTCGACCAGGTGCGGGCGTTCGCCAGGGGTGGGTCGGCGAGGATTCAGCGGTAGATTGCGGGAAGCCGCCTGAGAGGCGGCTTGCAGGCTGGCAACCTGGCTGAGAGCCTGCCCCACTGTTACACTGAAGACGTCTGCTATGGAAAACTTTAAGGTCACTCTGGAAGAGTTTAAGGTTCTGAGCAAAGAACTGGTCGACAAGGTCGGGGAGATGATCCACGCGGGGAACATTCGCCGCATCATCATCCGCGATGGCCACGGCCACACCTTCATGGAGATCCCGCTGACCGTGGCCGCCATCGGCGCGGTGGCCGCTCCTGTGCTGGCGGCCGTGGGCGCGATCGCCGCGCACCTGGCGGACTTCACCATCGTCGTGGAGCGGGTCGATCCGCCGCCACCCACCGAAACGCAGGTCTGAGAAGAAGGTCTGAACCATGGCGGGCTACGACCAGGATCTCAGCCGCATCGTCGAAGAGTTGAACCGCGCCGCGCCGGGTGCGCGTCCCGCCGATAAGCCGTCACCGGCGCGCCCTCCCCAAAACGCCGGATCGCTCGATCAATTGCTGGCTTTCGCGGGCCGGCAAAATGCCTCCGACCTGTTGCTGATCGCCGGGACTCCGGTGGCGCTGCGCGTGAACGGCGTGCTGGCGCCCGCCGCCGGTCCGCCGCTGGAGCCCGACGACGTGCGCAACTTCGTGCTGCCGCTGCTGGATTCCCGCCAGTACGACGAGCTGCAAAAGAAGAAGTCGGTGGATTTTTGCTTCGTGCGCGAACCCGTCGGCCGCTTCCGCGCCAACATCCACCACCAACGCGGCACCCTGGCGGCCAGCATCCGGCTGCTGCCGGCGCGCATTCCGACTCTCGAGTCGCTGCATCTGCCGGCGGCCCTTGCGCGCGTCGCCGACCGGCGCCAGGGACTGGTGCTGGTCACCGGGGCCACCGGCTGCGGCAAGAGTTCCACGCTGGCGGCCCTGATCGATCTGATCAACACGCGCCGCCGCGTCCACATCGTGACCATCGAGGATCCCGTCGAATACCAGCACGTGAACCGCAGCTCGATCGTGGAGCAAATCGAGGTCGGCCACGATACGCCCGATTTCGTCCACTCATTGCGGAGCATCCTGCGGCAGACTCCGGACGTGATCCTGGTGGGCGAAATGCGGGACCCGGAGACCATGGCCACCGTGCTGACGGCCGCGGAAACCGGGCACCTGGTGTTTTCCACGCTGCACACCAACGACGCGGCGCAGTCGGTCTCCCGCATCCTGGATTCGTTCCCCGCGGCGCACCAGGGGCAGATGCGGCAGCAAATGTCGCTGGCCCTTTTGGCCGTCGTGGCGCAACAACTGGTGCCCGCGGCGGATGGCATCAACCGCTATCCCGCGCTGGAAATCATGATGGCCACCGACGCTGTGCGCAACCTGATCCGCAAGGGCGACGACCACCAACTCCGCAGCCAGCTCACCATCGGCCGCGCCGAGGGCATGATGACCATGGAACAATCTCTGGCCGAACTGGTGCGGGCCGGCCGCATACTGCGCGAGACCGCGTTCGCGCACTGCTTCCGGCCCGAGGAGCTGCGGCACGTTCTGCAGGAGTAGACGGAACCCGCTCCCTCACGGTCGCGGCTCGGTAAGTTGGGGCTCGGTGTCGACGGTCCTGGCAGGTTTCTAAATCATAACCTCCGAGTGCCCGACATTCCACCCGCCCCCCCCTGAGGAGGACCGATTGATCTCTCGCTGAGTGCTATGGCCTGTTCTCGCCAGTTGAAAGCGGGCCCAAAAAGCGTCGAGTCACGGGGGATCACACCATTGAGATGTCGCATATTTACTATTTCAAGGTTCCGGATACGGCTAGACTCGTGAGCAGAACGAGGATCACTCATGGCCACGGCACCCTACCAGACCTTATCGAAACCGCAGAATAACGCTTTGGTCGAGCGGTGGTTCTTTACCGGGATGGCGCTGGCGATGATCGCCATTTCGCTGATCGCCTTCCTCCCGTCGATTATCCATCCCGCTGAACGCCACGCGCCGCTTTCGGCGCTCGCTGCTGCCCACGGAGTCGTATTTTTCGCCTGGCTTCTCCTGTTTCTGGTCCAAAGCAGACTCATCGCAACCCATCGCGTCGCGATTCACCGGCGGCTTGGCCTCGCATCCATTGTCATCCTTGCGTTGATGATCCCTTTGGCATACACCACGAGCATTGCGATGGTGCGGCGAGGCTACGATTTGAGTGGGGATCTCAGCGTCGGGATCAACAACGAACTGGCCCATCAAACTGTCTTTCCATTGGCCAACCTGCTCATTTTCTCCGCGCTGGCGATCGCGGCAGTGGCGTTTCGGCGAAGGCCGGAGATTCACAGGCGACTGATGCTGTTCGCGAATATCGAGCTGATGCCCGCACCGCTTGCGCACCTGATTGGCCACACGCCATGGCTTGCGTCGCTGCCTCCAGCGATCGTCATGGTTCCCATCACGGCTTTTGTGGCAGCCGCGGTCGGGAGAGATTTACTGGTGGCGAGGCGAATTCACCCGCTCACCTGGGGCCTTGCGATTCAGCGGATGGTTTCGGGGTTTCTTGAGGCGGGTCCAATTGGTTCGAGCGCGGCCTGGCACCACTTTGTTCACTGGCTGGCTCGATAGAATGCACGGTTAAAGCGGTCCGTGGAAATTCGCCAACGACATCAGGTTGGCATTCTGACACAATAGCCTGACAGGCGCCCTTCTCGGGCGTCCTGGGAAGCTGCCGCGAAAAGGAGTCGGGCTATGCTGCGAAGTCGTTTCCACAGTCCCGCGCGAGGCCTCGAACAATTTGTCCGCTTCTACGTCCAGCGTGAGGTCCGGATTCGCGGCGCAGTTGTTGTCCACCCCGTGCCCGCCCGCGCGGCGGCGATGATCGAGTTTGTTTTCGGCGATATGATCCATGTTTTCGACTATGGGCAAGGGATATATCGGAAATCTCCACCGGTCGTTGTTGTCGGTCCGCAGACATATCGCCGGGTAGAATTACGACTGCACGGGGCTCTTGAGTCGTTCGTGATCATGTTTCAGCCGGATGGAATGCGCCGGCTATTCTCCCTTCCCATGCACGAACTGACCGATCAGGACTATGAGGGTCACTCCGTGCTGGGAAGCTTCAGTTCGCATGTCCGGGAGCGTCTGGGCAACGAATCGTTCGAGGAGCGGGTGCGTCTGGTCGACGAGATGCTATTGCGTCGGTCCCTCCGTTCGGCCAGCTTCGATGGTATTTCGGCCGCGTCTCACCGGATCATTCGGTCAGGCGGCCGCGTGGAATTGGCAGCACTCGCCGACAGCGCAGGGTTGGGCGTGCGCCAGTTTGAGCGTAGGTTTATTCAGCAGGTGGGTATGAGCCCCAAACGCTTCGCGAGAATCGCGAGGTTCGAAGCGGCTCTCGAAACCAAGGCTCGTTTCGCCTCCCGCTCCTGGACCGACGTGGCCCACGACTTCGGGTATTACGACCAGATGCACATGATTCACGACTTCGCGGAGTTCACGGGTGAAACTCCGACGGAGACGCTGACTCAGCTTGAAACGGTATTCGTGGATAAGATCAAGATGATGCGATCGGGTGGGCCTTCCGCAACTGCCGTCGCTAATTCGCGGTTGATACTCTAACAACAACTTGTGCGCTTTGCCTTCCATTCCATAAAACAGCACAGAAGAGAGGCACTATTCGATAATCGGAAGCAGGGAGATCGCGGCCCCGGTCACTTGACGCCAAATTGCCAGCTCACTCATCGAAGGCCGCAACCGCGAACGAAGGAGAAATCCCCCAATCTTCGAATTCCGGGTGGTTGACGGCGCACTCGGAAGGAACTCTGCTTGAGGTCTGCGCGTCCGCTGCAAGACGCCCCGGACTCGGTTAGACTGTCTGAATGGCCCTCTCGCGATTTTCGTTTCTGCTGGTCCCTATCGCTTTGCTGGCGGCGGCTCCGCCGCTCTCGGAATCGTACAAGGAGGTTTCCGCGCGCATCATCGCCGCAGCCCTGGCCGACCAGGATGGTTACGCCAAGCTTTCGTATCTCTGCGACCGCATTGGCAACCGGCTGAGCGGATCGGATTCGCTGAACGCCGCGATCGCGTGGGCGTCCGCGCAGATGAAGCGCGACGGTCTGGAGAACGTGGCGACGCCCGCGGTCAAAGTGCCGCACTGGGTGCGCGGCCGTGAAGAAGCCGAGATGGTCAAGCCGGTGCGCCATCCGCTTAGCATGCTGGGGCTGGGCGGCAGCGTGGCTACGTCGGCCGAAGGCATCACCGCCGAGGTGGTGTCCGTCTCGAGTTTCGACGCGCTGAAGGCCCTCGGCCGCGAGAAAGTGGCCGGCAAGATGGTGCTGTTCAACGTGCCTTATGAAGGGTACGGCAAGACGGTGGCGTATCGCGGCGATGGTCCTTCGCGCGCGGCGCAACTGGGCGCAGTGGCCATGCTGTTGCGATCGGTCGGGTCGCTCGCCATGCAGACGCCCCACACCGGCGCGCTGAACTACACTGAATCGGACCCCAAGATTCCCGCCGCCGCCATCACCCTGGAAGATGCCACGCTCATCCAGCGCCTGACGGATGCCGGCGAAACGGTCTCCGTGCATCTGTATATGGAGGCGCACACGCTGCCGGACGCCGATTCCGCCAACGTGATGGGCGAGATTACGGGGCGGGAGAAGCCCGAAGAAATCGTGGTGATGGGCGGGCATATCGATTCGTGGGACGTGGGCGCGGGCGCAGAGGACGATGGCACCGGCATCATGGCCTCGCTGGAAGCGGTGGCCGTGGTCAAGAAACTGGGACTGCGTCCGCGGCGCACCCTGCGCGTGGTGTTCTGGACCAACGAAGAAAACGGAGGGGCCGGCGGACGCGCCTATCGCGCAATGGCCGGCGGCAAGATACACGATTATGTGGCGGCCATTGAAATGGATGGCGGCGCCGAAAAGCCGGTGGGTTTTGGCGTGACTCCCGGCGGCGCCGCGCTGGCGCGCGCCAAAGAGATTGGGCGTCTGCTGGAACCGATTGGGGCGGATACCGTCCGCGAAGGCGGCGGCGGCGCCGACATCGGCCCGCTGATGCACGACGGCGTCCCCGGCCTGGGCCTGTTTACCGTCGGGCAGCACTACTTCGACTGGCACCACTCGCGCACGGACACGGTGGACAAAATCGACCTACAGGAATTCCGGCAGTGCGTCGCGGCCATGGCGGTGATGGGCTATGTGCTGGCTGACATGCCGGAGCGTTTGGGGGAGTAGGAGGGGCAGGTTGGGGGGCGGCTGGCGACAAAATGTGCGCTTTCCATCGGGCTGATGTGGGGCGGCCAATCTTGGCCGCAGCCGCCTTTTCAGGGCGGCTCGGGCCGGCTGAAAGCCGGCTGCGGGCAAAATTGCCCGCCAAGGGCTAAGTTATATAGCGTAGCGCGGCTTCGATTTCCTCCTCCGGATATGCCACTGAAGACCAGCACCCACTTTCCCTCGGCAGGCCATTGTTTGCGAACCGTATAGTTCCGGGTTTTTCGGTGGGCGTCAACTCCAGTGACATGGATTGACGTATTCCATTGACGATGCCCTCGGCCTGTCCGGTTATGCGCGCGTGCGAATAATCCTGGCAGTCTTGGGCTTCCACCGTCAAGACGGCATCAGCATCCAAACGAATCGTCGTAACATCTGCATTCCTCCTCTGCTGCGGAGGACGATTCGCGGGCGTGGTTTGTTATCCGGCTTTATTGGCTGGCCGGTACGTAAACCTGCGACGGGCCGACCAGAGTGACATGCGGGAGTTCGGTTTTGATCTTGACAGACTGGAAGCCTGGTTTGTCTTCCGGCCGGGTCAGGAAGGTCAGTAAGTACTGCGAGTTCAAGCGGCGGCTCAGATTATCCAGATAAGGCGCCATGGACACTGGATTCTCGGTGCCCAGGTAATACAGCTCGCCGCCCGTTTCCTGGCTGAGCTGGGCGAGATAGTTCTGGCCCCAGAAGAGCTGCATATAAGCATGCGCCGAACGGCCGGCCGCGGAGTAATAGATCGAATACACGACGATTCCCGCGCGTTGCGCCGCGTGGATGGCCGTACCTAAGTAGGGATTATCGGGACCGGCGCCGTAGTCGGGATCGATGCCGCTCGAGACCATTAGCACTTCGCGCGCGGAGGGACCGGCGGGCCATTTGCGAATCAGGCTGGCCAATGCGAGATAGGGGCTGGCGGATATGCCCGGCATGGCGGTGGGGAGCCGCAGGGCCTTGGCCGCCAGTTGGCGATCGGAGGTGAGCGGCTGAACCGGTTGGACCCCGCCGTTGCGCATGTAGCCGATGCCGATTTGGGTGGCAGGAGGCTGGGCGAGCACGAACTTCTTGAGGTCGGATAACTGGGTGCCGAGAGTGGCGGCGGAACCGTCGTCGATCAACAGCCAGAGTTGCAGGCCGCTTTGGGCTTGCAGCGGCTCCAGGCCGGTGACTTGCATGTGCCGCCTGTTTTGAGAGACCAGAACGTCATCCACGGTCAGTTGCGTGGCGGTTTTTTGCGCGGCGACGGTGACGATGACACTGACAGGCAAGCCGGAGTCTGGAATGTCGCGCGCGGACAATGAGCCTGCCAGGATCGAAGCGGCGAGGAGCGCGCCGGTGCGGATCATTATCATGGAATTTATCCCTCTACGGTGTTGGACGTGGGGGGGCTGGATGGGGATACAGTTGGCTAAAGCCCGCCCTCCAGGGGCAGGGCGCGCAGGCGGGTTCCGTTGAGATGGAAGACGGCGTTGGCGACGGCGGGGGCGAGGCCCACGATGGGAGTTTCGCCGGCGCCGGCCGAGGGCAGGTCGGGGTGATCGACCAGCACTACGTCGATTTCGGGCATGTCGCTGAAGCGAGGCACGCGGTACTGCGAGAAGCGCGCATTCGAGATTTGCCCATCGCCGAAGCGGATCTGTTCGAAGAGCGCGCCGCCGAGGGCCATGGCGATGGCGCCCTGGATCTGGTTCTTGAGGTGATCGGGATTAACCACCGCGCCGCAGTCGAAGGCCTCCACTACGCGCAGGATGCGGATGCGTTTCTCTTCGACGGCCACCTGGGCGCAGGTGGCGATGTAGCCGTTCTTCTCGAATCCGCAGGCGATGCCGATGCCTTGGCCCTGACCCCATCGGAAGCGCTCGGCGGCGGCCTGGAGCACGGCGCGGAGACGATCGTCCTTCAGGTTCTTGAGACGGAATTCGAGAGGGTCCATTTTGAGCGCGTGGGCCAACTCATCGATGTGCACTTCACGCGCGAAATGGTTGGCGGTGGCGGCCAGGCCGCGGTAGGATCCCTGGCGGAGAGGCGACTTGGCGGGGTGGAAAGCATTGCGCTGGTTGGGGATGTCGTACTTGCCCAACAAGGCCGAGCCGCCGGAGTTGTAGTTGTGGCACTCCCAGGCCGTGATTGCGCCATCGCGATGGACGCCGCTTGAGATTTCGATGAGGCCGGCGGGGCGGAAGTAGGACCAGGTGAATTCTTCTTCGCGGGTCCACACGAGCTTGACGGGCTTGCCGGCGGCTTTCGCCAGGCGCGCGGCTTCCACGGCGCATTCTCCGGAATGCTTGCCTCCGTATGCCGCGCCGGTATCGGGCACAATGACGCGGACGCGATCGTCGGGGATGCCGAAGGCGGAGGCCAGCTCGGAGCGCACGCCGAAGGGTACCTGCGAGCCGGTCCAGACGGTGAGCTTGCCGCCATCCCACTCGGCGAGCGCGGCGCGGGGCTCGAGCGGGGCGTGCGCGATGTAGGCGACGGTGTAGGCGGCTTCGAGCTTGATATCGGCGGCTGCCATGCCATCTGCGACGGAGCCTTGGACATTAGGTTCGCCGGGTTCCGCGGTTTGCTTCAGGTATTGGTAAAGGCCGGGACCGGAGGCGGCCGCTGGCGGGACTGCTTCGCGCGTCCATTCGGCTTTGATCTGGCGCAGGGCTGCGGCGGCGGTCTGCGCATCGGGAGCGGCGACGCCCACGAAGTTCTTCTCGTGAACTATCGTGACGGCAGGGGTGACTCCGGGCAAGCTGGACGCATCGAGATTGGCCAGGGTCGCGCCGAATGCGGGCGGGCGCAAGACGCGGCCGTAGAGCATGCCGGGGCGGGTCATGTCGGACGTGTACTTGTGCTGGCCAGTGACGAATTCGCGCGCCGCGACCTTTGGCGCGGACTGGCTGAGAGGGCGCGCCACGGGCACGCCGGGGGCGATGGTTTTCGAGATCTTCTGGCCTTTGGTCAATTCGCCGAAGCCGATAGTGGCGGCGCCCGGGCCGGCGATCTTGCCATCGGCGATGGATAGCTTGGCGCGGTCGACGTTCCACTTTTCGGCGGCCAGATCGAGCAGCGCCTCGCGCGCGGTGGCGGCGGCGCGGCGGATTTGCGGGGCCATGGTGGGGGTGGTGCGGCTGCCGAACGTGCCCATGTCGTAGGGCACGAGCGCCGTGTCGGCCATCACCAGTTTGATGGAGGCTATGGGGCAGTGGAGTTCTTCGGCGGCGGCCTGGCTGAGAGAAGTGCGAATGTTCTGGCCGACCTCGGTCTTGCCGGTGCAGAGCGAGACAGCGCCGTCTTCGCCGATGTGCAGCCAGGCGTCGAGCTCCTGGGGCAGGGCTTCGGAGCGGCGCCCGCGGCCGGACTCCTGCGCGCCGGCGGAGAAGACCACCAGCAGGCCGCCGCCGAGGAGACCGATAAAGTCGCGGCGATCGACGGCGAAGCGATAGGCCGGCGGGGCGGTGAGTTCGTAGCGTTCTGGTTCGATGGCCACGGGTTCGATTTGCGCGGTTCGGTCAGGCATGTTGGGCCGCCTTTTGGATGGCTGCAATGATGCGGAGGTAGGTGCCGCAGCGGCAGATGTTGCCGTTCATGTGATGGACGATGTCTTCGCGGCTGGGGTGCGGAGTTTTCTTCAGCAGCGCCACGCCGGAGACGATCATGCCGGAAGTGCAATAGCCGCACTGCATGGCGCCCTCTTCGAGGAAGGCGTCCTGGAGCGGGTGGTGGATGCCTTCGATAGTGGTGATTTGTTTGCCGGCGGCGGCGCGCACGGGGGTGATGCAAGAGCGGACGGGCTGGCCATCGAGCAGTACGGTGCAAGCGCCGCACTGGCCTTCGCCGCATCCGTACTTGGCTCCGGTGAGCGCGAGGTGGTCGCGCAGAACGGTGAGCAAGGGGATATCGGGGTCGGCGTCGATGGGCCGTCGGGTTCCGTTTACGGTGAGTTGGGTGACCGTGGGCATAAGACTATTGTGCCACTGAGCGAGCTTCGCTCGCGCCGTGGCTGGTGGTTTGTGACTGGTGGCTGGTGGTTGTGCCATGAACTACAATGCAGTCCAGTATGAAGTCGGTTTTGACTCCTTTGGATTTTCTGGCGCGGAGCGCTTGGGTTTATAGGGATCGCGTCGCGGTGGTGGATGGGGAGCGGCGGTTCACTTACGCGGAGTTGAATGAGCGGGTGCATCGGCAGGCGAGCGCGCTGCGGGCTATAGGGGTTCAGCCTGGGGATCGCGTAGCGGTGCTGGCTCCGAATAGCGCGGCGGCGCTGGAGGCGCACTTCGGCGTGCCGATGGCGGGCGCGGTGCTGGTGATGTTGAATACGCGGCTGCAGGCGGCGGAACTGGCGTGGATACTGAACCACTGCGAGGCGCGTGTCGTGATTGCAGATCCGCAGCTTGCGCCGGCGTTGCCGCAGGCGGTCCACGTCATCTCCGATTACGAGGGTTGGCTGGCGACCGGCGAGTTTCCAGCGAGGGGCATGCCGGAACCGGAGGAAGATGGCTTCATCGCCATCAACTATACGAGCGGGACCACGGGTGTTCCGAAAGGCGTGATGTACACGCATCGGGGCGCCTATCTGAACGCACTGGGCGAGGTGGTGGAACACGGGCTGAATAGCAGTTCGGTGTACCTGTGGACGCTGCCCATGTTCCACTGCAACGGCTGGTGCTTTCCATGGGCGGTGACGGCGGCGGGCGCGCGGCACGTGTGCCTGCGGCAGGTGGATCCGCAGAGGATGGTGGAGTTGATCCGGGCGGAGGGGGTGACGCATCTGTGCGGCGCGCCGGTGGTGGTGAGCACGCTGACGCAATACTGCGCGGCGCAGGGCATCCGGTTTGAGAGCGGGCTGAAGATCGTGACGGCGGGCGCGCCGCCTCCGCCGGCAGTCATACGGGCGGCCGAGGAGATGGGGGCCAGCCTGGCGCACGCTTACGGTCTGACGGAGACGTACGGGCCGCACACGATTTGCGCCTGGCACCCGGAGTGGGACGCGCTGCCTGCGGCGGAACGCGCGCAGCTCCGGGCGCGGCAGGGCGTGGCGTATACGGTGGCAGGTACGGACCTGCGCGTGGTGGACGGGGAGATGCGGGATGTTCCGGCGGACGGCCAGACCATGGGCGAGGTGGTCATGCGCGGCAACAACGTGATGCTGGGGTATTACAAGAATCCGCAGGCCACCGAGGAGGCCTTTCGCGGCGGATGGTTTCACTCGGGCGATTTGGCGGTGATGCATGCGGATGGCTACATCGAAGTGCGGGACCGCAAGAAGGACATCGTGATTTCGGGTGGCGAGAACATTTCGTCGATTGAGGTGGAGAAGGTGTTGGCCGAGCATCCGGCGGTGCTGGAGGCCGCGGTCGTCGCGGCGCCGGACGAGAAATGGGGCGAGGTGCCGAAGGCGTATATCGGACTGAAGCCGGGGCAGACGGCGACGGCCGAGGAACTGATCGAGTTCTGCCGCGCCCGGCTGGCGCACTTCAAGTGTCCGAAGCAGGTGGAGTTTGGGGTGTTGCCGCGGACGGTGACGGGGAAGGTGAGAAAGAACGAACTGCGGGGGCGGGGCTGAAGCCCCGCGCCTCACAGGCTGAAGCCTGTGCCACCATCCGCGATGTAGGCGTCGACGTTGGTCTTGCGGCGCATGCCCGCGAGGGTCATGGAGCGGATGGTGCCGAAGATGGGGCGCTCGGGCCAGGGACGGTCGTGGAGGCCGAAGCACCAGAGGATATTCGTATAAGCGTTGGGATCGCGGCCGTCGAGCGCGTAGCGGTCATGTAAGTAGATCATGGTGCGGAGCGCTCCGCTGTAAGTGGACGACCATTCGACGATCTTCTTGCCCCAATACATGCGGTAATAGCCGTGGATGACACCGCGTGTGAGCAGTTCTTGCTGGGTGGCGTTCCACAGCGCATCGTGGGTGGCGGCGCGTTCGAACTGTTCCGTGGTGTAGACGGGATGGCGGCGGTCGCGACGGTGACGGCGCATAGTTTCGCGCGCCCAGCCGGGGAGCACATGCAATGAGTCCAGGCGCGGCGTGAAGCGGGCGCAGTTGAAGGCCAGTTCGCGGCGGACGATCAACTGTTCGAGGAACTCGGGGGAAGATTTGGCGGCCAGCGCGACTTCGAGCGCGGAGATGTGACCGAAGTGGAGGTAGGGGCTGAGTCCGGAAGTTGCGTGCGCGGATGGCTGGTTGCTTTCGGCGGCGTAGCGGGCGAGACCGTGTTGCAGAAAATGCGCGAGCTGCTTTTGGGCGGCGAGGCGTCCGCCGGGGATGGAGACCGAGGGCGGCACGGTGTGATCGATGTCGCAGGAAGCGATGAGGGCGGCGATGTTGGTGGTGGTCACGGGCGTGTGGAACTCAGAGGGGCGCGGCGGAAAACGGCGGGTGACTTTGACCGGCGGCGGAGGCCACAGGTAGCTCGGCAGCAGTTTGTGGATCTTGGGGCGGATGGTGTAGGCGGCGTACTCGCGCTTTTCGAAGCAGGCCATGGGAACGATGCAGCTTGCGTCCACCGCGTAGCAGGCGACGTCCAGTTTGGGCACCACGCTGGCATTGTGGCGGGCGGCGAGGAAAGTGGGATAGTCGTCGGTGACTACGGCGGCGGCGCGGGCGGCCAGGCGGTAGAGCACGTCATTGGGATCGGAGGGCCGGCGGCGGAGATAGAACGTGTATCCGATACCTAGCGATGCCAGACGCTGGGCGGTCTCGGGCACGCCTTCGAGAATGAAGCGATGGAAGCGGTCGCTCGCGTAGGGATACGAGTATGTCAGGCCTTCGTAGAATTGGACTGGCAGATGGAGCTGGTTGGCTAGTTCGACGGCGTAATCGAGCGCCTGGTTGGCATCCACCCGGCGGTTCATTTGGCACCAGTAGAGCACGTATTCGCCAGTTGGGCGAACAGGGGCGGTGTTGAGGGGCCGGGCGCGTTGGTGCATCTTCTCAGTAATAGCAGGCGGGCGGCGGCGGGTACAATGAAAGGACCGATGCGGGCTTGGAACCGGGCAAAATTGTTGTGGGGCTACCTGGCGCGGCGTGCGAAGCTGGCGGCGCTGCCGGTGGAGTATATCGTGGAGACCACGGCCAAGTGCAATCTCTACTGCCCGATGTGCCCGCGCGAGACGCACAAGCAGCCCAAGGCGGACATGTCCGGCGAGGTATTCGAGCGGTTGGTGCGCGAATCCGGGTCGACGGCCGAGCACATGATGCTGATCGGGTTGGGCGAACCGTTCATGGACCCGCAAATATTCGAGCGGATCGAGTTCTGCCACCGGCACAGCATCTCGACGCTGCTTTCGACGAACGGGACCTTTCTGGACGAGCAGGTGGCGGAGCGGGTGCTGGAATCTCCGCTGGAACAGATCACGCTGAGCTTCGACGGGGCGAGCAAGGAAAGCTTCGAATTCTATCGCAAGGGCGCGAAGTTCGAGAAGGTGCGCGACAACTTCGTGCGGTTCGCGGAGATGAAGCACGCGCGCGGATCGCGGCTGCAGGTGGTGGTGCAGATGGTGCGCATGGAGCGCAACGCGGGCGAGGTGGCGGAGTTCATGCGGTTCTGGCGCGGCGTGCCGGGCGTGGACCAGGTGCGGGTCAAGGAAGACGAGACCAACATGATGCATCCGGAGGCGGGGCACGCGGCGGAAGACTGGAAGCATCCCTGCCATTACTTGTGGCGCGGGCCGTTGTATGTGAAGCAGAACGGCGACGTTTACGCGTGCTGCCAGAGTTACATGCTGGATGGCGCGCCGCTGGGCAATATCGCGGACGAGGCGCTGGAGAGCATCTGGAATGGGGACGAGATGCAGCGGATGCGCAGGGCGCACACCAGCGGGCGGGCGGGCGAGATCGACGTTTGCGCGCGCTGCTGCACGACGATTCCGCATCCGGCGCTGGTGGCGGGCAGCCTGTTGTTCCATGGCAAGACGGTGCGCCGGTGGCTGCCGGCGATCGAGCGGCTGATCTATTTTTCGAAGCTGCCGGGGAAGCTGCTGCGTCCGCCCGCGGCGGTTGCGGCTAAGCGGGACGCTAAGCAGGACTTGGTACAGATTCACGCGGCGCGGCACGAGAAGCCAGGCCGGGGGCTGGGGGCTGGGGACTAGGGGCTGGAGGCAACTACCTGGATTTGTTCGGGCCGGTCGGCCGGGCCTGTGGATTCTCAGCGTTACGCCGGTTCGCGTCGATCTGCTGTCGAGTAGCCATGATTTTTCGACCAACAAAGCCATTTTGGAAATTGCTCCGGGGCCGGAGCGCGCGCGCGCGGGGTTGTGGCTGGTGCGAAATTGGCGGAGCGTGGTTGGCGCCCGATTTGAGATTAGCGCGGCGGAATGGGGGAACTTGTATGCAAGGCGGAGTTTTGAGGAGTAACTGGTTTGGTTTGGGTAACAGGAATATTTCTCTCAACGTGTATGACTCTAAGTCGGCGCATCTCGGAAATGCAGGTCCGGCAGGCCAGACCGAACGCCGCTGAGAGCTTTGTTTTTTGTTTGCTTCCGAACTCCGGCAATCTGATGTATACTGCTTGGGGAAGAAACCATGACCTTCAGTTGGCTCCACCTTACGGATCTCCATCTGGGCATGGACGAGCAGAGTTCTTTGCTGCCCGTCCTGAAGGACCGGTTCTTTGAGGACCTCGAGTCCGTGCGCGATAAGTGCGGACCGTGCGATCTGGTGATCTTTTCCGGAGACTTAACCCAGTCCGGCAACGCGGAGGAATTCCAGAGAGTGGATGAGTTTCTGGGCCAGTTATGGGACCGCTTCCAGGAACTCGGTTGCCGGCCTTCATTCCTGGCTGTCCCTGGAAACCACGACCTGGTGCGGCCAAACGCCATGAGTTCGGCGGTGAAGGCCCTGGCCACATGGGCCGGCGACCTGGACGTACAGTCGGAGTTCTGGAACAACCCTAAGTCGGATTACCGCACCACGGTGGAAGCGGCTTTCCAACATTACCAGGACTGGTGGGCCAAAGCGCCCCGGAAACCAGCCACGACGAAGGCCGGCATGCTGCCAGGGGATTTCTCGGCAACTTTCGAAAAGGACGGAGCCAGGATCGGCATCGTGGGCCTGAACAGCACGTTCCTGCAATTGACCGGGGGCGACTACACCACCAAGCTGGCGCTGGACGCGCGCCAGTTCACGGCGGCATGCGACGGCGACGGACCCGCGTGGGTCAAGAAGCACAATGCCTGCCTGCTGGTAACGCACCAGCCTCCGAGCTGGTTGACGTCCGGCTCGCTCGATGAACTACGCGGGGAAATCGCCGGCTACGGCTACTTTGTGGCGCACCTGTTTGGGCACATGCACGAAGCGCGTTATGTGTCGTCGGCGGCTGGAGGAGCCTCCGTCTGCCGCGAATTCCAGGGGACGTCTCTGTTCAGCCTGGAGCGCTATGGCCCGGAAAAGAAGGCGGATCGCCGGCACGGCTATGCCGCCGGACGCATTGAGCTCCAGGGCGATGCGGGATCTTACTCGCTTTGGCCTCGGAAAGCGTATCATCCGGGGGGCCAATGGAAATTCGCCGCTGACAACGACGACTTCGACCTCACCGACGAACATCTCAAATACGAGTCGTTCAAGCCGTGGCAGACGTGGAGACCTCCCGCGCCTCCCGCGCCCCCAATGCCTCCGGTGGTCCCCGCCGGCGGCCCGCCTCCTCCGCCGCTGGCGGGCACGGACAGTCCCTTCCCGAAGAAGTGGGCGATCCTGATCGGAGTCAACGACTATACGAAAGTCCCCAAGCTACACTACTGCCGCAACGACGTTGTGGAACTGGGCCGCACCTTGCGCGAGACGCTGGAATTCCCCGCAGAATGCGTTTTCGAGTTCCATGAAGAGTCGGCACTGAAGCCGGAACGCCTACAGATCTTCAACAAACTGGGGGAACTCCGCGACTCGGCCCAGGTCGGTTCGGACGATCTGCTGATTTTCTATTTTTCGGGCCACGGCATGAATTCCGGAAACAAGGACTACCTGCTGCCGATCGAAGCTTCCGCCAGAGACGTCAGGAATCTCGGCATTCTCGTGGAAGACGTGGTGAGGTCGCTGCAGGAGATCGGGTGCAGCAACGTTGCCCTGTTCATCGATGCCTGCCGGGAGCTGGACACCGGCGCCAAGGGAACAGCCTCCATCGGCGCGGACAGCGCGGACGCGATCGGCAAGGCGGGCATGGTCGGCTTCTTTTCGTGCGACCCCAGGGACCGCTCGTATGAGATCGACGACTTGAAGCATGGCTCGTTCAGCTACTGCATTCTGGAGGCGGTCAAACAGGGATCCGAAACCGTGGCGGAGGTGGACAACTATCTAAAGACGGTGGTTCCCCAGGTGAATACAAAGTTCGGCAAGCCCGCCCAGCAGCCTTACGCCGTGATTCAACCCACCGAGCGGGGATCGCTGAGGGTCCTTTACAACAGACAGCGCCGCGAGGCAGCCGCGAGGCAGTTCGATCCGCTGATGGGGCTTCTGCTGGACATGTTCGGCGCGGGCGCCATCGCCGAAGACGATTGCAACGGGGCCTTGCAGTTTCTGGATCAGTTAAAGGATAAGGCGCAACCCGATCCGGACGACAAGATCAGGCTCTATCTGGTGAAGTCGCTCGCCAATGGCGCGCTCCCACCGAGGGCGTTTCATTCGGCCTGGCAGATGAAGCAGACGGTTCGCGGCGGGGCGCCGCAGATCCAAAAGAAGCTCCCGCAGTTGGGTTGACAGAAATGACTCCGACTCTTTCCGGCATTGAACGGGCCACCATCGCAGCGATCAGGTTCCTGGGAGCGCGGCTACCGCCCCTGGCGGCCTGGGTCCGCGGCAAAGCCCAAGGATACGCAGCGCAGGCTTTGGAAGCCTACCTGGGCGGCAACCGGGACAGGGCGGAATCCGGCTATCGAAGAGCCTTGGCGTGGGATCCCCACAATGCCGATCTGTACGCGGCCCTGGGTCAAGTTTACTATGAGATGGGGCGAACGGGAGATGCCGAAGCGCTGTTCCACAAAGCGCTCGACTACGACTACCAGAACCTGCGCGCGTTGCAAGGGCTGGGGCTACTGCTGCAGGACCGCGGCGGATTGGACCAAGCCATGTATTTTTATCTCAGGTATCTGGAGATCCAACCCAGGGACGCCAACGTCTGCCTCAATCTGGGCGTGATCTTCCACAACATGGGCAATTACGAGAAGGCGCTGGAGTACTACGCACGGGCGGAAAAGGAAGCTCCCGAGGACCCTATTGCGCCCAAGAACCAGGCCCTGGCGCTGATCGCCCTGGGGCGCTTTGAGGATGCCGAGACGGTGCTGGAGCGTGCCAGGAAGGTGAGCCCCGCGGATGGGGAAATCGACGGGTTGATGGGTCAGGTACTTGAGGCTCACGGCGATAATGAGGGCGCCGCGATCTATTACGGCGCCGCCATTCAGAAGGGCCCCGGCGACACCCAAGCCCATCTGAATCTTGCCCGCGTCGCGGACCGTCTGGGCCGCCCTCAGGAAGCCGTCAGCCATGCGGAAGCGGCGCTGGAACTGTTCCGCAAGGCCGGCGATACTGCCGGGACCGCCTTGGCCTACTGGGAGTTGGGGTGGGCTTACTACAGGCTTGGCGATTGGGACCGGTCGCTGCAGGCGAGCACTGAGTCCATGAAATTGAACCCGGATCAGGCGACTGTGCGGTTCAACCGCGCGCTGGCCCTGCTGCAGTTGGGCCGCAGCGCCGAAGCCCGTGAGGAATACCTGTACGGGATTGACCGGGTGACGCAAGCATCCGAGTTGAAATCGGACGCTATCAACGACCTGTCCGACGCCCTTAAGCGGAACCCGAACCTGGCCGGAGGGGAGGAGATGCTGGCCATGCTCAAGGAGAAGTACGCCGCCTGGTCGAGAGATATAGCCCAGTCCGCAAAGCAGTCGGTGAACCGCTCCAACCCGCCCACAGCATAGCCCGGAAATTTTACGGCCGGGCTCGGTAGCGGTCGCGCCGATCTCGCTACCGGTTCTTGGCGCGCAGGATGTCCGCGGCGCGCTGGGCGGTTTCCTGGACCAGGAAGCCCATTTTGGGATGAGTGGGTTCCAGGTCGGGGTGGACGCCGGCTTCCCGGAGGGCTTCGCTGGTGGTGGGACCGATGGAGGCGACCACCATGTTGCGCAAGGCCGACAGCACAGCCGCTTCGAGTCCAGCCTCGGCGGCAATGCGCAGGAGGTGCTCGATCTGGATGGATGTGGTGAAGAGCGCCACGTGCAGTTCGCCGGCGGCGAGGCGGCGGACGGCGGAGCGGAGGGGTTCGGTATCTTCAGGCAGGTCCCACTGGTAAACACTCACGCTGGCGACTTCCGCGCCGCGCTGGCGCAGGCCGGCGAGCAATTCGGCGTTGGGGCGTCCGTATTCCTGGACGGCGATGCGGCGCTCGGGACGATCGCGGATGGCGGCGAGCAACTCGCGCCAGGTATTGGGCTCGGGCACGGCGACGGAGACCGGGACATCGAGTTCGCGCAGGACGGCGGCGGGTTTGGGTCCGCGGGCGACAACGGTAATGCGGCGCAGCGCTTCCGGGAAGCGTTCCGGCGGATAGCGCGTAGAGAGCGCCCGATGGAGCAGGCGGGTGCCCACGCCGGTGAGCAGGATCATCATGTCGAACTCGCCGGCGAACAGGCGCTCGGCAAATTGGAAGGCCGCCTCGTTGCGATCCAGGGGCGCTTCGCGCATGGAGGGGGCCAGCACGGGTTCGCCTCCCTGTTTGCGAATCAGCTCGGCGATCCCGGCGGAGCGGCGGCTCTCCAGAGACAGGACGTTCATTCCGTCGAATGACATAAGCGGGACCTTCAGGGACGCGTGGGAGGGAGGCCGGCGGCGCGGCGGATTTCGAGCAGCAGGACGGCGCCTTGGGCCAGTTCTTTCAGTTTGTCCATTTGTTCCGGAGTGAGTTCGCGCGGCTTGCGGTCGATGACGCAGAGGGTGCCCAGGACGAGGCCTTCGGGCGAAAGCAGCGGCATGCCGGCGTAGAATCGCAGGTGCGGCTTCTGGGTCACCAGGGGGTTATGCGAGAAGCGCTCGTCGGCCAGCAAGTCGGGGGCTACGTACAGTTCGTTCTGGCAGATGGCGTAAGCGCAGAAGGAAGTATCGCGGGGAATCTCGCGAAACTCCA